>Ga0157370_10004382_pt1 | contig 16213 bp, 14 predicted proteins | sample C35metaG_FD_113463 | JGI IMG/M metagenome (GOLD analysis project Ga0157370, IMG submission 113463) | Corn rhizosphere microbial communities from Kellogg Biological Station, Michigan, USA - C3-5 metaG | ecosystem: Host-associated > Plants > Roots > Rhizosphere > Soil | place: USA: Michigan...
AGCCAGTAGCTACTGATGCTCCTGTGGCCACCACTCTGGGTGACCTGCTGCGTGCACAAATGGAAAAGCAGAACTAAGTTCTGACTTTCTGTAAAAAAGGGCGACTTCGGTCGCCCTTTTTTTGTATGCTAATTTTGATGCGTCCCGTGTAAATGTCATTAGCTCGCAAAATTATAGGCGCTATGAATTCAATCCTTCGACTCTCGGAGCAGCATTCTTGACTCCCTCACAAAAGATACTGATCACCGGAGCTACCGGCTTTATCGGGCAGGAGCTTCTGCAGCAACTCATAACAAAAAAGAATGCGGATCTCATTGCGCTGGTACGCAGTCAGAGTCAGAAAGTTCCGAGCGAAGTAGCTCAAGTCATAATCAACAGTAATGTATCCTGGGCTGATGCGCCTTTTCCTGAGGGGGTCACCACGCTGATCCACCTTGCCGGTCGCGCGCACGTATTGAAAGAAACCTCGAGTTCGCCTCTCGATCTCTATCGCGCAGACAATGTTGAGTTCACATTGAATCTGGCTCGAAAGGCACTGGCCACTGGCGTGAAGCGCTTCATTTTTATTAGCTCCATTGGCGTGAACGGATCAAGCACAACAAGCACGTCATTCGATGAGTCCTCAATACCTGCCCCCAAGGCGGACTATGCGATATCCAAGTGGGAAGCGGAACAAGGTCTGCGTGAGCTTCTGAAGGGTTCTGATATGGAACTCGTAATCATTCGTCCACCGCTTGTGTATGCTGGCCACGCCCCTGGAAACTTTCGGCGTTTATTGAAACTGGTTGCTACTGGCCTGCCGTTGCCACTTGCATCGGTCGATAATTGCCGCAGCATGGTGTCATTGCGAAACCTGGTGGATTTCATTTCTCTGTGTATTGAGCATCCAGCGGCTGCTAACGAAACGTTCCTGATTTCTGATGGGGTAGATCTTTCCACGCCCCAGATAGTCAAGCGCTTGGCGGAAGGAATGGGTAAGCGGATCTCGCTCGTGCCTATGCCGCCAGGACTTATGCGTTGGGGCGCTCGCGTTGCGGGGTTGGGAGGTGCCTTTGAACAGCTCTGTGGTTCTCTGGTAGTGGACTCCAGTAAAGCCTGCAATCTTCTCGGATGGCGCGCACCGCTCGGTGCAGATCAGGCGGTGATCGAGTCGGGCCGGGATTTCAAAACGATGCACACGAAGGGCGGGTGAGCGGTACTGGTTTCGCCTTCTGTGGATGATGTGACGGTTTCCTTGGGGCCCTTGGCTGGCCTCCTTGTTTTTCTTCAGCCGTGAAACTAGTGCCCATGGCAAGTGGTCCCTTTCTACATCAGCATGAATCGTTTATTTGCAGCTAGTCTTTTGCTTGAGGCGAACGACAGTCGGGCGGCGTGCCTGACCTAAGGAAGCGAATGAGCAAGCTCATCGTAGTAATAGCGGTACTGATACTGGCTGGCTGCGGTACTAATGCCAAGACTCACGCGGTGCATGGGGTCAGTGGTATCGAGATTGATTGTTCGGGGCTGGGGTCGGGATGGGAGAAATGCCGCAAGCGAGCGAGCGAAGAGTGCAAGGCGGGCAGCTACAAAGTTGTAGCCAGGTCCGATGATGCCAAAGATGAGGATGGGGGCCTCTTTGGCTTCAACCCTGCAGGCTATTTGACGCGCACCATGTTGGTTATCTGTAGGTGAGCGTGAGAGTGCACGATCAGTGTTCCTCTGCTTTGGAAACGGGTATGCCTTTGCTGGTGGAAAATGTCAAAAACTCGGGCTGTTCAAATTGGTCGGGGCGTGCTAAAACCTTTGAAGCGCTTGATCTAGCTGCTTGAAAAAGAAGGGAAAAATATGACGAAGTCGGAGTTGATCGAACGAATAGTCACCCACCAAGGGCTGCTCTCATCCAAGGATGTGGAGCTGGCCATCAAGACCATGCTTGAACAAATGTCCCAATGTCTGGCTACCGGTGATCGCATCGAGATCCGTGGGTTTGGCAGCTTCTCCTTGCACTACAGAGCGCCGCGTGTCGGTCGCAATCCGAAAACTGGTCAGTCAGTCAGTCTCGATGGCAAATTTGTTCCTCATTTCAAGCCGGGGAAAGAGTTGCGTGATCGGGTGAATGAAGAAGAGGAAGGTTACGTTGAGGAGTAGTTGGCGTGCCGGGAGTCGCTTCATGCGGTTTGCGATCACGGGACTGGTGCTGTTGGTAGCGGTCGCGTGTTTACTTTTTGTGTTGGAAAATCAGCAGCTTGTTGTCGTTTCCTTTTTCGGTTTTTCATCCCCCGAGCTGCAGGTATCAATCGTTGGAGTCGTCGCATTCCTGGCCGGAATGATCATGGGCGGGTTGATGGCAGCCGTTTATGCCTTGAGATCCAGGAGGAGAGTGCGGCAAGTTTCTCATTAAGATTGAGGCTAGGTGTTCGAGTGCTCAGTCGGGGTTTTGCTAAGTCGTGTGCTGCGAACGCTCTTTGAGAGGGGGCGCGGTGCGGTTGCAGCTTGAGACCTAGAGTTTTACGTTGATGGTTCTCAATGTCTGTGGTCGTGGAATGTAAAATAATTTTATAAGTAAAAGGCTATCAGTATATGCAGGGCTACTCCAAAGAAAAAAATAATGCAGGTGATTTTGAGTTTCAACGGTTTGTTCGCGCTATTTCACGTCAGAAGTTTATCATTTTAGCTTTTGTTGTCCTTGGGGCTGTCGCTGCAGCGAGCTACGTTTTTCTCGCTACTCCAATTTATGAGGCGAAGGCTTTCGTAATTCCGCCAACTCAAAATGATATTGCCAACTTTAACTACGGGCGAACGAAAGATACGGAGTTGGCGCCTTATAGTGTTAAAGATGTCTACGAGATATACATTCGTCGTTTGCAGGCAGAGTCGCTGCGTCGGGATTTTTTTTACAAGGTCTATCTACCAAGTTTGTCCGAGGATCAGCGTAAAAAGTCCCAGGATGTTTTGTATGCCGATTTCTCTCAGGTGCTACGTGTCGTTTCTCCCATCAAGGAGGCCTCAGACAGATATTTGGTTGTCGTACAGACCAGTAACCCTGAGCAGGCCAGAAATTGGGCCGCAGCGTACATTGCCCAGGCCGGCGATCTGGCTAAAAATGAAATGATCAGGAATCTTTCGATCGAGTCTGAGGTTCGTGCTCGTAATTTGGAGCAGCAGATTAGCTCCGCAAGAGATGCCAGTCGCGTCGCGAAAGAGGACTCGATTGCCAGATTGGCTGAAGCCTTGCGCATTGCCGAGTCGATTGGATTGGCGAAGCCGCCCGCCATTACGCTGAGTCAGTCTGTTATTGCAGGTGGTGAGTCTGGTCAGCTTACGTACATGCGTGGCTCGATAGCGCTGAAGGCGGAAATCGAGAATATGCAGGCCCGCACGTCGGATGACCCGTTCACGGATCGTTTGCGTGAGCTTCAGGGTAAATACAACTTTTTCAAAGGGTTGAAAACTGACGCGGCGGCGGTGTCTGTCTATCGGCAGGACGGAGATGTCGAGCTGCCAGATACCCCGGTCAAGCCTAACAAGGCATTGATCCTTGTCTTGGGTATTATTTCAGGCTTTATTCTGGGTTTGGCGGTCGTATTGTTGCGTGGGTTCTTTGCAGTGAAATCGGAAGATTAAGCTTGATACCCTCTGTCAGTGATATTTCAGTGCCCTGTCGCCGAGCGATAGGGCATTAATTTAGCCCTCGAGCGAAGCTGGGTCCTGTTTCCTGGCGGGCAGTGCCAGGTGGATCGATTTTCGATTTGCCTGTCTGTCCGGATTCGACGAAATCAGGCGTGATATGTTTCTTGGCTCGTATTCGCCCGGCTCAGCGTTTTTTTCGATGGGTGGGGTCGAGCTTTGCTCCGCGGTGTGATATGCAGCGATGGTCGCGGATTGATCGTCGGCAGTTTCCAGTCGTTTCATTGGTGGCTATTATCCCGGACGGCGTGCTGCTCCTCGCAGTTACGCCAAGGGGGGGATATTCTTTCCCGGGCTGCTGAAAATGATTGTGGTTCCCTGCGGAGCTTTCGGTATAATTTCCAGTTTGCGCAGCTATGCCGTACGTTTCTGACGCGCGAGATGTGAAGTGGTTTAACGATCGACTTAATATTGATGAATGGCAAGGGAAAACAATGCTTAAACTCGAAGATGTAAAGTTGGCCATAGTGGGTCTCGGTTATGTGGGCTTGCCGCTGGCGGTTGAGTTTGGCAAAAAAATGCAAGTGGTTGGTTTTGATATCAGCCAGCGACGAATTGAAGCGCTGAAAGCCGGTCATGACGCTACTCTCGAGGTGTCTGATGAAGAGTTGCAGTCCGCATCAGGATTAAGCTTTAGCTCCGCGCTGGATGAGTTGTCTGCCTGCAACGTATTTATTGTTACCGTGCCTACGCCGATCGATGAACACAAGAGACCGGACTTGACGCCCTTGGTTAAAGCGAGCGAGTCCATTGGTCGTGTTCTGAAGAAAGGCGATATCGTTATTTATGAATCAACGGTCTATCCTGGCGCTACCGAGGAAGACTGTGTTCCGGTATTGGAAAAAGTATCCGGTCTCGAATTCAATGTTGATTTTTTTGCAGGCTATAGTCCGGAGCGCATAAACCCGGGCGATAAAGAGCATCGCGTAACTAATATTAAAAAAGTTACAGCGGGTTCAACTCCAGAAGTCGCCGATCTTGTCGATGCGCTGTATAACACGATCATTATTGCTGGCACTCACAAGGCCAAGAGCATCAAAGTTGCCGAAGCTGCAAAAGTTATTGAAAATACACAGCGCGATTTGAATATTGCGCTGATCAATGAGTTGGCATTGATTTTCAATAAAATGGGTATTGATACCGAGGCCGTTTTGGAGGCCGCCGGGACGAAGTGGAACTTCTTGCCATTTCGTCCGGGTCTGGTAGGCGGGCATTGCATCGGTGTAGATCCTTACTACCTGACGCACAAGGCTCAGTCTATTGGTTACCACCCTGAAATCATTCTGGCCGGTCGCCGTTTGAACGACAGTATGGGTGCCTACGTCGTCTCTCAACTAGTCAAGGCAATGCTCAAGCGCAAAATTCATGTTGATGGTGCACGAGTGCTGATTATGGGGTTGACGTTTAAAGAAAACTGCCCTGATCTGCGCAACACCAAAATCATCGACATCGTAAATGAACTCGCTGAATTCAATATTGTTGTTGATGTGTACGACCCATGGGTAGATGCGGCTGAAGCAGTTCATGAGTACTCGATTACTCCTATCAGTCAACCAGAGGTCAATTCCTACGACGGTATTATTCTGGCTGTGGCACATAACGAGTTTTCCGCGATGGGCGCTGAGAGCATCCGGAGCCTGGGTAAAGCCGAACACGTTCTCTATGACCTCAAGTATCTGCTGGATGCCTCTCAGTCAGATCTGCGTCTGTGATCCTCAGGGTCTGTGAGGACCCTGATTCGTTATCACTGACATAAAAATGCCAAGTCGAGAATTACATGATCCGTTTCGAGAAAGTCAAAGCTGAAATTCAACAGTCTCCCAAGGTTTGGTTGATCACAGGTGTCGCCGGATTTATCGGCTCCAATCTATTGGAGACGCTGCTGCAGTTGGATCAGCGGGTTGTTGGGCTCGATAACTTTGCGACCGGGCATCAACGTAATCTCGACGAAGTGCAGTCGGTAGTGAGCCCGGAGCAATGGGCGCGATTCGTACTGGTGACCGGCGATATCAGAAATATTGAAGACTGCAGAAGGGCGATGACTTTTGATGCGACCACTGGTATCCCGGTGGACTACGTACTGCATCAGGCGGCGCTTGGGTCCGTCCCTCGTTCCATCAATGATCCAATTACCACGAACAGCACCAATATTGATGGCTTTCTGAATATGCTGGTCGCGGCGAAAGACGCGCAGGTGAAGAGTTTTACTTACGCAGCCTCCAGCTCTACGTATGGCGATCACCCGGGACTGCCTAAAGTTGAGGATGTTATCGGAAAACCGCTTTCTCCTTATGCCGTCACGAAATATGTAAACGAACTGTACGCTGAAGTTTTTTCCAGTACCTACGGTTTCAAAACCATTGGTCTTCGTTACTTCAACGTGTTCGGCAAGCGTCAGGATCCAAATGGCGCCTATGCAGCAGTTATTCCCAAGTGGACTGCGGCCATGATCAACAACGAGGAGGTTTTCGTTAATGGTGATGGGGAAACGAGTCGCGATTTCTGCTTTGTAGAGAATGCGGTCCAGGCCAATATTCTGGCTGCCTGTGCGAGTCCTGAAGCAAAAAACAATGTTTATAACGTCGCCGTTGGAGACCGCACGACATTGAATCAGGTCTTTGCTTGTATCAAGGGTGCTTTGTCCAATGTTGATGTCACAACTACGTCTGAAATGGTGTATCGGGATTTCCGTGCCGGTGATGTAAGGCATTCGCAAGCCAATATTGACAAGGCAAAGAATCTGCTGGGCTATCAACCTCTCTTCAATGTTGGCGAAGGTATGTTGAAAGCAGCTGACTGGTACGTTTCGTTCTTCGCAAGAAGTTAACTCTTGTGATTAAAGAGATCTGTGCTATTACAGTTTTGGCAAACAAACTTTGCATGTTTGTTTTGCTGTTCAGCTTGGCCCGAATGTTAGGGGTTGAGTTGTACGGCGTATTCTCTTACCACTACGCGATCGTAACAGGCATCGCGACTGTGGTGGGTGAGTGCTTGAGTGTGGCGCTAAGTCGCTATGCGGTAATGAATGCCGAAAATGTAAACTACAGGACTTCCTTGAGTCTCATGGCATGGGGCGGCATCGTTGTGGGTGCCCTCTGTGTCATTGTTTTCTCAGTGTTCCCGGCCCCCGCGTCCTCCTATGAGCTGAGTGCTGGCTACTTGATGGTCGGCGCGTTTTTCCTCGGGTTTGCCTGTGTTTGCAATTTGACCATAACCGGACTGATGTTCTCGCTTAACACCTCTGGAAGGTGGGTGGCTGCGTTGGCCGCTCATGGTCTGCTCGGATTGCTCCTGGTGCTGGCTATCGCGAAGGTTGAAGGGCGTATAGAGGGTGTCATTTTGACACTTGCACTCTGCACGTTGATCGCTCCTGCGTTCGGTTTTTTTATGATAAAGGCGAGCAGGTTCAGCCATGAAAACGGGGGAGGGCGTGAGTACTTCTCCTTTGCAAAGATGGCAACTCTGCTCTTCCGTTCTGGTGCGCCTGCCATCGCTGGAAGCATGCTTCTGGGGGCACCTGTTCATATCATTTGTCTGATGATATTTGCAAATTCAAGTTTGAATGTTTCTGAAGTGGGCTATTTCAACCTCTTTTTTCTTTTTTATATTCTGGTCACGGTTCTTCCGAGTTCGCTTGCTTCATATGCCATCGTCAAACTGGCCGGCCACGGCAAAAATTCCAGCAAGTTGTATTTGATGCTTGGTGCTGCAGTTTCGATTTGTTTGCCTTTGTTCATGGTTCTGACGCAGAGTTACTGGTTATGTATTCTGGGTAGTAATTTGTGCAGTAAAACCGACCTTCTGGCTTATGCAGTGTTGGCGGGAGGGCTTGGCCTTGTGACTACTATCATTACTCAGATCCTGCACAGCAAAAACCTGACCAAGGTTGTTTTTCTGGCTAGTTGCGTTTATGCGATCGTCTATCTGTCGTCGACGGTTTTTACGGGTATGAAGGGCGATATGTTGGCGATTGATCTTTTCAGGTCATTCATACTGGCCCTGGCTGCACAAATTGTAGTGCTTGCGTCCTTGGGTGGACGTAAGTTGCTGCAATGAAAAATATATTCGATTTGAGACATGCTCACGCTATGCGCATGACGGTAAGTGATGTTGGGGCCAGTGTTGGACCTGGTGGTCGGTTCTGTTGCTTTAATTTTTTGAGTTAGGTTCATGGTTATATTACTGGTTTCGACATGCATGCTGATTTTGATCGTTCAAATCATTTTGTGCCTGATATCCAAAAAATATCTGGTTGCGTTGTACGCAGTCTGCTATTCGGTGCCCTTCCTTGGGCTGGTAAGCAGTCTGTGGAGCGAGACCGTTACGCTTTGGCCGATCGGAGACTATAGTTTTTACCTTGATGAGCAGTTCGTATTCAGACTTTCGCTTGTCTGGTTTCTAGGCGTCGCGGGCGGGCTGACTGCCTACCTGTTGGGCCTTTTGGTGCCTGCCGAAAATTCTTCCTCGCGCCGCAATGCTTTTTTCTCGCCAATCGACTTCAAGTTGGCAGGACTGGTGTTTCTTTCAGTCTCGGTCTTCTTTGTTTTGTTCAGACTGATAAATGTGGAAGCGATGCTCGAGATGTTTGCGGGTGTTGAGGCTGTGGTGGTTTTTTCTATCATTGCGGTTACTGCATTGGCGTTTGCCTATCCATCATGGTACATGCTTACCTTGTCGGCGCTGCTGGTGATGACTTATTCCGTTGCCAACGCGATGACCGGAGATCGGGATTTTGTTGTGTTGGTAGTCGCCTATGTGCTGGGTTTGATGTTTCGCTACAGCCATCTCATCAAATTCAAAACATTGTTGTGTGTTGCGGCTTTTATGCTGGTAGTTCTGAGCAGTGGCGTTATCGTTTCAATGGTGCGCATGGACGTTGATTTAACTACGGATAATATTGAACAATTCTTTTTGTTCAATTCCTGGAATGCAATCATCCTGCCGCTCGTCCAGCAGTTGACAGGCTTCTGGGATGGGGAGCACCTGCGGTACGGTCAGACCTATCTCGATATGTTTCTTTCGCTGGCACCTTCTCCTATCTATACGGCTTTCGGTGTAGTGAAGCCCATTACGGTGGATAATCCGGCCTACTGGTACTTCATTACCGGGATGGGCGGGATCCATGCCGCTGGTGTGGCGTTCGAAAACTTCGGCTTGTTTGGTGTATTCTTCAATGGGTTCATCAGCGTCTGTTTCTTGCGTTTTGTCGATTCGCGCTGGCGCGAAGAAGACTTCTTGCAGCTTTTTCTGTATATGCTTTGTGCTGCATCGGTTATGCACTGGGTTTGGTATGGTGAAATAAGCTTGCTGAATGCGATGGTTTTTTATGTATTGTCATTTGGATTATTCTTCGCGATGAAACTCGTCCGGGTTTTGAAGTGAGTTTAAATATTTTCACTGGAGTGAGAGCGTAGGTATGTGCGGAATTGCGGGAGTTGTCGGGTGGAAGTTGGATCAGCAGAGCGCCTTTGCCGTTGGCAAAATGGTGGATGCGCTGATACATCGCGGGCCCGATGACGGAGCAGTTTGGTCAGATGCCGATAGTGGAGTTTCGCTGGGCCATCGGCGGCTTTCTATTCTGGAGTTGTCGGTACACGGAAGTCAGCCAATGGTGTCCGATAACGAGCGTTTCGTTATTGTGTTCAATGGTGAAATCTATAATTTCAATGAGTTGCGACAAAAACTGATTGACTCCGGTTTGACACGTATCTGGCGTGGTCACTCTGACACGGAAGTACTGCTGGCCGCGATCGAGGCGTGGGGTGTACAAACTACGCTCGAAAATCTGGTCGGCATGTTTGCATTCGCTGTCTGGGACAAAGTCAGCAAGACAATTACGTTAGCCCGGGATCGTATGGGGGAAAAACCCCTGTATTACGGTATTGTCGGTAACCGGTTTGTTTTCTCCTCCGAATTGAAGGCAATCAAGGCGGCCTTTACTGATGATCTGCGCATTGATCGTCATGCACTGGCGAAGTTCGTCAGATTTGGCTATGTTCCAGCCCCTGAGTCTATCTACGAAGGTATCAAGAAACTGGCGCCAGCCCATTATCTTACGATGGACTCTTTTTCTTCCCGGCAGACACCTGTTTCTTACTGGTCGCTGGCGCAATCCAGTGCATTAAGGGATGAGTTGTCGCAGGCTAGTGATAAAGAAGTGGTGGACGTTGTCGGTGAAAGGTTGTCGGCTGCGGTGAAGTCGCAGATGATTGCGGATGTTCCACTCGGTGCGTTCCTGTCCGGTGGGGTGGACTCAAGCCTGATTGTTTCGTTGATGCAGTCGCAAAGTAGTTCAAGTATCAACACTTACACCATCGGCTTCAACGAGCCTGAGTTTGATGAAGCCCCTTATGCGAAGGCGATCGCCAAGCACTTGGGGACGAATCACACTGAATTTTATCTAGGTGCGGACGACGCCGTTTCGATCATTCCGCATTTGCCGGAAATTTACGACGAGCCTTTCGCCGACTCCTCGCAGATACCTACAATCCTGGTTTCCAGGATGACCAAGCAACATGTATCTGTTGCGCTGTCCGGGGACGGCGGTGATGAGCTTTTTGCCGGGTATCCCCGCTACCAGATCACTGCCGGCTTATGGGCGCGTATAGAAAAGCTTCCATTGCCTGCACGCCGTGTCATGGCTTACTCACTTCGGTCACTTTCCTCAAAAGGGTGGGACAACGTCTGCTCTATTTTACCGGGTACGGTACGAGCAAAAGTGAATGGTCGCCGTATCTACAGAATGTCCGAGTTGTTGGCGTCCGAGAGTCTGGCACAGATGTACACCGGTTTGATGTCGCAGTGGCAGCCTGATGACAACGTCGTGCTGGGAGTTGGCGGTCAAGGTCAGGGCGTTGTTTGCTGGGAATCGGCGGACGATTATATTGAGGAAATGCGTCGGTGGGACGTGTCCCAATATTTGCCTGACGATTTGCTGGTTAAAGTAGATCGCGGCGCCATGAGCGCGAGCCTCGAAACCCGCGCGCCATTGCTCGATCATCGAGTTGCGGAACTGGCGTTTTCCTTGTCTTCAGACCAATTGATCAAAAATGGTGTTGGGAAATGGCCGCTTCGTGAGTTGCTGAAACGCTATGTACCCAATTCATTCTTTGATAGGCCGAAGGCGGGCTTCTCCATTCCCCTGGCGCAATGGCTGCGTGGGCCGCTCAGAGAATGGGCGGAAGAATTGTTGACGGAAGAGCGAATCAAGAGAGAGGGTTATTTTAATTGTCAGAAAATTCGTTCGGCATGGGTCCAGCATCAAAACGGAACCTACGATCGCAGTCTTCATTTGTGGAATATTCTAATGTTCCAGTCTTGGCTTGATAAAAATAGTCGTTAATTATATTGAGCAAAGGTGTTCAATGAAGATAGTTTTCAACGCGCTCTCTGCCCGACTTGGCGGAGGTCAGACATACCTGATCAATCTTTTTCAATTTGTTCCCGTCAACGAAGATCTTGAGATTGTTGTCTTCGCCCCGGCTTCACTGAAGCTGCCGGATCATCCCAGGATCCGTCGGGTCGAACCGGCCTGGCCCACAGAAAACCCGATTCTCAGGGCGTTCTGGGAAAAACTGGTGCTGCCCGGTATCTTGAAGGCGGAAAAAGCCGACGTACTGTTTTGCCCCGGTGGGGTAGTCGGCACTCGTGCGCCTGCAGGCTGCAAGGTTGCGACGATGTTTCGGAACATGATCCCGTTTGATCTGCGCGTACGCAAAAGTATCCCGTTGGGGTTACAGCGCCTGAGGAACTGGTTGTTGAACCGCATCATGCTCAAGAGCATGTCGGAAGCTGATTTGACAATCTTCATCTCTAATTACGCACGGAGTGTAATCGAGTCGCTGACCAAGGTGAAAAATGCCGTCACTATCCCCCATGGTATTGGTTCGGTGTTTCGAACTCACAGCGACAGCCCCGTTCGCCCTGATTTTCTTCCGGCGGGTGATTACATTTTATATGTGTCGAGATTTGATGTTTACAAACATCATTATGAGGTTGTCAGTGCCTACGCGAACCTCCCTCAGGAGCTTCGTCAAAGGTTTCCGCTGATTTTCGTGGGTGAAACACATCTGCCAGAGGCCGAGCGCGTAAAAGCGCTGATTTCTACACTTGGGCTGGAAAGTCAGGTGCTGTTATTGGGCGCTATTCCTTATCAGAGCCTTCCTCCTCTGTATCATCACGCCTATCTGAATCTCTTTGCTTCGTCCTGTGAGAACTGTCCGAATATTCTTCTTGAGGCTCTGGCTTCCGGTAGGCCAATGATCTGTTCCAATGTAATGCCAATGCCGGAGTTTGGAGCAGAGGCTGCACTTTATTTTTCGCCGTTTGATTCAAAAAACATAAAAGACGTTCTCTCCGAGGCGTTAACGAGTCCAGATGTTTTGAAGAGATTGTCCACAGCGGCAGTAGCGCAAAGTGAAAAGTTTGACTGGGAAAACACCTCGAGAAAAACGTGGTTCGAGTTGCTGGCTTTGGCCGGGCGCGCAAAGGGAAGTGTTTGAAAGATGAAGATTCTTGTGGTGTCGCAATATTTTTGGCCGGAATTTTTTATTATTAATGATCTGGTCAGGAATTTAACTGCTCAGGGGCACGTCGTAAAGGTTCTCACCGGGAAACCAAACTATCCGGAGGGAGTTGTATTCGACGGTTACAGTGCTACTGGATACCAGGAAGAAATCTACGACTCTTCGGTCAGGGTTTGTCGCGCACCGCTCAGGCCGCGTGGTTCATCGGGCGCAAAAAACCTGCTGTTGAATTATTTGTCTTTCGTTGTGAATGGGCTGAGATACTACCCGCGTGCAGTCAAAGGCGAAAATTTCGATGCGATCTTTGTATTTGCAATGTCTCCTATTACGGCGGCCATCCCAGCCATTTATCTGAAATGGAAGCTCAAGAGCCATCTGGCTGTATGGGTTCAAGATCTGTGGCCGGAGAGCCTGAGTGCAACGGGATTCATCAAGAACAAAACAGCGCTGCGTCTCGCCGGCTGGATGGTGAGAGGCATTTACGCGTTCACCGATACGCTTCTGGTTCAGTCGCGAGCATTTCGTGAGCCGGTTTCCCGCTATGCTGACCCGGGTAAAATTGTGTATTACCCAAACTCCTATCAGGACGTGCCTCCAAGCACTGAGCAAACCCGGATTCCTGCGCCCTTGCTTGCAGAGCTCGAGAATCATTTCTGCCTCGTTTTCGCCGGAAACCTGGGGACTGCCCAGTCGGTTGAAACCCTCGTTGAGGTAGCGGACAAGCTTCGCGGTTTACCCGGCCTTAAAATTGTTCTGGTCGGCAGCGGCAGCATGTTGAGCTGGATCGAAAGTCAGAAGCAATCACGAGCATTGGACAACCTCATCCTTGCCGGACGATTCCCGGCGAGCGAAATGCCGCATTTTTTCAGTCGGGCAGCGGGTTTGTTAGTGACGTTGAAGCAGAATGAGGCGTTCTCCTATACCATCCCCAGTAAAGTCCAGGCTTACCTGGCAGCAGGGAGGCCCATCATTGCTGCACTGGATGGCGAGGGCGCTCGCATCGTTCAGGAGGCCGGGGCTGGTCTGACGAGCCCGGCGCAGGACGCCGAAGGCATGGCGAACAGCATTGAACAACTTTTCCGCATGACTCTGGAACAAAGGGAATCGTTGGGGCAGTCAGGGCGAGCGTACTACCTCGAGCATTTCGAAATGGAGCGGCAAAGCCAGCGCCTGGTCGAGATTCTCTACAGCAGGATTAACGAATTGAAAGGTAGGTCAAAATGAAGGTTCTTGTGTTAGGGATCACCGGAATGCTGGGTAGCACGGTGTTCAGGCAATTCCACGGAAACCCGCACCTTGAGGTGTGGGGCACATTGCGCAACCCGAATGGCGCCAAATACTTCTCTGAAGATACCCACGGTTCGTTGATCAGTAACGTTGACGTGCTTGACCATGATTCCCTGGTTTCGGTGCTGGCACGGGTCAAGCCGGATGTGGTCATCAACTGCGTCGGATTGATCAAGCAGCTGGCCGATGCCAAGGATCCTCTGTCGGCTCTGCCTATCAATGCGATGTTGCCGCACCGCATTGCCAAGCTGTGCGCGCTGTTCGGGGCACGCCTGATTCACATCAGCACCGATTGTGTGTTCTCCGGTCGCAAGGGGTCGTACACCGAAGAGGATATCTCCGACGCGGAAGATCTCTACGGTAAGTCGAAGTATATTGGCGAGCTTCATGCCGAATCGAATGCGATCACCCTGCGGACCTCCATCATTGGTCACGAATTGGGAAGCCAGTATTCGCTGGTGGACTGGTTTCTTTCCCAGAATGGCGCCGTTAAAGGCTATGAAAAGGCCATTTTTTCGGGGTTGCCTACCGTGGAGCTGGCACGTGTCATTCGCGACTATGTAATACCGAATCCGGAGCTTCATGGCCTTTACCATGTATCGGTGGCTCCGATTGACAAGTTGTCTCTTCTGAAGCTGGTAGCGGAAGTTTACGAAAAGGAAATCGATATCATCGCGGACAGTCAAGTTTCCATAGATCGGTCACTGGACTCCTCGAAGTTTCAGGCTGCAACCGGTTACGTTCCACCTTCATGGTTGGAATTGGTTAAATCGATGCGCTCGTTGCGTTGATCATTAAATTCAATCAGGTTTGGGTAGGTAGATATGTTTGATAATAAGGTTTTGATGATCACGGGCGGTACGGGCTCGTTTGGCCATACGGTGTTGAAGCGTTTTCTGGATACCGACGTAAAAGAGATTCGCGTATTCAGCCGTGACGAGAAAAAGCAGGAAGACATGCGCATTGCTTTGTCCAATGACAAAGTGAAGTTCTACATCGGTGACGTACGTGATCGCGATAGCCTTGATCAGGCCATGGTGGGTGTGGATTACATTTTCCACGCCGCGGCCCTGAAACAGGTACCTTCCTGCGAGTTTTACCCGATGGAAGCCGTGCGTACCAACGTCATGGGTACCGAAAACGTTTTGAATGCGGCCATTGCTTCGGGTGTGCAGCGTGTCGTTGTACTGAGTACCGACAAGGCTGTCTATCCGATTAATGCCATGGGTATTTCCAAGGCCATGGCTGAGAAGCTGATGGTTGCCAAGTCGCGGATGATCCCGGCTAAAGGCCCGGTGATCTGCGCAACCCGTTACGGTAATGTCATGGCTTCGCGCGGTTCGGTGATCCCGTTGTTCATCAACCAGCTGCAGAGCGGCGAGCCGCTGACTGTTACCGACCCGAACATGACGCGTTTCCTGATGTCGCTCGAGGATTCTGTCGACCTGGTTCTGCACGCATTCGAACACGCCGAGCAAGGTGATATTTTCGTCCAGAAAGCACCTGCCTCGACAGTGGCGGATCTGGCGCAAGCGCTCAAGGAGCTCTTTGCCCGCGACAATACCGTCAAGGTCATTGGCACCCGTCATGGCGAAAAACTTTACGAGTCGCTGATCTCTCGCGAAGAAATGGCCAAAGCCCAAGACATGGGGCGTTACTACCGCATTCCTTCGGACAATCGTGATCTGAACTACAAGAAGTTCTTTGTTGAAGGCGAGCAGGAAATTTCCGATCTGGACGATTACACCTCGCACAATACTGAGCGTCTGGATGTTGAAGGCGTGAAGAAACTTCTTTTGAACCTGGAATACATTCAGGAGCAACTTGATGCTTAAGGTCATGACGCTGGTCGGTACGCGACCAGAACTTATCAAGATGAGCCGCGTCATTGCCGAGCTTGATAAGCAGGTTAATCATGTGTTGGTTCACTCGGGTCAAAACTATGACTTCGAATTGAACCAGGTTTTTTTCGATGACCTTGAAATTCGCAAGCCTGATTACTTCTTGGGTGCGGCAGGCGATACCGCAGCCAAGACCATCGCCGAAGTGATTTCCAAGGCGGATGAAGTATTTGAGGCCGAGAAGCCTGATGCGCTTTTGCTCTACGGCGATACCAATACCTGTCTGGCCGTCATTGCCGCCAAGCGCCGCAAGATTCCGGTGTTCCATATGGAAGCCGGCAACCGCTGCTTTGATCAGCGCGTGCCTGAAGAACTGAATCGCAAGGTGCTCGATCACCTCAGCGATATCAACATGGTCCTGACCGAGCATGCCCGGCGTTACCTGATTGCTGAAGGGATTCGTCCAGAAACGATCATCAAGACCGGATCGCACATGGAGGAGGTACTCGACTATTACATGCCGAAAATCCTCACATCCGACGTGTTGGCGCGAGAAGGCCTGGAGCAGGACAAGTTCTTCATCATCAGCGCTCACCGAGAGGAGAACGTCGATACGCCGGAAAACCTTCGCGACTTGCTCAAGACGCTGCGAGCCCTGGCCGACAAGTACCAGTACCCGATTATCGTTTCCACGCATCCTCGTACCCGCAAGCGTCTGGAAGCGATTGGTGAATCCCTCGATCACCCATTGATTCGCTTCTCGAAGCCATTCGGTCTACTCGACTACATCAAGTTGCAGATGTCGGCGTTCTGCGTGCTGTCCGATAGCGGCACCATCACCGAAGAAGCTTCTCTTCTGAATCTGCCCGCCATTACCATTCGTAATGCGCACGA
>Ga0157370_10004384_pt1 | contig 16202 bp, 15 predicted proteins | sample C35metaG_FD_113463 | JGI IMG/M metagenome (GOLD analysis project Ga0157370, IMG submission 113463) | Corn rhizosphere microbial communities from Kellogg Biological Station, Michigan, USA - C3-5 metaG | ecosystem: Host-associated > Plants > Roots > Rhizosphere > Soil | place: USA: Michigan...
CACCCACGGGCGCGGCCGTTTGCATTCGGTCGCCGCAAGCGACCGACCCGCCCGGCGGGCGATGAATCGCTTGCGGCGGCTCAGTGGATCAGCACGACGGGTATGTGGACGAGGTGCAGCACGCGCGTCGCGACCGATCCCATCGCCATGTTCGCGAGCGCCGACATGCCGCGCGTGCCCATGCAGATCATGTCGGCCCCCGATTGCCGCGCGCGCTCGACGATGGACTCGGCGATCGGACCGACCAGCCGGTGCACGGTGTACGTGACGCCCGCCGCGTCGAGCAGCTCGCGGCTCGGCTTCAGCATCGCGTCGCTTTCGTCGGCGTAGTACTTCTGCACCGTGTCCTTGCTGACGAACGTGCCCATGTTCGGCACGCTCGGCAACGGAAGATGCACGGTGCAAAGCTCGATTGCCGGCGCCTCGCGGTACCAACCGAGGGTCTCGATCAGCTTCCGGGTCGCGTTCACGGCGCTCGTCGAACCATCGACGGGCAACAGCACCTTCAGCATCGTCTTCTCCTCGCGCGTGGTGCTCATTGTCGCAGATCGGACCGCGGACCGCCGGTGCGATCGGAATCGACGCCTGTTGGTCGAGTTGGCGCGCCAATCGAACTCCGACCGCTTCCCGCTGACTGATTCGATGCCGCGTGTCCGAGCGATCCTCGGCCCGGCGGCAGGAAATCAACGGCAATGCCTCCCGCAACTCCCGATCTCGACGCGCTGTTCGATGCGGCGCCCGCCACCGCTTCGACGTTCGACCCGGCAGACGTCGCGCACCTTCCGGAGCCGGCGCAACGCTATCTGGCGCATGCGATTGCGCCGAAGACGCCGCTTGCATCGGCGGTGCGCCTGCGGATGCACGGCTCGATCAAGCTCAAGCGCTGGCATCCTTTCACCGCGGAACAGGTGATCCTCCGCGATCGCGGCATGATCTGGCGTGCGAAGGTCAGGGTCGCCGGTGCGACGATGCGCGGATTCGACTGCTTCCTGGATGGTGCGGGCACGATGCAATGGGAGCTCTGCGGCCTCCTCCCGCTCGTCCGCGCATCCGGTCCCGATATCACGCGCTCCTCCGCGGGCCGGTTCGCCGCGGAATCGGTCTGGCTGCCGTCGCTGTTGTGCAGCGATCGCGTTGCGTGGCAGCCGGGGGACGCGAGCACCGCACGCGCGCACTTCGCCATCGACGCGCACGACGAGGATCTCGCGCTGACGCTCTCGGGCGGCGCGCTGCAGTCGGTGGCGCTGGCGCGCTGGGGAAATCCCGACGGCGGCAATTTCCGGGAGATCGAATTCGGCGCCGCCATCGACCAGGAGGCGACGTTCGGCGGCTACACGATACCGGTGCGGCTTCGCGTCGGCTGGTACTTCGGCACCGGCCGCTTCGAGAACGAAGGCAAGTTCTTTCAGGCGACGATCGACGACGCCGTGTACCGCTGAAGCGCTATGCGCGCAGCACGACCTTGCGATAGAGGTCGCCGAGTGCACCTTGCGGATCGTAGCGCGCCTTCAGCGCCGCATAAGCCGGCCGGTTGTAGATCGACCAGAACTCGTCCTCGGTGAAATAAGCGTCGGAGTAGAGGGACTTGATGCCGCCGACTTCCGCGACCTTGCGCTCGATCTTGCGATTGACAAGCCCGGCCGGTCGCGCTTCGCGCGTGGCAACGGTGTCCCAGAAGCCGAAATTCACCGACAGCGTCCGGCGCGGCAGCGGATAGAGCGTCGCCTCGTGCGCCGGATCCGGCGCACGGATCGGACAGATCCAGATCGGAAGAATGCCGACCTCGTCGTGCAGGAACGCGAGGAATTCGGCGCAATGCGCGAGCGGAATGTCGACGTCCTGGATCACCGACTCGGAATGGAGGCCGCGCATCCGATTGAGCGCGGCGATCGCACCGACGCGCGTGTTCCAGCGCATGATCTTCTGATACGTGATCGAGTTGAGGCGCGCGCGCCCGTAGAGCCGGCGCAACAGCGGATGCTGCGCGCCGACATTCTTCGAGCACCAGAACCAGTCGGTGTCCCAGCGCCACAGATAGTCGCGCGTCGTCAGGTAGTCGACGGTTCTATCGCGCAATGACCGGTAGTAGATCCGCTCGAACGTGTAGTCGCTCACCCACGGCGCGACGTCGACGAAGTGCGCACGCGAGAGCACCAGGTCTTCGCGCCCGAAAGCGACACCGTCGACGAAATCGACCGCGTCGTCGCTGCATGCATCCGCGAGGTCGGCGAAGAAGCGGTCGGCGTTGCCATGCGGCGTGTGCTCCACCCGAACGTACCGCTCGACCGGAAGCGTTCGCGCGGTGAGCTTCAGCGCGTAACCGAGGGTTCCATACGAGTTCGGAAAGCCGTGGAAGAGATCGCGATGCTCGTTGTCCGGGGTGCAGCTGACGATGCGTCCGTCACCGGTCAGGATGTCCATTGCGGCGATCGTGTCGTGCACGAGGCCGTGGCGAAACGAAGTCGCCTCGATCCCGATGCCGGCGACGGCGCCGCCCAGCGTGATCGACTTCAATTGCGGCACGACGGCCGGCATCATGCCGTGCGCGAGCGTCGCGTCGGCGAGGTCGACGAACGTCGTCATGCCCTCCGCGTCGACGAGGCCGCGCGCGCGATCCACGGCGACAACCGCGTTGAAGTGACTGACGTCGATGCGCGGCCGGCGCTGAGCGCGGTCGCGAAAGAGGTTCGACGTTCTCTTCGCGAGGCCGATCGCGCTGCCGTGCGACGGCGCAGCCGCAATGGCGGCCACGAGGCGCTCCGTCTTCCGCCGGTAGTCCTCCGATCCTGCCGCGCTCACGCAGCGGACTGGTACAGGAATGCCCGGCTCATCGGGTAATGCGTCACGTTCCCCTTGCTCACCGTCACCTGGAACAGATGCGTGCGCGACGTGCGCGAGCGGAACATCTCGGCGCACGACCAGAGGTAAGTGCGCCAGATCCGGCGCACGCGCTCGTCGAAGCGCTTCGGATCGAGTGCGTGGATCGCATCCCAGTTCTCGTCGAAGCGCGTCGCCCAGCAATCGAGCGTGAGCGCGTAATGACGGCGCAGATTTTCGACGTCGAGGACCTCGAGCCCGCATGCGTCCATCGCGTCGATCGCCTCGTGAAGGCTCGGTATCCAGCCGCCGGGGAAGATGTACTTGCGGATGTAGAACTCGGTGTCGAACGAGCCGACATGGCCGATGAAGTGGATGACACCGAGCGCTCCCGGCTTCATCGCATCGGCATGCGCGCGAACCACGTCGCGCAGGCAATCGGGACCCGCGTGCTCGAGCGTGCCGATCGACAGCAGCTTGTCGTACTGCCCGGGCATCTCGCGGAAATCGCATTCGACGACGCGGATCTTGTCGGTCAGGTCCTGCCGCTCGATGTCCTCGTTCAACTCGGCGACCTGCTCGGTCGTCGTGTTGATGCCGGTGCCGAGCGCGCCGTAGTTGCGCCACGCGTAGAACAGAAGGCCGCCAAAGCCGCAGCCGACGTCGATGAACGTCTCGCCCGGCGAAAGCTGCACCTTGCGGCAGACGTGGTCCATCTTGTTGCGCTGCGCGTCCTCGAGCGTCCTCGTGCCTTCCTTCCAGTACGCGCACGTGTACATCATGCCGATGCGGTCGAGCCACGGCTCGTAGAACGCCTTGCCGAGGCCGTAATGGAAGCGCGCGTTCGCCTTCGCCTGCGCGATCGATCGATTCGAAAACCGCTTCTCGTGCCAGCGGTTGCGCAACCTTACGAGCGCGTTGGGCCGCTGGCTGAACCGGTGCTCGAGCGCGACGCGGAACGCGAGCGCGAGGTTGCCCTCGACGTCGACGTCGCCGTCGAAGTAGGCCTCGAGGATGCCGACATGCCCATAACGCAGCAGCTTGAGCTCGCCGCTGCGTTTCCTGAAGACGATCGTGAACTGCGGCGGCGCTTCGCTGTTGCGATACTCGACGCCGCTCGAGAAAACGATGCGGCACGGGACCGTCGCGCCCGACAGCATCGTGTCGAGCAGCTGCGCAATGCCGCCGGATGCGCGGCGTCCGCCGATGTCGGCACGCCCGGCTTGATGGGTCGGCAACGGGTTCATGTTCTTGTGTTGCTGACTGATGAAGTTGAGGACGGCGGCCGCGTCGACGGCGGCACGGACGCATGATAATTCAATGACGCCGGGCCCCGGCGGGCAGTTCGTGCTAACGGCCGTGCGGACCTTGAAGCGGCCGAGGTCGCGTACGCTCGCGCAAAGGCATAATGTCGACGCAGCGAGGGTGGCGCCCGCGCGGCGCTTCGTGGCGCTGGAGGCGCGCTCGTGCAATCGATCACGAACATCCGGGGAGGATCGCGGTTTGCTGAATGTGAAGGAGCGATTGTCGGCGCTCCCGCCCGAGACGCTTTCCCGGCTGTCGCGCGGGATCGAGAAGGAAAGCCTGCGCGTGCGATCCGACGGCACGCTCGACACGCGTCCTCATCCCGCGGAACTCGGTTCGGCGCTCACGCATCCGCATATCACGACCGATTTCAGCGAGTCGCAGCTCGAGCTGATCACCGGCGTGCAGCCGAGCGTCGCCGCATGCCTGCGCGAGCTCACCGAGATCCATCAGTTCGTGTATCGGCACATCGACGGCGACGCGCTCTGGTCGAGCAGCATGCCGTGCCGGCTGCCGCCCGACGACGACATTCCGATCGGTCGTTACGGCGAGTCGAATGTCGGCCGGCTGAAGACGATCTATCGGAAGGGACTGTCGCACCGATACGGGCGGCGGATGCAGACGATCTCCGGCGTCCATTACAACTTTTCGCTGCCCGAGGATGCGATGGCCGCGTTGCAGGCGGCGGCCGGCGACGAGGCATCGCCGAACGACTACCGAACGAGGCGCTACTTCGCGACGATCCGCAACTTCCGGCGGCATTCGTGGCTGCCGCTCTATCTGTTCGGCGCATCGCCCGCCGTCGGCCGCTCGTTCGTCGACGGCCGTCCTCACCGTCTCGAAGCGCTTTCGGCCGATACGCTTTACCTGCCGCATGCCACATCGCTGCGCATGGGTCCGCTTGGCTATCAGAGCGACGCGCAAAGCAGGCTCGCGGTCAGCTTCAATTGTCTCGAGAGCTATGCCGCATCGCTGCATTACGGGCTGACTGAATCGTACCCGCCCTACGAATCGATCGGCGTGCGCGACGCCGACGGCCGCTACCGACAGCTCGCGACGACGCTTCTGCAGATCGAGAACGAGTTCTACGGCATGATCCGTCCGAAGCGCCGCATTCGCCGCGGCGAGCGCCCGCTGCACGCACTGACCGAACGCGGCGTCGAGTACATCGAGGTGCGAAGTCTCGACGTCGAGCCGTTCGCAGCCGTCGGTGTTGATCCGGTGACGATGCGCTTTCTCGACGTGTTTTTGCTGCATTGCGTGCTCGCGGACAGTCCGCCCGATACGCCGGCGGAAATCCGAACGATCGCGAAGAACCAGTTCCGCGTCGCCGAACGCGGCCGCGAGCCCGGTTTGCACCTCACGCGCGGCGATCGCGAGGTCGCGCTCGTCGAGTGGGGTCTCGACGTGCTGCGCGATTGCGGGCCGATCGCCGATGCGCTCGACGCGGCGAGCGACGGCAGCGACCATCGCGGCGCGCTCGCCATCGCCGGCGAACGGCTGCGCGATCCGACGCGAACGCCATCGGCACGGGTGTTGCGCGAAATGCGCGACCGCTACGAGAACTCGTACATCGAATTCGCCTTGGCGTACTCGCTTGCGCATCGCGACGAGCTGCTTGCTTTGCCTTTCGTGCCCGAGGCGGCTTCCCGGCTCGCGCAAATGGCCGCGCGCTCGCGCGACGAGCAGCGCAAGCTCGAGGAAGCCGACGATGTCCCGTTCGAGGTTTACCGTCAGCAATACCTCGCGCTCGACCTGATGAGCGGAATGGCGACCTGAGCACGCGCCTGCCGCCGGCTGGCGGCGCCGGATCGATTCGCGGAACCTGCGGCTGCCCGGCCTGACCAAAGTCGGGGGAGGACGCCTATGGCGCTGACGAAGAAGGAACTGGCGGAACTCGCGCGTCGACTCGACGAGCGAGAGAAGACGCTGGCGACCGACGTGCACGACGAACTCGCCGAGCCCGAGCATCGCGAGTACGGGACGCTCACGGGCGCGTTACCCGGCGACAGCGGCGACCAGTCGATCGCAAGCGCCGAGGCCGATCTCAATTTCCGGATGACGAACCGTCACGCCGAGGAACTGCAGGCGATCGAGGCGGCGAGGGCGCGGATACGCGACGGCACGTACGGCTCGTGCATCGATTGCGGCACCGAGATCGGCTTCGAGCGCCTTCGCGCTTATCCCACCGCCGAGCGCTGCATCCAGGATCAGGAGCGCGTCGAAAAGACGTATGCGCACGAGAACAAGCCGACGCTCTGACTTAGCGCGCGACGAGGCCGTGCACACGCGAGCGCAGCGCCGGCAGCACCTCGCGCTCGAACCATGAATGCCGCTTGAACCACGGCTGATTGCGCGGCGACGGATGCGGCAGCGGCATGAAACGCGGCGCGTATTCGCGCCACGCGCGCGTCGTTTCGGTCAGGCTCGGCTTGCGCTGCGCGCCGAGGAAGCGGTGCTGCGCGTAACCGCCGATCAGCAGCGTCGACTCGATCCGCGGCAACTTTGCGAGCAGGTGCGAAAGCCACAGATCGGCGCACTCGCGCCGGGGCGGGAGATCGCCGTCCGCGCCCCGGCCGGGATAGCAGTAGGCCATCGGAATGATCGCGACCTGCGCTGCATCGTAGAACGTGCACCGGTCGATACCCATCCATGCACGCAGCCGCTCGCCGCTCGCATCGTCCCATGGCACGCCGCTTTCGTGCACGCGGCGTCCCGGCGCCTGACCGACGACGAGGAGGCGCGCGGAGGCATCGGCTTGCAGCACCGGCCGCGGACCGAGCGGCAAATGCGCCTCGCACGCGCGGCAGCCGCGCACGGCCCCGAGCAGTGCTTCGAGTGTGGGCCACGCGGTTCGATGCATCGCTACGCCTGCCTTGCCGCGAGATAGCGCTCGGTGCAATCGCGGCCGACCGCGAATGCGCCGAGTACGATCCCGTTCGCGTCCTTGACGAGTCCGAAGCTCAAGTCGACGTAAAGCTTCCTTCCATCCTTGTGCATCGAGCGCGTGGTCAGCACGCGATCGATGTGCTTCGTGCGGCCGGTTTCGATGCTGCGGTTGAACGCATCCCAGTGCGCTGCGCGCAAACGCTCCGGAATGATTCGATCGAGGCTCTCGCCGATCATTTCGTTTACCGCGTAACCGAACACGAGCGTCGCGCCGTGATTCCAGAGGCGAATGCGGCCATCGCGATCGGCAAAGATGACGGCGTCCGACGCATTCTCGACGATTGCGCGGCAAATCGTGGCGATCGTCGTGTCGACATCCGCGGATTCGCGTTCGTTCATCGTGCTTCCTCGTGACTCGTTTCCTGATCGTGCATCGCGCCCTGCATTCGAAGTCTAGCCCGTGGGCAACCGGCAGCGCAGCGACTCGCTGCTGAAGCGAACAACAACGTTCCGGTTGGCCGCGAGAACGCAGTGTACGAATCTGACTGACGCCGCGATCGTGCGCGGACACGCGGGTTGTAATGATTGCAATCGTGCGGCGTCGACGCGTGTTTCGAATCATGGAAACGGCGTGTGGACGCGGTTTGCGCGTGCATGGTCCAGTGCGCCCCGACGGCACGCGACTTGCAACTGGATCGTGGTGCAAGCGCGAAGGTGCGCATTGCGAGACAGGCGCGGTGCGGCATGTCGTCGACCGCAAACGAGATGGAAAGGATGTTCAAATGAGACTTCACAAGATCGCAGTAGCAGTCGCTGCGTTGTCGTTCGCCGGTGTCGCGGCCGCGGCGGGGAATACGACGGCCGGCAGCACGACGAATCCGTCGTCGAACGACCAGATGACGACGCGGCAGATCTCGCCGCAATCGACGCAGAAGAGCGAACAGTCAACGAATCAGGTAGGCACGTCGCAAATGGGCAATTCGTCGAGCATGTCACAGGGCGGCTCGTCGAGCGAACAGACGAATCCGACCGAGGTGAAGTCGGCGCAACAGGCGCTGAAGCAAAAGGGCTTCGACGTCGGCACCGTCGACGGCCAGATGGGACCCAACACCGAAAGCGCGCTTCGCCAGTTCCAGCAGAAGCAGGGATTGCCCCAGACCGGTAGCCTCGACGAACAAACGCTGTCGGCGCTCGGCGTCGATCAGGACCAGGGTGCGACGTCGGGCCAGGACTCGTCGTCGAGCATGTCGGGACAAAGCTCGTCGTCGAATCCGAGCTCCATGTCAGGCCAGAACTCGATGTCGAGTCAAGGCTCGAAGAGCAGCTCGAGTCACGGCGCTTCCACGCAGTCCGGCAACCCTTACAAGTAATCGGGCTCGCCGCAACGCCGCAGCGTCAGCCGCTGCGGCGTCGTGCGCCCAATCGTTACTTCTTTCGCGCACGCTTGCGACGCTTTTCCTGCGCGCCGCCGAGCCGCGATCGCGCTTCTCGTTTGCCGATGCTGCGCAAGCGCGCGATGGCCTCCACTTGCGCCGGCCGCGGGCTCGCGTGCCCCTGTTCCCAGTTATAGATCGATTGCGCGCTTACGCCAACGAGCTTCGCGAACTCGCCCGCCGAAAGACCGAGTCGCGCACGGTGCGACTTGAGGCCCTTGGCCACGAAGCGGAACTTGCGCGTCGAGTCGCTCGCCGGCGTCGGCGCGGATCCGTTCGCGACGCGGCGCGACAGCAGCGCGACCTGGCGCTCGAGCGCGGCGACCTGGCGCCGCAGAGCCGCGATGTGGCGCCGGTACTGCGCCGACGCCTTTCGGGTCGCTTCGACCTCGCCGCGGATCTCTCGCCTCGAGAGGCGCGCAATCTCCTGTTTCAGCACTGCGCCGATGTTGGGCATGGCACTCCTTGGGGTCGTGAGGCGGCAAGGATAACGGAATCGCCGGCTGCCGGCCGGCTGGCATGCACGCCTGGCACCGACGAGCGGCCGAGCGGCGTTTGCTGCATAATCGCCCGCGCATCATGAGCGCGAGCACTGCCAGCTATGGGATCCGCCCGGGAGAAGCCCCGTGGTTCTCGACGATCAGGGTGCTTGAGCGGCATGCGGGTGCGCTCGTTGCGATCGTGTTCGTGCCGCTCAACCGCTCGCTCTTCGTGCTCGCGGTCGCCAGCTTCTGCATCCGGATGTTCGCGATCGAGGGCATCAATCACCGCTACTTCTCGCACCGATCGTACAAGGCGAGCCGAATCGTGCAGTTCGTGCTGGCGCTGCTTGCGGCCCAGGCGGGACAGCGTGGCAGCCTGTGGTGGGGCAGCAAGCATCGCGAGCATCACCGGCATGTCGAGACCCGGCTCGATCCCCACTCGCCGGTAAGCCACTCGTTCTTCGAATCGTACGTCGCCTGGTTTCGGCGTCCGCAGCACGCCGCGTGCGACCTCGATGGCATCGCCGATTTTGCCCGGTATCCGGAACTGCGCTGGCTCGACCGGCATTACTGGTTTCCATTCTATGCGGGCGCGGTTCTGCTGTTTCTCGCAGGCCATTACGGGCTTTTTGGCAGAGCGGTCGATGGCACGACTAGCCTTCTGTGGGGCTTCTACGTTCCGTGCTTTCTCGTGCTGCACGCGACGTCGATGATCAACACGTTCGCGCACATGCCGGCGCTTCCCGGCGGCTATCGCCGCTACGATGTTGCCGATCGCTCGGTCAACCGGCCGGCGCTCGCGCTGCTGACGCTCGGCGCCGGGTTCCACAACAATCACCACCGCTTCGCCGCCGCCGCACGCGCGGGGTTCGCCTGGTACGAGATCGACATCACGTACGCGATCCTGCGCGCGATGCAAGGCCTCGGCGTGATCCACGACGTGAAGGGAACGATTCCCGACGAAATCCTCGTCGAGGGCGGATTGCGGCCGCCGACGAAGGCTTAGAACCGTCATTGCGGCCGCGTCCTGCCGCAAAAGCATCAAGCGCCCCGGATGGCAGCAAGCGCGCGCGAAGCCTTGATGGGCTGACGGGACGCGGCTTCCGTGGCGTCTGCGCCTGTATGGGCGATTCGCGTGAACGAGATGCGAACGAACGTGCCGACGCCGCTCGACGGCACGGCAATGGAAATCGTCGCAGCGTGGCGCTCCGCGGCCTCTTTCACGATCGCAAGACCCAGGCCGCATCCGTCGCCGGGGGCGCCGGCGCCGCGGTAGAACCGCTCGAAGACCCTCGTGCGCTCGGCTTCGGCGATGCCGATTCCGTTGTCTTCGACGCCGAAGAACGCGCCGTGATCGTCGATGCCGCAGCGCACCGTCACGGCACCTCCCGAAGGCGTATAGCGAAGCGCGTTGTCGATCAGGTTATCGAGCATTTCGGTCAGGAGCGCGTCGTCGCCGTCAACGCGTGCAGGCGCCAGATCGAAGCCGAAATCGATGTTTCGATGGATGGCGGGACCGATCCATTGCGCGCCGACACGCTCGGCCATGGCGCATAGATCGACGGCGCCGAATTGCCGCGCGTCGGGCACTGCCTGCTCGGCGCGCGCGAGCGCGAGGAGCCGATTGGTGAGTCGCCCGGTGCGCAGGACCGCATCGCGCATCTTCGCGAGCGTCGCACGCAACGATGCGGATTCCGAGGCGCGAAGCTCGAGCTCGAGCTGCATCTGCAGCCCGGCGAGCGGCGTTCGCAATTGATGCGCGGCGTCGGCCAGGAACCGGCGCTGCGACTCGCTCGTTTCGCGGATGCGCTGGAACAGCCGATTGAGCGCAACGATCGCCGGCCGGACTTCGGAGGGCGCTTGCGCGACGTCGACGGCATGCAGGTCGTTTGGCGATCGCTGCGAAAGCTCGTTGCGGAGCTTGCGCAGCGGCGAAAGACCGTGGCTCACGCCGAACCATACGAGACCCACCGCGGCCGCGATCACGAGCAGTGATGGCAGGAGCCCGGTCAGGATCACTTCCCAGACGAGACGGTCGCGCTTGTTCGTCGTCTCCGCGACGTACACTTCGAAGCCGTCGTCGGTCATCATCGACGCGATGCGCACGCCGCTGTCGGCGACGCTCGCGTTGTAGAACTGCGGAACGCGGGGAACGAGCCGCTCGGGCGGACGCGGCAGATCGCGCGCGCCGCCCGCGAACCAGCGGCCTTGGCGGTCGCGGACCTGGAAGAATACGCGGTCCGATCCGTCGAACAGCAGCGCTTCCTGCTCGCGCGGCGACAGGTTGAGCGTCGGGCCATCCGCTCCCTGCCGCACGTTCTGCACGATGTCCATTACCGGATCGAGCAGCGCGTGATCGTAGGCATCGTTCGCGACGCTCGAGGCGACGAACCACGCGACGAATGCGCAGAGGATCAACAATCCCGATAGCGACAGCATCAGCGCGCGAAGCAGACGCGCCTGGATGCTGCCGATGTCAGCGTCGCTGTGCATGATCCGGTTGCTCCCAAAGGTAACCGAAGCCGCGCACCGTGCGAATGACGATGCCGGCCGGCTCGAGCTTGGCGCGAAGCCGCGACACGTAGACTTCGACGGTGTTCGGCGTGATCGACGACGCGCCGTCGGACACGGTGCGGGCGATCGTGAGCTTCGACATCGCCTGGCCGGGCCGCGCGAGGAACAGGTCGAGCAATGCCCATTCGCGGGCAGTGAGATCGACGGGTTGGCCGCCGATCCGCGCCCGGCGCGCGGCGGGGTCCACGGTGAGACCGCCGACGACGATGCGCGACGCGAGCGTCGGCTTGGCGCGCCGCAGGAGCGCGCGCACGCGCGCCTCGAGTTCCGACAGCGAGAACGGCTTGGTCAGGTAGTCGTCGGCGCCGAGGTCGAGGCCGTGCACGCGCTCGTCGACCTCTTCGCGCGCGGTCACGACGAGCACCGGCATGGCATCGGCGCGCGCACGCAGGCGCCGCAGCACCTCGAAGCCATCGACGTCGGGGAGGCCGATGTCGAGCAGCAGCAGGTCGTAACGATGCGCGCGCAGCAGCGCATCGGCATCGTGACCGCGCCGCGCGTGCCCCACGCTGTAGCCCTGCTGCTGCAGCGCGCGGATCAGGCTCTCGGCAAGCAGCGGATCGTCTTCGACGACGAGAATTCGCAAACGGCGTCCTCTCCAACGCGCATCGCGACCGTCAAGGGCCGCCGCGGCGGCGACGGCAATGAGCCGCCGCCGCCACACGTGCCCACAACCACCGCGCACCCCCGGGGGAGGTCAGGCGCGCGGCGAGGAGAGCCAGTACGTCGAACGAGTCGCGACGCGGATCGGGCGCAGTATAGCGGCGCCACGCGCTACGTCACACCCATCGAGATTGAAACGGACCATTGGATCGCGACCGGCATCAGAACCGGTAATCGACGCCGGCCGAGACGCCTTGCACGCGGCCACCCGAGAAGCAATGCGGTCCGGTATTCACGATGTTGCCCGACGTCAAGTCGAGCGCCGTGGTCGGCGTCGAATCGTGACAATCGACGGTGACACCGTGGCCGCCGGCACCGAGATCGTAGTGCGAATCGGCGTGATTGACCGTCATCGCCCAATCCGCGTAGACGGAAAGGTGCTTGTCGATGATGTGCCGCCAGTTGATCGTGTACATGTTGGCCGCGTTGTCGCCGGTGAGCTGGTCGTCGGGCGTGTTGTGCACGCCGAGGAAGCCCTTGGACTTGTTGGCGTGCGCCCAGCCGAAGCTCACGTTGTCCTTGTCGGACAGAACCTGCGTAAGCGCGAGCCACCATGCATTCGGACGCTCGCGCTCGTTCTGGAACTCGAGGTCCGCGGGCAGCGAGCGCATCGTCTTCTCCCATACGACGTTGACGGTCGTCCGCGTGGGGAACCGATATTGCGCGCCGACCTTGAATGCACTTTCGTCGGCGACGTCGCGCGGGTCGAGATTGTCGAGGTCGCTCGTCCGGTTCACGTTCTTGTGCCGCTCGTAGGCGATCGTTGCGTACAGCGGACCTTTCGCGTAGATGCCGCTGAAGCTCCAGATATCGCCGAAGGAGCCGTCGTTACACGTCGGCGGCGTAGCGCCGCTGCCCGGGATGTTGCCGCCGGAGCAATCGGGCTCGGCAGCCGGCACGATGCTGCTCGTGTCGTCGCGGTTCTGCCCGGGCGCATACATCGCGTTGAACGAGAAGCCGCTCCACTTGGGCGATTCGTACCAGATCGCGTGCGAGGCGCGCAGGCCGAACTCGACGCGGTTGTCGCCGCCGGTGTTGCCCATGATCACCCGATAATCGCCGAGTTCGCCCGAGAACGGGTTCAGCCTGTCGGTCGATGTCTTGTACGGCGTTTCGTTCTTGCCGATCTTCGCCGCGCCCCACTCGGGGCCGCTGAAGCCGAGGAAGCTGTTTCGCGAGAAAAGCGCGCCGTTGACGGCGAAGCTTTCGTTCGACGTCGTTTCCTTGATCCCCGGCGTCGCCGAGATGTCGATGCCCGCTTCGAGTTGCCAGATGAACGCCAGGTCGGGCCGGATCGGATGATGCCCCTTGACGCCCACGTTCGACAGATTCGACGAGATCGCCGGTTCCCAGCCCACCTTGCCGACGGGCATGCCGCCGTTAGCGCCGTAGTCGCTCTTGAGTCCCTTGGTTGCATAGTCGAACGACACGTCGAAGTGGCCGTAGAGCTGGACTTCGCCACCGCCAGGAACGAGGAACGTCGCGCCCGAATTGGGCTTCAGTTGAATGAATGGCGCGTTACTCGGCGCGGGTGCCGCGGCCTGGCGTGCCTTCTCCTGCTGCAGCGTATCGAGTTGGCCCTTCACCGCGTCGAGCTGTTTCTGCAGCGCCTGCATCTGCGCCTTCAGGTCGCTTACATCGTCTGACCAGGCAACGCCCGGTGCAAAGCAGGATGCCACGGCGGCCGACAACAGCAGTTTGCGAAAACGCATTGCACTCCTCCTCGGATGGTCGGGCGAAATCATCGAGTCGCCTCAAGTTAAAGGTGACGCGAGCGAGGAGGGATCGCAACGAAGCGCGCGCTATGCGATGCGGATCGAACGCACGCGAATACAGCGATGCAACACTATTTCGGCGACTCTTGCGCGTGGCTGACGGGTTCCTGACGAATCGCTGACAACGCGCTCGATGGAAGGTGATCGGCGGCGCGCGTCAGAAATCGCTTCGCGGTGAACGAGGAGTGCCGGAAGAGTTACGAACGCGCCGTCGACCCCGGACGTCGGCCCGGCGCGAATGACTCAATGCAAGCGCGCCGCGCGGCGACTGTGCCTCGCGCGGCGCGCGTCCGTGTGCTGACGTGCGTCGACTAGGCGCAGGCCTTTCCGTGGTCGGCGTGTGCCCCCTTCGCCTTGGCTTCTCCCTCTGTCATGTATTCGCCCGCCTTCGTCTTCCCGTACCAGCGCGTTCCGGCACAGTGATAGACGTTCGTCGACGTATTGAGCCAGACCTTCCCTGCGCCGCCGCCCGGAGCCGCCTGGCTGCGCGGAGATGCCGCGGCGGACTTCGTCGGCTGTGTCGATGCCGACGGCGCTTGCTTCATTTCGTCCTTGGCTTTTGCGCTCTTCGCGCTCTTGCTTTGCGCGGCCTCCGATTTCGCGGTCGATTTCTCGCTCGCATACCATTCCTTGACGCCTTTGTGGCCCCTGCACGCACCGCGCTTGGTTGGCGCGGTTGTGTAGGTGTCGTCCTTGCACTGTCCGGTCGAACCGGCGGGCGCCTGCGCCCAGGCGGCGGGGACCGTTGCCATGCCCACCGCCAAGGCGATCGAAAGAAGCACGTTCGTGATCTTCATGGATGTCTCCGGAAAATGGATAGCGAAAATCGGTCGTCGCCGGACGCTGCGGTCCCCCGACGCGGAGCAGTGTTCGTGCGACGGGCACGGCCCGCCATCGGCGAGCCGCGCATTACCGCGTAGGTATCCGCCTACGATCACCGGAACATGGTAGCAGCGGGATGGAGGCGGGGGTCGGAATCGAACCGGCGTCCACGGCTTTGCAGGCCGCTGCATGACCACTCTGCCACCCCGCCAGGAGTGGGTGCCGCGAACGAGCCAGGCCGTTGCCGCGGGCAAACGAAAAGGGAGAGCGTGCGCTCTCCCAAAGAATCTGGAGCGGGAAACGAGTCTCGAACTCGCGACCTCAACCTTGGCAAGGTTGCGCTCTACCAACTGAGCTATTCCCGCGGAGGTCTCGCATTATACCAATCGGCCGTCAACGCCTCAATGTCGTGGAGGCCGCGTCCCAGCCGCCGTCCCCATCACGCGGTGACCGTGTCGAGGACCGATGCAATGGCGTCGGCGACGTATTCGATGTTCTTCGAGTTGAGGGCCGCAACGCAGATGCGTCCCGTGTCGATCGCATACACGGAGAACTCGTCGCGCAGCCGCTGAACCTGCGCCTTGTTGAGACCCGAATACGAGAACATGCCGCGCTGCGTGCGTACGAACGCGAAATCGTGTCCGGGCGCACGGGATGCGAGCTTCTTCACGAGCAGATCGCGCATTTCGCGAATGCGCTCACGCATGCCGCCGAGCTCGATCTGCCACAGCTCGCGCAGCTCCGGATTGGTCAGCACGAGGGCGACGATTTGTCCGCCGAACGTCGGCGGATTCGAATAATTCGCACGCACGACGCGCTTCAACTGCGACAGCACGCGCACCGCCTCGTCGCGGTCGCTGGCGACGACGGTCAGCGCGCCAACGCGTTCGCCATAGAGCGAGAACGACTTCGAGAACGAGTTCGATATGAAAAGCGGTCCCGGTGTCGCAGCAAATTTGCGCACGACGACGGCGTCCGCATCGCTGCCCGCACCGAAGCCTTGATAGGCGAGATCGAGAAAGGGGATAAGTCCGCGCTTGCGAACGGTGCCGATGATCTCGTCCCACTGCGACGGTGTCGGATCGACCCCGGTTGGGTTATGGCAGCACGCATGCAGCACGACGATTGTCCCCGCCGGCATCGCATCGAGCGACTTGCGCATCGCCTCGAACGCAAGGCCGTGCGTGGCCGGGTCATAGTAGGGATACGTGTCGACCGCGAATCCGGCGCCTTCGAAGAGCGCACGATGATTCTCCCAGCTCGGATCGCTGATGCGAACGCTCGACGCCGGGGAGAACTTGCGCAGGAAGTCGGCGCCGACGCGCAGCCCGCCGGTTCCACCGAGCGCCTGCACGGTGATCGCGCGCCCGATGGCGATCAGCTCGCTGTCGTTGCCGAGCAGCAGTTGCTGCACCGCCTTGTCGTAGGCGGGAAGGCCGTCG
>Ga0157370_10004385_pt1 | contig 16201 bp, 17 predicted proteins | sample C35metaG_FD_113463 | JGI IMG/M metagenome (GOLD analysis project Ga0157370, IMG submission 113463) | Corn rhizosphere microbial communities from Kellogg Biological Station, Michigan, USA - C3-5 metaG | ecosystem: Host-associated > Plants > Roots > Rhizosphere > Soil | place: USA: Michigan...
AAAACGCCGGAATGCCGGCGCCGCCGGCGCGGATGCGCTCGGCAAGCGTGCCTTGCGGATTGAATTCGAGCTCGAGCTCGCCGTCGAGATAGAGCTGGGCGAAAAGCTTGTTCTCGCCGACATAGGAGGAGATCATCTTGCGAATCTGGCGCGTCTCGAGCAGCAGCCCCAGCGCCGCGCCATCCGTGCCGGCATTGTTGGAGACGACCGTCAGATGCTTGACGCCCGATTTGCGGATCGCGTCGATCAGCGCATCGGGCACGCCGCAGAGGCCGAAGCCGCCCGACATCAGCATCATGCCGTCGCGCAACAGACCCGCGAGCGCGGCTTCCGCCGTCGGATAGACCTTGTTCGCCATTCGAGGCCGCTCCCTGTTATCGCTCGCAGAGAGATAACACGCCGTCCGCGCTCATGCCACAGGGTCGGGCGGTGCCGGCGATCGGGCTTGGCGCCGCTCAGCGGTCGCGCGGCGGCGCGATCTCGTCGATGGCATGCGCCAAGGTGACGTCGCGCTCGCTCAAGCCCTCGACATCGTGCGTCGCGAGGACAATTTCGACGCGGTTATAGACATTGAACCATTCGGGATGGTGGTCCATCTTCTCGGCGAGCAGGGCGATGCGCGCCATGAAGGCCCAGGCCTCGCTGAAGGTGCCGAAATGAAAGACCTTGCGGATGGCGTCGCGGTCCTCGACCTCGGACCAACCTCTCAGCTCCGCAACCGCCTCCTTGCGCTTGGCGCCGACCAGCTTCTCGACCATCTCATGCCTCCATGGGGATCATGACCCAATCGCCGCCTTCGCTCGCCGATCTCGAAACCCTGGCGCGGCAAGCGCTGGCGACCATTCCCGAGGAATTAAAGCGCCATTTGGGCCCCGTCGTCATCCGCCTTGATGAGTTTCCCGACGAGGAAACCGAGCGCGAGATGGAACTCGAGAGCCCATTCGACCTGCTGGGCCTCTATCGCGGCATCGCCTTGCCGCATCAGAGCGTGTCGGCGCCGCGCGCCGACATCGACATGATCTTCCTCTATCGCCGTCCCATTCTCGACTTTTGGTGCGAGACCGGCGAAGACCTTTACGCCGTGGTCCGCCATGTCCTCATCCACGAGATCGGCCATCATTTCGGCTTCTCCGACGAGGACATGGAGCGGCTGGAGCAGGAAAGCTAGATCAGCGCCTTCACGCGCCGGCGCAATTCCGGCAGCAGCTCCGCCTCGAACCAAGGATTGCGCTGCTCGAACATCATCGTCCGCCAGGAGGGATGCGGCAGCGGCAGGGAGCGTGGCAAGAAGTCGCGCCAGGCCGCGACCGTCTCGGCCATGCTGCGCCGTTTCGGCCCGGCAAGGTAATACTCGATGGCGTAAGAACCGATCAGCAAGGTCAGCTCGATTTTGGGCAGGAGGCGAAGCACGGGCGCGTGCCATCGCGGCGCGCATTCGGGGCGCGGCGGAAGATCGCCGCCTTTGCCGTCGCGTCCCGGATAGCAGAATCCCATCCCGACGATCGCGACCCGCGTCTCGTCGTAAAACACCGTGCGGTCGATGCCCAGCCATTGCCGCAACCGGTCGCCGCTGCGGTCGTTGAAGGACAAACCGGTCTCGTGCACCTTGGTTCCGGGCGCCTGGCTGATGATGAGAAGCCGCGCCGAGGCCGTGCCGCGCACCACCGGCCGCGGCCCCAGCGGCAGATGCGGGGCGCACAGCCTGCAAGCGCGGATTTCGGCATAGAGATTGTCGAGCGCGGTTTTGCCCATCGATGGGCTTTTAGCCGGTCATGCCGGCGAAGAGAAAGCGCGGCGTGCAAATCTGTCGCAGGCTTGAGCGGATTGGCGATTGATAGGGGCGCGCGCCCGCTCCTATGATGCGGCCCGCCAGGATCAGAAAACCCAAGGGATGGCCATGAAGAAGATCGACATCTTTCCGCATATCTTTCCAAAATCCTATTTCGACAAGATGGTCGAGATCATCCCGAACCCGGCGACGATCCGGCGCTGGACCAATATTCCCGTTCTCTACGATCTCGAGCGCCGGCTCGGCATGATGGAAGAGTTCGGGCCGGATTATCAGCAGATCCTGACGCTCTCCATGCCGGCGGTCGAGTATATTGCGCCGGCGGAGCGCTCGCCCGATCTCGCCAAGCTCGCCAATGACGGCATGGCGGAGATCGTCGCCAAGCATAAGAACCGTTTTCCCGCTTTCGTCGCTTCGGTGCCGATGAACAACGTGAAAGCGACGCTGGCGGAGATCACCCGGGCTGTCGAGAAACTCGGTGCCAAGGGCATCCAGATCTTCACCAACGTCAATGGGCGGCCGCTCGACGATCCCGAATTCGCGCCGATTTTCGAAGCGATGCATGGCTACGATCTGCCGGTCTGGATGCATCCCAGCCGGCCGCAGAAATTCGCCGATTACCCGACCGAGTCCGGCTCGAAATACGACATCTGGTGGGTGTTCGGCTGGCCCTATGAGACGAGCGCGGCGATGGCGCGCATGGTGTTCTCGGGCTTCTTCGACAAATGGCCCAAGCTCCAGATCATCACCCATCATCTCGGCGCGATGGTGCCGTTCCTCGAGGCGCGGGTCGGCCTCGGCCTCGACCAGCTCGGCACGCGCGAGGGCGCCGAGGAGAGCTATGCGAAGATCATCGAGGCGATGAAGAAGAAAGGCCGCCGCCCGATCGACTATTTCCGCATGTTCTATGGCGACACGGCGATCAACGGCTCGGCTTCGGGCACGCGCTGCGGCCTCGATTTCTTCGGCAGGGAGCACGTGCTCTTCGGCACCGACTGTCCCTTCGATCCGCTCGGCGGCCCGCTCTTCATCCGCGACATCACCAAGATGCTCGACAGCCTCGGCCTGCCATCCAAGGACCTCGAGATGATCTATGAGGGCAACGCCAAGCGGATGCTGAAGCTCTAAGCATTGGATCTGTTGACCGGACGGCCGAAGCGCCGCCGCCCTTGGCGCTTCGGTCCGATGTCGCGACCCGGCGAAAACCTCGGGACGGCCGAGCGCGGCGACGCAAACTAGCCCAATCGCGCGGCGAGGAAGTCGACAAAGGCGCGGACCTTCGGCGCCAGATGGCGCGCCGTCGGATAGACCACCGAAATCGGATTCGCCGGCGGGCGATATCGCTGCAACACCGGCTCGAGCGCGCCCGCCGCAATGGCGTCTTCGGTATAATAGTCATGGAGCTGCGCCAAGCCGAAACCGGCACAAGCCGCGGCGCAAAGCGCCGCTCCGTCGGTGAAGCTGATATCGCCCTTGGGCGACAGCCCGACACGAACGCCCTTGTGCTCGAACTGCCATTCACGCGCAACGCCCGGCTCGCGAATCATGAAAGCGAGGCAATTGTGCCGGGCGATATCCTCCGGCCGCTTCGGCCGCCCATGCTTGGCGAAATAATGCGGCGCGCCGACCACGCCGAACCGCGTGCGCGTCAGCCGTCTGGCGATAAGGCTCGAATCCTTGAGGTCGCCGAAGCGGATTGCGACGTCGATGCCCTCGCCGACAAGATCGACATAGCGATCGGTGAAGCTTAGCGCGAGCTCGACCTCCGCATATTCCGCGCGGAAAGCCGGGAGCAAGGGAACGACCTTCAGCCGGCCGAAAGCGACCGGCATATCGACGCGAAGACGGCCCGAGGGCTTGAGGCGAGCGCGGCTCAAGACCAGCTCGGCCTCCTCGAACGAGGCGAGAATTTGCCGGCAGCGCTCGAGAAACCCTGCGCCGTCCTCGGTCACGCCGACGCTGCGCGTGGTGCGCGCGAGGAGGCGCACGCCCAGCTCGACCTCGAGCCGGTTGATCGCGTTGCTCACGCCCGATTGCGTCATGCCGAGATCATTCGCCGCGCGGATGAAGCTGCGTCGTTCCGCAACCTTGACGAAAATCGCTAGGGACTTGAAATCCGCCATCGGTCATTCATTGCAAACCGTGTTGAATTATATTCGTTTGCCGTGAATTAATCCAGAACACGCGAAGGCGTAGCTTTGAGTCCGGCGCATCTTCAGGCGCCAGCGCAATCGGATATCAAAGGAGCTTCGCGATGATTGAGATTTCTTCGACACAACCGGCCGGCCGCCGCGCGCCGGTCGTCGCCCGCACCATCGATCTGCCCGGACTTGCCGCGGCAATGTTCGTCATTGCGTCTTCCCTGGGTATGCTCGCGGCCATCTGGCGCGTCTCTTCGACGCTCGATCCTCTGACTCTGACCAAATTCATCCCAGGATGAAGCCGGCAGGTGCCTAGCGCAGGCTCGCCGCGATGTTGCCGCCATCGACCGTGGTGACGTCGGCGGTCGTCTTCAGGGCGAGCGCCTGATGGAGAAAGGCCTGCGCCACATCCTCGGCCGTCACCTCGCGGCTTAGCAAATTGCCAGCCATGTAGTCCTCTTCGCTGAGCCCGCGCGCCTCGGCGCGCGCGGCGATCATCTCGGGCGTCAGAAGACCGCTTCGAATGCGGTCGGCATTGACGGCGTTGGAGCGGATACCGTCCTTGCCATAATCGAGCGCGTATTGCCGCGACAGGAACAGCGTCGCGGCCTTGGGAAGGCCGTAAGGTCCGAAGGCCGGGCCGGGGTTGATCGCCTGCTTGGAGACATTGAAAAGCAGGCACCCGCCCGTTCCCTGGGCCAGCATGATCCTGATGGCTTCCTGCGCCGCGCGCTGATGGCCGAAGAAATTGAGCTCGAAACTCTGGTGCAGGATTTTTTCTTCGACCTCGCCGATGCGGCCTTGCCAGGCCGCGCCGGCATTGGAGATGAGAATGTCGAGACCGCCGAAATGCGCGGCGACTTTCTCGAAAGCTGCGCGCACGGACGCGCCGTCGGTCACGTCACAAGCAAGCCCGAGCGCCGCGCCGCCCAAACGGCGCGCGGTCTCGGCGGCTTTGCCCGCATCGAGATCGAGCACCGCGATCTCGGCGCCATTCGCCTTGAAGAGCGCGGCGCAAGCAGCGCCGATTGCGCCGGCGCCGCCAGTGATGGCCACGACCTCGCCGGCGAGCGGCTTCTCGGCAACGCTGCCGAGCTTTGCCTGCTCCAAGGACCAGTATTCCATCTCGAAGAGCTCGGCTTCGGGAAGCGCTTCAAACCGTCCGATCGCCTCGGCATCGGTGATGGTCAGAACCGTGTTCTCGGCGATGTCGGCGGCGACCGATGCATCCTTCTTGCTGCGGCCCAGGCCGAAAAGGCCGAGGCCCGGCACGAGCGCCACGCGCGGCAACGGATCGAGCGCGCGCTTTTGCGGATCGCGGCCCGCATTGTTGCGCCGGAAATACTCGTGATAGGCGGCAATGAAGGATCGGGCCGCTTCGCGCGCCGCTGTGCGAAAGCTGTCCAGATCGCCCGCGCTGGGCGCCGGCAGGATCAGCGGGATGTTCTTGGTGCGGATGGTGTGATCGGGCGTCACTACGCCTTGCTGCGCATAGCGCCTCAGCTCCGCGCCGTTGACATAGGCGAGGATCACGGGCGAAGCACGAAACTCGAGCACCAACCGGCGCCACGCACCTGCGGCCTTCGCATCGGGCAGGCTGCAGGCGCCGCGCAAAATGGGCGCCACCGCATGCAGTGGCGCAATCGAGGCCGGCAGGGCAGCGCCCGCGAAGACGCGCTTGCGGCCTTTGGCAAGCTTCTCCTCGGCGCGGGTTACCGCCGCGATCATGCGCTCATAGCTTTCGCGCGCATCGATGCCGAAGGTGAAGATGCCGTGCTTTAGCAGCACCAGCCCTTCGACCGAAGGATCGGCCTCATAGACCTCGGCGGCTTTCTTCGCCAGCGCAAAGCCTGGCATGATGTAAGGAACGATGCCAAGACGCTTGCCGTAGATTTCGGCGCAGAGCGCTTCGGCGTCGGGCTGATCGGCGATGCTGAGCACCGCCGTCGAATGCGTGTGATCGACATAGATCAGCGGCAGAAAAGCGTGCAGCAGAGTCTCGACCGACGGATTGGGCGCACCCGGATCGAGGAGATTGGCGCGCTGATAACGCACCATGTCTTCATCCGAGAGCTTGTCGCGCTGGCGCAGCTTCAAGAGCGGCTTCAGCCGCACGGCGGGCAGGCCCGCAGGCTCGATATCGCCAAGATCCCAGCCGCTGCCCTTGACGCAGAGAACCTCGACCTCCTCGCCGGTCAGATCCTTGGCCGTCGATTTGACCGAGGTGTTGCCGCCGCCATGAAGGACGAGCAGCGGGTCCTGCCCCAAGAGCCGCGAGGTGTAGACGCGCAGCGCGAGATCAGTCGCCACGCCCTGCTGGGCGTAGCGCGTCACCATCGCCTGGGCATCTTCGTCGCGCCAGCGGGATTTCATGGGCGCGATCATAGAAGAAGACCGGCGCGAGGCGAACACCCTACCGCCGGTTGGGAAGGCCCGCGCTCAGCGCCAGTCGAGGCCGATATCGAGCTGCTGCACGCTGTGGGTGAGCCAGCCGAGCGACAGGAGATCGACCCCGGTCGCGGCGATCGCCGGCGCGGTTTGCGGCGTGATGCCGCCGGAGGCTTCGGTCACCGCCCGGCCGTTGACGATGCCGACGGCACGGCGCATCGCCTCCACATCCATATTGTCGAGAAGAATGGCATCGACGCCGACGGCGAGCCCTTCTTCGAGCTGCTCGAGCGTGTCGACTTCGAGCTCGATCTTGATGAGATGGCCGATGGCGCCGCGGACGCGCTCGACCGCTTGACGGATGCCGCGCGCCGCGGCGATGTGATTGTCCTTGATCAGCACGGCGTCATCGAGGCCGTAGCGGTGATTGAAGCCGCCGCCGACGCGGATCGCGTATTTCTGCAAATTGCGCAGGCCCGGCAAAGTCTTGCGCGTGCAGATCACACGCGCCTTGGTGCCTTTGACCGCATCGACCACCGCCGCCGTCGCCGAGGCGATGCCGCTCAAATGGCAGAGAAAATTGAGGGCGACGCGCTCGGCGGTCAAGATGCCGCGCGCCGGGCCCGCGATCGTCGCGATGAGATCGCCTGTCTCAAGCCGGCTGCCATCGGGCTTGGCCACCCCGGCCTTGATCGCGGGATCGATCAGCTCGAACGCCAGAAGCGCCACATCGAGCCCGGCGACCACACCCGGCTTCCGCGCGATCAGCGCCGTTTCGGCCTTGGTTGCGGCCGGAATGATCGCATCGCTGGTGATATCGCCGGCGCGGCCCAAATCCTCGATCAGCGCATCGCGAACCTGCGCTTCGATCATCACCCGCGGCAGAGGCGAGACCGGCATCGTCCGCCCCTAGATCGCGAGCATCCGCTCGACCGCCCGGCGCGCGCGGCCGGCGATCTCGGGATCGATCGTCACCTCATGGCGCACGGTCTCGAGCGCCTGGCGGATCTTCGCCAAGGTGATGCGCTTCATATGCGGGCAGAGATTGCAGGGCCGCACGAAATCGATCTCGGGATGCGCGGCGGCGATGTTGTCGCTCATCGAGCATTCGGTCATCAGCACGACCCGCCCCGGCCGCCGCGTCTCGACGTAATCGGCCATGGCCGCGGTCGAGCCGGCGAAATCGGCTTCGGCCACGACATCGGGCGGGCATTCGGGATGCGCCAACACGACGACGCCGGGATGCGTCGCGCGCAGCTCCTGGAGCTCCGCCGCGGTGAAGCGCTCATGCACCTCGCAATGGCCTTTCCAGGCGATGATCTTGACGCCGGTTTCCTTCGCGACGTTCTGCGCCAGATATTCGTCCGGCAGCATGATCACGCGCTCGACGCCGAGGGACTCGACGACTTTCTTGGCGTTGCCCGAGGTGCAGCAAATATCCGATTCGGCCTTCACCGCCGCCGAAGTGTTGACATAGGTGACGACCGGAACGCCCGGATAGCGCGCCCGCATCAGCCGCACATCCTCGGCGGTGATCGAGGCGGCCAGCGAGCAGCCGGCGCCGGGATCGGGGATGAGCACGGTCTTTTCGGGATTGAGCAGCTTCGCCGTCTCGGCCATGAAATGGACGCCGGCGAGGACGATCATCGCGGCGTCGGTCTTGGCCGCTTCGCGCGCCAGCGCGAGGCTGTCGCCGACGATATCGGCGACGCCGTGAAAGATTTCCGGCGTTTGGTAATTATGCGCGAGGATCACCGCGTTCCGCGCGCGCTTCAGCGCCAGGATCGCGTCGATGTCGTCGGCGAAGACCCGCCACTCCATCGCCGGGATGACATGCCGCACGCGCTCGTAAAGCGCGGCGCTGGGGTTCGGGGCGGAATAGCTGTCAGGCATCGGCGCATCCTTACCTTATGCTCAATATGAGCACTTGACGTTGCTAATACTACACATGAGCATAAGCGTGTCAAGCACAAGGGGCGGGGTGCGGCGCTCGCGCCGTCATGCCAGCGCTGCACAAAAGGCATCGATGGTGAGAGGAGCCAAACCCGGCCCGGCGCGGTCGCCGCCTTAGGCCGGCCGGGCGATCGGCAGCTTGGTTCCGGCGAAGGCGCGTTCCTGCAGCACCTCGCGGCGGAAGCGGACGAGCTTGGCCGGCCGGCCGCCGGTCTCGGTCGAGACCTTGCCGGTTTCTTCGACCAGCCCCTGCTGCTCGATGAGCCGGCGGAAATTCTGCTTGTGGAGGCGTTGACCGGCCAGCGCCTCGACCGTGCGCTGCAAAAGCAGCAGGGTGAAGCTGTCCGGCATCAGCTCGAACACCACCGGCCGGTATTTGATCTTGGCGCGCAGCCGGGCGATGCCCGTGGAGAGGATGCGGCGATGATCATGCATCATCGGCTCGCCCGGCACCGGATCGGCGACCGGCCGCGCCTGCCCCGCCTCCGGCACGAGCTGCGCTTCGTAAAGCAGCTCATAGCGCTGCAGCACCAGCTCTTCGTTCCATTCCCGCGGCGCGCCGCCGAAAGTGGTGGAGACCCGCTGCATGCGCTCGCGGCGCAGGCCCGGATCCGGCACGGCCTCCGCCCAAGCCGAGAGGCGGCGAATGATCGCCTCGACGACCGCAGGCGCGCCATCGCGCCAATCCTCCCACGGCAGATAGCGGTACCAGTTCCGCCAATCGGGCGCCTGCTCGCCGGTGGCGCGGGCCTCGCGCGCCAGGCCCAGATAGCTGATCGAAATCACCCGGCCGCCATCCTGGGTGCGGTCGCTGTCGGCGAAAGTATAGAGCTGCTCCATATAGCCGAGCGGGTGGTGGGTTTGGCGCTCGACCCAATCGCGCAGCCCGGTTTGGAGCGAACGGTGGCTGGACTCGAAGGGCCCCGAAGGCAGGGTCTTGCCGCCCTGGACGGTCAGGACGCGCGGCTCCTCGCCGGTCACGGCGACCAGCACGGCAGTCAGGTCGATGGCAACGGCGTTTTTGGCGGCAAGGGTCAATCTTGAAGCGTCTCCACGGCTCAGTCTGCCACAAGCGGCGGCGTCCAGATACTCCGGCGCTTGCCGGTGCGGGGCCCGAAGCATCCGCTGAAAACCCGAAAATTTGCCGGTTTTACAGCATGGTAACCATTGATCGGCACTAATATGGCATGACCGGACCACCCGAGAATCGGGATAACCAGCAGAGGGACGAGAACGTCTTGCGCCAGCTTTCGCCACAAGAGCTCCGCCAGATTCTCCAGCTGCACGAGCTGTTCATTTCGCGCCTGCCCGGGGGGCGGCGTGCCGTGCTCGCGCATCACGATCTGTCCGAAGCGGATCTCAGCGATCAGGATTTGTCGGGGGCCGATCTGACCGGCGTCCGGCTGCATCGCGCCAATTTGAAGAATGCGCGCTTGCGCGGCGCCAAGCTGTCGACCGCCGATCTGCGCGCCGCCAATCTCAACGGTGCCGATCTCACCGGTGCCGATCTGCGCTCGAGCTGCCTGCGCGCGGCGCAGCTCAACCGCGCCAAGCTGCCCAATGCCGACATGACCAAGATCGTGCCGCTAAAGCTTCTGGGGCTCGAAGGGCGGCAGTTCAATGGCGACGAAGTCCCGCGCACCGACCTTTCCTCGATCGAGGCCCGGGAATGCGACCTTTCCGGCGCCAAGCTCGCCGGCGCCTCGATCATCCGCGCCGATCTGACCGACGCCAATCTCACCAACACCGATCTCTGCGGCGCCGATCTGCGCAACGCGAACATCACCGGGGCGGTCTTGGAACGCGCCGATCTGTCGGGCGCCAATCTTTCGGGCGCGACCCTGCGCGGCGCGACTCTCGCCCAGGCGAAGCTCGCCGGCGCCGAGCTCAAAGGCGTCGATGTCAGCGGCGCCATTCTCGATCCGGGCGCGCTCGCCCAGGGCAAGGACAGCGGTGATGTGCAAGGCGCGCCGGGCGGCCCGGTCTCGCCCGAGGACATCAAGGAAATCCTGCGGCTGCATCAGCTCTGGCTCGACAGCCGCGGCACCGAAGGCCAGCGCGCGGTTTTAAGCGAGCGCGATCTCTCGGGCTGCGATCTGCGCAAGGCGAAGCTGGCGCTGGCCGTGCTCGCCCGCGCGGTGCTGCGCGGCGCCGACCTGACCGAGGCCTCGCTCGTCATGTGCGATCTCTCGCTCGCCGATCTGCGCGAGGCGCGGCTCGATCGCGCCGATTTGCGCGGCGCCAAGCTCATCCGCGCGCATCTCTCCGGCGCTACGCTGATGCGCGCGAATTTGATGCCGCTCGAAAATGTCGGCGACCGCAAATACGATTTCCCGGCCAATCTCGAAGGTGCCAAGCTCGGCCGCGCCGATCTGCGCGACGCGCAATTGAAGCAGGCCAAGCTCGGCAATGTCGATCTCTCCGGCGCCAATCTCGACAATGCCGATTTTCGCCAGGCCGATCTCGCCAATGCGAATTTCCAGGACGCGCACGCCGCCAAGGCGCAGTTCGAGGGTGCGAGCCTGCGCGACGTGCGCAACCTCAACGGTCACGCGCGCGCCAAAGCCTCAATGTAGGCTGGGCGACTTCAGAAACCGCGCGCGATCGGCCGAGTGGACGCTGAGATCGAGGGTCTTGCCATCGCGATAGACCAAGAGAGGCACATCCACCCCGGCCCGCCCCTGCCGCCAGATGCTGCGATAGAGCGCGGCGAGATCGCCGATCTCTGTGCTGCCGACGGCGAGAATGATATCGCCGGTTTTGAGATTGGCGCGGCGCGCCGGCCCGGAATTGGCGAGGCCCGCGACCACCACCTTGTTGTCGATCTCGGTGGCGTAGAGCCCAAGCCAGGGCCGCGGCGGATGGTTGGGCCGGCCGAGCGTCAGCAGATCGTCATAGATCGGCTTCAAGAGATCGATCGGCACATGCATGTTGAGATGCTCGGCCGCGCCGTTCTCGCGTGCCTGCTGCAGATGCAGCGAGCCGATGCCCAGAAGATTGCCGGCGCCGCCGATCAAGGCGGTGCCGCCCCAATTGGGATGAGCGGGCGCGGTGAAGAGCGCGTCTTCGATGAGATATTCCCAATAGCCGGAGAATTCCTGCTTGGCCGCGATGCGGGCGGCGATCGCATGCTGGCGGCCGCCGCCGCCCGCAACGATGACGCGATCGCCCGGCCGCGCCGCCGCGGAATGCCCCAGCGCCATCACCGGTAATTTCAGCCGGCCAAGCGCCTGCACCAGGCCGAATCCGGTCTCCTGGTCATAGGCGAGGGCATGGCCCGGGATGGCGCGACCATCGATCGTGTTGAGCCAGATGGTCTCCGCCTCGGTGATGAGATATCCGATCGTCAGCACCACCCCATCCTCGCGGATGATGACGCCGTTGCCGGCGCGCTCGGTGCCGAGCGTCTGCGCCGTGAAGCCGTCGGCGGGCACGGTCGCCCGCACGGTCACGGTCGCCGACAGCGCGCGCTCGAGATCGAAATCCCAATCTTCGGGCTTGGGTTGCGCTTGAGCCGGAATGTCCCATTCGCTGGGCGATGGCATGGCGGCCTCCTTCTCGTGACTAGGAAGTATACACCAGGAGGTCTTGCGACAAGGGGCGGCGCTATTCTTCCGCCGGCCGCGACCGGCGCAAGCTCTTGAGCCGGGCGCGCCGCGCCTTGGCCTCGCGCCGCGCCGCGCGCTGGCTGCGGCTTGGCTTGGTGGCGCGCCGCGGCCGCGGCGGCGCCGCCGCGCGGCGGATGAGGTCGATAAGCCGCTCCAGCGCGTCGGCGCGGTTGCGCTCGCGGGTGCGAAAACGCCCGGCGGTGATGACGATGACGCCCTCGCTCGTCACCCGCCGGCCGCCCAAACGCTTGAGCCGCGCCCGCACCGCCGGATCGAGCGCCGGCGAAGCGTCGATATCGAAGCGCAGCTGCACCGCGGTCGCGACCTTGTTGACGTTCTGGCCGCCGGGGCCCGAGGCGCGGATGAAGTCTTCGTGGAGCTCGCGCTCGTCGAGGGCGATGGTCGGCGTCACCCGGATCATGCGCCGATCATGCCATGAACGGGCCGGCGCGTCCTCCGCCACCGGACGCTTGCGCGGCGCGCGGAGTGCCGCCATTCTTCGGAGAAGCACAGTTTTTGAGGAGGAAACGATGAAGCGCTTATGGCAGGCGAGCCTCGCCCTGGCCATGCTGACCGCGGCGCCGGCTTGGGCGCAAACCGGCACCATCACACTGGGCTCCGCCGTGCAGCTCACCGGCAAGGACGCCAATACCGGGCGCTATTATCGCGACGCCTATCAGATGACGATCGACAAGATCAACGAGAAGGGCGGGATCACCGTTGGCGGCAAAAAATATCAGCTGAAGCTCAATATCCTCGACAATCAATCCGACACGAATCTCGACGTCCAGCTCTATACGCGGCTCATCACCCGCGACAAGGTCGATTTCTTGCTCGGCTCCTACACCAGCGGCGTCGTGCTGGTCGACACCTCGGTCGCCGAGAAATACGAGATGCCGATGGTCGAGGGCGGCGGCGCCGCCAGCCAGATCTTCTCGCGCGGCTACAAATATATTTTCGGTACGCTGCCGCCGGCCGAGGATTATTTCAGCAGCACCATCGCGATGATGGGCCAGCTCAACCCCAAGCCGAAGACGGTCGCGCTCATCACCGCCGATGACGCGTTCGACGTCTCGGTGGCGCAGGGCACGCGGCTTCTCCTCAAGAAAGCCGGGCTCGAAACCGTCCTCGACCAGCAATATGCGCAAAAGAGCTCGGATTTCTCGTCGCTTCTCGCGCTGGTGAAGTCGAAATCGCCCGATGTGGTGCTGTGGGGCGGGCTGCTCGCCGAAGTGCTGGACAGCATCCGCCAGTCGAAGAGTCTCAATGCCAGCGCCAAATACATGACCTCCTACACGGTCGGCGTTCCGACCGCCGATTTCCGCAAAGCGCTGGGCAAGGATGCCGACGGCGCCTTCGGCATGACGTCCTGGGTTCCGACCGCGGCGCTGAAGGACGAGTGGTTCGGCGACGCCGAGCAATTCGCCAAGGCCTATACCGCCCGGTTCCACTACGATCCCGATTATCACGCGGCCTCGGCCGCCGCCGATGTCGAGATTTTCGCCAAAGCGATCGAAAAGGCCGGCTCGCTCGACAAGAAGGCGGTGCGCGATGCCATCGCCAAGAGCAATTTCGAAAGCCTCTACGCGCGCGTCAAATTCTCGGAGAACGGCCAGATCGACGTGCCGCAGATCGCGATCCAGATCCAAAAGGACGAGGTCGTGCCGATCTTCACCGATCACATTCTGAACAAGCCGATCTATCCCGTCCCCGGTTGGGACAAGCGCTGATCGACGCCGGCGCGTCTCGAGGGCTACCACCCCTCGAGACGGAAGGGTGCGATCTCGGCGTGCTGCTCCGAGAGTTCGCGATATTGGCCGCGGAAGTAGAGGAGCGGCTTCGGCACCGTGTCCTTGGCCGGCTCGATCTGCGTCACCTTGCCGAGGATCAGCATGTGATCGCCGCCGTCATGCCGGGCATAGAGCTCGCAATGGAAAGCGACGAGATGCGGCTCGATAATGAGGCAGCCGCCGAGCCCGGCGCGGTGGCGGACCTGGCTGAAGCGCTCGCCCGCGGTGCTGGCGAAGGCCGACGACACCTGACGCTGATCGTCGCGCAACAGGTTCACGGCGAAATGCCGCGCCGCCATGAAGGCATCGAAGCTGCGGCTGGTGCGCGCCAGCGACACGAGGATCAGCGGCGGCTCGAGCGAGACCGAGGTGAAGGAGTTGACCGTGACGCCGGCCGGCCGGCCTTCGGCGTCGACGGTGGTCACGACCGCTATTCCCGTCGGAAACAAGCCCAGCGCGTCGCGAAATTCGCGCGGCGAGAAACTCATGGCGACAAGAGAGACCTGGCGGCGAAGGAGGCCGGCCGCGGCCTGACGATCCGCGGCCGGTCTTCCCGTTCCCTCGCCGATACGGGTGAAATTCGAGTGGTCAGAGCGAACCTTTCAATTTTGCGCCGGCCTTGAAGCGGACGCCTTTGCTCGCGCGAATCTTGATCGGCTCGCCGGTGCGCGGATTGCGCCCCATCCGGGCCGAGCGCTTGCTGACATGGAACGAGCCGAAACCCGGAATGCTGAACTTTTGAGCCTTTTTCAGTTCCTTGGCAATCACGCCGGTCAGCGCGTCGACGGCCTTGCCGGCCGCTGAGGTTTTGAGGCCGGTCTTCTTCAGCGCTTCAATGAGAGTCTGCTTGCTCATCTGGTTCCCCTTCCTTTTGCGCGAGCGGCCGGTTCTTGCCCCGCGGCCGCCCCTCCCTGACGGATCTTTTTCATGCGCCGAACGCAGCGGTTCGACGCGGGGATCACACTCTCATTGCTTGCCCCGGTAATCAACATTTTCCTGTTGCGGCGGGGCCGCTCCTCGCGCCGAACCGATGCCGGTCAGGCAAAGAAAGCGAGCGTGCGAATCTCGATGCTTTCGCGCGGCCGCGCATTGGCCGGCGCGGTCGGATCATCGAAGGCGGTATGGGCGGTCCAGCGCGCCCGCCCATCCTTCAGCGAATCGAACACTTTGAAAACCAGCGCCTCGTCGCGGCGCATGCGCGGGAACCAATACCAGCGATGCTGAGGATTGTAGGTGACGGCATAGGTCTGGCCGACGCGGTTTGGATAGCGCCGCTCGGAGATGACGAAATCCTCAGGGGACATGCTGCGCGCATCGCACAGCGCCAGCGGGAAGCTTTCGACTGGATGGCGAATCGGCCGCCACACTTGAACGATGGCGAAGCGGCGCTGCAGCAGGCCCTCGGCCTCCTCCCCCAAGAGATCGCGCACGCGCTGCGGCCCCGACCATTCGGTGTAGTCGTTGTGAACGCGGCGGACGACCTCGCGCAGCTTGCGCTCCTCGCGCATGGCATCATCGGCGGTGCGCAGCGTGTGGTCGAAGACGACGACGCGCGCCGCGCCGGTCTCCGCCTTGATCAGCGCTTCCATCTCCGGATAGTAGACGCGGCGAATCTCCTCCTCGTCGAAGAAGTCGCGCATCGCCGTATCGTGCCGACGGAACCGAAAGCCGCTGGCATCGAGCGCGAAGCCATCGGCGAGCGGGCGTCCATTGTGCATGACGACGCGGCGCGGATCGGGCGTGCCGCCAGTGCGAATATCCGTCGAGCCCGGTCCGCCCGTATAGGTGAAGGGCTGCTCACCCGTATCGCGCAGATAATTGACCTCCGCCTCGATCGTCTCGGGCGCGACATCCGCTTGCGTTACCTGGTCCATCGGGAGCCTCCTCGCCAGCCAAGCCTGCCTTATGTAGTGCGCCGCGCGGGTCCTGTCAGCCTTGTTGCCGTGCGCCTCAGCGCTGCGGCGCCAGCGCGATATCCGCCGAAACCGAGACCGAAACCGTCGCCTCGCCGGCTTCGGCGACAGGGGGCGGCGCGGCGGCGCTGCCCTTCATGGCCATCATGGCGCGCAGCGGCACGGGCGGCGGCGGCGCGGCATTGCCGATATGCAGGTCGCGGAACATCTCGACCTTTGTGCCGAGCCCCGCGGCGATGTGCTCGGCGCGCCGGCGCAGCCGCTGCAAAGCGACATCGGTCAACTCGTCCTCGACCGACTGGCGCGCCTCGCGCGAGAGCTCGGGCGTCATGCCCTGAACGATGAGCCCGTCCTGCTGCAGCGTGCCGACCAAAGCCAGCACCGCGCCGAAATCCTTGCCGGTGACGGCAACCGTTTGGCTCCCATGCCACCGCGTCGGCGCCTTGTCGCTGCGCTCCTGATAGACGCTGTAGCCTTGGGTCTCGACCGCGATATCGGGCACCGCTTTGATGCGCGCGAGCGCCGCCGCCATGCGGCGATTGATCTCGGCCTGAACTTTCGATGCGTTCGCATCGACTGCCTGCGCTGCAAGCTCGACGCGCAGCCGATCGCGCGGAAC
>Ga0157370_10004391_pt1 | contig 16183 bp, 10 predicted proteins | sample C35metaG_FD_113463 | JGI IMG/M metagenome (GOLD analysis project Ga0157370, IMG submission 113463) | Corn rhizosphere microbial communities from Kellogg Biological Station, Michigan, USA - C3-5 metaG | ecosystem: Host-associated > Plants > Roots > Rhizosphere > Soil | place: USA: Michigan...
AACTAACTCAAAAAGGGATTGATTTGCTCCCGCTGATGATTGAAATAAACTTATGGGCAGATAAATATTTTACGTTACCAGCAGAAAGAAAAGAAGTGCTCGAAGAAGTAAAAAAGAACAAGGAAGCATTTATCAAAGAGAAGGTAGCAGAGTTGCTGGAGTACACAGACTAATTGGCAAGCCAGCAGGTTTTTAATCCTGTAGAATTTAATAACATCGAACAAAAAATAGGAATACACCGAACTATGGAATTGAACGGGGCATCCGGACTTATCTACCAGCTAGAACAGGTTACTACATAAAAAACCGGAGCCAAGATTGAAAAAAACTTAAACTCCGGTCAAGTACTCGCCGAAAACCTCCTGTCACACAGCTTCTTGAAGGATATGGAACGTTTAGCCAACATTGGAGGGGGCCTCATTGCAAAACCTCTTGATAGGGACTTTAAGAAAAAGTACCAACGTAGATTCACCCAAAAAGAGAGCCCAGAGCTTCCATTATCAAAGATTTACGAGATGTATGGTTGTGGTTACCTGAACAAAAAGAAGCCGAAAGAATAACCAAAAGTCACCATGTGTGTATGTTTTGATGTGTATATTTTCGCCAAAACATACACACTGTATTACATGAGAAGTAAATCGAATAAAGCTACCGGAGTGTTAAGCGGCAGAGGTAGCACTTCACTGTTAAAACTAATTCAACACCTTTATGAAGGCTGATATCTTTGATTTATGGTTCATAAAGCGTTTCCAAGAAACTTCAAAATACGAGCTAAAAAGGATAAAGATAATTGCATAAACGATACCATTTAGTACTACTATTTAAAATAAGCTCTCAAGCCGAAAAAAACAGAACTGAAAGCCTCGTAAATACCAAATCAAGATTTTTTTTATAAATATTTTTTAGGTAAAATCTGTTGTTATACAGCCAACGTTTTCAAATACATGCAATAGAGATGCCTGAAATGGATTTTAAGTCTAAGGCTGATTATTATATCCAAGGTAGCGAATTCACAACGCCTTCGAAAGAACATAGGAAAATTGGAATATTGGTTTCAAAAGGCGAAAAAGGAAGATGTTGACGATGATTCTTTGGGTCATAGCCTCCTATATCTCTATGACCTATAAACGCACCATAACTCTATAACTGCAAATCATGATTGATTATCTTGCCATCTGCCAGTTCAATTGTTCTGTCTGAAGCTTTTGCAAAGTCATTATCATGAGTTACAGCAATAATAGTTTGATTAAATTCAGAGGTTAAGCGGCGAAAAATATCAAACACTATTTCAGAATTTTTTGAATCAAGGTTACCAGTAGGTTCATCTCCCATTATGATTTTAGGACGGTTTATTAAGGCCCTGGCGATCGCAACCCGTTGCTGCTGTCCTCCGGAAAGTTTAGATGCCTGTTTTAAAGCCTGATCCTTTATTCCTAATATCTCCAACTTTTCATATGCTTCGTGTTCAATTTGTTCAGGTGACAGCCTGCCCAGTTTTAAGGCGGGAATCATAACATTTTTCAAACAGCTAAACTCCGGAAGTAAATAATGGAACTGAAAGACAAAGCCAATATTCAAATTACGAATGTCAGAAAGATTATCCTGCTTTTGCCCGGTTATCTTTTCTCCCCCTATATATAATTCGCCTTCATAATCCGTATCCATTGTAGAGAGAATATAAAGCAATGTTGATTTTCCACTTCCTGATTTTCCTACTAGGGTAAGGAACTCACCTGCGTAGGTTTCAAAGCAGATATTATCAAGCACTTTAAATTTTACGGGGTCGTGAAAATACTTCCCTACATTCCTGGTTTCAAGTATGATGTCTTTATCCATTATTTTCTGAAGATTTGAACAGGATCAATATTTGCGGCATTTTTTGCCGGAATATAGCCGGCAACGGCAGTAACAGCTAAGCCGAATAAAAAGCCATATAAAAAAATGTCCGGCTCAAATTGTATCGGGAAGTATTTTATATTCCCACCTACGTACACATTCTTCATTATGGTAACAATAATAGCCCCAAGTATTAGTCCCATAATACCTCCTAAAGTGCCTATTATAATAGCCTGCTGAAGGAAAATCTTAATCACATCTTTACCTCTAAAACCTGTTGCTTTCAAGATTGCTATTTCATTATTTTTTTGGGAAACGGTCATATTCAAAATATTGTATATTCCAAATCCTCCCACCAATAAAACAGCTACTGAAATACTTAACAAAATAATATTTCTCATAGCTCCCCCAGCTTGGGCGGCAGCATTGGCTGTCTGCCAATCCTCTGCCTGGTAATGGGTAATGCTTTCTAAATCATCCACATACGCTGGTGCCATATCCGGATCCCGTGTGTTTACATAGATATCAGTGACGTAAGACGGACTTTCCTGTATCATTTGCTGTGCAACATTCAGATTAATGTATGACTTCGTCTTATCTACTATTGCACTTCCTGTTTCGAAAATTCCGATCACCTTCAGGTTTTTTATTATGCCATCAACGGATACTACTGTAAGGAAGTCTCCACTCAGAATGTTGAATTGATCAGCAATTCCTACACCTATGATGATACCTTCGGTTGTGAATTGAAGATCTAGGACATTTCCTTCTACCATGCTGCTTTGCAGGTTAAACATGGCATTTTCTTCAGCAATCATTACTCCATTAGCAACGCCGTTTATTTGTGAGTTACCACTTTTATAAAATACACTTAAAGACACCTGGGGGGAGGCGGCAACTACATAAGACTGGTCTTTTATAATCTCTAATAATTGTTTCGGATTGATGAGGTTTTTTGAAAGATTAGAAATTTTAGGGTTTATCAATACTGGAGTAGAATTACTTGTGTCTGGCAATAAGGGAGTACTCATTTCATCCTCTTTATAGACCCTTAAGTGGGGGACTGATTTGAACAAGCTTTCATCCGAATATCTTGAAAATCCTTGTACCAGAGAATTTAAAAAGATGAAAATTGAGATGCCAATAGTTACGCCTAATGCAGCTACAAGAGTTTGCTTTTTTTGAGAAAGAATATGTGTAAGGGCGATATCGGTGTTTACAGATTTAATCTTCATGATTATTTTTCTTTTTCAATGACTGTTTTGTCATTGATACCCCCTAATATCTCTACCCAGTCATTAGAAATAAAACCTGTTTTTACGATAACAGGCTCTTTCGCTCCTTTAACTATAACTTTGTTTCCGTACCCTAAATATGCTCTTGGAATTACCAGGGCGTTTTCTCTTTTGCCGACAACTATATTTGCCTGAAGCTGAGTGCCGGAAATTTTAAAGTCAAGCGGATCTGAAAACTTTGCTTCACAATAATAAGACTGTGTATTTACATCAAATTGCGGCAAAATTCCAGACACATATCCCTTGTATACTTTTTCCAGATTGCTATTTAGCTGAATGTAGGTTTGCTGTCCTGTTTTTACCTTAGCAATACTGGTTTCGTCCACGCTTAAATTAGCATAGATACCTTCCGGTTTACCTATTACTGCAATCACATCTCCTTTCTTAACATAATCTCCTCTTTGTTTCAGTTTCTGATACACTTTTCCGCTTACGACAACTTGGATAGAGGCTTCTTTGCGAAGACTGCTGTTAATTTCATATTGTGTCCTGTCAGCTATCAGTTCTTCCTGTGCCTGTCGTTCGAGGTTATTATACGCCTGGATTTGTGCTTTCAGATTATTTTTGGAAGTTTGATAAGCAGCTTCGACATTTTCATAATCTATACGTGCTACACTTCTTGAGTCATATAATCTTTTATACCGGTGTGTCATCAACGAATCTTGTTCAAGTTTTTCCCTTGCATTTTTAATATTTTGCAAAGCCTGTTGTAATGCAGGTGCATCTGGTCTCGTGTTTTTTCGGGCTATCTTCAATAACTCTGCAGAGCTACTGACGTTAATTGCTGATTGGGGATGTTCAATTTTACCTATCACAAACCTTTCTGAAACAGTGTCTCCTGCTTCAAAATTCACTTCAACTAAGTAGCCTTCTGTTTCGGCTGTTAAGTTATACTGGTTTCCAGGGATCAATTCGCCTGAAGCAAAAACCGTTTCTGTAATGTTGCTTCTAATTGGTGTTGTTTCTTCTGTTTTTTTACAAGATGCCAGCAGTACTAATGCAAATGCAACGGCTATTAAATGTCTTATAATGCTCATTGTATACGTTTGTTAATGTCAATTTTTGCTTTCGCTAAGGACAGGGAAACTAGTGCTGTTGTGTAGTTATAACGATGGGTAAGCATTTCGTTAAAAGTGTTAATCAAGTCATCAACTGCAAATAAACCTTCTGAAAATTTATTTAAGCTTTTTTGATAGCTTTCCGAACTAAGCATGAATACTTTTTCTGAAGTAATTAATTGAGATAATGCCTTTTTATAAGCTATAGTAAGCTGGCTGTTGTTCGTTTCTGTTTGTTTTTTGGCATGCTCTGTATTTAATCTTGCAATCCGATAGTTCGTTCTCGACGAATAAATCTGACTTATTGTACTCGATGAAGGGAGATTCCAGCTAAGCTTTAAACCAAAATATTGCGACTGAACCCAGGCAGGGCTGCTGTTAAACAAATCAAAATTGTTGCTGCTTTGTAAATGGTTGTCTGAAAAGAAAAATGAAGCAATAGGTAACAATGCATGTTTATTCTTTAATACATCTATTTTAGCAAGCTCTTCGTTTAATACTGCATTTTTATAACTCAGATCAGAATACTGTTCAGTTTGGATAGCTGTTAACTGACCTTTATTGAGGGAGTGATTAATTATAACCGAGTCAGAGAGAGGGAGGTCAGCAAGTATCTTGAGGTTATTTCGTTGCTGTTGCAATTGAAAGTTCAATTGTGAGCGATTTTCATTTACGTTGAGTAAGTTAATTTCTGCATCATTTACGTCTTTCTTACTGACTAAACCCTCTTTAAATCTATTTTTTACTGCGGTTAATAAAGTATCGGCAGCACTTATATTATGTTCTGAAGTTTCAATCTGTTCCTGTAATGATACGATATTGAAATAGGTGGCCGCAATATCATTAAAGAGAGATTGCTTGTTTAAAAGGTTATTACTTGCTGTGATACGAATATTTAGTTTGGCCCTTCTCAATTCATCCCAGCCTGTTAGCTTAAATAATTTGACATCGATACTTCCGTTAAGATTATTTACATACTGCTGGCCCATCGTAACTTCTCTGTAAGTGCCAGGAGGGCCACCAAAAATTTCGGCAGGGAAATAATTAACAGGAAGTTTATTGTTATTGGTTGCTGTAAAGTTAACACCACCCTGAATATCAGGAATACTTCCGATCGCAGCCAGCTTTCCATATTTTGCTAAAAGGCTTTGTTGCTCCCCTGTTTTTATGGTGTAGCTGTTTTGTTCGGCATATAATAGTAAAGAGTCTAAACTGTAAAAGACTGTCTGTGAGAAGCTATAACTGATACAGGATAGAGTGAAGACTATTGTTAAAAGGTATTTCTTTCTGATCATTATCCTCTGCTGTTAGTCGATGGTAGCTAAATACATGCAATATCTATGAACCCAATTAATTACTGTATCGTATAATCCTTTACGTCCACTTCTGATAATCTGAAATATCCATAAGCGAAGTTTGCGAAATGGGTCTGGTTAATGACATTTCCTCGTACCGAACCTGGTGCTGTTTGAAAAGGACCGTTACCTGCCCCGGATGCTGCCAATAATTTTCTGAAATAATCATAATATCTCTTGGAAATTCCATACAGTCTGATGTTTATCATATCTCCAGCCTTCAGCTCTTCGTCAGAAAAATATTGTTGCATCAAGTTACCTTGACTGTTCTTGTCATCTTCAGCTTTATAATCCGGAAACGTTGATACAGGTGATAAGATACGGTGTAGATAGTGATTTTCCTCATTGCCATTATCCTGGTAGTAGTATGTGATTTCCATTTCATCACCTCCAATTCCGCCTTTATTATTCTGTACAATATTATTTTCAATATCCGGCACGCCTATACAAGTTTCGGTTGCGGTATAAATCTCCCCATTTAAAACTACCTTTAAGGTATAAGTTTCCCCGATGACCGGATGGAAATTGGAGCAGTTGTATTCTCCTGTACCGGGATTTTCTATAAAACTAAACACAGTATTTACTGAATTTGTGATCACTATATCGGCTCCCGAAACCGTTGGAAATACCGTATTGTAATATCCCGTTGTGGTGGAGAGCTTGATTTTCTGCGCATTGCCGGTCGTACCCTTTACCCAATCAATCGAGGCGTCGATTACCAATTTCGCTTCTGCTGTTTCTAAACCCACTTCGACTACTTTTGTGCAAGACAGCAGAAAAAAACAGGTTGAAGCAATCAGGTATTTAAGTATATTTTTCATCAGTTTATAGTTTGTTTTTTATTTGTCATGAAGCTATTATATCTTAATCATGCCGCTGTGTGATTTTAAAAGATTATAATGGTTTCATTTTTATATGATTAGAATTAAAATCTGAAATTGTAAGTCACACCCGGAATGATACCGAAAATCGAGATCCTATTTGCTTCGCTTAACCCTGTTTCCCTATTTTGTTCGAACATAACAGATGCGGCGTTGCTTCTATTGTAAACATTGTAAATACTGAATACCCACTCACTTTTCCACCTTTTTTTGCGGTCAGATTTTGGTGTGTAGGTTGCCGATAAATCCAAATGATGATAAGCGGGAAGCGAGTTCATATTTCGCGCGCCGTAATTCGCAATCGTAATTCCCTGATACTGATATTTGCCGATGGGATAGGTCGCAGCCTTCCCTGTTTGGTAGGTAAAAATACCACCAAAATTCCATTTTTTCGACAGTTCATAAGTGGCTGTAAGTGAAAGGTTGTGCGTTTTATCGTAATTGGCACGATACCATTCGCCGTTGTTAATGCCCGGTTCTCCTGCATTTCTTCCCGGTGTGCGCTGCTCTGCTTTAGAAAGTGTGTAAGAAAGCCAGCCTGTCAGTTTTCCGGTATTTTTCTTCAGCATCAGCTCAAGTCCGTAAGCCCTTGCCTCTCCGTTTAGCAATACCTGCTCTATAGCTTTGTGGGCAATCAATTCGGCACCATCAATATAATCTGATTTGTTTTTAATTTTCTTGTAAAAAGCTTCTGTTTCCAAAGAATATTTTCCATTGCTGAAATTTCTGAAATAGCCCAATGCTACCTGGTCAAGAATCTCAGGTTTCAAATATTGGTCGCCCGGTGCCCAAATATCCAGTGGAGAGACGGAAGCTGTATTGGAAATTAAATGGATATATTGGCTCATCCGGTTGTAACTTGCTTTAACTGATTGGTTGTCATTTATGGCATAAGAAACTGCCAAACGAGGTTCTAAATTTCCAAAATCAATAATCTTTTTGTTTTTATTGTAATGTGTTGTACCCGTAGGCGTTCCTTCCTCAAAAATTTGTAATTCGGGATTGAAAAACACTGCCTGATTATTGGCATAAGTATTTACATTTTGTTCCCCCAACCGCTGGAAATTGCTATATCGCAGTCCATAATTCAATGATATTTTCTCCGAGAGTTTTTGTTCGGCACTGATATACAATGCATTTTCCAAGGCATATTTTTTTTCTATCTGGTCGGCATTGATTGGCGATGTAACGTCAATAGGCTTTATTGTGCCGGGATTGAATTGGTAGTAGATGGAATTGACGCCATAATTCAGAACCAGCTTATCAGAGAGATGATGGCTAAAATTGTACTTCAGATTATAATTACGGATGTCCGACATCCAATCAATGCCAACATTTTTTATCTTCAGACCATAATCATACTTACTGTAAATGACCGATGCATTGGAAAATAAATTCTTGGAAAAGATATGATTCCAGCGAAGATTAAAGAATGAGTTCGCATAATTGTTGCTGAAAAAATTGCTAAAATCCATTTTATCCTTACCGAAATATCCTGAAAGGAAAATCCTGTTATTGTCATTGATGTTATAATTCAGTTTAGCATTTAAATCATAAAAGGAAACAGAATTGGGATTGTCAGCCAGTTTCAAAAACAAATGGGCATAAGAAGTGCGGCCAGCAACCACGAACGAACCTTTATCTTTTACAATAGGGCCCTCTGCCAATAATCTGCTCGAAACCGCCCCGATTCCACCCGTTATATGATATTCTTTATTGTTCCCTTCTTTTTGATAAATATCCAAAACAGAGGAAGTGCGCCCACCGAAATTAGCAGGTATTCCACCTTTATACAATTTCAGATCTTTGATCACATCCGCATTAAAAACGGAGAAAAAGCCAAACAGGTGTGAAGTATTGTAAACAACTGCTTCATCTAACAATATCAAATTGCCATCAACCGAACCACCTCTAACGTTAAAGCCTGTTGCTCCTTCCTGGGCGGTGGAAACTCCCGGAAGTTGCAGAATAGCTTTCAAAATATCAACCTCGCCCATAACTGCGGGCATTTTTTTGATGGTCGAGATAGAGAGTTTATTCACACTCATTTCCGGTTTTCGGATGCTGCTTGCTGAGCTATTGTATTTTATCACTATTTCATCTAACGCTTTGCTTTTTTCAAGCATTGAAAAATTTTTCCTGGTGTTTTCTGTCAGAAAGATATGTTCCTCAACATTCTCAAATCCTACACAGCTGATAACGATTGTATATTCTCCTTTGGGCAGGGAAATGGAATAATAGCCATAAGCGTTGGTAGCTGTTGAAACTTTTGCTTCAGGGATGAAAATGCTTGCGCCGATTATGGTCTCAGTGTTTGTTTTTATACTGATTGTTCCGCTCAATGTGACTTTCTCTTGTGAATAGGCCCCGAATGAAATGGCGATAAACAGTAGTATATTAATGATCTTGTATCTCATCTTTAAAATCGAATTAACAATTGCAATTGAGACACAAAACTATTCCTTTGAATAACCGTCTTTTTTTTAATTATACCAAACGCAGTATCTTTTATAGCAAAGTATGCCAGGGAACTACAAAATACATCTCTTGTTTTATGCGTTTTTCTAATGCTTCCTGCTTTCGTATAAAAAGTACACACTCTCGTATAAAAGAAGATCACGTCATAGCATTAAATGTTAGCTTTGTGCTATAACATTTTTATAAATGAATGATTCTAGCCATCAACAGCTTATTAGCGAAAACGTACTTTTTCGTTTCCTGATTTCACCTGACCGCAGGATATTCCGACATCTGCTGCTTATTGTTTTTATAGGCACTGTGTTGTACAACAGCACCTCCGAAATTGCCAGTCCGATAATAACTTTTATATATTTTATTACATTATTCTATATAAATATGTACTTGCTGGTGCCAAAGCTTTTATTCAGGAATAAGAATATTGAATACTGCTTAGCTGTGATCAGCATTATTATTGTAGTGGCTATTTGTGGCTATTTTTTCAATCCTTTTGATAAAGGACATGGCCTGAATATCCCACTTTTCTCCTTCCTTACCGTGCTGCTGTTAGCGGCTTCCTCTTCGATAAAACTATTTCAGAAGGGAATGATGGACAAACAGTTGATCTACGAGCTGAAACAGTCAAAAACTTCTGCAGAATTGGAACAGTTGAAAAACCAAATCAACCCGCATTTTTTGTTTAATATGCTAAACAATGCCAATGTTTTGACGAAGAAGGACCCCGAAAAAGCCTCGCAGGTGTTAATGAAGTTGAGCGATTTACTTCGCTACCAGCTTTATGACAGTGCAAGAGATAAGGTGTTGTTGACTTCGGATATTCATTTCTTAGAAGATTTTTTAAATTTGGAAAAAGTAAGGCGGGATAGTTTTGATTTCCTGATTTCAAAAGAAGGAGATTTAAGCGGCGTACAAATTCCTCCTTTGCTGTTCATTTCGTTTGTGGAAAATGCGGTGAAGCACAACAATGATGCGACAAAATCCTCTTTTATAAACCTGTATTTTGATGTTAGAAACAATGAACTTTTCTTCAAATGCATCAACTCCAAACCTATGCTTAAATCTGTTAATAATACAGGAGGATTGGGGTTGACAAACGTCAAACGAAGACTGGAACTTTTGTTCCCGGCAACACATAGTTTAACTATTGAAGATGACTCAGAAAGGTATTGCGTAACCTTAACAATAAAGATATGAACTGTATTATTATAGATGATGAACCATTGGCAAGAGAAGCCATAGAGATGTTGATTGACCAAACTGATGATTTAGATCTGATTGGTTCGTTCAACAGCCCCGAAACCGCCACAAATTTTATAGAAAACAATGCAGTTGAATTAATACTTCTTGATATACAAATGCCAGGAATTAACGGAATTGAATTTGCACGAACCATTCCGAAAGAAACATTTGTGATTTTTACAACCGCCTATTCTGAATTTGCTACCGACAGCTACGAAGTAGATGCAATTGACTACCTGATAAAACCCGTAAAATTAGAGCGTTTTCAAAAGGCTGTTGAAAAAGCCCACACCTACTCCAAATTATTCAAGGCGGATTACGCTAATAACAAAATCGAACAGGTAGCAGACGATTTTTTCTTTGTGAAAGCAGACCGAAGAATCTTTAAAGTCTATTTCAATAACATCCTTTTTATTCAAGGTCTAAAAGACTATGTTGTGATGCACACCGATAGTCAGAAAGTAATTACGGCAATGAATATCAAAACTATCCATGACCAATTGCCAAAAGATATGTTTGTGAGGGTAAGCAAATCTTATGTCATCAATGTTAAGCATATCGGCTCTATGGATAACAACACCGTGTACATTGGTACAAATGAAATCCCTATAGGAAATGTTTATAGGGATTTCTTTTTCAATGAGTTTGTAACAAAAAAATTGGTGAACAGGTAAACTATTTAACCTGTCTCAACAAGTCAAAATCCTCATCCAAACCATAGTTGTAAGTTTGATACTCACTCCCAGATGGATATGCTTTTACATATACCATTTCCCCGGATCTACCAGACCAGGTAAAGGTTTGTTATGATGTGGGCCGAGTAAGTTTTTCAAACTTCCAATCACCTCTACCTCAATACTATTAACACCCATTTTTAGATAAGGACTTATCTTTAGCTCACTTGGTTCTGAACTGATAATTCCTGCAAGCACATTATTAACTTTTATTGCAGCTACCGTACCGTTCCATTTTTTCAATTTAACTACATACTCTTTGCCTGGAGTTTGAATTTGGAATTCCTTTGTATATTTTATTCCCTGTCCATATAATGGAAGGCCCTGTTTATTCCATGGGCCAAAGGCAAGTTTTTCGGGTACTGTTATTTTCCAGCCTTTGGTCGCAGGAATGAGGTTAAAATCGCCCAATATATATACGGGTTCTATTTCAGCATATACGCGCATAGGTGAAACAGATAGTGAAAGACTATTTTTACCTGGTTTTAAGTATTTACCAATCTCAAAAACTCCAAAAGAACGGTCGAGCCACCATTTGCCTTTCAATGCTTTTACTTTTGTACCATTTATAGACACGCTATGCCACAGCTCTGGCTGCTCTACTACGGCACGGCACTGTTTAAGGTTAACATTTTTATCTATTTCAAAATGATAAGTGGCTATATATCCAGTACCTGTAGAGAAGGTGTCGCGGGCAACAATTCTATCTTTGAACTGCGTACGGTTGTTCCAGGGATTGCCTACACCATCTGTAAATCCAAAATGTTTAAATGCTGTATTTGAGGCAACTCCAACATGTAAATCTTTATATGTGGTATCAGGTGTTTTTAATTCCAGGTCACAAAAATCTATCATAAGCGTATTCTCCACAGGCCTGTGAACTTTTGCAGGATGTGTTTTTACAACTGTTTTACTACTTTCTGCAACACAAGTACCAAAGCCCGTTTGTTTTTTATTGGCCACAAAAAACATGGTGCTTCCAGCAGGGGGAATATCGAATTCAAAAGCAACCTTACCGGCATTTTCTTTTTCTGGATAATTGCAGATTTCTCCGTTAAACAGGTTCATTATTAATGCATCTTTACCGTTAACTATAAGCTGACCTTTTGAAGCTGTATCCATGCTTGCGTTTGAAAGAAAGATCAATTGCCCGTCTGATAGCTGCCTGCGCTGATAATAAAGATTACCTCCTACTATGTTACTACCTGCACCTGATATGCTAATATCTGACGGCAGCAAATGATTTTGGATAACTTGTTGCACATCTGTATTAATGGCCTGTACCATATTTGATGATGCAAAGAAATTAAGCTCACCATTAGTATCACCATCCAGAGAACCCGGCTTTTCAAATAAAATCACTTTACCACCCTGTTTGGCATATTCTTTTAGTAAATTAAACGTTGGCAGGTCAATATTATCCATGCCAGGTGGGATAACAACGGTACTGTAAGCACGCTGTCCGATAACGAATTTCCCATTTTCAACCTTTCCCTGATCTTTGATAATATTTTCACTACCAAGGTCATATTCTACATGTGCCTTTTGCAAAGCGGTCACAAAGTGATTGAACTGTTTGCCAATCTCAAAAAAACGTTGATTCTCTTTACCTCTAAAGTAATACATCCAGGCAGAAGTTGTAGGCTCAAAGACCAGGATGTCATTTTTTTGCTGGCCGGTTGACAGGCAAAGTGATAGCCTCGAAAAATATTGGTTCAATGTTTTGTAAAATGGCCACCATGGCTCGTGATAAGAAAAACTTGGCGGGTAGTCGTACTTTCTTGCTCCGGTAATGGTCATGAACGATAAGTGCTGATTCATAAAATTAACGCCTAGTACAAACTCCCAGTCGGCCAGTCGCTTCATGTCTTTAAAAGTCAGCTCCCAGCCCCCACCTCCGTAGGTTTCAGAGAGTGTTCTTTTTTTTCCAAGCTGATTGGCAACACTACCCAATTCTTTAACAGCCCTGATGTTTCCAAACTGCACGGGTTTTTCTTCATTAAACTGGTTAAACAGCATATCAATTCCCGGCATCTGATGCCATGCGTACATGGCCATATTATCCGGTCCATGGTAAGGACTTGGCCATCCGTGCTCCCAGTAATGCCCTGTCCAGATCAGGTTTTGCTGTTCTGTATAATTATACATAGGTTTAGACCATCTGTCGATAAACAGTTGCAGTAGCGTTTGATAATAGTTATGTCTTACTTTTTTCCAATTTCCAGTTTCCTCAAATAGAGAAGGAAGGTTAAGACGCAGGTCGTAGCCCCATTTTTCTTTGAAATCGGCGAATAGGTCGGGTGTCCAGCGTACACAATCCTTACCCTCGTTAATAATGGTTGGCTCATCAGAGAAAATCCCCGGAACTGTTTTACCAAATTCATTACCAGCAACTTTCTCATATCCTTTAAAGGTAATATCCATAAACTTTTGTGTAACCCCTTTTGCCATCAGATCCACGTACGAAGATCCAATAGGCCCCGCCACCGTTCCACGATTAGATTTTTCATAATTCACTTTTTTAAAAATCCGGTATTTTCCTGTTTTACCTTTCTCTGTGGCCAGCGTTGAACTTACATCAATAAATTCTCCGTTTGCCGCTTTAAGAACTATAAAAATATCATCCTGATTGTCAGGAATCGTACTTACCTCGGTCATATAAAGCATTTGCCCCTGATTGTACGATTCTGGCATCTGATCTGGCACGAGGCCACCACCAAATCCGGTTGGATAAGAGTTTTCGTCATATATCCATACTTTAAGCCCTAGTTTTTTACCCGTTTCCTTGGCGTATTGAAACAAGCTAAACCATTCATTGGATAAGTATTCTGTAATCAGTCCGGGTCTTGGGTGGACAATTACCCCGCCGAAGTCGTTTTTCTTATAATCCAGCATCATCGAATCTATAAGCACCTTACTTACCTTGGTGTTCCAAACCCAAAACGGGGTTGTTCCATATTCATTACCCGGAGTTTTGAAGGTTCTTTTCAGTACCTCAAGGCTATCAGTTTTTGTTTTTTGCTCTGGCAGCTGAAAGCCCAGTATTATGAACAGGGCACTAACGAAAACAACTATTATTTTGGTTTTTAGTTTCATTTGTGTGTGTTTATTAGTTACTATTATCCATTGTAATACTGGTTACCACACTTCTCCTGCCCGCAGCTGAGATCGTGATCAATTTCAATACTCTTTTTTTTCCTTTAGGGATATCAAAGGTTACGGGGCCACGGTATTCGTGGTCGGCATCGCTCGGTAAACGGTTGTTAACAGTATAATATATTTTTGCTTCTGGTATGGGTATCTTTAAATCAAAGGAAAAACGGTTCCCAACCAGGGTAGTATCCGTGTAAACAAAAGGTGTGGGTACGCGGTAATTATAACCTTCTTTATCCAGCTTTTCGAGGTGAGTGGCCAATGCAGTTTCAGAAAAAGTTTTATAGTCTTTGTTCTTTTCCAGGGTCCATGCGGTTTCTGCCAGTGCAAACATTCTTGGAAATATCATGTATTGCAATTTCGAAATTGATGGTATGTTTTCTGTCCATATACAGCCCGAAACACCCATTATGTATTTTTTATCCTCGTCACTTAGCCCCTCATATTCAGCTTTGTATTCATAGCCTTTCCAGATTGGAGAAAACCCACCATGATTAATCGGCTCCATGTCTGATCGGCTTTGTGCATAATCAAAATATAAACCGCTCTTACTGGGAGCCAAAATAATATTCAACTTTTTCTTGATCTGGGCGATTGCCCCTTTCTCTCCAAAACGATTCATCACGGCAACCTGATCATTTAAACCACCATCCAATATCTCATCCCAACCAATAAGTTTTTTATTTTTTGCACTGATGATCTTATTCACTCTGGTAATAAAGTAGCTCTGGAGTTCATGTGTATTGCCAATGTTCATTTTTTTCATGAAGGTCTGGACTTTTACATCTTTTTCCCAGAAACCTTTAAAACATTCGTCGCCGCCAATATGAATATATTCGTAAGGAAACAAGGCTGCTACTTCAGTAAAGACTTTATCAAGAAATATATACGTTTCTTCGCTGGCCGGATTAAGTGTATTGTCTACATACATTTCAAATTTCCCATCCGGGAACCATTCGGCAAAGCTACTTCCCGGATTTACCTTAATACTGGTATCCTGTGTACAGGAAAGATGAGGATATGCAGCAATAGCGGCCATAGAATGGCCGGGAACATCTATCTCTGGCAAAACCTGGATGTTTCTTTCTGCGGCATACTTTATCACATCTTTTACTTCTTCTTGTGTATAAAAGCCTCCATCTGTTGCTTTCTCTCCTGGCTTGGGTTCTTCCATGGCTCCAAAGTCTCCAACACGTGGCACCCTAAAGGCACCTACCTGAGTAAGCCGGGGAAGGCTTTTGATCTCTATTCTCCATCCCTGATCATCTGTTAGATGCCAATGAAAGCGGTTTAACTTGTAATGCGACATTATGTCGAGCAAATTTTTAACCTGTTCTACTGTAAAAAAATGGCGCGACACATCCAACATCAGGCCCCGGTAAGAAAACCTGGGATAGTCAGTTATGGTTATGCAAGGAACTTTTAAAATAGCATCGCCATCGACTGATAACAGCTGAATCAACGATTGTATACCATAAAACAGACCTGCCTTTTTGCCAGTTATTACTATGCCCTGAGGTGTAATCTCTAGTTTATACCCTTCATCAGGTAATCCCTCTGCACCTTTAGCTGTAAGCAGAATCCTGTTATGCTTATTTTTTACCGGGGCCGATGTTGCGCTTGCAACAATCAACTTATTCGAAAATTTTCTGCTGCTTACCAGGTAATTTCTAAGAAAATTAACAGCAGGCTCAGAGATATCATCGGCCGCAATAATAGTCTGTTCATTGAACACAAACTCTCCTGCTTGTTTTTCAACTTGTGCAGGTTCTGGAATAATATTGGTTCGAATCCGGTTATTCTGTGCCTTTGTGTCAATAAAACACCACAGCAGTAACAAGGATATACATCCTATTTTTATATCTAATGTCATATAGTGATTAATAATTAGGATCAAATGATTTCCCTCTGTAAAAGGCTGCCCCACTTACATTTCGCTGGTATAAGAAGGCACCAGTTGTTAAATTGTAAAAGTCGACATGGGTAGTGCACCACCCATTAAGTGTGCACCCCGGGTCTTTATAGGTCTGTACCATTATATTCTGACCAGGCAAGGTACTTATCGAGTTCACAAAGGTGCGTTGTGCGGCACCGGTTATTGCGCCCGGAATAAATGCACCGGCAGATTTATCAAATACATAAACGCCTCCATTG
>Ga0157370_10004402_pt1 | contig 16159 bp, 20 predicted proteins | sample C35metaG_FD_113463 | JGI IMG/M metagenome (GOLD analysis project Ga0157370, IMG submission 113463) | Corn rhizosphere microbial communities from Kellogg Biological Station, Michigan, USA - C3-5 metaG | ecosystem: Host-associated > Plants > Roots > Rhizosphere > Soil | place: USA: Michigan...
CTGAGGTGGCTAATATTAAAGAACCAGCAAAAGCAAGACTTAAGATTGTTTTTTTCATAGTTTTTATTGTTATCTATAATTCTAACAACCTTATAATCATTTGGTTTTAATTTTCTTCGCTAAACACAGAGTTGTTTAAAGATATCGATTTGATTATCAAGCCATAAACTTAACCGTTGTAAATTATTCGTGATGTATTTTCAGCTTATTCAGCAATTCCGGTGAAACGTTTTCCGCATAAACCCCATAGCCATCTACCAAAACACCTTTCAAACTCCCGGTAGTTGATGAAATGGCATATACCACCGAACTATCGGCCGGATCGGTCATCCCTTCAAAACGGTAAACTTCTTCAATTTCAAACTCCTCTGGCATCAGGAACAAATTGATCGATTTGCATTCCAGTCCAACAGCAGTTAAATTAAAATCCAGGTTATAACCCCGGTGGTCTAAATCGCTTAAAGCGGCGGTAATGGTGTCGTATACATGCATAACCTAAATTACGCAAATATTACCAAATCAACCGTAACAAAACTTTAAAAGGTGGTAAAACTTTCTGATATTAGTAAGTATGATTATTTCTCAAAACACCCTTAAATGGGCAATGCGCTTTTACCCGCCTTTATTCTTTCAGCGCATTTGGGTTCAGAAATTTGAAAATGAATTTAGAAGCTGTACAGTTAAACTGAGTAAGAGTTTCCTGAATAAGAACTACAATGGCTCTATTTTTGGCGGAACAATTTATGCAGCAACCGATCCCTTTTATGCTCTATTGTTCGATCAGTTAATGCAACGCGAAGGATTTAAAGTGCGTGTATGGCTTAAAAGCGCTTCTATACAATATTTAAAACCCGGTCGTTCTACTTTATATTTTACCATTACCATTACCGACGAAATGCTTGCAGAAGCAACACATGCACTAAAAACCTCCGGAAAATTTGTAAAAGCCTATCCGATGGAAATTACCGATAAAAGTGGCGAACTGTGTGCTACTGTGATGAATGAAGTATATGTAAGAAACCTGCACCAGGGCGAAACACCCCGGGTTGCCTATTAATTTTAGATTATGCCGAGTATCAAGAGTTTAATTTTGCAGGGCGAAGGTGTTATGCTCGATTTTAAGAAAACCATTAACAATACCGAAAAAATTGCCAAAAGCCTGGTAGCCTTTGCCAATAATAAAGGCGGTAAATTGCTGGTTGGCGTAGCGGATGATGGCTCTATTAAAGGTGTGAAATCGGAAGAAGAAGAAAAGTATATGATCCTTACTTCAGCACATCAGTTCTGCAAACCTGCCATTGAACCTAATTTTGAAGAGATTTACGTTGATGACAAACTCGTACTGGTTGTAAACATTCCGGAAAGTGATACTAAACCTCACTACGCCCTTGATGATCAGAAAAAATGGTGGGCCTATATACGCATCGACGATAAAAGTGTGCTGGCCAGCAAAATTATTGTAGAAGTATTAAAAAACGACTATAAAGATAAAGACGTGCTGATTTCTTACTCGGATAATGAGAAGAAACTACTCGAATACCTCGAAGAAAACGAAAAAATAACGCTTAAAGAGTTTAGTAAGCTAATGCGCAGTTCTTATCGCAAAGCCCAAAAAATCCTTGTTAATTTAATCCTGACCAATGTGATCCGATCGCACACTACCGAACGGGAGGAATATTTTACAGCAGTACGGTAGGTTTCTTAACCACATTACACAACCCTATTATTGGTTGACTCAAATAAAAAGAGGCGTCATCTCGACTGGAACGTACTGGAATGCCTGCCCGTACAGGGGGGATATATGTTAACTTTTCTACACTCCTATTTTTTCAGGTTTAAAAAACCGACCTTTGCCTACCTATGTTTTCTAAAATTTATCAAAAATATAAATCCTACTATAAAGAAAATCTACATCTTGCCCTGCCCATTGTAGGCTCGCAGGTTGGGCATACTCTGGTACACATGGCTGATAGCATTATTGTTGGCCATTTTACCGATACTACTCAACTGGCTGCTGTATCACTGGTAAACAGTATTTTTATTTTAATTATGGTTATTGGCCTGGGCATTTCTTATGGTTTAACACCCTTAATTGCACAAGAAAACGGTCGCCAGAATTACGAAGAATGTGGTCGTCTGCTGTCAAATAGTCTAATCATCAATATTCTGATTGGCATTATTCTTTATTGCCTGGTACATTTTGGTGTGTTATTGGTTATCGATCACCTCGATCAAACGCCAGCGGTTGTAAAATACGCCAAGCCGTACCTTGGTCTGCTTTCGGTATCTATAATCCCCTTGCTGATATTTCAAACCTTTAAACAGTTTGCAGAAGGATTGGGCTTTACCAAACAGGCCATGTTTGTATCGATATGGGGCAATGCCTTAAACATCACCTTAGGAATCATCTTTGTTAAAGGAATGTTTGGTATCAAACCCATGGGCGTAAGTGGTGTGGGCTGGAGCACCTTGATCGACAGGCTTTTAATGGCTTCGGTAATGTGCTTTTATGTTTTACGGTCTAAACATTTTAAAAAGTACCTGACTCATTTTAAAGCTACTTTTATTGACAAGGTACGTGCACTAAAAATTATTAAAATCGGCGCACCAGTGGCGATGCAGTATTCTTTCGAGATCAGCGCTTTTAGTGGAGCAGCAGTACTAATTGGTACCATTGGAGCAGTTGAGCAGGCTGCACACCAGATTGCCATTAGTTTAGCTGCAATGACTTACATGATGGCCAGTGGTGTGGCTTCTGCAGCTACCATTAAAACCGGTACTAATTTTGGAAAGAAAAATTTCGATGACTTGCGTAAATCAGCAATTGCCAGTTACCACGTTATATTGCTGTTTATGACCTGTACAGCTATAATTTTTGTACTGGCGCATAGCATTATGCCATTTATTTACACCGAAGATCTATCAGTAGTTGCTATTGCGGCTCAATTGCTAATTATTGCAGGTTTTTTCCAGCTTTTTGACGGCACACAGGTGGTAGGCCTGGGTGTATTGCGTGGCCTTGGTGATGTTAATATACCAACTTTTATCACCTTTCTGGCTTACTGGGTGGTTGGAATACCAGTAGGTTATTTATTGGGCTTTAAATTTAATCTGGGTGTAAACGGAATCTGGTATGGCTTAACCTTCGGTTTGTTAACGGCTTCCATCCTATTGTTTCTAAGGTTTCAGAATAAAACGAAGGCGCTAAATAATCAATAAGCAAATTATATTGAGTAAGAGTTATATGTGCCCAACATGTACTAATGATCAATGAACTCATGGACCATTGACAAATGAACCTAATGATACAGTCCTTCGACAGGCTCAGAATGACAAACTATAGAAAAAAACAACCTGAATCGGTTATTAAAGAAAGAAAAATACTTCTGGATACGCGAAATGATAACATTTGATACTAAGAACAGGACCTGAAAATTTGCTCTTTACGAACTAATGGCAAATGAACTAATGAACCAACCTATTTCCCTCCCACATTAACCACAACTCCAATAGTAAAGATAGAATTGCCAGCTGACATGTATTTGCGGCTTTTTAAGCCAATATTACTGCTTGTAGTGTATTGGAGCTGAAAAGTTTTACTTAACGCCATACGCGTAAAGAATATAGGCTCAAAGAAAATATTATCTTCTTTAGGCTGAACTACTCCGTTTAAGAAGAACCTGTCCATTTTTACGTGACTAATCCTTAACGCTGTTCCGTAATTGATTGGAAAATCGGTTCCGAACAAATGCAGATTGTTTTTCTTTTTAGAACTGTAATTAACCTGCAAAAAAGCTTTACGGTAATCTACTTCTTGCAATTCGCTACCAATTAAAACATCATCTTTAAAATCACGGAAGGTAATATCGCTCCAGCCTTTTCCTACACCACCGTAAATTTCAATAATGCGGTTATTGTCGGGGCCAAAAGTATCGAAATAACCTCCGCCAATTTCAATCAGCTTATGTCCAAAATCTTTGGCCTTTCTTTCACTGTTCATTCTCGATCCGCTAAAAAGTACCCCAATATGATCTGAAACGGCATAAGCGCCATTAATACTGGCGTTACCTTTTAAAGAAATATGACCTCCACCGCTAAACTCTCCCTGCTTACTAAGCATTGGAGTATTTGGTACATTAGGCATATAAACTGAAGAACAACTTGCTGCAAAAAGTGCTAAAACCGGAAGGGAAAAACGTAAGTATTTAATCATAGATGCTATATAAACTGATTTTGCAAACAAAAATTGTGTTAGTATTCCATTTTCATGAAATCCATTACCCTTTTAAATTCATCGTGTAAACCAGCTTTTAAATGGATTTGTTTTTGAGTTACCGGATGGGTAAACGAAAGTTCGGAAGCATGTAGTAACATGGTAGTCATACCCCACTGGTCTTTAAAAAACTTGTTTTGCTTGTTACACCCGTGTGTCCTGTCGCCAATAATCGGATGTAAAATATGGCTGAAATGCCTCCTTAACTGATGCATTCGTCCAGTTTTAGGTGTAGCCTCAACCAACGAATATCTTGAAGTTGGGTGTTTACCAAAAGCCGCTTCAATTTCGGCTTTCTGAAGCGTTTTAAAAGAGGTAAAAGCATCTTGCATAGTACCGTTCTCTTTAGCCAGCGGATAATCTATATCCATCGCATCGGGAGCATAACCACGTAAAATGGCAAGATATCTCTTGTCAGTTTCAGCACTCATAAACTGCTGATGCATAGCGACTTCAGATTGTTTATCAAAAGCAAACAATAAGATTCCGCTGGTTTTTCGATCCAGGCGGTGTACCGGACTCACATGCTTACCTACCTGGTCCCTAAGCATCTGCAAGGCAAATTCAGTTGCATCGCGCGCAATAGACGATTGGTGAACCAGCAAGCCGTGTGGTTTGTTGATCGCAATCAGGTTTTCATCCTCGTAAATAATCTCCAACATATTGGCGCGAAGATAAGGATATTAAAGTTTTGGCGTAACAGCCTAGATAAATAAATCGAAGGCCAGCCTGTAAGTATTACAATGCGCATCTACTATTTCTTTAATATCAGCAGAATAGCCTCCACCCATGCTTACCTGCAAAGGCAAGCCTTTATCTTTGCAAGCCTGCAGCACCAGCCTGTCGCGTTCTTTACAAGCGGCCTTACTTAAAGCCAGCTTACCCAGTTTATCTGTAGCCAATACATCAACTCCGGAAAGGTAAAAAACAAAATCTGGCTTTGATCTTTCAAAAGCTTTTTTGAGATTGATATGTAAAAGTGTGAGATAAGCCTCATCTTCCAATCCATCTTCCAGTGCTATATCCAAATCAGATTGCTCTTTCCTGAAAGGGAAGTTTTTATCGCCATGCATCGAAAAAGTAAACACTTTGGGTTGTTTCTGGAAAATTTCCGCAGTGCCATTTCCCTGATGCACATCTAAATCGATAATTAATATACGATTAGCTAAATTATTATTTAATAAATAGTTAGCTGCAACAGCCTGATCGTTCAACAAACAAAAACCTTCGCCCCAGTTACTACCTGCATGATGTGTTCCTCCGGCTACATTGAAAGCAATACCATGCTCTTTTGCATAATGTGCACCATCTATTGTTCCTTGTACAATACGAAGTTCACGCTCCAGCAGTTGCGCATTTAGCGGAAAACCAATCCTTCGCTGATCGCGGGGCGAAAGGGTTAAATCGCGTAATTGCTCCCAATATTCTTTTTGATGCGTAAGGCAGACTATTTTTTCATCAACAGGATCTGGATGAAACAAATTTACCTCTGATATAGTGCCTTCATGCAAAAGCTGTTCAGGTATCAGTTCATATTTCAACATCGGGAAACGGTGTCCTTCCGGTAGCGGATGCGCATATAACTGATGCCAGGCAATTTTAATCATTAGCTCAAAATCTCCTCTACATGTTTTTCTATATTGGTGCAAATCTGGTCAACAGGTAAGTCGTTAGCGTCCTGACCAAAAGGATCTTCTATTTCTTCAGCTATCAACTCCAAACTCGCTAATACATAGAGGATAAAGGGAACAATCAGCACCAGATAATAGCCCAAACTAAATACCCAACCAATTGGAATGGTGAGCACATAAACAAAAATGAATTTCTTGATAAACACGCTGTAAGAAAAAGGAATAGGCGTATTCTTGATCCTTTCGCAACCACCGCAGATATCGGTAAACTGGTTTACATCATTGGTAAGTACAATTAGTTGCTCTTGCGAAATCAAACCTCTTTCAAGCAACTCATAAAGCCTCGAAATCATGCTGCTGGCAATCTGGTTCGGAATATGTTTATGTTCTTCAACTTCAATTAAAAAACTGTTTTTGCCAAAATACTTTTTTTCCCTCAAGTGCTCTTTTAAGGCAAACGCATACTTGGGGATGCCGTATTCAAAAAACTTTAAATCTTCTTCCGGTAACTTAAGCGCTTTAATTTTCATGGCAAAATTGCGGCTTACATTGGTTAATCCACCAAGCAACTTCCTGCCATCCCACCACCTGTCATAAGAAGTATTGGTTCTAAACACCAGCAACATGGAAATTACAAAGCCTAGTAAACTATGCATCATACCGATATTACTCACATAATCGCTTTTAGACAACTTAAAGACATTGAGCTCCAAAAACGAAACCACACCTGAAAATGCAGCCACACTTAACATCAAAGGCCACAACTTACGAAAGGTATCTGCTTTATGAATATGAAAAATAAAAGTAAACCAATCTTTGGGGTTGTAATTAATCATTTTAGATATTTTAATTTGGGTAGCGCCTGTTTATTTACGGTAATTCACAGTCTCAATATTACAAAAAAAGCAGGCAATGTTTCCAGTCCTGCTCACAATTATAACTTAATACCTTAGTAAGAACCCGCTCTATTACACTTTGTTTGGCTTGCTAACGTATTTATTTCCCTTTACAAAAAAGCGCCACGGCAGTAAAGCATGTTCCTGGGCGTAGGCAATGCCAACCCTTGGTGAAGCTGCAATTTCATCTTCACGATAACGAATGTCATGATCCTCTACCCAGATTTCGTCGCCACTTAGATGTTTTGCATTAAAGCCTTTGTCAATCCCCAGTGCCTTTGCAGCAGAACCGGGACCGGCAGCTATTTCTCCTTTGGTGTAAGGCATTTTTCGGCGGGCTTCAATTACATCAATACCAACCAATGGTTCAATCCCCCTAATCAAAACAGCATGCGGTTCGTCTTCTATGGAAGTTACAATATTGAATAAATGATGCATACCATAGCAAAGATATACATAGGCTATCCCGCCTTTCGCATACATCGTTTCAGTACGGTTTGTCCGCCTGCCACCATAGGCATGCGAGGCTTTGTCTTTTACACCAAAGTAGGCTTCCGTTTCGACAATTATACCAGCGGTAATTTCATTACCTATTTTTGTACACAACACTTTACCCAGCAGATCTTTTGCGAGCGCAACCACATCTTCATTGAGGTAATATTCGGGTTTCAGTTTCAAAAATTATATCGATAAATTATTTAACAAAATAGACATAACCTGCTCTAAATAAATACGATCTGTCTGATCAAATTTATTCAATACTTCGCTATCTACATCTAAGACACCAATAACCTCACCCGCTACAATTAAGGGAAGAACGATTTCAGATTTTGATGCTGAAGCACAGGCAATATGCCCTGGAAATTCTTCCACATCAGGCACAATAATGGTTTCGGCCTTTGTCCACGAAGTACCACAAACACCTTTTCCCCTTTTTATGCGTGTGCATGCCACAGGCCCCTGAAATGGCCCCAAAACTAACTCATCTTGTTTTACCAGGTAAAAACCCACCCAAAACCAGTTAAATTGTTCTTTTAATGCAGCGGCAACATTAGCCATATTAGCCACAAAGTCGGTTTCACCATGCAGTAAAGCTTCTATTTGAGGGATAATGGATTGATATTGTTCCTCTTTTGAGGTATTGCGGGTTATTGTTAAATCTTCTGCCATCTTACTAATTCTATAACCAAAGTTAATGATGATTTGCAATAAGTAATGGTATTGCAGATTTAATGACGAAATTTTGAACGATAACCTATCCTTAAATTCATTAGTTTTGACAGCTAAATCCTGATTGTTTTGATCACAGCCTTAACCATTACGAAATTCCGCGGCCTCACCATTCCTTTTGCCTTTATTGGAATGGCAGTTTTGCGTTTACCCTTGTGGTTAAACAAAAAATGCAGGTTCTGGAAATTAATGGGCAGTGGCAAACACGCACAGGTAGATCTGGCACCCGATTTCAAACACTGGGCAATACTCACTACCTGGGAAAACCAGGAAGATTGCGAAGCTTTTTACAGCAATTCGCTGGTAATAAAATGGTTTAACTTTTTTGGTATAGAAAGTTGTACTATCTTATTAAAAACTTTATCAAGTCATGGATTATGGTCTAAAAAAGAGCCTTTTAACACCGGAAATAGCAATAACGAATTCTCCGGAAAGATTGCCGTGATTACGCGGGCAGCTATCCGCTTTAACCGCCTCAAAGAGTTCAGGCAAAACATTAAAAGAGCTGCTGATGCCATGAGGACAGCCCCCGGATTTATCCTGGCTGCCGGCATTGGAGAAAATCCTTTTCTTGATCAGGCTACTTTCTCGATCTGGGAAAATGCCGAAAGCGTGAAAAATTATGCCTACAAAACTTTTGATCATGCTGATGTGATTAAACTAACCAGAGCACGCCAATGGTACAAAGAAGAACTATTTGCCCGTTTCGAAATCATAACGAGCTATGGCAAATTAAACGGTATACCGATTAACAATTACCAACCACAAGTTAACCCCACCAACCCTAACATTATTTAAAATGAGAGTTATAGCAGAACTACCACATCCTGAGTGTAAAATCACCATCTTTTCGATGAACCAGAAATACATTGTGAAATTTGAACAAGGTTCCTTCGAGCAAAGCTACAAATTAGCCGAACTCGACCTGAGCGGAGGAGGTGTAAATGATGTATTCGAAATACTTGACGAAGCATTTATCACAACAGTTATCGAACGTTTTAAATTAATGCGCAGCGATTTTACAGCCGCTTATAACAGGCATCAATATTAAGCTTTTAAACACCTGATTTACTGATGATTAATACGTATATCAAAATTATATTTTGAAATTTAAGCTGTTTCAGGGAAAGAAAAGTACTTTTAAGTTAGCGATTAGTTTAGGCAAATAAATTTAAAGCACTGATATAATGATAATTAAAAGCAGGCACAAAATATAATTTCGACTACCTATTTTGCCAAATATATGGGAGGTTTAGTATTTAGCGCAAAAATATAGAGTATCGTCATTGCGAGAAGGAACGACGAAGCAATCTCATTTACGGAGTTGCTTGTCGGTAGCAGAAGAGACATATTTAATTAGATTTCTCGACTCCATTGCATTCCGCTCGAAATGACGACCTCTTTTTAGGATTTAAGAAAATGGAAATAAGCAGACCTATGGTCCAACAATTATTAATGTACCTAAGCAATCACTGTGTCGTGTACCACTACCCTATACCAGTTTTTTGAGAATTTCTCTACAGCATCAAGATGCGTTTTATCTTCCTGGTAAGCATTGTGATCTTCGATATTTGCGAAGGTTATTGTCAAGGAGTAAGTAAACGAATTATCGGTAACTGGCCTTACCGGCGTATTTGCGGCCAAACCATAACTTAAAGTTTTAATGTATTTAATGGGTTTCAGGCTTTCGAAAAAGTTTGCAAAATCGGCTATTTCACTTTTGGTTAACTGTGGTTTTAACCAGAACATTACAAAATGTTGAATCTGGCCTTTATTTGCTAGGGTTTGGTCTGTCATGAGGAGTATTTTTTTTGCGCAATATAAAAATGATTTTATGGTGCACAAAAAAAGCGCTACGATTTTTACACCGCAACGCTTTTAATTATATTAAGCAACCTGTTAGTTTTTAGGTTGTACACGACCTGATTTTCTATCTTCACCTCTACCAATCAGATAACCACCACCAGCGCCAACTAAGCCACCAATAATGGCACCACGACCTTTTTTCTTATCAATTAAAGCTCCACCTACAGCACCTGCAGCACCACCAATTACAGCGCCTTTAGCAGCATCACTCCAGCCTTTTTTCTTAGCTGTTGGCTGTGTACCACCGTAAGCACCACTAGAGCTACCGCCTGAGCTTGCGTAAGACCTTGATGAATTAGCTCCTGCTCTTCTTGCTGCTGCAAGTTCTGCCTGGTGTTTAGCTTCTTTTTCCTGCTCTACTTTAGCTACTTCAGCTTTTTTAAAGCTATCCAACCTTAAACTATCTTTTACTGCTTTAATAGCCAGCTGTTTTTCTGCCTGTTGTTGTTTTAATGCTGCTTCTTCCTTGGCCTTATTGTTACAGGCAAACATTACTGAACTTAGTGCGATTACCACGAATATCTTTTTCATAACTTTTAGTTTTAAATGACGTTTGTCTGGTTCCTAACCCACCAAACAATTTCCATTTACATGTGCGATTTTAGTTAATTACAGATACTAAAGAAAAAATGATGCCAAAATGTTTTATAAAAGAAAATTATTCAACTAAATCGGTATACCAAAAGCCTGAGAGCTCCGTAGTTGAGCAAGGAGAATCACTTGCTGAAGAAGTTTTTGCAGGGGCATTATAGGTTCTAAAAACCTGCTCACCAATTGAAAAAGCAATCTTCTGCTTAAATATTGGCCCTTCAAAGGCAAAAGTATGAAATTCACCATTTTCACCACAAGGATCAATTTCGGGGGGAAGCCCATTAATTAAATCCTCGCTAATTACTTTTCCACAGATATCTTTTAGATTTTGCTGTGTACAAACAATGATGGTTTTATAGTTCAAATCTACAAACTCCCGAATCAGTTGTCTTGTATCTTTCTGCCACAATGGAAAAATAGCTTTAAGGCCAATTTCAGCCAGTTTATTTTCGCGGTATACACGCAGGTCTTCCAAAAAAATATCGCCAAAAATAGAATGGGTAATACCTTCTGCCTTAAATTTATTGAGGTGTGTACGCATGGTATTGTCGTAAGTTTCCATATCGGGCATTTCTCCCAAACGGATCTGATATAAAGGAATACCAATGCTTTCAGCCTGTTTAATCAGCAAAGCCTCTCTAACCCCATGCATCGAAATGCGGTTATATTGTTCGGTAACGGTAGTAACCAGGTACCTGATTTCGATTACAGGATCTTTAAGGGCATAGTGGAGTGCCAGTGTACTGTCTTTACCGCCGCTCCAGTTGAAAATGCAGATTTTTTTATCCATTTGTTAAAATACTTTTCAGCTGCTCCATTCCGTTTACCGCATTTTGTTCGATAGTGATGACATTCCGATAGCGTTTAACATCGGGAGTTTTAGGATCGATAATGTATTTATTTACTTCACAGGGGACGAAATCAATTAAACCGGCTGCAGGATAAACTGCCAGTGAAGTTCCGATCAACACAAATAAATCAGCCTTTTCACAAATTTTAGCAGCTACTTCGATCATTGGTACAGCTTCTCCAAACCACACTACATGAGGCCGTAACTGAGAACCTAATTTACAGTGTTCACCCATTTTAATTTCTGTGCCCACAATGGGGTAAGTTAAACTGGGCCGCAAACTCGATTGCGAACGTGTTATGATGCCGTGCAGGTGCGTAACCCTGGTTGATCCGGCACGCTCATGCAAATCGTCTATATTCTGGGTAACAATCTCTACATCGAAATCTTTCTCCAGTTCGGCGAGTATCCGATGCGCGGCATTGGGTTGAGCGGCTACCACCTGCCTTCTTCTTTCGTTATAAAACTCCTGCACCAATTCCGGATTTCTTTCCCAGGCCTCGGGAGTAGCTACATCGTACACGTTATATCCTTCCCATAAGCCGTCCGAATCCCGAAAAGTTTTCAATCCACTTTCGGCACTAATCCCAGCTCCTGTTAAAACAACTAATTTCATTTATTTTATATTTCTAATTCCTGCTGATCTGAAAAGTTTAGCAAGTTGTTCGTACTTACCAAAGCAAGTTTCGCCAAATGTTGTTGTGTGAGTTCCTTTGTAGTTTTTGCTTGTCCATATTTGATATCCTGTTCCAGAAAAACAAATATTTATCGAAAATATAACCTTATCATCTTTATCTAAATATAGAATTGCATTTTCTGGCCTCCTACATTCAAATACTAGAATCTTTGACGGATAAGTAGTATAATTATATCCATATATTATATTAAAAAGTGAGTCAGTTTCTCCTTGTGTTAATAGATGTTGCTCAGTAACAACATCATTATCAATCTTTTCATTTTTTAAATAAGGAACCTCTTTTGCAGAATCAATATTTTTAAATGAAACAAAGATTATTTTTTTTACCCACGAATATGCTTCGTGTTTTTTTACAGATTTTAAGTTCAGGCCATATTTATATCCATACTTACACTGACAAGCTTTAATATACGCTGTTACAGCAGAATCAGTATACTTTTTTTCTTGTGCGGTAGAAAATGAATAGATGAAAATACAAGCGAGCGTCAATAAGATATGTTTCATGCTAATACTGAGATATTGAGTTTTACAAACTTCTTCGCAATGTTTTCATCTGTTTTAAAGATTTGTGGATGAAACATGCAGGCTAAAGCTTCGATACCTTCTACCAGAGTGCCTACACTAGGCTGGGTAAACATATCAAAATCTGCAATGTACACCTGATTGTTCTTTACTGCTTCTAAATCATCCCAGCCTGTCTTAGTCGTGAGCAAGCTCATTTCTTCGAGGGTACGTTTTTGATCGAATCCACAGGGTGCAATAACCAAAACCTCAGGATTATACTTTACAATCTTTTCCCATGGCGTAACAATCGAATCGCCAGCAGGGTTAGAAAGCATATCTACCCCTCCTGCTGCTGCAATCTGAAAGGGAATCCAGTGCCCGCAATTGTATACCGGTTCTATCCATTCCATTAGCATCACCCGTTTTAAAGGTGATTTATTTTCCCGCAATTTATCCAAAATCTGATCGGTTTTCTGTTGTAATCCTGCCAGATAGCTATAAGCAACTTCTTCTTTTCCCAATGCTCTGGCAATGGTAATGGCGCATTCGAAAACATCCTGCAGGTTATTGGGCGAAAGCGGCACCAAAGTTGGCTGCTTTCTCAGTTTCATTACTGCAGTTTCGGTGCAAACCGTATCAATGTTGCATACTTCACAAATATCCTGCGTAAAAACAATGTTAGGCGCAATGCTTTCCAAAAGCGCATCATCTACCCAATACAGGCTTTTTCCCTGTGCTTTGGATGCCGAAAAAATCCGGTCGATTTCTATACTGGAATAGTTTTTACCTTCCAGGATACAGCGCACAACTTTGGGTTGATCGGCTGCTTCTTTCGGACATTCGAAGGTTACACCGTACAGGTAATCCTGCAGGCCCATATCGTAGATCATTTTTGTGGCGGCGGGTAAAAAAGAAACGACTTTCATTTGATGTAAGGTGGAAAAGGTAAAATGTAATTGGATATTCTAAGTTAAAAAAAATCCTCTTTTGAACTGAATCAAAAGAGGATTTCTATCTAAATCTGATATTTTATAAAGCTTGCGCTTCTAATTTTAATACCGGATATTTTGCTTTTAAAATCTCGAAAGCACCAAAAAGTAACGCTCCATAAATAACCGTTCCCTCTAAGAATCTAATTTCGAATGGGATGGCTTTTACCAGACAGTTCCAGTAACCTGCTAAATCCTGTGTATATGCCGGGTTGTTAATCCAAACACCTAAGTCGGTAACCAACCAGTGGATAAGCACAATAGTTAATGTTGATGCCAATAAATTTACCACGTTTACATTTTTAAGCAGAATTCTACCTACTAAAACCATCAATGCAAAAGCAATATAGGTCCAATACCAACCCTGGTATAAAAACGACCCCCCGCTGTATTTACTAAAAATGGTTGAAGCTAAAATAAAGTCGCTTAAAAACAAACTCAACAACGGAAAAGCAAAAGCTTTGGCGTGATCTTTAAAATAGGCACCACCGAATAATGCTACTGCTCCGATAGAGGAGAAATTAGCAAATTTCAGTTCATCAGAATTAAATGTTACCAATAAACGGAAAGCCGTAATTACCAATATCATTAATAGCAGTATTAAAGTGCGCGGATTAAATTTTAAATGAGACATTGTATTTTGGTTATTATTTAAGCAAAGTTAATTTTTTATTAGCGTATATTAAAACTTACGCCTGTATTAAAATTAAAGCCAGGTGTATTGTAGCCAATAATTTCGCTGTATTTCTCGTTCAGTATATTTTTGGCATCAAAGAACAATTTTACACGTTTTTTAGCTAAAGCATATTCTACATAAGCGTTAAGCAATTTATACGATGGCAGCTCTTCGTTTAAATAAGAGATAAAATTGGTATCGAAACGTTTACCAAAGTAACGGTAATTGGCACTGATGTATAAATTTTTAGTTGCCTGTGCACCCGCTGTAATGCCAAAAGTATTTTTCGGCCTGCGGATCAGAAAATCGACAGTTCCGGTATTGCCTTCTACATAAGCATAATAACCATTAACATTAAATACACTAAACTTTACAACCGGTTCTACTTCTACTCCTTTAAATTTCTGGTTACCCTGGTTAATATAACCTGTTGTGTAAACAATTGCATCGGTTAAATCACGTTTAAAACCAGCTACACGCAAGCTAAACTGATCATCAGCAAAGCTCAGGTTTACACCTGCTTCGTAATTCTGGGATTTTTCAGGCTTCAGGTTTAAATTAGCTCCATATTGTCCGAAAAGCATGTTTAACGTTGGCACCTTGAAAGCTGTAGATACTGTACCAAACAACTTCACTTCTTTGATGATGTTGATGGTTGGGGTTACAGAATAGGTATAGTTTTCGCCATATTGATCGTGTTTGTTGTAACGGCCGCCTACTTCGAGGTTAAATACACTTAAATCGTGTAAAAACAACGATCCGTAAGCTGCAAAAATATTGGTTGTCGGATTGCTTGAATCGGTAATCAGTTTTGTTTTACGGTTATCGATTCCTACCAATAAATCTAATTTATTACCCAGTTTCTGGTTGTAGAATAAATCGATCAGGTTCATTTTACCGTAGTTTACAAAATTACTGGCAAAGCCCATGAAGCTCGAATTTACATCGTTCGAATTGCTCTCATGGCTATAATTTAAAGTAATTTTTCCGGTATTGAGTTTGTATTCGGCATTAAAACCACCGCTAAACTGCTTTAAAATTGAATTATTGGCTGGTAAACCATCAGCAAAAGCGCCTTCATCTATTTTATAGTTACCATAGAAGTAACGTAAAAACGGATTAACAGAGAAACGCTTATCCAGCTGGATACCAAAATTAGCGTTCACCCCATCGGTTTTAAAACCATCTTTATCAAATTCGGCTGCGCTGCCTGCCGGTGCTACTGCTTCCGAAATACCATCTGTTTTAAGATGCGTATAGTTAATGTTGTAAGAAAAGCCTTCAACACCACCATTAAGACCAATTGTTCCTTTATAAGTTTCAAAACTTCCGGCACTGGCAACACCATAAATGGTATTTCCTTTTGGTCCGCCTTTTTTGGTTACAATATTAATTACCCCTGCAACTGCATCTGAACCGTAAATAGTAGACTGGCCACCTCTTAAAATTTCGATATGATCAATCTGATCGATAGAAAATAAACGTAAATCGAATGTACCGCTGATACTTGAAGGATCGTTCTGTACAATTCCATCAATTAATATTAGTGTATAACCACTGCCCGAACCCCTGAAAAAGATACTTTTATCTTTTCCCTGGCTACTGTTACCACCACTGATGATAATACCTGCCTGCTCGTTCAATAAATCGGGTAACGATTTTCCGTTGCTGCGTTCTAGTACCTCGCGACTGATGATCGAAACCACTTTACCGGTTTGCGATTGTTTTTGATCGTTTTTAGTGGCAGAAATTACCACATCTTTAAGCTGCACAGTGTCTTTTTGCTGCGCATTAGCCAACTGGCTAGTCATTAGCTGTGCCAGGCCTAAACCGGCAGCTGCTAAAATTGTTGTTTTGTTCATTTTGATGGTTAGTTTTACCTATAGCCAACAGATTGTAAAAAGAAATGAAAATACGTAAACGTTAAGTACTTCAAACCCCAGCTTCAATCCCCGA
>Ga0157370_10004405_pt1 | contig 16156 bp, 16 predicted proteins | sample C35metaG_FD_113463 | JGI IMG/M metagenome (GOLD analysis project Ga0157370, IMG submission 113463) | Corn rhizosphere microbial communities from Kellogg Biological Station, Michigan, USA - C3-5 metaG | ecosystem: Host-associated > Plants > Roots > Rhizosphere > Soil | place: USA: Michigan...
ATGAACTTTGATGGCGGCAAAAATATTGTAGGATGTAAACTTATTCCTAAAGCTCAAAAGATTATTGATAAGTATTATGGGAAGCACGATAGGCTCTTTCCATTTTTCAAATTAAAGATCGACCCGAAATGGTCAGAATTTGAATTGAGATATCGAACAATGAAGCAAAAGGAATGTGCTACAGCAAAAATAAACAGATATGTTAAAATTGTTGCCGAAAAAGCTGGAATTGATAAGCATATCTCATCCCACATCGCCCGGCACACATTTGCAAGAATGGCTATAGATAAAGTGAACAATCCAATGCTTTCTATGGATCTTCTGGGCCACAAATCGCTTGCCGTACATCAGGCGTATTTAAACGACATTAGAAAAGACGATATATTGGATGCCGCTGCTGATGACATTTTTAGCTAACTTATTGACGTGTCGAAAGAATGGCCACCCGATATTTTAAAATATCGGGTAATTATCCGATATTAATTTGGTTTTTCGATACTTTTATTGTTTGCAACAATAAATTTCAAAAAATCTACCCCCATAATTGTGATGTGAATTTTCCCATTATTATCGATGATTAGATTATATTTATACAAAAACAGCAAATAGTTATCATAACTATAATCTTTATCCGGAAAACCAGACTTATAAAAACGCTCCAAGCTTTCATAGGTTTCTTCTGGGAATGAATTTAGTCGTTGAAGTAACTGGATTTGAGAGCCAAATATCACACTATAAATGGATTCAAATGTGCTCTTTATATATATGATAGTTGAGTATTTTAGAAGCCTGTCAATTTTGTCTGCATCAGTGGCTAATTCCATAAATTTTGATTCATTCTTCACATAAGAATCAAATTGCGTTACAGCCTCCTGACTAAAGTAAGACAACTCCTTGTCGACGTTAGAAATTGTCAATTCTTTTCCTGTATTTTGGATTGCTTGGGGTTGGTTTGCCTCAATTGAGTTGCCAGCAATATTAACTTTTGTTAACCGCTTTATCAAATCAACCAAGGGTTTTCTAACAGAAAAAAAGCAAATCAAGGCAACAGCCGGCCATGCCAAATTCTTTATTGTCGAAACTGCTTCAGCAGTTAAAGTAAAATTAATATCAGAGAGCATAAATGTTTCTTCAGTTTATTTTCGGCAAAATAATAAAAATTCCTGCCATCCTATAGTACTTTTAGAATACCTTTACCCAATGACATTACAAGAAGTTACTGATTTAGAAGATTGGTTTAAAAGTGTGGAATTGCCAAAACCTCCAGTATTGCTTTTCCCAGGGACAGAGATAGCGGATGTAAATAAGTTTTTAGAGGTTCAATTTATATCATTAAAGAACGATCCAACCAGTAAGACCAACGTACCTGTTGTCTATCGCCTGAAAGCTTTAAAACTGCTAATTGAATCCAATCTTTAGACTATATTGTTTCCGGTACTTCTGCAATAGCCTCTGGTTTATTCCCTATTTTAATCAGCTCCCGGTCCACACGGTATGCAGCCATGTTTGTATCGTCGCAAGGCTCCATTAAATGAGTTATTTCTTCCTGACTGGTGGTTGGATCAAGCCACGCATTAATTTGTTCGTTGGAGATAATTACCGGCTGCCTCATCTTACTGTTATGAATGCTGGCCATTAGTTCATTGGCAGCGGCAGTAACAATTGAGAATGATTTATGCCACATGCCTGTTGCTGGATCCTTGAATAATCCATAGATACAAGCCAGGTTGAAGTAAGGGTGTTCTTTAGGATGGATAAAGTACGGTAATTTGTCTTTATCCACTTCTTTGTACTCGAAAAACCCATTAACCGGCACAATACACCGTTTGGTTAAAATCGACTTCTTAAAAGAAGGCTTTTCGAATATGGTTTCAGATTTGGCATTTAAAGTATTGTTGCTTTGCTTAACCGCATCTTCAAGTGATTTGCCCCAGCTGGGTAGCAAACCCCACTGCATCCTTTCGGCTTGCCTGGCCCCATCATTTGCAGCAATAGTCACCAGGTTAGGATGTGCAAATCCGTTCGCATGAAAATAAACCTGATCTTCTAAATCGGATTCATTGATTATTTGTGCAGAATAATAATCCGCATATTCGTAGGCTTTGTTGGTTTGGGTAGCTCTGTAACACATACTCTAATTTAGCGATTAATCACCAATAAAGAAATCACCGGAAGCCTTGTATTCGAATGTAGCCGTTTTGCTGCCATCTTCGGTTTCAAGAACCCCGGTAAAACTCATAGGGTATTCGCCTTGGTCTTTCCAAGAAATTTCTGCTCCCTTTGCCGCCTTATCGATGTCTGCATCGTTTTTAACTTTGATATTTAAAGTTTGTCGATCATCACTGAATTCTGAGCTAATCATATTATTTTCAAAATATGCCATTAGTTCTTCTGCCTGTTGTACTGATAAATTTTCCATGATATTTTAGTTTATATAAATTTCTTCTACTTCTGAATTGCCGTCCTGGCTTAAATTAATGACCATTGTTTTATCGAATAAAACTATCTCGTTAATCTGATCCCGGATGGCGTCTGCAAATTCAGCTAAATCTAAACCCGGGTGAGCAATTAAAGTCAGGTTCTGATCATCTGCCCAATCCCAACTGATTACGTTTTCTCCGAATTTATCTTTCAACGTATGAGGGAGATCGCTCATGGCTTTTTCCTCTTTTAAGGCCATTGATAAGTCTGGAAGTTCATCGAGCAACAAAGGATCTGTTGTTTGCCATCCGAATGGCGAAGTTTTATCCTCAACCATGCTGCCCAGGTAAGTATCTCCGATAGTAACATTTAAGACTTCATCGTCCTGATCGATTGTAACCACCATTTGTTTGCCAACTTTGGTTGGTATATAAGTGAATGTTGATGTGTGCATAATCTGAGTGTTTTGGTATCAATTTAACATAATTTTTTCATGTTTGGTTTTCACCTGTAACCATATCGATAAGTACCTGCAAATCTCCCCCGGAAAACTCATCTTTTGGGTGTTGAAACAGTACACGCCAGCCTAACATCGTATTAGATATTGAACCCCAATATAGCCTATCTACCATAATGTGGTAACCACCCCCACCACCGCCATTAGGCGAGGAAAGCTCTACAATTTTGGTTTCATGGCCAAATGCAGCTTTAAATATGATACTTACCAAAAACATGACTACAAAGTTTGCTAATATTTTTAGTAAATGCAAATAGTAAATAAAGTTTTATATTTGGTTATGAAACAATTACCGCTCGGAACAATACTTAAAACAGAAAAACGATTTTTTGAAATAGTCCATCTATACGATGATGGAGGCTACAAAATAAGCGCAATGGATGATAACGATCCATACGAAATGCCGATTGATGAAAAGGTAATACATCAAGGTTTAGAAAATGGAACATGGGAGATATTCAAAGAAAAAGCCTCTCATTTCTGAAAGGCTTTTAATTGACATGAATTCGGGGTAATTAAGCTGCTAATTTTACCACATTCCAGTAAGCTGTTTTAATTGTTGTAGATGCCTGATCAAATGGAAGGCCTGTAACTTCCTCGGTAAACCTGGTAGCTAAAGACTGTTTATCTACTTTGGTGAGTTCAGCCGGTTTTTTATCACTCAGATCAAGTTCAGCCAATAGGTTTCGCAAAATCGATCTCAACCAGGCCACGGCCTTATCGTCTTTATCTCCCGGAATTGCGAAGGTGATTAAATCTACTGCGGGACTATCCACATACGATTTTACCTTTTCAATGATATTTACTATGGTAATTAAATCCGGTTTTAATTCCTCGGCAATATTGTTCCAAAGTTTTTTAAGCCAAGATTCATAATTGTTCATGAATAATGCGGCGATGCTCGCGAATACGCGGCCGAACCAAGTTTTCTTTTCTGTTGACATAATTTATTTTTTTAATATTCTAATTTGTTTTGATGGCTCAAAGAAGTTCTTAACCACATAGGCCAATCCACCACCGACAGCCGCCATACCAATCTGCTGCCAATTAAATTGTAAATGACCAGCTTCTAATGATTGCTGAATAATTACTATCACAGGCGTAAGTACCGCCATGATAAGCCCTCTAAGAATATCCCGCCATTTAAGGCTGAACTGAGGGGACACAATAGTTTTTGTTTCCATATTACTTTTTATAAGGTTTTAATCTGCTTAACCAGCTATTTAGGAATTCTGCCTGATCCCCAGTAGCCCATGACCGGTACGCAGCCTCCCTGGCTGAATTGTATTTGTTGTAAATTTTCTCCGGATCTGAACTGTTTGCCAGCCTAATTACTTCCGGGTCCATAATACCGTCTTTGGTAACTCCAAATATTTGCTCTAAGAATTGAACTGCCCTGCCTTTGCCAGAATTTACACCGAAGTCGTAAATTGTATTGGCCAACTGCTGATCATTGATTTGATCGAGTTTATTCAGATCCCAAAAGTTCACTTTGTAGAACTTAACTACTAAGGCCCTTACGGGTTCGGTCGATACCCGGGCAGATGCGTTAATCCACCCAGCTAATGAAAGTTTGGTTTTAGCCTTTTTAAAGTCCGCCTTATACCTGTCAATATATTTCCATCCTTCCCAATTGCCCCAGAAATTGCGGGCAATACCGGCGTAAGTTTCGCCTCCACGATCCTTTTTATTATTTGCATAGCCACCTTCATTAATTCCGGTTAGCTTCTCTGCTATTTCGAACTTTGACATTACTTTAAAATCTTTGTTATTATATCTCCGACTTTGTCCATGGTAAACCCAGCAGCTAAACCGGCACCCATGGCAACCCAGATCATTTTGTTTTTAAAATCTTCCATTTTGCGAACCCGTATTTTTAAATCCTTGAAGTCCGCAATAAGGCCAGTACTGGTGCCCATTGAATCACCTTTTAAGGCTCCTAAAATTTCGTCTACTTTATCGCCTATTTCGTTCAATTGACCTTCCATATTCTGAAACCGTATTTTCTCATCTGCCGTCATAACCATATTAAGAGCGGTTTTGAATTATTTGATTGTATAAGTGAAAGTGTAATAAAATGTGTTTGTACCAGATGCGCTGATTGAGCAATTAAATGTTGCGACATCATTTGTTGTATCGGCTACAATTTGGCAAGTCCTGCCGTCAATTGAGTTTGAACCATGTCCAACGATATCACTGCCAGCAGTTACGTTGCTTGCTATTGGTAAACTTAAATTGAACTGTAAAGCACCAACTGGGCTACCAGTGGCTGATAATTGAACACTACCTGTAACGGTTACTTCATCGCCAACTTTAGTATAGTGAGCTGATTGAGCAGTCGCACCCGATGCCCAGCCAGAATAGTTACTAACTGTCGGGGTAAATCTGCCGCTGCTAGCATAAGCATGAACAAAGGCGGTACTAGCTACAGCAGTGCTATTGGTGGTTTCAACGTAAGTAGGTACCGTAAAACTCGTGGCACTTGCTGCATCTACTGCACCCCTCAACTTAGTGAGATCATAGTTATCAATGCCACCACTTCCGTAAACCTGCAAACCAGTAAAAGTATTACCACTTGTTTTATTTGCATATCCACTTAAGTCGGTAAGCCTAACTACATCTGTACTGGCTGATGGCGTTGCGGTCACTTGCACGGCCCCGGTAAACTTACTATTGCCGGTTACCTGAAAATCGTTTGTTAAATCGGATGTATTCGATCCTACAACAACAGCTCCTCTCAAAGCTCCATTACTATTTGAGCCTAAAAATACATTACCATCATAGGTAAGATTTTTTGATAATCCTGTATTGTTATTTCCATATCCAGGCACGAGCCAGATATCTCCACCCTGCCCTGTAGATAGTTCATTTGTGCCGCCTTTAATAAAAACGCGTCCTGATTGAACTGGTGTTGTGCTACCTAAAGGCACAGAACCCGCTTGTAATGTGGCGTTTCCTGGTGTTCCGGCTGTTCCTGTGGATATACCACCGTCTCCTGCTACTAAATCCAATTTGCCGCCTGTCCCTCCGGTTTTAGTTCCGCTCGATGATACGGACGTCCCGCCTTGCCCTGCATTTATAACTACAGGCGCACCAGTTCCACCAGTAGCAAAGCCCGAAGATGCGTTATTAGTTCCACCGGCTGCTCCTGTCACGGTTAAAACATTTGTGGCATTTAATCCGGAAGTTCCGGCGGCAACTGGGGTGCCTACAACGTGAAGTTTAGCGGTCGGATTAGCTATGTTAATACCGACATTGCCAGAATCAAAATTAAATGAACTGGCTGAAAACGCTAAGCTTTTACGGGCTGATTGGTCATCGCTTATAGATACAAATTCGCTACCGTTTCCGCTTCCGTCCGGTCTTAACCATAAGTTTCTGTTTGTGCCATTGTTAACGTGTAATTTTGCTTGTGGTGATGTTGTGCCTATACCTAGTCTATCAATCACCTTTAGAGCACCTGGAAAGATAGGGTTTATCGTACCTGTAGGGATTTCTAAAACTGATTGTCCTACACCATTAGTCAAAGCAAAATCGGTGCCCGATCCTGTTTTTGGAACTAATACAGTCCCATTTGAAGCTGTATTAAATATTTGACTATCTCCTGCATTGTAAGTGCCATAACCCCAAGTTATTTTACTTGCAAAGCTTGCGTTACTTGCTGAATTATCTAATGTAAGCGCTGTAGTTCCGTTTACTTTGAAAGTATGGTTATATGCATTATAAGTTGCCCCTTGCGGATTATTACCACCATCAATAAAATTTATAGCCGCTAACCCAGCATTTTTTATTGTTAATCCGGCAGATGTGATGTTGTCGGTAGTAACAGGGCTTACGCTTGTTACGTCCTGTAAGCTTGTGGCTAAAGCAGATTTTAAATCCGGCAGCGTTGTTCTCCTTACCGTTACCCCTGTGCTAGAATATGTTACTACATGATCTGGATAAGGCGTGTTTGTTGTAAAATCATTATTAAACCCATTCCACAAAGTAGAATTAGCAGATACGTTATTTAAAGCCGAACCATCGTTAACCCCGATAGTAGTTTTAAAATCAGATAAGTTTAATAAATGCGCTTTACCATCTGATACAGCATCATAACCGTATACATGGGAAATCGAATTTGCGCCTGTTATACCGCCGTATTCTATGCTCGACCACTTCGGAACGTTATCAACGGTAACATTGCCAGTCATACCGTTAACGCTTTGAACCGCATCGGTAGGCGTTAAAAGCTCAATCCAATTAGCTAATGTAGATGCCGGAGATTGCTGTAAAATAAACGATTTACTTATATCACTTCTAACCGCAACGTCGCCCTGTTCAGCCCCGGATAGAGCTAACATTGCGGCTTGCGATGCAACCGGAAAAGTCTCCGAAATAGCTAAGGCAGGTATCTGTGCGTTTGGTACTTTACCATCTGCTCCTAATGAAGCGTAACCGTTTGCAGCTCCTTTGTTGGCAGCATTTTCTGGTGTATAGCCTAAGATACTTGGAATAGTACTATGTCCAAGATAACCGCTACCATCCCAAAAAGCTACTTTTCCGAAATATCCAGAATCGTTGTTTTTTATAGTGCCTCCATTTAACGTCAAGGTTCCGGATACGGTGGCATTTAAATTACTTGTTGTTAACGAAGTGAAATTACCAGAGCTCGGAATACTTGCTCCGATCGGAGTGTTATTAATCGTTCCGTTAACCAATGTCATCGAATTGGCTATACCGTTAGTAATATCCGGCGTGTTGATCACAGGAGCTGTTAGCGTTTTATTGGTAAGTGTTTGCGTACCGGTTTTGGTGACATAATCAGCCAACAATATTGACCTTATCATTTTTGTGGTAGGTAGATACAAGTACTGCCCAGTCTCCGAACCAACTAAACGTACGCTATCCCCAGCGGTAGATTTTTGAACACCGTATGGGTTGAAGTTTTTGAATTGTGCCGATGCGCCGAAACTTGCGAGCATGAGCAGTATTAATAGTTTTATTTTCATTTTAAACACTTAGTATTGTAGTAATCCCTGTTAATATGTAGCTCGATGTGCCTGGGTTATATACCCGATCTCCACTAGCTGGTATCTCTAAAAGCCCTGACATTTGGATATTTGAAGTAGAGGTATTTCTTACTGTGATTGATCCTGAGTAGTCGTCCGGAAATTCTATGGTTTCTGCTGTAGAAATTAGAGAAACACTTTTGCTATAGACTTCGATATCCCCATCCATTAAAACGCTGATAGTTCCCGATATACCAGACAAACTACTATTCCCACCTAGTTTGAAATATTTTAGGGCAGGTTTCCCCATAACAAAAACCCATATTTTTTGTGGGGAAGCATCAGTAAATCCGTTGATATTCCCTATTTCACCACCACCCCTTATAAAACCTTTAGATGACTTTACGGCTGCTGTTATTTGACTACCCGTTAATGACAGAGGCAAATACCAACCGCCACCGCCATCATCAACCAAATCAGCCTGTGTAAATATCATGGTATCAATTGGCGGGGCTATTCCTATCGGCACCATTTCAGTACCGTTATGGTAATGCGGCGTGCCTTCCTTAATACCTACACATCCCGGCCGCTGATCATCTTCATTATCAGCAGTTATAACCGGTAACTCAAATACATTTGCAGCCTTTAGATCATCATCCTGAATGGTTCTGTTGCTCTCGGGGGTCCTAACATATATTTCCTTCGCCATTTCTTATACCCCCACGTATTTTATCCAGTTTCCTACAAAGTAAGGGTTCATGATGCTATAAGGCTTAGCTACCTTCTCACTTCCCCCACTTGGTAAATAACCGCCAGTCTTTTCAGTCCAATTGTATTTCTTGTCACCAGTAACATTATCCAAAGGCGCCCCAGAACCACCGCTTTTATAATTATTTCCAATTCCAGGATTACCTTGGGCAGCATGGTTATGCGGCGGCATTTCTTCCTCGGTAATGGTGTGTGTTTTAGCACCAGACTTTTGACCGATGGTTGCAAAATCCGAATCAGATGAATTCTGGGCCATTGGGAAATAGCCGGCCATAGCAGTATCGATAATCCACCCCGGTGGCGGTGGATCTTCAGAGGGCCACCATACCCTACCTCCTGCGGCGCCAGTTACCGTCGGAACAAATGGCGCAATCATTCTTTTTAACTCATCAATCTGATCCTGCAATAAAGCAGTACTCCCACCGCTTCCTGAGGATGACGGTACACCAGCAGGGTAAAGTATAACTGACTCTCCTGTCAAAAGGCTAAAATCCTTTATTGTTACTTTGCCGTCAACAGAGTTGTAGATGATCTCGTTATCCCTGAACGCAGCATTGTTGAGCTGAGTAGCTGTCACGGGATAATCTGTTTTACCAACCAATCTTAAATCGGAAATCTCTGTATTAAAAACACCAGGCGACACTGTTACGATCACAACCTCCGGATCTCCCAATCTTACTTTGAACGGACTGGCCAAAATGGTACCCGTTCCACCCCCACCTCCAGAACCAAATGGCAGCTCTGATATATTGCACCTACGTAATAGCGACAGGCTTGAATCCCATATCCAAATCATATCGTCACCGATGGCATTCCTGCCTAGTGGCGGAGTATTTGGCAGGTTCAAGGTTATATGTGGTACTTCTGGCATCTTATGTATTAATTAATTTGATCAACGATTTATCTTTTACAGAATCCGCTAACGTGAGGGTGTAGAGTGTTGGGTATTGCCAATTTCTGGTGTAGCCAATAACCCTTATCTGGCGATTGATATTTAACCTGATATCTTGAACGCTTACAACTGTTCCTAATGAAACCGTATGCCCTGTCCTGGCAAAGTATCTTGGGTTGCAGACAACCGAAAGCTGTGTCGGAACTTCACCTGAAGAAGCATCCAAATAGTCCTGTACCTTTTGCCTTAATTCGGCCTCTGCGTTTTCGATATATACATTTGGCATCAAAATGCCTGTGATTACATAGGTGTCACCAATAGCAGGTTTTAATAGTTCATTCGGAATATCTAGTGTCTCGTCTTTTGTATTTTTCTCAATAGTGAAGGTTTTAGTAGTCGGATTATATCCTCCAGATACCGGATTGGTAAATGCATTTCCAGAAAGCTGACCCGATGTAAATTCAATTTTAGCGTCAACGCCAGACATTCTGTAGGTATTCAGATTAAAATCCATTCCAGAATCGGAAAATACAAGCGGGCTTGTAACACTGGTTACCGAACCATTTCTGCGGGGGTAAACATCTTCGAAGATTTTTGTTACCTCAATGATATCGTACTTACCGGTGCCTTGTTCGAGACCTGAATTTTTCTCCAGGTATAAGCCATGGGCCATACGTAAACGCCGAGCACCATTCCTGTAGTTACTACCTATATTCCGATTGCTGCCATAACCATACACTCGGGTTATTGGATTGGCATTGGTCTGCGGCGCAATACTGAGCTGGAAAAGCCCTTCATCTTTGCCATACTTAAGAACAATAGCACTCCCTAAAATCCTTTTATATAGGCTTACCCTATTCCCTACAACATGCCATTCAGTTTCAAACTGTTCAGCAATGATATTCAAAGCGTCAAGACAATTGGTGCTATCAAACGTGATGGTTTTAGTCTCCCCTTCAACGACAGAACCTAGCACATAACCATATCCAGGATAAATCCTTTTAAGGTTTTCAACTACCAGGTTAAGAAAAATCTCGGCATTGCCGGTAAGGGAAAATTCGCTTTCTGTAAACCTGCCCAATGCATCCAAAAACAAAAAGGCAACTTTGCCAATTTGTTGGATATCGCTTTCGAAAGTTAATTTGTATTCGTAGTCCCGCTCCGCATTTTTGGTAATCGGACTTGGTGGTGTGTTCAACCTGAACTTTCTCCCATTAACAGTAACATAATCACCGTATTCAAAGAAAATAGGCGTAGGCACAGAAGTAGCCATCTGGAACACATCTTGGCCCATGATCTCGCAAATCTCACCGCTGCTTTCATCCGGATGAACAACCGCCCTGAGCGCTCCACTATATTTATATATAGATAACTGCCTGCCCATTACGCAACGAGAAATGTGCCGTCCTGATCGACAAGATATACCTTCTGAATATTGGTAAAGGGATCAGTTTCCTCAAAAAGAAGATCGAATTTGATGATCATCCGATCTTCCTCATAAGTAACCTTGGTTACGCTTTGCTGATCAACATAAAAGACGGTGTAGGTCTTGTCGATTGCTGCCAGGTATAATTCATGCACACCCTGACCAGATAATTCAGTAAACAAGCCGTTGTATAGCTGCCAGAAATTATCATTCTTTAATTGCTCAGTAGCTCCGCTAGCAGTAAGGACACACTTTAATGCGAACTGCCGCGCTTCAAATGTTGGGTGGGAAAGATCAATGTCCTTGCCATTGACTTCTGGCCAGCTGTGTTCCTGGCTGGCCTTCCGTTTAGGGAATGATAAAAAATCGTTAAGACCTCCCTGTTCGACAAAAACGCCAAAAACCGATTCTAAATCCTTATTATTTAACTTACTTGCCATCCCTAATACCCAAATTTTCCGCCTGCTCTAAGTTGTGCTGCTAAACTGTCTTTCGTGTTGTCAGCAATACTTCGAAGTAATGGCAATGCATTCTCACCTGCATCAGCCCCCCTGCGTGTATTCGCTTCTATTTTTTGCTGTATAGCAAAGTTATTGGATGCAATCACGTATAAATCGCCAAGCGTTTTACCTTGTGAGGTTAATAAAACATTCGTTTGAAGCTGAACCATACGCATACCATTGAAGGCTCCCTCCACCTTGTTAGCGGTGGTTTCAGTCACGGCATCGGTAATTCTATTTGATTGGGAGGCCGAGCTACCTGTGCCAGTAGTCAAATCAATACCTGTAGCCTTACTTAAATCTTCGAGATCCTTTTTCGCTTTTTCGCTGGCAGTCAGATAGGCTTTACGCAAAGTTTCAATTTCCTCACTAGTCAGACCTCCGTCGCTTAAATTGGCGAACTCGGTGTAAAAAGCCTGTAATTGCTTCCTGATCAACTCCCCTTTAAATCCATTTAGAATCGACTTCTGCATGGTTTGCTCGAAAGTCTTACCAAAATCATGTACACCATCAGTTAGCGTACTGATGAAGTCGTCGGCTATCTGATCTAATGTTGTACCGGTAGTTTCAGCACGAAGGTTGTTCTTCAGTTGCTCTGCGGTGTCACGGGCTTTGATCAGGTTGGTGACAATGTTAGCAGTGTTTTCATCCAACATCTTATCATCTAGCAACTTCTGTAGAGCATCTAGGTCGGTGGGTAAGTTCTGTAATTGGCCTGATTTCTGAAGCTTTTGATAGTCCTCATATTGTTTATTCAATAGATTTTTAATCGTTTCGCCATTATTCAGTTTAACAATTATATCATCAAAAACTTTATCGCCTGTTAGCGCAAAACGACTGGTTAACTGTTGAGCGTATGCGGCCTGATTATTCTGGGCTTGTTTTATCGCAGCAGAATAATCTCGTATACGATCTGTTCCATAAACATTATCCAGCAAAGCAACCTGTCTCTCTAGCGCTTTATTCAGCGCCTCAGTTTGCCTGTTCTGTAAATCGCGAGCATATGCTGCCTGAGCTTCCCTTTGTTCAGATCGAGTAAAGAATGACACAACACTTTGAAAGATTGATAGACCAGCCCCAAAGATCCCAAGACCGGCCGTCAATTGTCCAGTTATGCTTTTGTTGTTTTGTGCTACTTGCAGATCTCTAAACCCCTTCTTAATATTGCCAACTTGGCCCAGAACATTGCCTAGCGTACCAAGTACTTTGCCAAATGCTGAATCAATTCCCCCGACAGCTGCCGCTACATCATCTACTTGCTTTGCCAAATCCATAAGCGCCTGCCCACTGCCTTCACGAATGGTGGTTTCGACTTCATTAAAGTATTTTTTAACCTTGGCAATTTCCGCGGGATCGACAATTGCGCCTGATTTGATATCCTTAGCCAGTTGCGTACGGGCTGCTTGCAAAATTGCCAATGCTTGCTTTTTAGATAGGGCCTCAATCCCTTCGAATAACGTTTGATAACTCTCCAGCTTTTTAGCGTTGGCGTCATCCAGTTCTTTTAGATCGCGTTCGTAGCGTTTGGTCCGTTCTGTCTGGGCGCCATCGTTACCTTCTAATGCTGCGAAATCTGAGTTGTATTTTTCAATGAGTACTTTGCGTTTATCGGCATAGCTCATGAACTCTTTAAGCAATGCATCAGTGCGTTTCTGTTCTTCCTGCTGCGCAATCTTTGTAGCTTCTTCCAGTACTTTTTGCTGCTTAGCAACATACGATCCGCTACCTGCATCACCGCCTTTGGCTTTATCATCCCCCAATAACGCGTCCTGACGAGATTTAAGGTTTTCCAGATAGCTTTGATCAACATTGATCAGGGAAGCATAGCGCTTCTTAGCCTCATCAACTCCGAATGTTGTTTTGTACTGCTCAAATTCTTCGTAGTATTTTTTCTGTTCATCCAGGGTAAATTTCAGCTTTACAGAAGCCTGCTTGTCTCGCAAAGCATCTTCCTCGTCTGATTGGGCCCTTAATAATCCGCTCGAGTCAACTCGCAATCCTTTGGATTTATTACGGGAATCATTATTGAAAGCAATGGCTTTTTCGCGAAGCTTTTTATATTTCGCATCTACTTCACTAAGTTCACGGGCATCATCGTCTTGGCGCTTATCGCTACCCTTTTTGGTTAAGGCATCGATTTCAGCTTGTAAAGCCCTTTGTGCCTTTAATGCATTTTCGAGTTTTCTGGCTTCAGCGGACTGAGTTTTAGTATCAATTACAACATCTGCTGGGGCATCTTTAGCCTTAGGATATAATTTATCTCTAATATTTAACAACTCCTGAACTACAGCTTTCTGCCTGCCATAATTTGCAGTGGTTTGATTTAAAATTTGTCTTTCCTGGTTAGAAATAATACCATTAAAATCACTTCTATTCTTAAGCAACTTGTTTCGCTCTCGTTCTAAATTATTAAGCTTAGCGGATTGGGCAGTAATCGTGTTATTCAGTTCACTTTCGCCATTCGCCCGTTCAGATAGTGTTTTTGCAAATGCGCGCCCTTGGTCGTTCAACCCTTCAACATACCCCTTTTGAGCAGCATTTTTTTGTTCTTGAAGTATTTTTTTTACCTCATCAGTCAACACGCCGGTATTCTTATAGTCGTTTAGGGCAACATTTCTTGCAGCTCTACTATCATTTTCAGAAATCCTATTGAACAAATCATCTACAGCCTTTAACGCATAATTTGACCCATCAACTATAGATTTAAAAAACTTTGAAATTGAACCTGAGGTTGTTATTTTAACAACTGTTTTATCTAATTTATTTAAACTACCAGCAAGATTATCGTTCTTGATGGCGAATTGCTCAGCAGAAAGTGTAGCTTGGTCAAAATCATGAGTAGCTTGCACAATATGGCCATTAAGTGATTCCTGACCATTGGCCAATGCGGCAACGGTTTGCGATACCCCGGCGCCTGTAAGTTTCAACGATTTTAGGATATCATTAAATGAGCTGGTTGTTGTGCCGCCTTTAGCAAGCCCTGCAAAGAATAAATCCAGCGCCGCTTTAGCATCAGTATTGATGATGTTGGTGAAGTCCTTTAGGGTTAAATTAGCGTCTGCTAACTGGGCAACAGCAAAGAACTTAGAACGATTAACGGTCAGGGCAGATAACAATCGCTTAAACGAAGATCCAGCAACCTCGGCACTAACACCGTTTTCCTGTAGAACTGCACCGTAAGAAAGAATCACCGGCAATGATAAACTAGCCTGTTTGGCTAAACCACCAACACGCTCACCAAAATCTGAAAGGAAATCACCTGTCGCAAGGCCTGATTGCCCTAACCCCAGAATAGCAGAACCGATTTGATTAAATGATTTCTCTACGTCGCCCGCGTTTGCTTTGGTAATACCGAAAACATTATCCAGGACACCGAGAGATTTAGCGATACCCTCTGGGCCGCCTTGTAACTCCCCCGATAAGGAAACTGCCAATTGATCAACCGCTGTTGTAAAACCGGCCAATTGATCTTTTGCAATCCCTAGCTGGCCACCAATAATCGCAATGTCTAACAGTCCCTTAAGCGAAGTACGGGTATCTATTTTTTTTAGTTGCTCAGCGAGATTGTCAGCTTCCTGAGCAGTTAATCCTGCGGTTCTGCGAACATCAGAAAGGCTATCAGAAAGTTCAGCGTTGCTGTTTATTACTTGTCGTATACCGGCCAAAATTGCCTGAGTACTCAAATATCCAGCGACTAAGCTTTTCAGGCCATCTAACGCAGACTTATAATTCCCAACATTACGGGTATGAATACCCATCGTTTCGTCAAACGCTTTTAACCGACTATTAAGCTCATTATACTCACGTATCTTGGCTTTAAGCTCGGGGGTCATCCGGTTAAATCCGCCCGTAGTATTCCTTATTTCAAGACCTAAAGCCTTTAACTTTTCAGTAGCTTCCTTGTAAGATCCAGCAGTTGCTTTGTGTGCTTCTTTGGCTGCTTTCGCGGCTTTAGTCAGCTCTTGCTGAGCTAAACGGTTTTCCGCTATTTTCCTTGTCAGCTCAGCCGTAGCAGCCCCGGTTTGAAGATTAGTGTTCTTGAGTTCCTGTTCTTGCTTTTTTAGCGCTTCAAGTTCCAGTCTGGCTTTACGAAGCTGGTTCTGAAACTCAATTTGAGACTGATTAAAAGCTTTCTGGCTTTGGTTAACCGTGTTAATTCCCAAATCAGAAAGTACGCGTTTTAAATCCTCCGCGTTCTTTTTAGCATCAGTAATATTTAAAGTGGCCGTAAAATTCAGACCCCTATTCCCGCTAACATCTATCCCCATACACAAAAATACCCCGTACTATTGGGGTGAATTGGTCGGGAGGGTTATTAAAGGATGGTGGTAAAAAGCTTATATTTGCTTGGTTGAAAAAATTAGAAAATCGCGGTATAAAGCTATTTAAAGCTTGTGTTCACGAAATGTAACAAGATTGTTGCAATTGCTCCGATTTGTTAAAAAATTATCAATGATTTGCGTTAAAATCTTGTTTTAAACCAAAATTTCAAAGATTCAACAATTTACACAAATGAATGAATGAATGAACCATGAGTCATGTCCTTGTTAATTTAGACCCAATGACTGGCGTTTACATTTGTTCGTGTCACACAAACTTGTATCTTCGATGTTATTAAGCGGAAGGAGCTGAAATAGGAAT
>Ga0157370_10004407_pt1 | contig 16152 bp, 13 predicted proteins | sample C35metaG_FD_113463 | JGI IMG/M metagenome (GOLD analysis project Ga0157370, IMG submission 113463) | Corn rhizosphere microbial communities from Kellogg Biological Station, Michigan, USA - C3-5 metaG | ecosystem: Host-associated > Plants > Roots > Rhizosphere > Soil | place: USA: Michigan...
ATATTTTGCACATGCAGTTATCTGCAAAAAATAAGGTTTAGGGGTCATTGTGTAAGAATTCTAGTTCTATACCATTAACGAATTTTTTGTCGCGAGATTGTAAAACAAGTAGAGAAATATTTTTACTTATTGCTGAAATTGAATAAATAACCCCATTCCCTATTTTTATGTTTTTCAGAAGTGATTGTCAACTAACCTTTTTATTGTGAAACATGAATAATCATTTCCGTACTATATTTGAAAAAGTATGTGGTTTTATTTATGAGATTAACACCGGCTTTAATAGTTTACAAAATGATGTATGGATTTTAAAAAATTAAAAATAGGTTATGTTCCCTATTTGCCTGATTTATCTCAACCAGGAGACCGGCGCAGGTTTCCTTATTTTGCAAAAAGAAATAATATTCCATTCGAAATCGCCGATAAAAATAAGGAGTATGATATTATCTTATTAACTGCGTCGGCTAATCTTAGTAAATGGCTTTATTACAAAAAGTCTCATAAGCAAACCAGGTTTATTTTTGAGATGACAGATAGCCTGATTCTGTCTTCGGGAATTTTCAACACCTTATTCAAGGGAGTTGGAAGATTCATACTTCGCAAGGAGTCGTTGCCATACCTGAATTACACCGAGGTTTTAAAAAAATGGTTAAAGATTGCAGATGTTGTACTATGTTCAAGTACAGAACTAAAAAAAATTATTCTGCAATGGAATTCTAAAGTAATTATAAGCCTGGATTATTTGCAAAATGAAACCAAGTTTTTGAAAAGCGATTATAGAATTAATAATAAAATGAAGTTAGTGTGGGAAGGGCAGAGCGTCGTATTACCACATCTTCTCGTTTACAAAGAAGTTTTCAGACGGGTAAATTCATTTTGCGAATTGCATGTAATAACTGATGAAGATTACCCGGTTTATGGCGGAGTATTTAAAAAGGCCACTGCCACAATTTTAAATCAATTACCGATTGATACTATTTTCCATAAATGGGAGATGTTCGAAAATTTTAAACAGCTAAGTAAATATGATTGTGGCATTATCCCGCTTGACAGAAGCCACACGTTCGCATGGCACAAACCTGCCAATAAATTGATTTCATTTTGGTTTACAGGATTGCCTACACTGGTTTCTGACACACCTGCTTATATTGAAATAATGAAAAAGACCGGGGAAGAATCATATTGTTCAAGTGTTGAAGACTGGGTGACTAAAATTAATGATATCAAGAATATGACTGAGGAAGAGAGGGCATCGCTTGCCCAAATTAACTTGGCGTATGTAACGAATCATTATTCTGATGATACGCTCGATTTGGTGTGGTTCAATGTTTTTAAACTCTTGTCTTAGAGGATTGAACTTTTTCAAAACAACTTACGGTCAATCATTTGTTTCTTGAGAAATCTTTTCCCATTTGACAACAATAATTTATAGCCTTTTGCAACTTCTTTAATTTCATTGAATTCTCCTTTAAGTGATAAATATAATATCCTTGTAAAAGGTTCAACAAAGTAGGTACAACTGGAAACGACCACATAACCGAAAAAGCTGAAGTGCTTTTTACTGTACTGAAGCCTGCTCCAAAGATTTAAAAAAAGTCGATAAGCTTTTACCGAATTTGTTGTGCCTCCGCCACTATGTATTGCGGAAATGTTGGCGTTGAAGTAGGATTTACCACCCTGGCCGGCTAGCCGTTTGGAAAAATCCAGTTCTTCACAATAAACAAAAAAGCGCTCATCAAAATATCCTAATTTTTCAAAAACAGAGAAGCGCATAAACATAAATGCGCCCATTACCTGGTCCACGAACCTGCTGGTTTTATGATCCCAATCACTCATTAAAAGAGCTGGCGTGAATATTTTGGGAGCCATTTTTGACAGACCTATTGTGTCATAGATATATCTTAGTGGCGTTGGAAATCGGGCACAGCTATGGGCAACAGACCCGTCATCGTTGTGCAATTGACAGCCCATAATATCAATTTCATAATGATCATCCATGTAAGAAATACATTCTGAAAGAGTTGAGCTGAAAAGTTCCACATCGGGATTAAGCAATAAGACATAAGGCGATGTACATAATTTAAAACCCTGGTTGCATGCTTTGGAGAATCCAAGGTTAACCTTGTTTTCAACAATTACAATTTTTGGATGTGAGGGTAATACAGAGATAGAATTGTCAGATGAATGATTATCTATAATCCAAATTGACTTCACAACTTGTTCATTGCTATTTTGCAAAATTGATTGCACGCACTTTAAGAGATACCTCCCGCTATTCCAGTTTACAATAATTATATCTACCATTTATTATTCCGTATTAATATACCTTTTTAGAAAATATCAAGCGCCGTTGTTAGAGATTGTACTTAAGAAACCTGCTCAATTCTCAAAATTGAGCCAAACTAATTGTGTCTACAACGTGCTCAATTTTCAATCAACTTAAATGTCGAACCTGAGTATATAAGAAAATTGGGAAACCATATTTTTTCCGTACTCATAAATTTATCTTTAATGAAGTTATAATTTTGAAACTCATTATTCATAGTTGTGAAGTTTTATCTTAAGATTATGTTTTTTTCACTGCCATGTACGTTTGTTTTCGAAATGAGCAACGCATTTACGAAAAGAATTGCTTCAGTATAAAATATAAACTGAATCCATGAAGAGATTAATAACATATATTGGTCCTGGAAGAAACTCAATAATAATGGGAATAACATAAACGAATAGTAGATTGAGTATCTGAGACTTTTTTTTGCAACTGCCTTATTGTATAATATGGTATGAATACAACCGAAAAGTCCAATCATGAACCACGCATACAGCCTCCCAAAATCCTTAATATAAGGACTGTAAAATGTATATACATTAGTTGGATAGGGAACAAACACAAACCCTTGAACTATATCACTCAGGTTCACGTGGTCAATTATGTTTAAACCTTCCCCAAGTTTCTCAAAAAAGCGTAAAGTGTTGTTGCCATTAAAGTTTATTTGCGGATTATGATGCAATTCCCAATCCAATGCATTTACTGATGATACTAAATAAATACTAGTGTTTTGCGACGCAGGATATATATTATCCTTAATGGAGTCTGAAGAATCTCCGCCCTTTCCAATGAATATGCCTAATATCGAGAAAATGATAATAAAAAATACTATGTATCCGGCAACTTTTTTTACTGAAAAGAACCTATTAAGCAAAAAATTCATTCCTAAGTAAAGCGCTAAAATCATAAAAAAGAAAGTTCGTCCGGTAGTAAATATTGAATACGTAATTGTTATAAGAAGACAACTAATAAAAATGCTCTTGTTGATTTTATTTCTTTCTTTGAGATAGCTGTATAAATTAATAGAATAAACAACAAATGAAAGGGACACCAGGTATTTAGTGATACCGATGTCTTCATCTCCATAACTTAATTCTGTTCTCAAGCCGGCAAAAAAATTCTCAATATTTGAGGCAATAAATATTTTGTAAGCAGCATGTATATAAAAAGGCAAGCCGACCAGGATGATTCCTAACAGAACTACGCGTAGTGCCAAACTTAAAGAAGTTTTAGAGGTAACATCCGCCAGGATCTGCCCGGATTCAGAAGGTGCTTTTTTCTCCTTGATTAATGTTACCAAAAGTGAGCCCAAACTAAAACTTAGCACACCCAGAAAAAAAATAACAAACGTTCCGGTATGCAGGGGAAATAATTCGTTTAGCAAAGTAAATCTAAAAACGAAATGCAGGGCAATAATTACAAACCAAAGCAGAGAGAACAACACTGCCGGTTGCATTATTTTTTTGTTCATGACCCGGTAATTAAATAAAAAAAGCAGGAAATGTAAAAAAACAAAAATGAGCTCTATTAATATATTTTCCAGTTGGTTCATTAAAAGAAGTTGACTTTAGGAATTATCGGGCGTCTATGGCTCTATTGATTTTTAAAAATTTATTTATTGAACCCGGTAATGATTTTGAAACTGCGATCAATTCGGAAGTTGAAATAAGAAACAGGTATACAACCGCTGACAGCAAAAATCCAAGAGGATAAAGCAACTGACTGTTGTAATTTCTAAAAAGGAGATAAAAGGCTATTTGAGTAACAAACGCTATCATTACCATCGCAAGAAGATAAAGGCTTCTTAATTTCAATTCAAAACGCTTTTGCACAAGCACAGCAATCTGCCAAATAAACGTTGCGGCAATTACAATGAATCCCATTAGTCTGAAATCGAATGTGTTTGGCGTTTTTAAAACATGCAACAACAAGGTTGCTCCAAACCACCAATATAACATTGTGGCTAATAAAAATCCACCGATCTCAAATAGTATTATTCTTTTAAGCAAACGTCTTATTTCACTTTTGTTACCTTGAGCATAGGCTGATGTTAGTATTGGAAATATGGAAGTGACTATGGGAGAAATGATAAGAATAATGCTTTTGGATAATAAATCGAAAATTGCCTGATAGTTCCCTTGTGCTTCACCGCCCAAACGGTGAAGCATAAATAACTTATCCATATAAGAAAGCATATAAGTAAATACAAACCAAAGTGAGAGTGGCGCCCCATAGTTAAAAAATTTTTTAAACAGGCTTTTTTGATTTTCTTTTTTGTCAATTTTTATTTCTTGAACAATGAAGAATTTTTTTGCTTTCTTTAAGAGATAAAATATTGACAGGGAATATGATACTATTACAGCAATAAATAGAGAATATAAATACGACAGGCCTGACAGTTTCAAGAGCAAAAGTGCAAATAAGAAATAGCTTACAACACGGATTACTTCAGATGAAATAACTTTTTTTGAAAGGAAGCTAGATTGAATTATGGGGAGGATGGTAAATTGCAGCGATACAACTAACATAAAAAAAGAACACAAGATTGCTAAGATTACGTTATGACTGGCCCACCAGACGCCAATTGCGACCGGAATGAAAAATAATACTTGCGTACGAACCGATAAAATCAGCGCATTTTTTGAAAACTTTCGTTTATCAGTGCTGGCGGGATAAAATAGGATGATACTTTGCGTAATCCACCCAGATAAAACGGACGCGATTATCAAGATAGCGTTAAACCAGATTGAAAAATTCCCATAACCTTCAGCCCCCAGTAAATTCTTAAAAACAGGGATGGATATACCAGAAATTAATGCGGGTAATATGATACTGATTAGATAGTTGAAATAATCCTTCCTGAATTTCAAGAATAAATCCATAAAAAGCCGGGTTTAATTTGGTACAATGAATGGACGGATCTTTTTAAATTTACTTCCATTAATTCCTTCATAATAAAATAGTTGGAGCCTGAAATCTGATCATTTCTTAAACAACTTTCGCATTCCCAGAACTGAAAGCAATAGTAATTCTGCAAAAAAAGTAAATACGAGAGCAGTTTTTAATTTTCCTAATTTAATTTTTATCATAGGATAGTCTGCAGGATCAATTATCTGCATTAGAGGAATTTCGTTGAGATACTGAAAACGGGCCAATTCCAGGTTTTTAAACATTTCCCCATATGCCGCGCCATAAACCTGTATATTAGTTTGTTGCTTTAAAACAGGTACCTGGGCCGCAGAAAATGCGGGGTTTACATTAATATCCTGTGCTGTGGCTCTGTTCGAAATGCTTGAATTCAAGTTGCCTCTCATATCTGCGACACGTTGCTCTAAAATGTCCAAAGTTTCTTTTGCTTTTTTTGTCCTTATTTCTATGTAAAATTTGTTGGTTTCACTCACTATTCTATCTGTAAAATCTTTCGTAAATTTTTCATCTTCACTTTTAACGCTTACTTCATAAATTCCCAATTTTCGGTCAGGTCTTTCAGCAGTGATATAATTGTTGGTAAATTCCTGGGCAGTAGTGTAAAGCAGGCTATCCTGGCGATAAGAAAATGAAGATTTTGATTGTCCAACAGGATAATCTATATCCCTAATTTTTGGGTTATTTTGGCGACGCTTTGTTATTAGATAAAAATACTCAATAAGAGTGTATGACTTGTTATTAAATGTATCCACAGAAAGCAAAACCCTTTCCACCATCCTTCGGCTTTTCATAATTTCCAAAATATTGTCCCCGGCGAAAATATCCTTGCCCCCTCCAATATTTAATCCAAATTGCGATGCAAGATTCAAAAAATTGCCAATACCACCGCTACCACCGCTATTGTCATCCAGAGCAAATGTAAGTTTGCTTTTATAAGTCGGTTTTTGTAAACTAGCGTAATAAAATCCTGCTCCCCCCGAAAGTAAACCTATAATCAAAAACAGCCACCATCTTTTTAAAACAAATTTGACCAGGGAATTTAGGTTGTCCATGGCAGTTGGAATCTTGCGCTGGGAATTTGATGATATATTAACTTCTTCTAACGACATATTGAGGGGTTAATAAATATTTTAGACACTATAATTTGAGAACATTGACGATAATTCCCAGGGCTGAAACCAGAAGGGCCAATTCACCCACACTAATTTTTGTGCGAGTGCTTTTCATTTTTTGTGGTATAAAAATTTCTGAACGGGAAGAAACGGATGGATAAGATTTAAACCACAGAAAGTGTTTTACTGATTCGGCTTTGCCATCCGGATGTATTACAAGCGCTCCTGTTTTACGTGCGTAACTGGTAAAGTTTCCCGCTTGTTCGACATAATACTTAAGATTTTTATTGGGTTTATAAGGCACAATTGTAGGGTAGTAAACTTCACCCGAAATTTTTATTAAATTGGAATTCCTGTCAATATTGAGGATATCTCCATCTTCGAGCACTAGGTTTTCAGAACTTTCCGGATGATTTAGAGCGGTTGAAAGATCGACACTTATTAAATCATATGTTTTATATAATTCATCTTTTAATCTTGGATTTTGCGCAATACTGTCGGGGTCAATATTTAATACGCGTTGAAAGAGCTTTTCTTTTTCTTCGATAGTTAGATTTGATTTAATATTTCTTCTTATAGTAATTGATGTACTATCGGCTGAAGCCTTAAATCCGCCCACCCTTTTTAGGACATCGCTTATTCTATCTCCACTTTTTTCTAGACCAAACCGCCCAGGACTTTTTACTTCCCCTAAGACCAAAACGCTTCTTTGAATGGTATACCCGGAAAGTGTTTTAACTATTACCATATCAAATGGTTGGAGATAAACATTATTTTTCTGGATATTTTTATCGCTGAGATCAATACTAAAAACGCTACTCTCATTGTGATTAGCCTTATCAACATTTACGTTTCTTATTCTCCTGGAAATTTCAATATTGGTGGAATCGCCGGACTCAGTTAATCCTCCCACTGAAAGCAGCAAATCATGAAGTGTAAAGTTTTCACGCCACGGAATCTCTCCAGGCTTGCGCACGTTACCCTCCACAGTCACATAATTATTATCTCTAAAATCGAATATTGAATGAATAAAAAGAGAATCATTTTTTTGTAAATAAACCCGCTGGTTATTCTGCAAAATTGAATCGAGATCTATTGAAAGAGTAGTCGGTAATTTATTCCCGAAATATCTGAATATGGAAACTCTTTTAGTATAGGCATCTTCAGTAAGCCCGCCGGCTTTTTCCACCAGTTCCTTTACCGTGATATTTGGACTAAGTTCATATTGTCCGGGCCTGTTTACCGAACCTGAAATTACCACACGATTACCAAATTCATCCTGTAGCTTCCTTACAATAAATTCATCGCTACCGGTTGGTTTAAAAATATTATAATCTGACGAAGGAAGATCAATGATTTTTCTTTCAGTGTCTGTGATTCTTACGACTGTGACCGCACCTCTATATGCATTATCTGTGAATCCCCCGCAATATCTGAGGAGGTCGCTGAATGTTTCGCTTTCTAGCATTTCAAATTTGCCTTCCCGTTTAACATTCCCGGAAATTTTTACCCTGTTTTTGTAATAAGGAATACTTATAACGTCTCCTTCCTGTAATATTATGTTGTCTCGTTGATTTCCATTGACTAAGAAATCGTATAGGTCAGCAGTCTTTTCTAAGTTGTTACCTCGTATGATTTCAATATCGCGGTAGCTTCCCATTTCGGTAGGTCCACCGCACAAATAAAGTGCATTAAAGAGTGTTGTTAATGATGACACAGTATACGTTCCGGGCTTTCTTGCCTGCCCTATAATTGTTATCCGAACACTTTTTATCTTTCCTAAAGAAATTTGAACCTTTGTTTGCCCGGAATTGATTGCCCGGTAAATTGTAGAAGCCAATCTTGCTTTTATTCTTTCCGAGGCTTTTTCGAGACTCAAGCCACTAACTAAGATGGGACCAACATTTTGAATGTAAATTTGCCCTAGTTCATTTACCGGGAGATCATATTTTTTTTCACTAAGGCCGTATACAGAAATAATGATCTCGTCGTCGGGCCCTAAAACATAACCAGCGGGCGCCGGAATGCGTAAGTTGGGTTCAAAAACCAAGCTGGTGCCTGTAAAAAGTTCAGATCCAAAAATGCTGCGGTCATTTTTAAATTTTTGCATTGGAATCTCGGATAATGATGTATCATATTCGTGAGATGGAAGCGTATCTTGCTTTACAATTTCTTCATTACGGTTTTTAATTGAGCCGCCATTGGTGCTAATCAGTTGTAGTCTATTTCGCAATTTAGTTATTTCAGAAGCAGGTAAGCCTCGGTCGGCAGCTAATTTTATCAATTGGGATTCTGATAAACCTGATTCCCTTGCCTTTTCTAACATCGAGTTAAGTTCTTCATCGCTATAAGTATCTATATTTATATTGCTTAAGTCGCTGCTGTTAAATAAATTATTCTGTGCATATAGCCTGTGTGAACAAAAGATCGTTGTAAATAAAATAAATAATGCTACTCCGGCTATTTTCATTGATTTTTTCGTTTAAAAATTCTCTTTAACGCTGATGAGGCTTAAATAATGCGTGCGAAGTTAATAATATTTTGCTTAGGTTATTTTTGCATAACAGCGGCGACTATTTCGGCCTCAGATTGATCAAACAACTCCTCAACATAACCTCGTCTCACCCAACTTGGCTGGCGAAATAATCGCTTAATTCCTGAAATGCTTTTCCAAATCGAGTTTATACTAAAACTATTAAATTCATGATTTATGGAATAAAAAAGATTGCCTACTTCGCTAATCTTTTGCAAATATTCCTTCGCAATCTCAACGTCCAATTCTGTTAAAGAATCGAAGTTGACGATTAAGTCATATTTTTTCTTCGAGGAAAAAAATGCCTTCGGGTAAATGAGTTTAATTTTAGAATCTTCGCTTTTGTCTCCCGATGTATCATCGTTGAGAATAATTTCATTTTCTGACAATACCCGACCAAGAAAATTTCCCTGGGCCAGAGAACTTATCGGAATATCAACAATGGAGTAATCATAGATTCCAAAAAGCCGGCAAAAGAATGCCGTTCGACCTAATCCCCCACCAATTTCCAAGATTCGCGGTTTCGATATACCTTTTGTTATAGTTGAAATTTTCCATGCTTGATAAATCGCCTGGGCAGCACGATATGAAAGAATTCCGCGACTGGTTTGGATACCGTACTCACCTTCAAAAGGATTGGGAAATCGGAGTCTTAAATCGAATTCAGTTTCAAGTAACTGAACAGCTACCTCAGAATCAACTGCCTTGTGTATTTTTATAGATTCAGGATTAGACATTGGTATTAAGCCAGCAGCCTCACATGTCGAAAGGAGGGTATCCATAGCCATTTCAGGCTCCAAAATATCTTCAAGTCTTTTGTTTTTTATAAGGTCGCGGCTCAAGTTTTCAAATCCATAGAAAAGGTTATACTTGCCGGGAGTTCTAAGTATGTCAGTTATTTTGTCATGATCGGAATTGATAAAAGCTGCATGTATATCACCATGTAACTTCCTGAAAATATCGGCCCAGACCGAATTTTTGTTTCCCTCAAAATTAGCATCACAGGTAAGATAAAAACACTTTAACCTTTCAATTAAAAGGCTATCATCAATATCAATAGACCTGTGTGTGGTCATTCCCCGTTTTATCGTAAAAGATTTAATATCATGGTTAAATCGTGCGAGAAATCTCTTTTTGAATACAAAAGTTTTTAAATAATTTTTGATTTTGAACGAAAGATTATTATTGGTTAATGAGTAAATTACTTTTTCGGCTCGTATATAGTTTTTCATTTCGAATTTTTCTGTATTTAATGCTTCGTTGGATACAAATATAATTTCTTACAATAACAATAAGATTTTAGGATTATTAGTATCGATATTTTGTAAAAAAATCAATGTCGTCCAAAATATTATCTGGTTGGTCTTATATATTTGTGTACCAGATGAATTAATGTAATTTTTATTTTAATTGAAGGCTCTCATATTTAATACCTTTTTGATATTCATTTCGCATGGAGCATTTTCTTCAAGCAAGATTAATGTAAAGGATTATGGAGCTAAGGGAGATGGGAAGACTGATGATACTCAAGCTATCCAATCGGCAATTAATGCCGCCAATCCTTTAATCAATACAACTATTTATTTTCCCGCAGGGATTTATAACATTGCCCATTACACTACTACCTCAAACTATCTTGAGAATTATTCATTACTTCTTCGTTCCAATATTAACATTGTTGGCGACGGACAAACAACAGTAATCCGGGTAGCCAATCATATTTTTGATAAAATTGATACAAGCGCAAATGCACATTTATTTTATGGAAAAAAGGTTAATAACATAACCTTTTCCAAATTATTAATAGATATGAATGGCGCCAATAATCTGGTGCCGGAAAAAGTAATTAAAAATCATGCGGCAATTTTCACATCTTATGGAAGTAACTATTATATCCACGACATAGTTATAAAAAATTGTTCGGGAACCAACATGCTAAACATTATGAGTAAGGGGAGCAACCTTAAAATCGAAAATTGCAAATTTTTAAATGGTGGCAACTATGTCGGAATTTCGAAGCCAAACAAATTCCAGTACGATTTTTCCTTTATTTATAGCGAATGGGATAGTACTGTTGTGAGAAATAATGTGATCGAGCAGCAAGATATAGATGAAGGATTAGGAAATTATACCGGGGGAGTTGAATTACATGGCAGTTTTTCTTCAGCGTCTTTCAATACGATCACAGGTTGCTGGCCGGCTATATATATTACGAGTAGTATGGGTAATGTTATGAAGGATGTTGCGGTTACAAATAATAACTTTATAAATTGTGTCACCGGTATTTCTTTCTGGCTAATTCAACCAATGGAAAATATTACTATTGACAGCAATGTAATTAGACTAACTCATTCAAGATCTCCAAAGCTTAATTTGTGTGCCGGAATCTACATACCTAACGGAAATGCAAAAGAATACAATAAAAGGCTGGCTAATGCCGCATCAATTAAAAATCTGGAAATTGAAGACAACGTAATTTCAGCAGATACCATGCAGAATCTTTCTGTTGGGCTTGTAGTTCATTCTTTGCAAAAAAGTAATATTCAAAATAACACAATAAGCGGAATGAATTACGGTGGTATTTATTTATCAGGCAGTAAGTGGGGTACCAATTCACTATTAATAACTGGTAATACTTTTACTAATTTCCGGCCAAATAATGATAAAAATGCAGTCGGGGGATATATTATAATTACCGATTCCTATTCTAAAGGAATCAATGGTGCACCGGGTTTTAAAAGCATTATACTTACCAAAAATAATTTTTTGCGAAATAATAATTCTAAAGCAGGAATGGCTGCCGCGATTGGAAAGTTTTTTGGTGTTTTTATCGCAATTCCGTCAAATATGATCCCGAATATTGCCTTTTCTAACAATCATTTTAGTGATCCGTCAGAGAAAATACAAACTGTTAAGATCGACTAGAATTTGTATCGACAGATGCTACCGAATTCATTAATAATCTTGACTTAGATAATAAAAGGTTGAAGAAAAACGTTCACTTGGTGAAATAAATATTTATTAATAGGTAAATTAATGAAAATTTTTTTTTCTTTTTTTCTTTCTTTTTTTTGTTTCCTGCAAAAAAGATCAACCAAGGGATTATCCGGTAAATCAGAATGTCTATAATTTGGAAGATTTCAGAAAACCTGGTATGGATGACTACCAAACAATAATTGCTGCATTTGATAGTCTTCCGGAGAATTCAACAATTGCATTTGCTCCCAAAACGTATATTTTTACTCATACACCAATAATCCTAAAGACTTTTCATTTTCAAGGACCTGCTACGTTTAAAAGGGAAGATCAGATAACGTATACTTTAAAAGAACCAGCAGATGAATTTTCCAGGACTTTAATACTTAATAATGTGGATGGTCTTATTCCAGGAGATAGATTTTTAATTGCCCTCGATTAGGATCATAATAAAACTACTATTATTAATGCAATCACCCAGATAACGGGCGACACCATTCACTTTTACCTGCCTTTAGGTAAAACTGCAGACGCCCTTGATGGAACCTATCCTGCGGGAACAAAATTATTTAAGAATATAAATTTCTTTTGGGTACTGGCTGGTACTTACCCTACCGAGTCTTGTAGTTTTACCGATTTGGTCTTTGACGGTAACAGGGATAATAATAAAGGATCCTATTCCTGGACGCTTAATTCTGCGGTGATAGCTCTTACAAAAGAAACAACACAATACAGCAACTGTAAATTTATAAATAGTCCTGGAGAGACGATAGTTGGTCATAATGCCGATGTGCAAAAGTGTATTTTTTATAATCTCAACGGAAGCGCAATTCATACATCTGCAGATAAGGTTTATTGCACCGAAGATGAAATTCACTCCAATATTTCTGACAATACCTTCGAAAATACCAATCAAATATCCACTACGATAACGGGACATAGCGAAGGTGCAATCACACACAGCAATTCGGGCGGTTATTACATTGCCACTCAAAATAAATTCATCAATGTTGGTGAATCGGTTTTGGGGGCTTTGTATCCTTCATTATCTATCAATGACTGGGGAACGTCCAAAATAATATTTACAGGAAATACTATAAATGGAGCGGGCAGAATGGTCTATCTAATCGACACTTCTGCGGGTACAATTCACGATGTAAGAATTGAAAATAATACCATTTCAAATCTACAAGGTAAAAACTGGTCTGCCGAATTAAAACACTGGCCTGATGTAGTATTGATAAATAAAAGTGGCGAATAGTACTTTTCATTCAATATCAAAGTCGCTTGCTGCTGCTATCTTATTATATTTTTTAGTTTCGTGTTGTCGCCCCAAAAATTTAATGGCTCATACTCCGAATAAGGATAATATCCTTTATTCAACTTTATAGTTTTACCTTTCTCTTTTAAAAATTTTTCCACTAAATCATTTATAGTGATTGGAACTCCGCTACAGCAATTAATAATCCCGTTTATTTTTCTTTGTTTTGCAATACTAACAATATATTCAGCTGCCATGTCTACGGGCAAATAGTCCCTTTGTTGATCTCCGTTACTCATATTGAATACTTCTTCATTTTCTTCGAGTGCCTTTTCTAGTTGAGAGAACAAGGCATTAGGATTTTGACCACTACCATACATATAAAATAATCGCATCCATTTCAAATCGAAATGGGTGTGTTGTTGTAACTGCTCCAGATTTTTTCTAAGAGTATCCTTCGCAATTGCATAGGAATTAGTCGGCTCCGATGGTAATCCTTCATCAAGTTTTCCTTCCTTCAATCCATATTCCAAACAAGTACCCGCAACCGATATATCCTTAGCGCCGTTAAAAGCGAGATTTTTTAAAAAGAAATAATGCCTGGATAAGTTTTGTTCTATGTGAAACAAAGAATTATAGTTTGGCAAACCTTCCCAGGCCAGGTGAATAATTACGTCGGGTTGATTGAAGAAATTATAGTAGTCCTTGCTATAATCGAGCTGTGCAAGGTCAAGCTCCAGGTAAGTTACCTGTGTAAACCATGAAAAACTTTTAGCCTTATTTTTATTAGACGAAGTAGCAATTACTTCGTCGTTGTATCTTAACAACTCTTGAACCACATGATTGCCAATAAATCCAGTCGCACCGGTAACAAGTACTTTCATGACATCAAATTATTTGAAGTTCCGGAATTGGAACTACAAATTTTGCACCCCAATCCTTTACATAACTTAATTGTTGTGTGATTTCTTCTTTTAGATTCCAGGGCAGAATTAAGATAAAATCTGGTTTATCTTCTTTTAAAAAGATTTCATTTCTTACAGGTATGTGGCTTGCCGGTAAGAATTTATTTTGCTTATTTGGGTTGGCGTCCACAACGTAATTTATTAAATCATTTTTTACTCCGCAATAATTTAGCAATGTATTTCCCTTTGCGGCGGCCCCATAAGCCGCGACCTTTTTCTTTTCGTTTTTTTGCCTGATAAGAAAAGTCACCAAGTCTAATTTTACTTTAAGTGCTTTTTCAGTAAAATCCTCGTACCACTTAGGATGGTTCATTCCCTTTTGCTCTTCCTTATTTAATAAGGCTGAAATATTTGGTGAAATTTCTTTGGAATTGTCTTTCCTGTGTTTAGCAAAAATTCTTAAAGATCCACCGTGTGTAGGAATTTCTTCCACATCAAACATTACAAGATCTTGCGATTCAAAAATTTTACTTACCGTTTGAAATGATAAATAGGAAAAGTGTTCGTGATAAATGGTGTCAAACTGATTATTTTCAACCAGCTGCATTAAATGGGGGAATTCCATTGTGATAACACCTTCCTCTTTCAAAACAATTTTCATTCCACGCACAAAATCAACAATATCGGGAACATGCGCTAATACATTATTGCCTAAAAGAAGGTCTGCTTTAATGTTTTTATTTGCCAGCTCCATTGCCAGGGATGTGCCGAAAAAAGCATTAATAGATTCGATTCCTTTACCTCTCGCAACTTCGGCTGTGTTTACAGTAGGTTCTATTCCCAACACTGGAATATTCTTTTGTTTAAAATATTGTAATAAATAGCCATCATTTGAAGCGATTTCTATTACCATAGATTTTTGATCAAAACCAAACCGATCAATCATCATTTTGGTATAATTTTCCGCATGCTTTAACCAACTTGTACTGTAAGAGGAAAAATAAACGTATTCGTTATTAAAGATATCATCAGATTGTTTGTACTCATCTATCTGAACAAGAAAGCAGTTTTGGCATGTAAAAACTTTTAAAGGATAGAAAATCTCAGGTACATTTAATTGCTGCTCGCTAAGAAATGAATTGGATGCCGGAGCATTTACCAGGTCGATAAATAGATTGTTTAATTCTGTCTTACAAAATCTGCATTGCATAATTATACTCCTTTAAAATCGTCTGTTAGGTATGGATGATTTTTGTCTCTGTCAGAAATTTCAGTTATAGAAGAAGGCCAGTTGATATTTATCAGAGGATCATCAAACTTTATTCCTGCTTCGGATTCGGGTTTGTAATAATTTGAATGATGATAAATTATTTCACAATCAGTGCTAAGTGAAAGAAAGCCGTGTGCAAAGCCGCCGGGTATGTATATCATCTTTTTATTTTCTGCACTCAATTCAATACCAAACCATTTCAAAAATGTCGGTGATTCTTTTCTTAAGTCTATAGATACATCATATATTTTTCCTGCTACGCAACGTATTAATTTTATTTCTTCAAAAGGAGGATGCTGCAAATGCATTCCTCTAAGCGTTCCTTTCTGCCTGGAATAGGAATGATTTATTTGAACCCATTCCACATCGCCAACTGACTCTTTGAATTCTTCTTTGCAAAAAGTTCGTGCAAACCATCCTCTATCGTCTTCAAAAAGATCAAGATCAATAACTATAAGACCTTTGATAAAAGTGGCATTAAATTTCATGACTTTTAAACAGGGATTTTATCCAGATGCCTTTTCAAAAGCTTTAATCTTGTAAAGCGTTCTCCATCAAAATCTTTTTCTGAGAAATTGATTGATTTCAATTTTTTGAATAAGTCCTCCATGCCCGCCAAAAGTGTATATTCCAATTTGAAATGCGGTAAAATATTATATAGCAGATCGAAATTTACCCTGTAATCCCGCGGATCATTTCCTACTTCACCCGTAAAGATAATTTTCGCCGAGGGAATCAATTTTTGCACAACATCTGCAACATCTTTTACCTGGTAATTTTCTTCATTGGCGCCAATATTTATTGCTTTTGCGATTATTTTATCTTCCGGGGCTACAGC
>Ga0157370_10004408_pt1 | contig 16143 bp, 10 predicted proteins | sample C35metaG_FD_113463 | JGI IMG/M metagenome (GOLD analysis project Ga0157370, IMG submission 113463) | Corn rhizosphere microbial communities from Kellogg Biological Station, Michigan, USA - C3-5 metaG | ecosystem: Host-associated > Plants > Roots > Rhizosphere > Soil | place: USA: Michigan...
GATGCCTACGCCCGTGCGCAGGGAATGTTCCACGACGCGGATTCCGAAGACCCGGTCTTCTCGGCGACGCTGGAGCTGGACCTGCGCGAGGTCGAGCCGAGCATCGCCGGGCCCAAACGTCCCCAGGACCGGGTGCCGCTGGTCGAGGCCAAGGAGGCCTTCCTCGAGGCGATGCGGGAGTTCGACCCCGAGGCGGCCGAGCAGATGGGCAACGGCATCGACGAGGCCGGGGACGAGTCGTTCCCCGCCTCCGACCCGCCCGCCGAGGATCACGACGACGAGCGCGGCCGCCCGCGACCGGCGCTCACCGGCGCGGCGGCGGCGACGCTCGACGGTGGCAGCGGCGACCAGATCGAGGTGCGGTTGGAGGACGGCACGGCGTTTGAGCTTGACCACGGCCGCGTCGTGATCGCGGCGATCACGAGCTGCACCAACACGTCCAACCCCTCGGTGATGATCGGCGCCGGATTGCTCGCCCGCAACGCCGTGCGGCGGGGCCTGAAGCGGAAGCCCTGGGTGAAGACGTCGCTCGCGCCGGGCTCGACCGTGGTCACCGACTACCTCGACAGAGCCGGGCTGACCGAGTATCTGAACCGGCTCGAGTTCAACCTGGTCGGCTACGGCTGCACGACCTGCATCGGCAACTCTGGCCCGCTACCGGCGGAGATCTCGGCCGCGGTCGAGGAGAAGGACCTGGCGGTCTGCGCGGTGCTCTCGGGGAACCGCAACTTCGAGGGCCGCATCAACCAGGACGTCAAGGCGAACCACCTGGCGAGCCCACCGCTGGTTGTCGCCTACGCGCTCGCCGGCCGCATGGACCTCGATCTGACCAGCGAGCCCCTCGGCGAGGGAAGCGACGGTGAGCCGGTCTACCTGCGCGATATCTGGCCCGACCCCGCCGAGATCAAGGAGCTGGTCGGCCGCTCGATCGCTTCGGAGATGTTCACCCGCAACTACGGCGGGGTGCTGGAGGGGGACGAGACCTGGAAGGCGGTCGAGGTGCCGGAGGGAGACCGCTATACCTGGCCCGACTCGACCTACGTGCGCAGGCCATCCTTCTTCGACGGGATGCCCGCCGAGCCGCCGCCGATCGAGCCGATCGTCGGTGCCCGGGTGCTGGCCCTGCTCGGCGATTCGATCACGACCGATCACATCTCACCCGCCGGCGCGATCAAAAAAGCCAGCCCGGCAGGTCAGTGGTTGATCGAACAGGGAGTTGAGCCGCGCGACTTCAACTCCTACGGCTCGCGGCGGGGCAATCACGAGGTGATGATCCGCGGCACCTTCGCCAACATCCGGTTGCGCAACCTCCTGGTAGAGAAAGCCGGGGGCTTCACCCGCCATTTTCCCGACGGCGGGGAGACGACGATCTTCGACGCGGCGACGGCCTACGCCGGCGAAGGGGTGCCGCTGGTCGTGCTCGCCGGCAAGGAGTACGGCTCGGGCTCCTCGCGCGACTGGGCGGCGAAGGGTACGAAGCTGCTCGGCGTGCGGGCGGTGGTCGCCGAGTCCTTCGAGCGCATCCACCGCTCGAACCTGATCGGCATGGGCGTCCTGCCGCTGCAGTTCCCCGCCGGCGAGTCGATCGAGTCCCTCGGCCTGACGGGGGAAGAGGTAATCGACGTCGGTGACTTGGAAGAAGGTCAGACAAAAACTGTCACAGTGAAAGCCGACGACATCGAGTTCGAGGCAACGGTACGTCTAGACACCCCCAACGAGATTGCCTATTTCCAAAACGGCGGCATCTTGCAGACGGTTCTTCGAAATTTGAAATAAAAGTCCGTAAAGGGCCTCCGCCCCCCAAGTCCGTAAAGGGCCTCCGCCCCGCAAGAGCGGTGCAGCGGGGCCGCGGGAGGCAGGGGGTCCGCGCGACCCTCACTGCACCTATGCGTCGGTAGCCAGGGAGGGATGCCGACGCGCCTGCCTCCTCGGACGGGACTGTCCGATGGAAACAGTCAACCATTACCTATAGCGCCTGTCGGGCCCCAGGTCAAGGCATCTTGAGCGTATCTACGGGGTTTTCCGGGACTTTTTGCGGTGAATCCCCGACCCCCCAACCACGCCGCTCGATCAGCTCGATGCCGATCACACTGCCCACCGGACCCACCGGAGTGAGCGTCGCGGCCAGCAACGTGTAAGGCGCCTCACGCCTGACGCACGCGACCCAGATCACGATGCACAGTGCGACGAACCCCAACCCGTGCGCCCAACCGAACACCATCGTCTCGGTTTCGAAACCAGGCACCAGCCAGAACAAGATCAGTGCGCTGAAGATCGCAAGCTCCACATAGGAGAGCACCTTGACGCGAGCAAACAGCTTCCCTGGAACGGGCTTTCTCATGAATTGAAGCTACTCGGGAGAGCGGGTCGGCGACTCGCGTAGGGAGGGCAGGGGTGTCCGGTCGACAGTTGCGTCCCCCAGCTTGCGCTCTGAGGGCTCGCGGTCTTGAAATCCGCGCGCCTCAAGCTCCAGGAGTCAGGGCCGTGAGCACGATCCGCTCCTGCTCGCGCGCATGCGCGATCGAGTAGCCCTCGCCCGGGCTGGCACGGGTCGGGCGACCGACGTAGCCGAGCTCGACGCCATCGGGCATCAGGTCGGGGAGGCGGCGCGACATCACCTTCCAGCAGCCCATGTTGCGCGGCTCCTCCTGCGCCCAGACGATCTCCTTCAGATTGGGGTAGGAGGCGATCAGCTCGCTCAGCTGTTCTTTGGCAAACGGGTAGAGCAGCTCGACTCGGGCGATTGCCACGTTCTCCGCCGCCGCGCGCCGCTCGCTGGCGTCGATGTCCCAGTAGACCTTGCCGGTGCAGAGCACGAGGCGCTCGACCTTCTCGCGGCGCTCGGCCGCCGCGGGGTCGTCGAGGATGAAGTGGAACTGTCCGCCGGTCAGCTCGTCGACGGTGGCCGCGGCGCGGTCGAGCCGCAGCAGCCCCTTTGGGGTGAAGACGATCAGCGGCCGCGGCTTGCGGATCAGCGCCTGGCGCCGCAGCAGGTGGAAGTACTGGGCTGCGCTGCTGGGGTTGGCGATGCGGATATTGCCCTCGGCCGCCAGCGCCATGAAGCGCTCGATGCGGGCACTCGAGTGCTCGGGGCCAGAGCCCTCGTAGCCGTGCGGCAGCAACAGCGTGAGGCGGCTCGTCTGGCCCCACTTCGCCTCGCCCGAGACGATGAAGCTGTCGATGATCACCTGGCCGGCATTGGCGAAGTCGCCGAACTGGGCCTCCCAGAGGACCAGGGCATCCGGCGTCGCCGCCGAGTAGCCGTACTCGAAGCCGAGGCAGGCGATCTCCGAGAGCGGGCTGTTGTAGAGCTCGAAGGGGGCCTTGGCGTCGCTGAGGTTCTGCATCGGGCAGTAGGGCAGGCCGGTCTTCTCGTCGTGGAGGACGAGGTGGCGATGGGAGAAGGTGCCGCGCTCGGTGTCCTGGCCGGTGAGGCGGATGTGGACCCCCTCGGTGAGCAGCGAGGAGAAGGCGAGCGCCTCGGCGTGGCCGAACTCGATCCCACCCTCGGCCAGCGCCTGCCCCCGGTTGTCGAGCGGTTTGCGCAGCTTGCGGTGGATCGTGAAGCTGTCCGGCACCTCGAGCAGGGCCTCGTTCAACTCGGCCAGCTTCTCGCCCGGGACGGTGGTTTCGACCGGCGGGCTGGCGCTGCGGTCGAGTTCGCCGGTGCTGGAGGTGGTCACGGTCGGGTCTTCGTACTCGCCTAGCTCCATCTTCTTTCGCAGGTCCTTGAGCGCTGCCGACATCTCCTCGTGACGCTCTTCGCGCGCTCGCTCGACGTCCTCGCGGGCGATCGTCCCCTCCTCGATCAGCTTCTCGGCGTAGATCTCGGAGACCGGCGGGTGGGCCTTGATCTTGGCCGCGATCGCCGGCTGGGTGTAGGCAGGCTCGTCGGTCTCGTTGTGGCCGAAGCGGCGGTAGCCGATCACGTCGATGACGATGTCGCGGCCCCAGCGCTCGCGGTAGGCCATCGCCAGGCGGATCGCCGAGGAGCAGGCCTCGACGTCGTCGGCGTTGACGTGGACGATCGGAACGTTGAACCCCTTGGCCATGTCCGCCGCGTATGGGGTCGAGCGGGCGTCCTCGGGATCGGTGGTGAAGCCCACCTGGTTGTCCTGGATGATGTGGATCGTGCCGCCAGTGGTGTAGCCACGCAGCGCCTGCAGGTTGAGGGTCTCGGCGACGACCCCCTGCCCCGGGAAGGCGGCGTCGCCGTGGAGCAGCACCGGCACCGCGTACTTCGGCCTGTGCGTCAACGTCGCCCCGTCGATCTCCGACTGCAGGAAGCGGGTGGCCCCCTCGACCACCGGGTCGACGAACTCGAGGTGGCTCGGATTGGGGAAGAGGCGCACGGCGACCTTCTCGCCCTCGTGGGTCTCGTAGATCCCCTGGTGGCCGTAGTGGTACTTGACGTCGCCCGTGCCACCGTGCGGGATCGCGGCGACGGCCTTGACCATCTCGATCTGCTTGGCGCCCTCGAACTCGGCGAGGATCGACTCGATCGAGCGGCCGAGGTTGTGGGCGAGGACGGCGAGCCGGCCGCGATGCGCCATGCCGAAGGCGACCTCCTCGGCGCCGGCGCGGCCGGCCAGGGTGACCAGCTCGTCGAGCATCGGCACGATCACGTCGAGGCCCTCGATCGTGAAGATCTTCTGGCCCAAATACGCTTTCTCGACGAAGCGCTCGAACTCGAAGACGTCGACCAGGCGGTCGAGCAGGCGGCGTTTCTCGTCGCCGTCGAGTGGTTGGCGGTGCGCCCCGGTCTCGACCATCTCGCGCAGCCAGGTCCGCTGCTGGTGGGAGGAGAGGTGCTCGAACTGGTAGGCGATCGTGCCGCAATAGGCCTCGCGCATGCGCGGCAGGACGTCGAGCAAAGTCTCGCCGGGAACGCCGATGCGGAGGATCGAGGCCGGCACACGGGCCATCAGCTCCGGCGTCAGGTTGAGGTTCTCGGGCTGGATCGCGGGGTCGCCGCGGGGCTCTCTTCCCAGCGGATCGAGGCGCGCAGCGAGGTGGCCGTGGGTCCGGTAGCCCTTGAGTAGCGAGGTGGCCGCCTGCACGGCGCCGAGCAGCTCCTCGTCGGGAGTGCCGGGCGCGGAGGGCGGCGGCGCGGCGCCCAGCGGCGGCGCCGAGGCAGAGGCCGGGTGGGCCGCAGCGAGGGGCGCCGCGTCGATGCCGAGGTCGGCGGCGACCGCCTCGTAGAAGAGGTCCTCGCCTTCGAGCAGCTGTTCGATCCGGCGTAGGAAGGCGCCGGACTCGGCGCCCTGGATCACCCGGTGGTCATAGGTCGAGGTCAGCGTCATCGTCTTCGAGACCCCGAGCTGCCGCAACCGCTCGGGCGAGGCGTGCGCCCACTCGGGCGGGTAGGCGATCGCGCCGGCGGCGACGATCGTGCTCTGGCCCTTCATCAGGCGGGGCACCGAGGCGACGGTGCCGATCCCGCCCGGGTTGGTCAGCGAGATGTTGGTGCCCTGGAAGTCGTCGGCGGTGAGCTTGCTCTCCCGCGTCTTCGTGATCAGGTCCTCGTAGTAGGTGTGGAAGGCAGCGAAGTCGAGACCGTCGGCGCCCTTGATCGCCGGCACCATCAGGCTGCGGGAGCCGTCCTTGCGCTCGATGTCGACTGCGATGCCGAGGTTGACCGGGCCGTTCTCGATCGCGAAGGGCTTGCCCTCTCGCTCCTCGAAGCCGCGTACCATCACCGGCCATTCCTTCGCAGCCTGCACGATCGCCCAGGCGATCAGGTGCGTGAAGGAGACCTTCAGCCCGCGCTCGTTCAGCTGTCCATTCAGGGCCTTGCGCTTCGCATCCAACGTGTCGACCGCGACCGTCCTGAACGAAGTGGCGGTGGGAACCTCCCGACTCTCGCCCATGGCTTGGGCCAACATCGCCGCGGGCCCCCTGAGAGCTTTCGCCTCTCCGGCGAGAACCGCGCCCGTCGCGTCGTTGCTTCCGTCGGCAGCAGCAAGCACATCGTCCTTCGTCACCTTGCTCCCCGGCCCACTCCCAGCTACCGAGCCAAGGTCAACCCCGTTCTCCTCAGCCACGCGACGGGCGACGGGGGTGGCCCGAACTCCGTTGCCAGCGCTGATCCCGCCGCCGTTTCTGCCTTCTTCCGCGGGTGGCGCGGAGGAGGGGGTGTCCGAGCGGGCGCGGCGTCCCGTTCCTCGCCCCGCCGGCCCGGCGAGAGTCGCATCGCCGCCCGGCGAGGAGCCCAGCGCCCGGTCGGACACCCCCTCCTCCGAGGCAGGACCCGCGGCTGAGGCCTCCGAACCATCGCCACCAGGTTCCATCTCTGCCAGTGGCGCCCCCACAGGCACCTCGTCATCAACAGACGCAATCAGCTTCGTGATGACGCCATCGGCCGGGGCGGGCACCTCCGCGTCGACCTTGTCGGTCGAGACCTCGACCACCGTGTCGCCCTCCTTGACGAAGTCGCCCTCGGCGACGTGCCATTCGAGAACGATGCCCTCGGTGACCGACTCGCCCATCTCGGGCATCTGGATCTGGACGGTCGCCGTTTGCGCCATTCGTAGATTGAGTGTATGAAAGAGCGATGAACTACTTCGTCACCGGCGCCACCGGCTTCATCGGTCGCAACCTCGTCGCCAGGCTCTTGCAGCGCGAGGGCACGATCTACGCCCTGGTCCGAGCGGGCTCGCGCGGACGCCTGGAGGAGCTGCGGACCGCATGGGGGGCCGACGGAGCGCGGGTCGTGCCGATCGCCGGAGACCTCGCCCAGCCCGGTCTCGGCGTCTCCGAGGAGGACCTGCTGACGCTGCGCGGCGACGTCGATCACTTCTTCCACCTGGCAGCGATCTACGACATGGCGGCGGGTGCCGAGGCCCAGGAGGTCGCCAACGTCGAGGGAACGAGGCACGCGGTCGAACTGGCCGGCGCGATCGAAGCCGGCTGCTTTCACCAGATCAGCTCGATCGCCGCCGCCGGCCTCTACAAGGGGACCTGGACCGAGGACATGTTCGAGCAGGCCGAAGACCTCGACACCCACCCCTACTTCCGCACCAAGCATGAGTCCGAGCGGGTCGTGCGCGAGCAGTGCAGTCGCCCGTGGCGGGTCTATCGGCCGGGGATCGTCGTCGGCGACTCGCGCACGGGCGAGATCGACAAGATCGACGGGCCCTATTACATGTTCAAGCTCCTGCAGCAGGCTCGGCGGGTGCTGCCCGCGTGGCTGCCGACCCTCGGCGTCGAGGGGGGAGAGATCAACATCGTCCCGGTCGACTACGTCGCCGCGGCGATCGACCACATCGCCCACAAGCCGGGACTCGACGGTCGTGCCTTCAGCCTCACCGACCCGAGGCCGAAGACGGCGGGCGAGGTGCTCAACCTCTTTGCCCGTGCGGCCGACGCGCCGCAGGCGGCGCTGCAGCTCGACTCCGGCATCACCGACCCCGCTGCCGGCCTGGTGCGCACGGGGTTGAGGTTCTTCCCGCCGGCGAAGCGGGCGGCAAAGATGGCGCTGGATCAGGTCGGCATCCCGGCCGGAGTGCTCAGCTACGTCAGCTACCCCACGCACTTCGACTCGACCGAGGCGGAGGCCGCGCTTGCCGGCTCGGGGATCGAGGTGCCGCCGCTGGAGAGCTACGCCGATCGCGTCTGGGACTACTGGGAGCGCAACCTCGACCCGGACCTGTTCCGGGACCGCTCGCTGTCGGCGGCGGTGCGCGGCAAGGTGGTGCTGATCACCGGCGCCTCGTCGGGGATCGGCAAAGCGGCTGCCGTCAAGGCAGCCGACGCGGGGGCGACCGTGCTCCTCGTCGCCCGCTCCGTCGACAAGCTGGAGGAGACGAAGCGGGAGATCGAGACAGCCGGCGGCATCGCCCACATCCACCGCTGCGACATGTCCGACGTCGAGGACGTCGAGCGGATGGCCGAGGAGGTGCTCGCCTACCACGGGCAGGTCGACATCCTCGTCAACAACGCGGGCCGCTCGATCCGCCGCTCGGTCAAGCTCTCCTACGACCGCTTCCACGACTACGAGCGGACGATGCAGATCAATTACTTCGGCGCCCTGCGGCTGATTCTGGCGCTGCTGCCCTCGATGCAGGCCCGCAAGGCGGGCCACATCATCAACATCAGCTCGATCGGCGCCCAGACCAACCCGCCGCGCTTCTCCGCGTACGTGGCCTCGAAGTCGGCGCTCGATGCCTTCAGCCGGGTGATCGCCTCCGAGGTGTTCGACGACGGCGTCAGCATCACGACGATCTACATGCCGCTGGTGCGGACGCCAATGATCGCGCCGACCCGGATGTACGACATGTTCCCCGCCATCACCCCCGAGGAGGCGGCGGAGATGATCGCCGGGGCGATGATCGGCAAGCCGAAGAAGGTGGCGACGCGGATGGGCACCTTCGGCGAGCTGCTCTACGCCGTGGCGCCGACGGTCAGCGACAAAATCCTCAACACGGCCTTCAAGCTGTTTCCCGAGTCCCAGGCGGCGAAGGGCAAAGGGGACGAGGCGCCCGATCGGGCGCCCACCACCGAGGCGGTTGCGTTCGCGCATCTCATGAAAGGCGTGCACTGGTAGGTAGGGCCGGTGTGGGGGTCGCCGCGCGGGTGCCGGGGTTCGCTTCGCCTTCGGCTCCGCTCACTATGTTGCTGCCGCTTCGCGGCAAGAATCTCTCGCCGGTGCGCCGCTCCGCGAGGCACCCGCGCGGCGACCCCCACACCGCCGTCCCTGCGATGCTTCGCCGGTGAGCGAGCGCAGGCTCAAGCATTGGGGGTGGGGGTATGAGGATCAGGCGCCCTCTGAGAAAGAGCTGGTGGAGGCGGCGCGTGGGATCAAGGAGCGCTTTGGCTTCGGTGGCGAGATAGAGAAGCCGGTTTCGTTGGATCGAGTCGAGATCCGGGCGGCTCGGCTGAAGGCGCCGGACGGCTTTGGCGACCTGTTCACGGATGAGAAGTACGAGCGGGTTTCGCGGGCGCTGGGGAAGGCCTACCGGGACGTGGTGCGCGGGTTTCGGGGGGAGTTCGAGAATCCGCCCGATCTTGTGGCGCTGCCCCGGGACGAGTCGGAGATCGAGACCGTCCTCAGCTGGGCTGAGTCCGAGGGGGCTGCGGTTATTCCGTTCGGCGGTGGGACGAGCGTTGTCGGCGGGGTCGAGGGGCGGCTGGGGGATCGGCCCTTTGTCTCGCTTGACCTGCGGCGGATCGACCGGGTGCTCGAGGTCGATGCGGAGTCGATGGCGGCTCGGATCCAGGCCGGCGCCACGGGACCGGTGTTGGAGGAGCAGCTGCGTGAGCACGGGCTGACCCTGCGCCACTTTCCCCAATCCTTCGAGTTCGCGACGCTGGGCGGCTGGATTGCCACCCGGGCCGGCGGCCACTTCGCCACCCTCTATACGCACATCGACGACCTGGTCGAGTCGGTGCGGGCGATCACGCCGCGTGGGACTTGGGAGAGCCGGCGGTTGCCGGGCTCGGGGGCGGGACCGTCGCCGGACCGGGCGCTGATCGGCTCGGAGGGAATCCTCGGCGTGATCGGCGAGGCCTGGATGCGAGTGCGCCCGCGACCCGAGTTCAAGGCATCGTGCGGGGTCGAGTTCGACGACTTCCTCGCGGCGGCGGGCGCGGTGCGCGAGATCTCCCAGTCAGGCCTCCATCCGAGCAACTGCCGCCTCCTCGATGCGACCGAGGCGGGCATGACCGGTGCCGGCAGCGGCGAGAAGAGCCTCCTCGTGCTTGGCTTCGAGTCGGCCCACCACCCCGTCGACGGGCCAATGGACCTGGCGCTCGAAATAGCCCAGGCCCGCGGCGGCACCTCCACCACCCCGCCGGCGGGCCGAAAACGCAACTCGGGCTCTCGAAATAGGCCCATCGGCGGGGAGGAGGGGGATGCGGTGGGGACCTGGCGCAGCGCCTTTCTTCTTGCGCCCTACCTGCGCGACACGTTCGTTGCCTGCGGGGTGCTCTCGGAGACCTTCGAGACGGCGATCACCTGGGACCGCTTCGAGGGCTTCCACGCGACGGCGATGGAAGCGGTGCGCGCCAAGGTCGCCGAGGTCTGTGACGCGCCGGCCGAGGGAGCGGGCGCACCCCGTGTCAGCTGCCGCTTTACCCACGTCTACCCGGACGGCCCGGCGCCCTACTTCACCGTGATGGCGCCGGCCGTGCGGGGAGGCGAGGTCGAGCAGTGGGACGAGATCAAGGTGGCTGCCGCCGAGGCCGTGATCGAGGGCGGCGGCACGATCACCCACCACCATGCCGTAGGTCGAGATCACCGCCCCTGGAACGACCGCCAACGCCCGGCGCGGTTCGCGGCGGCGCTGCGAGCGGCCAAGGCAGAGTTGGATCCGGCGGGCACGCTCAACCCAGGCGTCTTGATCGACCCGTAGCCGGCAAGGGGAGGTGGGGGTGTCCGGGCGGAGCCCCGTGGCGTCCTATTTTTCGCCCCCTCGACTCCGCGGGTGACGCAGGGTCATCGGGCGAAAAACCCAGCCCCCGCTCGGACACCCCCGACCTCCCCTCTAGGCTTCGACTGACTCCTGGCGGCGCTACGCTGCCGCGACACATCCATGGAAACGATCACCTCAGAGCACCCGACGATCCCGACGGAACCGGTCGAACCGGTCGTGCCGCGACGCTCACCCCTGCGGGCCGCGATCAAGACCGGGCGGCCGCAGGAGTGGATCAAGAACACCTTCGTCTTCGCCGGTCTGCTCTTCTCCGGCAAGTTCAACCAGCCGCACGACGTGCTGGAGGCGTTCCTCACCTTCGTCGCCTTCTGCGGGATCTCCAGCGCCGGCTATTACGTCAACGACCTGGTCGACGTCGAGCTTGACCGCAAGCACCCGAAGAAGCGCTTCCGGCCGCTGGCCGCGGGAGAGCTCTCCGAGCGGGCGGCGATGACGATCGCACCGCTGCTGGCGCTCGCCGCGATCGCGCTCGCCTTTGGCACCGTCAACTGGCAGGTCGGGCTGATGGTCGTCGGCTACGGGGTCGCCCAGGTGGCTTACAGCCTTGGCCTCAAGCAGATCGTGATCGTCGACGTGATGACGCTTGCCGGGCTGTTCATCCTGAGGGTGGCGGCCGGCGCCGTCGCAGTCGACGCTCATGCCTCCGAATGGCTGCTGCTCTGCACCGGCATGGTCGCCCTCTTCCTCGGCGTGACCAAGCGGCGCCAGGAGGCGGTCTCCGAGCTGCACCAGGGCACCAACAGCCGCCCCGTGTTGGAGCACTACTCGCTTCCCTTCCTCGACCAGATGGTCGCCATGGTCACCACCGGGACCGTGATCAGCTACTCGATCTACGCCGTCAACTCGCCGATCATCGGCAACAAGATGATGTGGACGATCCCGCCTGTCCTCTACTGCATCTTCCGCTACCTCTACCTGATCTACGACCGCGCCGACGATCGCTCCACCGCCGCGATAGTCGCCGAGGACAAACCCCTGATCGCCGGCGTCGCCACCTTCGCGATCGTCGCCTTCGCCCTGCTCTATATCTTCAAGTGAGCTCCGGCCCGGTCGGAGTCTAGGCAGGGGCCCCGAGCTGGTCGCCGCGAAGGCTCTGCCGCGCGTCGCCGGCTCCGAGCTCCATCCCCACGTCCTGCCAGCCCTTGCTCGGGTCATGGAGGTCCAGGAATTGCGAGTAGCCGCCGTCGGGGACTTCGAACGGCTTGACGATTGCCCCGGTGTGGTCGAATTTCGCGCCTGAGGGCGGGGTCGAGTCGAACCAGGCGGGCGTGACGAAGTCCTGCATCTCTACGCCGTTAACCTCGTAGTTGCTCGACTGCGCCGCGTCTCCGATCTCGACGGCCCAGAACTTCGAGCGCCCGTCGAAGCTGGCGGTGGTCAGGAATGGGTCGGCAAGTGCCTCGGCGAGCTCGTGCGAAGCGCAGGCCGACTCGCTCACGCCGGCCTGCCGGCAGGTGCGCACGAACACCTCCATCACCGGCATGCCGGTATCCGTGTCCTTGTGGTAGCCCAAGGCTCGATCTTCGTCGGTGTCGTCGAGGAAGATGAGCTGCCAGTCGCCGCCACCGGGGGGCTTGACGGTCACGGTGACGGACGCTAGCCCCCAAGCTGGGCAGATATCGTCGTTGGCCTGCTGTTCGAGGGCACTCGCGATCGTTGCCGCCGCGTCGTCATCGAGGGTCGTGGACTTGTTGACTACGGCTACATCGGGCATATGTGTTCCTTCCGGTTCAGGCGAATCCGAGGTGTGGCGCCGAGAGCCAAGACACCTGCAGGTCCGAAAGTGGTTTCACCTCGCTCACTGCAATAGCGTGACTAAGAGCTGACCGGCAGGTCCGAGAGCAGCTCGGTCTTGCCGTTGCGCTGGAACTGGAGGTCGATCGTCTCGTCCTTGCGGTAGGTGCCGAAGAGGCCGAGGTACATCGCCAGCCAGCGGCCGGTGCCGACCCTCTCCTTGACGATCTCGCGGGTGAAGACGATCTCGCCGGCGCGGACGTTGTAGTCGGTCCCCTCGCGCTGCTCGACGCCGTTGATGAAGACGCAGTAGGGGGCTTCGGCGCCGCCCGGCAGCTTCACGCGCCGCCCGGCGGCGTAACTGCCCTTGGGGATCTCGGTCTCGGCTTCGCTCATCAGGCGTTCTGTTCAAGAGTCTCGCGGACCGCGTCGAACGGCGTCTCGTGAGCGGTCGGGTCGAGCTCGTCGCGGGTCACCCCACCGCGGAAGGGCATGAAAGTGCCGTCTCCGCGAACGTCGATGCCCGCAACCGGTTTGCGCAGCAGCCCCTTCCCGGTCAGCTGCAACCGCGCATGAACCTGCTGCTCGGGCCCGAAGTCGCGCAGCGACGAGATCGGCTTGGCAGGCCCCTCCGCCCGGATAGCCAGCGCCCGCTCCCGCATCGCCGCAACAGCCTCGCCCAGCTCCCCAAAGCTCTCGTGCTCCACGTCCGAACCGTGACGAATCGTCAACTTCCAGCTCACGCGAGCAGCGTACGCGCTCGAGTGAGTGAGAACAGGGGGCGGGTCCCCGCGCGCGGCGTCCTCTTTTTCGCCCATGGGCGTTCTCGGACGGCCGCTGGCGCTGCAGGCGAAAAACCCAGCCGTGGGGACCCGCCCCCTGTTCTCCCTTCTGAATGCCTAAGCGCCGCGCCGCGGCCTTTTCGGCCGCCGCGCCGGTGGACCGACGATTTTCTCCGGCCCGTCACGATCGTCGATCGCGACATACTCGCGCTCGCGCTCGCCGGTGTAGATCTGCCGCGGCCGGGCGATCTTCTGCTCGGCGTCGTCCTTCATCTCCATCCACTGCGCTACCCAGCCCGCGGTGCGCGGGATCGCGAAGATCACGGTGAACATCTCGGCTGGGATCTCCAGCGCCTCGTAGATGATCCCCGAGTAGAAGTCGACGTTGGGGTAGAGCTTGCGCGAGGTGAAGTACTCGTCGTCGAGCGCCTGCTTCTCGAGCTCGCGGGCGATCTCGACGATCGCGTTGTACTCGGTGGCCTCGAAGACCTCATCCATGTGCTGCTGGATGATCCGCGCCCGCGGGTCGTAGTTCTTGTAGACGCGGTGGCCGAAGCCCATCAGTTTCTCTTCGCGGTTTTTGACCCGCTCGAGGAAGCCGGGGATGTTGTCGACCGAGCCGATCCGCCGCAGCATTCGCAGCACCGCCTCGTTGGCGCCCCCGTGCAGTGGGCCGTAGAGGGCGGCGACGCCCGCGGCGACCGCCGAGTAGGGGTCGACGTCGGAGGAGCCGACGCCGCGCACGGCGTTGGTCGAGCAGTTCTGTTCGTGGTCGGCGTGGAGGATGAAGAGCACGTCGAGCGCCTTGGAGAGGGCCGGCTTCGGCACGTGCTTGGTTTCGGTCTTCTTGAACATCATCGAGAGGAAGTTCTCGGCGAAGTTGAGGTCGTTGTCCGGATAGACGTAGGGCAGCCCCATGTTGTGGCGGTAGGAGAAGGCGGCCAGGGTCGGCACCTTGGCGATCAGCCGCACCGCCGCCATGTAGCGCTCTTCAGGGTCTTCGGTGTGCTTGGCGTCCGGGTAGAAGGTCGAGAGCGCGCCGACGCCTGCCAGCAGCATCCCCATCGGGTGGGCGTCGTAGCGGAAGCCCTCGAAGAACTGCTTGAGGTCCTCGTGGACGAAGGTGTGGTGGACGATGTCGTAGGTCCAGCGGTCGAGCTGGGGGCCGGTCGGCAGCTCGCCGAAGATCAGCAGGTAGGCGACCTCGAGGAAGCTGGAGCGCTCGCAGAGCTGCTCGATCGAGTAGCCGCGGTGTTCGAGGATCCCGGCCTCGCCGTCGATGTAGGTGATCGCCGAGCGGCAGGAGGCGGTGTTGGTGAAGGCCGGGTCGTAGGCCAGCATGCCGAATTCGCCCTCGTCGACTTTGATCTGGCGCAGGTCCATGGCGCGGACCGTGCCGTCGACGATCGGCAGCTCGTAGGTTTTGCCGGTGCGGTTGTCTGTGACGCTGAGGGAGTCGCCTGCCATCGAGGTGACTATTTTCGCAGTTCGGACGCCCCGACCCGTTAACGGACGGGCAAGGGCTCGAACTGGGTCATCTCGTGCAGCGTCGCGAAGCGCTCGTCGATCTCCTCGCGGGTCAGCCGGGCGACCCTCTCGGTGCCGAACTCGTCGACTTTGAAGGAGGCGGGCACGGTGCCGTACCCCATCGCCCGACGTAGGGCGGTCTCGTCGAGCGCGCCGTCGTGGCTGTCGAGGTAACCGAGGAAGCCGCCGGCGAAGCTGTCGCCGGCGCCGGTCGGGTCGCGCACATCGTCGAGCGGGATTCCGGGAAGCGCGAAGAAGCGCTCGCGGGTGAAGAGGGCAGCGCCGTACTCGCCCTGCTTGGCGACGACCGCGCTCGGCCCGAGCTCCATCGCGGCCCGGGCGGCGCGGGCCAGGTTCGACTCGCCGGTCAGCTGGCGGATCTCGGCGTCGTTGACGATCAGGCAGTCGACCTCGGCGATTGCCGCCAGCAGCGAGTCCCTGGCTGTGTCGATCCAGAGGTTCATCGAGTCGAGGGCGCAGAAGCGCGCCCCGTCGCACTGGGCGCGGACCTGGCGCTGCAGGTCCGGCTGGATGTTGGCGAGGAAGAGGGTGTCTGCCGCCTTCGACTCGGCGGAGAGCTTCGGTTCGAACTCGCCGAAGACTCCGAGCCGGGTGTCCTCGGTGTGGGCGACGTTGAGGTCGTACTCGTAGCGGCCGCGCCAGAAGAAAGACTGCCCTCCCTCGACCCGCTCGATGTCGCCGGTCTGCACCCCGCGGCCTTCGAGCACCTCGAACTCGGCGGTGCCGAAGTCCTCGCCCACCGGGCCGACGGGGCGGACCTCGGTGAAGAAGCTGGCGGCGAGCGAGAAGTGGACCGCGGCGCCGCCCAGCATGCGGTCGCGCTCCCCGAAGGGGGTCTTTACTGAGTCGAAGGCGATTGAGCCGACTACGGTCAGGGACATTGCTCGCGCAGGGTATCTGTTGCTATCTGCGCAAGGGGAGGTGGGGTGTCCCTCGCGCTTGCTGCCTTTTTCGCCTTGCGGCCTGCCTCTCTCGCCAACCGGTCTGTGCGAAAAAGAGACCGCCGCTGCGCGCGAGGGACACCCCACCTCCCCTTCAGCGGGACGGCGAGATCCTGGCGCTGGCTATGAGATTTCCACGGACGACTATGGTTCTCCGCCGTGAAGGCGATTCAAATCCAAGAGTTCGGCGGGCCCGAGAAGCTTGAATTGGTCGAGCTTCCGGACCCTGAGGCCGGTGAGGGACAGGTTGTGGTCGAGGTTGCGCGGTCGGGGATCAACTTTGCCGATACGCACGCGACCCGGAACGACTACCTGGCTGAGCAATCGCTGCCGCTGATCCCCGGGGGCGAGGTCAGTGGGCGCACGCCCGACGGCACGCGGGTGGCGGCGGTCCTCGGCACCGGCGGCTACGCGGAGAAGATCGTCGTGCCCGAGCAGATGCTCGTCCCGATTCCCGACGGAGTCGACGACGACCAGGCGGCCGCGCTGCTTCTGCAGGGCATCACCGCGATGGCCCTGGTGCGGCGCTGCGCGCGGATCGAGCCCGGTGAGACCTTGGTGGTCGAGGCTGCGGCCGGTGGCACCGGTTCGCTTGCGGTCCAGCTCGGCAAGCAGGCCGGGGCGAGGGTGATCGGTCTTGCCTCCAGCGAGGAGAAGCGGGAGCTGGTCGAGCGCCTCGGCGCCGACGCCACCGTCGACTCCCGC
>Ga0157370_10004409_pt1 | contig 16142 bp, 11 predicted proteins | sample C35metaG_FD_113463 | JGI IMG/M metagenome (GOLD analysis project Ga0157370, IMG submission 113463) | Corn rhizosphere microbial communities from Kellogg Biological Station, Michigan, USA - C3-5 metaG | ecosystem: Host-associated > Plants > Roots > Rhizosphere > Soil | place: USA: Michigan...
CCTTCGCTGACGCACCACCCGTATACCCCGTCGTATCCGGCCCATATCGCGGCGTATCTGCGCGCGGGCCGCGGCGCATGTTCCGCCGCATAGACGAGCGCACGCAGCGCGGCCGACGGTTCGCCGTCGACGGCGGCCAGCGCAATGCCGGCGGCTGCCGCCACCTCGACGCGCGCCTCGAGATGCAGGCGCGGGGCGGCTGCCAGCGTGACGCGCGGCCTTGCTTGCACCGCGCTGTCCCCCGCTGCGGCGCCAGGAACGACACCGCAATCGCCGGCCCACCAATCGACCGATAAGGCGTCGCGCTCGAGCCCGCATAACCGCTCGGCTTCGTCGAGCATGGCTGGTTCGAGTTCGTCGAGTCCGTCGATCGTGCCGGGACGGCCGCCGCGCCACCGCGCCGATGGCCCGGCGGCCGGCATCTCGAACGTTGCGATTGCCGTCGTACCGCCCGGTACCGCCATCGCGCAGTGCATGCCACGCATCGCACGCCTGCGGGGCCACCTCGCGCACAGCGAGGACAGCGCCGCGGCAACAGCCGCCCGATCCACCAGGTGGGCGCCGGACATCGCACCCGCTGCAAGCGGCGCGGCGCCGAGCCATTCGACGCGAACGGGCACGCCCCCTCGGCGCCTGCGGCTCGCGATGACAAGCCGCACCTCGCGCGGGCTCACGTCGATGCCTGCCGCGAAGCGGCGAACGGCGGACAACAGTTTATTTCTCATCAGCATGGGATTTCCCCGCAGCAGCAGCAGCAGCCGGGCCGTCGACATGAGCGGCGCAAACGGCTTTACTGCGGTGAAATTGTGCAAATCCCGCCAGCGTCCCGGTATTCGACCAGACGGCCAACGCTACCCGGCGGGCGCGAGCGGACGCGCGTCCCGTTTAGCCGTTAGGCCAAACGAAAGTCGACGCTCGCGCCGCTATAATCGCGGCCATCGCACTTAGCTTCGTTATGGATTCACGCCCCGCCCCATCCGCCCCGTCACCGTCCCTTCCACCCGAGCAACCCATACGCCGCATGCGTTGGATCACGAAGTTCGCGCTCGGGTGCATTGGGACGATTGCAGTGGCATGCGTTTGTGCGAGCCTTCTCGTGCTCTATGGGCTCGTCGTCGCGAGCCCGCGCCTGCCGTCGCTCGATGCGCTCACCGACTACCGCCCGAAAGTTCCGCTGCGCGTCTATACGGCCGATCACGTGTTGATCGGCGAATTCGGTAACGAGCGGCGCGACGTCGTCCCTATCGGTGACGTCCCGCTCTTTTTGAAACAAGCGATCCTCGCAATCGAGGACGCGCGTTTCTACGATCACGGCGGGGTCGATGTGACCGGGATCGTTCGGGCCGGCATTACGGCGCTGACGAACGGACATGCGACGCAAGGTGCGAGCACGATCACGATGCAAGTCGCACGCAACTTCTTCTTGTCAAGCGAGAAAACGTACACCCGCAAGCTCTACGAAATGATGCTCGCGTACAAGATCGAGCGGGAGCTGACGAAGGATCAGATCCTCGAGGTCTATATCAATCAAATCTATCTGGGCCAGCGCGCATACGGCTTTGCATCGGCGGCGCGCATCTACTTCGGCAAGGACATCGAGCACATCACACTCGCCGAGGCCGCCATGCTGGCGGGCTTGCCGAAGGCGCCTTCGGCCTATAACCCAGTCGTCAATCCGGCGCGGGCCAAGCTGCGCCAGCGCTACATCCTGCAGCGGATGCTCGAGTTGCACGACATCACGCGTGCGCAGTACGAAGCCGCCATCGCCGAACCGCTCGCGCTTGCCGGCACGCCTGCGCAGCAGTTCAGCGTCCACGCGGAATTTGTCGCCGAGATCGTCCGTCAGGCCATGGTCGCCCAATATCGCGACGAAGCTTATACGCGCGGCTTGGACGTCGTAACGACAATCGATTCGGGCGATCAGGCAAGTGCCTACCAAGCGGTACGCAGCGGGCTCATGCGCTATGACGCCCGCCACGGCTACCGCGGCCCGGAAGCCTATGTCGAGCTGCCGGCCAATCCCGATGCGCGTGCCAATGCCATCGCCGCGGCCCTTGCCCAGCACCCCGACAACGGCGAAATCATGGCGGGCGTCGTCACTTCCGCCAACGCACGAAGCGTAGAAGCGGTCCTATCCGACGGCGCGCTCGCGCAGGTCAAGGGCGACGGATTACGCTTTGCGGCCGGCTCGCTCTCTCCTCGGGCGCCACCGGCAAGCAGCATTCGCCCGGGCGCTGTCGTTCGGCTGGTTCAGGGCGACTCGGGCGCCTGGTCGATCGTTCAACTGCCGCAAGTCGAAGGCGCGTTCATTTCGGTCGTGCCGCAGGACGGGGCCATCCGTTCACTGGTCGGTGGGTTCGACTTCAGCAAGAATAAATTCAATCACGTCACTCAAGCGTGGCGTCAGCCGGGGTCCAGCTTCAAGCCGTTCGTTTATTCGGCCTCGCTCGACAAAGGCCTAGGCCCCGCAACGATCATCAACGATGCGCCGCTATTTTTCAGTGCGGCGGAAACGGGCGGGCAGCCGTGGGAGCCGAAAAACTACGGCGGCCGTTTCGACGGCCCGATGACGATGCGCACCGCACTGCAAAAGTCCCGCAATCTCGTTTCGATCCGTATTCTCGAGCGCATCGGCACGCACTACGCGCAGCAATACATCACGCGCTTCGGCTTCGACGCCGATAAGCACCCGGCCTATCTGCCGATGGCGCTCGGCGCCGGTCTCGTCACACCGCTGCAGATGGCCGGCGCCTATTCGGTCTTTGCGAACGGCGGCTATCGCATCAACCCTTATCTGATTTCGGAAGTCACCGATCAGGACGGCGTCGTACTCGCGCGAGCGCAACCCATCGTCGCCGGACGCGACGCGCCGCGCGCGATCGATGCCCGCAACGACTATGTGATGAACAGCTTGCTGCAAAGCGTCGCCCAGCGCGGCACGGGCGCGAAATCGAACGAGCTCGGGCGCAAGGACTTAGCGGGAAAAACCGGCACGACCAACGATTCACACGACGCATGGTTCGCCGGCTATCAACACTCGCTCGCCGCCATCGCGTGGATCGGCTACGACGCGCCGCGCAGCCTCGGCGACCGCGAAACCGGTGGGGGCCTCGCGTTGCCTGTATGGATCGACTACATGCGGCAAGCGCTCAAGAGCGTGCCCGAATATGAGATGCCTATCCCGTCGGATGTCGTGCCGATAGGCGGCGAACTGTATTTCGACACATTCTTGCCGGGGCACGGCTTCGTCCACACGGTCGGCGTCGGTGACAGCGCGCCGCACCCGGGCATCGATGCCGGCGACGCTGCGACAACGAACGAGGGACCGACGGGCGCAGCGGAAAATGGACCGGCAATGTAATCGCCGCGCGCCGACCCGCTGTGACCGTGAGCGATCCTTACTGAATAGCCACGGGTCGGGCGGCGGCGGCGCGCCGAACGCGTGGATTGGGCATCAAGCCGAGAACTCGACGCTCTCGCCGGCTTGTTGCGTGGCGTATTCGGTAAGCGACTCGAAAAACTCTCGGCCGCCGCGCGTGTCGAGCCATCGGCCGTCGGCAAACTTGAAATGAAAACCGCCGGCTTTCGCGGCGATCCAGATCTCCTGCATGGGCGGTTGCAGATTGACGATGATCTTCGAACCGTTCTGAAATTCGAGCGTCAACACATTGCCGCTACGTTCAAGTTCGATGTCGGCGTTGCTATCGTCGACAGCTTGCTCGATACGCGTCAGAACGGCTTCTGCGCGGGTAAGGTAGTCGCTGTCGGTCATGCTAAACTCCGCCGGTTAAACACATCACAGCTCTTGGGATTCTAGAGACAGTCATGCGAGTCGTTTTCAGGATGAGCGCGATTGTAGCGGCTTTGGCCGTTGCGACAAGCGCGGCACTCACCGGCTGCGGTCAACGCGGTCCGCTTTATCTGCCGACGGTTCCGCCGCTGCCTGAAAAACCCGTTCTCCAGACCGAGCCGTCGGCGTCCAATCCGGATGCCGACGCGCAAGCCCCTTCCGGAACGTCGGAAACATCCGCTGCATCCGCGCGTGCACCGCTTACGCTAGCGCCGGCCGGCTCGCTCGGCACGACGACGCCACGCACCGGTGGCGCAACGCCCGCGCCCGGTACGCAACCAAGCCCCGCATCCGATCAATAACGCAGGACTTCCGCATGACTTCCTCCGCTTTCGCCTATGTCGACGGCGTGCTGCACGCCGAAGGCGTCAGTGCCGTTACGCTCGCCGAACGGTTTGGCACCCCGCTGTTCGTCTATTCGCGCGCCGCATTGACCGAGGCATATCAAGCCTACGCGCAAGCCTGTACAGGGTACCAAGCCCGCGTGCACGTCGCAGTAAAAGCCAACAGCAACCTGGCCGTGCTGAATGTGTTCGCGCGTCTGGGCGCCGGGTTCGACATCGTCTCGGGCGGGGAGTTAGCGCGCGTGCTCGCTGCAGGCGGGCAAGCGAAAGACGTTGTATTTTCGGGGGTCGGCAAGAGCGCGGCCGAGATGCGCGAGGCGCTTGATGCCGGCGTGAAATGCTTCAACGTCGAGTCAATCGCCGAACTCGATCGCCTCGACGCCGTCGCGCGGGAAGCGGGCAAGCGAGCACCGGTCTCGCTGCGGGTCAATCCAGACGTCGATCCCAAAACGCACCCGTACATATCCACGGGTCTGAAGGCGAATAAGTTCGGCATTGCGTTCGACGAGGCGCGCGCGACCTATCGTGCCGCCGCCGCGCTCGAGCACCTCGAAATCTTCGGGGTCGATTGCCACATCGGCTCGCAAATCACCGAAATCGCGCCCTACCTCGACGCGCTCGATAAACTGCTCGATCTCGTCGAGCAAATCGAGGCGGACGGTACACCGATCCGCCATATCGACGTCGGCGGCGGGCTCGGCATCACCTATTCGAATGAAACGCCGCCCGACACCGGCCTGTTCGTGCGCACCATGCTCGAGCGCATCGAAGCGCGTGGCCATGGCCATCGCGAAGTGTTCTTCGAGCCCGGCCGCTCGGTCACCGGCAACGCCGGTATCTTGCTGACACGTATCGAATTCTTGAAGCCCGGTGCAGAGAAGAACTTTGCGATCGTCGATGCCGCGATGAACGACCTCGCACGGCCCGCGATGTACCAGGCGTATCACGCAATCGAACCCGCCGTGCCGCGCCAAGATACGCCTCGCGTCTACGACGTTGTCGGCCCCATCTGCGAAAGTGGCGATTGGCTAGGCCGCGATCGTTCGCTCGCTGTCCGGCCCGGCGATCTGCTCGCGATTCGCTCGGCGGGCGCCTACGCATTCGTCATGAGCTCGAACTACAATACGCGACCGCGCGCAGCGGAGGTCATGGTCGACGGTGGCAGCGTACACGTCGTTCGGGCACGCGAAACCCTGGCCGAACTGCTCGCGGGCGAGTCGATTCTGCCCGCCTGAGGCTACCCGCGCGCGGCGAGCCTCGCTCGTGCCCAGACGAGTAGCCGCCAGCCGAGCAGTGCCACCATGATCGCGCCATAGATCTCCGGCAGGATGAGGTCATGTTTGCCGGCCTTCATCCACCAAAAGTGTAGGATCGCAAGCACCGCGATCGCGTAAATTGCGCGATGAAGCGTCACCCAACGCCGTCCCAATTTGCGTGCCGCCGCGCGCGGCGACGTAGCCGCGAGCAGAATCAACAGCAGGAACGCCGCAAAACCGACCGTAATGAATGGCCGCTTGCCGATGTCTTTCAATATCTCTGCCACGTCGAACCATTTGTCGAACCAAATGTACGTCGTGAAATGCAGCGTTGCGTAAAAGAACGCGTAGAGCCCGAGCATTCTCCGAAACCGCAGTAGCGCATTGACGCCCGTCAGCCGGCGCAGGGGGGTGACGGTCAATGTGATGCAAAGGAACACGAGCGTCCAAAGCCCGGTAGAGCGCGTGATGAACTCAATCGGATTGGCACCCAGGCGACCGGTCAAGCCAAACAGCACCAAACGGGCGAGCGGATACCACGCAAGGACGAAGACGCCGACCTTCGCGGGCGCGATCCAACGCTCGGCACCACGGCGGGAACGAACCGCGCCATCGCCCGAACGAACGGCGGACGGGGTGCGCCGGTTGCGAGCCTCGCCGGCTGTTAGTGTTTGCGAATCGAAAGACATGAAAATCGCTCCCTGAACGCGGCTCAGAAGTACTTACGCAAATCCATCCCCTGATACATCGAAGCCACGAGCGTACCGTATCCGTTGAACATCAGCGTTTTGCGCTTCGGCTTGAAAAAGCCATCCTCGCCGATCCGACGCTCGGTAGCCTGACTCCAGCGCGGGTGGTCGACGTTCGGATTCACGTTCGAATAGAACCCATATTCGTGGGGTGCATACGTATTCCAACTCGTCGGCGGCTGTTTCTCGACGAAGCGAATCTTGACGAGCGACTTCGCGCTCTTGAACCCGTACTTCCACGGAAGCACCACCCGAATCGGCGCGCCGTTCTGATTCGGCAGCACCTGCCCGTACACGCCGACGGTCAGCAGCGTGAGCGGATTCATGGCTTCGTCCATGCGCAGCCCTTCCGAATACGGCCAATCGAGGATCGGATCGGAGAGGCCCGGCATCTGCGAGGGATCGGCGAGCGTGATGAACTGCACGAACTTCGCATTACCCGTAGGTTGCGCGCGCTTGATGAGCTCGGCGAGCGGGTACCCGACCCACGGAATGACCATCGACCAGCCCTCGACACAACGGTGGCGGTACACGCGCTCCTCGAGCGGGGCTAGCTTGAGCAACGCGTCGATGTCATACACCTTCGGATTCTTGATCTCGCCTTCGACGCTGACGCGCCAAGGGTGCGGCCGCAAGGTGCCTGCGTTATGCGACGGGTCGCTCTTGTCCGTGCCGAACTCGTAGAAATTGTTATACGTCGTGATGTCCTTGTACGGCGTGACCGTATCAGGAACGACGAACTTTGCATTGGTCGCCGCCACGAGCTTTTGCGCTTTAGGGTCGGGGCTTGCGTAGGCGCCGAACGCAGTACGGCTGATACCGAGCGTGCCGCCCGCGACGGCGAGTCCAGCTGCACCGGCGGCTTGCAATACCCGGCGGCGATTCTCGAACACGGCACGCGGCGTAATGTCGCTAGCGGCGATATCGTCGCCGGCCAATAAGATACGTTGCTCTCGCTTGATCCACACGATGCTGCTCCTTTAAAAACGCGGGCCGGTTGCTGCTCGGGCGTCCAGCGCCGAGCGCCGAGCGCAGCGCCGTTATCCGACCTGCCCGCGTTATATACCGTTGCCGGCGGCATTCGGATGCATTCAATCGCAGCGCACGAACAAAAAACCGCCGATGGATGACCATGCGGCGGTTTCTTCATACGTAATTAGCGCGATCGAAATCGACGCCGGCGCGTCGCTTACAGCTTGCCGTAGCTATGCAGGCCCGACAAGAACATGTTGACACCGAGGAACGCGAATGTCGTCACGAGCAGGCCGGTCAGGGCCCACCAAGCCGCCGCCGCGCCGCGCAGCCCTTTCATCAGACGCATATGCAGCCACGCCGCGTAATTGAGCCATACGATCAGCGCCCAAGTCTCCTTCGGGTCCCAGCTCCAATAGCCGCCCCATGCTTGGGCCGCCCATAGCGCACCGAGAATCGTTGCAACGGTGAAGAATGCAAAGCCGACGGCGATCGATTTGTACATGACGTCGTCGAGCACGGTGAGCGGCGGGAGGCGATCGGTCAAGATGCCGCGTTCGCTGAGCAGATAAGCGACGCCGACCATGGCCGAGAGCGCAAACGAGCCGTAGCCGATGAAATTCGCGGGCACGTGAATCTTCATCCACCAGCTCTGCAGTGCCGGCACGAGCGGCTCGATCTGCTGCGCGTCGCGCGCGACGGAGTACCACATCAGGAAGCCGACCGCCGCACCGATGATCAGCAGCACGAAAGCGCCCATCGCGCGGGTCGAATAGTGTTGCTCGTAGTAGAGGTAGAACAGCGCCGTGATAAGGCAGAACAGCACGAACACTTCATACAAGTTCGAGATCGGAATATGGCCGACGTCCGCACCGATGAGGTACGACTCGTACCAGCGCACCATCATGCCCGTAAAGCCCATCAGCACGGCGCACCAGGTCAACGTCGAACCGATCGCGCCGCCCGATGGCGAACGCGACAGCATGCCCACCCAGTAAAAGAACGTAGCAAGGACGAACAGGGCGCTCATCCAGAGGATGGCGGACTGGCTCGACAGGAGATACTTCAGGAAGAACGCGGAATCGGCTCGGGACAGATCGCCGTGATAGATCTGAATCGACAGCAGCGCAAGCGCCGCGATGCCGACGGCAAGCAGCCGAACCGGCTTCCAGCGCCAGCCGAGCACGACGAGCGCGGGGACGGCGCAAACCAGCACGAGCTTGTCGTAGTAATTCATGAACGCGTGGTAGCGCGTCAGCGCGAAGCCCGCGCCGCCGGCTACGGCAAGCGCGAACAGCCAATCGAAAGCGCCGAGACGGCGCAGGAACGGGCGCTCGTCTAAAGCACCGGCCTGCGGCATGGCGGCCGGTTGAGAGCGGGAAGCGTGTGTCAAGTCCATGGTGATTACCGAGTATCAATCGTTCGAGCCGGAGGCTGACTCAGTTGTCGCACCGAGCGCCGAATCAGGTGCGCCGCCTGCCGGCGCAACGTCGTGAGACCGCGGCGGCGCATCGTACGCCTGCGTCCCGAGGGCGGCGCCCACAGCACCGCACACCTTCGCAAACTCTTTATCGAAGTCGAGCGTTTTGCGCGCCGTCGACATCGCCATCACGACGGAGGTGCCCGCGGCCGCGTCCTTGAGCCAGAACCAGAGCCGCCGCTCACGCACGTAGAACATCGAGAAGATGCCGGTGACGAGCAGCAGGCTGCCAAGATACACCACTTTTTTGCCCGGCGCGCGCGTCAGCTGGAATACCGAAGCTTGCACCTGCTTGAAGGCATCAAGCTGCAAATAGACGGGAGATCCATACAAGAAGCTGTCGGAAAGCGCGTTGATCGAATTCTGCACGAAGCGGCTCGCGGCCGCGGTCGGCTGGGCATCGCGCTCACCCGCTTGCTCGCGCGCGAGCTGCCATAAATCCCAGGTCGAGCCCTCGAGCATGCGCAGCAGAAGCGATGCCGCCTTCTCCTGTTCGGCCTTGGGCACCGAGCGGTCAATGAACGACGCGACGGACTGGAAACCGCCCGGCGGCTGTCCGGGGGCAAGGCTACCGGCGCTCTTGTCCGCACCGGCGAACAGCGACAGTACGCGCGCCGCGCTCTCCTCGAGATGCGTGCGCAGTTCCGTATTCGAATCGGCGATCGAGCGCTGCGCGAATCGGTGCGCCGCCTCAGCACGCAGCGCCGGGTTCTCGAGTGCCGCGCGCAACAGCATCCACTCCTTCATGCTACCTTGCTCGTCGGCAGGAATGCGCAGGTAGCGGAACGGATCGCTAGGTGTCGTGCGCATGCCGGCAAGGAAGAACCGCACGCCGTCGACCGTGACGGGCACCATGTAGTTGTTGAACTCGCGCGCCTGGCCGTCCGTGCTGCGGATCTTGTATTGGACCGACGGGCCGATGTTATGCAGGTCGAGCGGCTTCGACGATTTCGCCCCCGAGCCCAGTCGCTCGTCGAACATTTCCTTGAGCGACCGATGTGCGGCCACGCCGCGCGCGTCGATCTGTCCGCTGCCGTTCGTGATATTTTCGACGTTGATGGCGCGGAAATCCGCGAACTCGACCGTCTGGCCGTTCACGCCCGGCATCGACTTCGACAGCGGCGCGGAACTGCCGATCGTGCCGCTTATCGGCACGCTTTTCGACGAGTCGCCCGTCATCGGCCAGGCCGTCATCGACATCTCGGAGCCCCCATCCTGGAAGCTCGATTGGTAGATCGACACGCCGTCGTATTCAAACGGTTTGTTCACCTCCACACGTGCCGGGACGCGCTTGCCGGTCGCGTGATCGACGACGACGATGTCGCTCGCGAACAGCTTGGGCATGCCGGTCGAATAATAGTCGACGATGAACTTCTGAAGCTCGATTGAAAACGGCAGGTCTTGAATCAAGGAGCCGTTGGGCTGATTGAGGATGGCGGTTGAAACGTGCTGCCCTTCGGGCACCCAGGCGTAACCGCGGAACGTCGGATTGGACGGCGCAAGCCGATGCTCAGGCGAAATCTCGTTAATGACCGCGCTCGTGGAGATGGGCGATTTGCCGAACAGCCACATTTGAAACTTGATCGGCAAATTGCTATCCATGAGCCCGCCGATACAAATGACGACGATGGCCAGGTGCGCGAAGATGTAGCCGATCTTGGTCAGCGCGCCGCGTTTAGCGGCAATCAGTGTGGCCCCGTCCGATTCACGCACGACATACCGATAGCCGAGCTTGCCGGTCAACGCCGATAAGCGCGCCACGGTCTCGGCCCGCGAGCCGCCGGCGGAATACGCGGCCTTGTGATGGAAAGCGCGCAGGCTGCCCTCGCGTACCTTGGCTTTCCAACTCTTCATGTCGGCGATCATCTTGGGTGCGTTGCGGATCACGCACAACGAGATCGACACGATCAGGAAGCCGAGAATCAGCATGAACCACCAGGCGCTGTAGACCGTGAACAGCCCCAATGCACGGAAGATATCTGCCCAGAACGGACCGAATTGATTGACGTAGTTGGGGTAGGGATCGTCTTGCGTGAGCACGGTGCCGATGATGCTTGCAATCGCAAGCACGACGAGCAGCGCGATGGCGAATCTCATGGAGCTCAGCAGCTCGATCGTGCTCTTGAGGACCCGCCGGTCCGACTTCAACTGAAAACCCGAGGTAGTGACGCTCATTCAAACTCCTGTCGACCGATGTTATCGCTTCGGCGATGACACCCGTCTCATGCAAAGCCATACAGCAAAAAGGGTGAGGGCCGACCGCCGACGGCGGTGGCGCTCCCACCCTTTTCTAGTTCTTGCCGGTAGCGCCGGCAGATTGTTCGTTCCCGGTGGTGCTCAGTGCAGGCCGGCGACGTAATCGGCAACCGCTTTGATCTCGCTATCCGAGAGTCGCGAGGCAACGCCGTGCATCACATCGCTGTTGTTGCGGGCGCCTGGGCCTTGCTGAAATGCGTGCAACTGAGCCACCGTGTAATCGGCCCACTGGCCCGACAGGCGCGGATACTGCACGGGAATGCCCATTCCCGTGGGCCCATGGCAGCCTGCGCACGCCGGCACCCCCTTGTCCGCCACGCCTGCGCGATAAATCTTTTGGCCGTCCGGTACCGTGGCCGCATCGTGTGCGAAGCCCGGCTTCGGCGTTTGCGCCGCAAAATAGGCAGCCACGTTAACCATGTCCTGATCGGTGAGCGCACCCGCCATGCCAGCCATGATCGCATTGGTGCGAGCGGCACTCTTTGCGCCCGCTTGCACTTTGAAATCTTTCAATTGCTTCACGAGATAGGCCTCGTGCTGCCCCGCCAACTTCGGAAACGACCCGCTTGCACTATTGCCGTCCGCTCCGTGGCAAGAGGCGCACACCTGAGTCGCGATCGCCTGCCCCCGATTGATGTCCGGCTTCGGTGCATCTGCCGCGCTTGCTGGTGCCGCCCAACTCCATAAACCTGCCATCAACAAACCCGCTGCTACAACGACCTCAAGCTCCTTCCCAACCTTGCACAGTCGATTCATTCGCACACCCGGTTTCGTCTTGTGAGAATAGAGTGCCCTCCAACCGTCCCGTTGCCGGGCGCCACCCTCGCAGGTGGCGGCATCGCCAAGCGGCCTAGCGATGCCCCGAGAGGCCAATGCAAAAAACGACGGCGACCTATCGCCGCTAAAACCTTGCGGCTATGAACGCGAAGCGCTTGACGAACACTGCGGCCGGTCATCGGTAAACCGTCGTATTGTACAATAACTCGCTAATCGCCCCGACGCCAGTCCGGCAAGCCCCGGCCTCGTCAGTGCCGTCACTCGGGCGTCACGCCCGCTCCCTCCCCTTCCTGTCCCGCCATGGCCTTCCTGTTGCATCAAGCACGCTTCCATACAACCGTCAATCACTTGCGCGACCTGCCCGCCACGGTCCAGCCCGAGGTTGCCTTCGCCGGCCGCTCGAACGCCGGCAAGTCGACGGCCATCAACCTCCTGTGCAACCAGAAGCGGCTCGCCTTCGCAAGCAAGACGCCGGGACGCACGCAGCATATCAATTATTTCAGCGTCGGACCGGCCCTCGAGCCGGTGGGTTACCTCGTCGACCTGCCCGGCTACGGCTATGCGCAGGTGCCCGGCGCGGCCAAGGCGCATTGGGAAGCGCTGCTCTCCGATTACCTGCAAAGCCGCGCCCAACTGCGAGGTATGGTCCTGATGATGGATTCGCGCAGGCCGTTGACGGACCTCGACAGGCGGATGATCGAATGGTTTGCGCCGACGGGCAAGCCGATTCATACGCTGCTGACGAAGTGCGACAAACTGACGCGGCAGGAAAGCGTCAATGCGCTACGCGCGACGGAGAAGGGGTTCGCCGAATACCGAGCGGCCGGCTATCAAGGCGAGCTCACAGCGCAGTTATTTTCCGCGCTCAAGCGAGTGGGGCTGGATGAAGCGCATGCGCGGCTCGAAGGCTGGCTCGCAGCCGAGGCTGCCGGCACCGGTGCCGACCCAACGGAGTGAAGCGTCGCGCGCCGCTATAAAAAAACCCGCCGAACGTCGGCGGGTTAAACAGCCTAATCGAAAAAACGACAGGCACCCGCTCAGGGAGGAGAAGCGGGGAGGTCTGCAGCATGCGCTCACGAGCGGCACGCGCTTCACTCGACCGCTATCATATACCATTGTTTGCAAAAGTTTTGTGCCGGCCGGCCCGGCGTTTCCCGCCACTCCGATAGCGATTCCTCTATGAGCTTCTATCCGCATCACCGCCCGCGCCGCATGCGCCGCGACGATTTCTCGCGCCGTCTCATGCGAGAAAACATGCTGACGACGAACGACCTCATCTATCCGGTATTCGTCGTCGAAGGCGACAACGTACGGCAAGCCGTCCCGTCAATGCCGGGCGTTGAGCGCGTATCGGTCGATCTGCTCATGCACGTCGCCGAGCAGTGCGTCGAACTCGGGGTGCCGGTGCTGTCGCTGTTCCCGGCGATCGAGCCTTCACTGAAGACGGCCGACGGCCTCGAAGCCACGAACCCGGAAGGGCTCATTCCACGCGCCGTGCGTGAGATCAAGCAGCGCTTCCCGGAGCTTGGCGTGCTAACCGACGTTGCACTCGACCCATACACGAGCCATGGCCAAGACGGCGTGCTCGACGACGCCGGCTACGTGCTCAACGACGAAACGGTAGAAATCCTCGTCGAGCAGGCGCGCACGCAGGTCGAGGCCGGCGTGGACATCGTCGCGCCGTCGGACATGATGGACGGTCGCATCGGCGCATTGCGCGAAATGCTCGAAAGCGAAGGTCACGTCTACACCCGCATCATGGCGTATGCGGCCAAATACGCGTCGGCGTTTTACGGCCCGTTCCGCGATGCAGTGGGCTCGGCTACGAACCTCGGCAAGAGCAACAAGATGACCTATCAGATGGATCCCGCCAACTCGGACGAGGCACTGCGCGAAGTACGCCTCGACATCAAGGAAGGCGCGGATATGGTGATGGTCAAGCCGGGCATGCCGTATCTCGACATCGTGCGCCGCGTGAAGGACGAGTTCCGCTTTCCGACCTACGTCTATCAAGTCAGCGGCGAATACGCGATGCTCAAAGCGGCCGCACAAAACGGCTGGCTCGATCACGATAAGGCGATGCTCGAGTCGCTACTCGCATTCAAGCGGGCGGGGGCCGATGGCGTGCTGACGTACTTCGCGCTCGATGCTGCGCGGTTGCTGCGCGCGCAGTACTAGCGCTCGCTCACCTATGACTGAGGCGCGGGCAAGGGCGCAACGCGCTCCAGCCTGCGCAGGAATGTGTCGGCCGACTCATAGCCGACCACGCGCAACACTTCCTTTCCCGTTCGATCGAAGAAGATGATGCCGGGCGGGCCGAACAGCCCGAAACGCTTCAAGAGCCCCTGGTCGTCCGCGTTGTTCGCGGTCACATCGGCACGCAAAAGCTGCAACTGCGCAAGGCGCGCCTGCACGCGCTTGTCCGAGAACGTGAACCGTTCCATCTCCTTGCAACTGACGCACCAGTCAGCATAAAAATCGAGCATGGCTGGTTTTGCGCTGTTTTTCAGCAGCGCATCGAGTTCCATCGACGATCGAACCGGCGCGAATAGCGCCTGCCTCGTGGCCGCGCCGCTAGGCGCTGCCGACTCCCCGACTGCACGCGCGGCCAGCACCGACAGCGGCCGTACGGGATCGTTCGAGCCCGCGGCAAGCCCGACGAGCAAGGTAGCGGCCCAGATCGTCAACGCTGCCCCGACGCCGCGGCCGAGACGGCGCCAGATCGATGGCCCGCCCGCGTTCGGCGTAAATAGCCCCAGCGCCGCGGCGGCAATCAAAAGCCAAAGTGCGGCGAGCAGCATCTGCGCGGTTGGCGGCAGTACCGGCCAAACGATCCAGAGCGCCGCCGCCAAAAGTAGGACGCCGAAGAATACTTTGACGCCGTCCATCCAGGCGCCCGCGCGCGGCAAGAGTGCACCGGCGCCGAGGCCGATGACGAGCAGCGGCACACCGAGGCCGAGGCCCATGGAAAACAAGGCGGTTCCACCGAGGACCGCGTTGCCGGTATGCGCAATGAACGCAAGCACGGCAAAAAGCGGCGCAGTCATGCATGCCCCAACGACGAGCGCCGACAGTGCCCCCATTACGGCCACCGCTAAGAACGTCCCCCCTGAGCGACGGCCCGAAGCCTGGGATACCCTGTCCTGCCAGCGCTGCGGCAGGACAAGATCGACGCCTGCGATCAAGGTCAGGGCAAACGCCGTCAGCAGGGCACCGAAGAGCCCGAGCACCCATGGATTTTGCAACCAGGCGCCGAGCGATTGGCCGACCAGCGCGGCCGCAACGCCGAGGACCGTATAGACGAGCGACATGCCGATGACGTACGCAAGCGACAACGCGAAGCCGCGCGCATGCGTCAATTTGCCGCCGTGCCCGATGATGATCGCGGACACGATCGGAATCATCGGGTACGAGCACGGCAACAGGCTGAGGACGAGCCCGGCCAGAAAATAGAGTCCGACGGTCGCGGCGAAACTGCCGCCCTGCAGCAGCGACTGCGCGTAGTCGGCGCTCGTAGCGCGCTCATACCACGAGGCGGTTGCTTGCCGGTCGTCGATCGCGGCGCCGCCCGAACCGGCGCTCGCGTTCAGCGCCGTACCGCTAACGCGGTACACGTGTTCGGCAGGCGGATAGCAGATGCCCGCATCGGCACATCCTTGCGAGGTGACCGCCAGCTCGAAGGGGCCGGAAGCCGTCTGCACGGGCACGCGAATCGTCAGGTCGCCCCGGTACGTCTCGACGTCCTTTTGGAATGTCTGATCGAACTTGACGTGGCCGGCGGGCAGTTGCGCCGGGCCGAGCGTGGCCGTTCCGCTTTTGACGGCAAACTGGAAACGCTCGCGATAAAGGTAATACCCATCGGCGATCCTGAAGTGAACGTCGACTTCGTGCGGTTGCTCATCGGCGCTGAAACGAAACGCCGCCGACGGATCGAGAAAATCGTCCGCGCGAGCGGGCTGCGCGAGCCCTGCCACGACGCAAGCACAAGCAATCAGAAGCACTATGAGACGCGCGAACAGGCGCGTCGGATCGGAAAGCGCCTTAGACATGCGTGGGTCGCTGCGTTTCGATCTCCACCCACTGCGCGTATGCGCTCGAAGCGGCGGCCTGCCAGGAGAGCAGCTCGGGCGTGTCGTAGGGGTGATGGGCGAGGATGAATCGTTCGAGTTCGTAGGAACGCGCGGCGCTCGTCTTGAATAGCAATTGGATTTCGTCCGCGGTTTCCACTTGGCCTTTCCAGCGATAGCGTGATCGCCCGACGCCAAGCTCGGTGACGCAGGCTGCGAGGCGCTCATCGAGCGCACCTTGCACGAGTTTTTGTGCCGACTCGGCGTCCGGCAGCGTCGTCAATATGAGCACGACAGAGAGGGGCACGGCGTCGTTACCTCGTGGCAATTCATTACGCCGCCATGGTATCACCGACTCGAATTTCGCCGCCTGCTGCCCCTTAGCCGCAGC
>Ga0157370_10004411_pt1 | contig 16138 bp, 14 predicted proteins | sample C35metaG_FD_113463 | JGI IMG/M metagenome (GOLD analysis project Ga0157370, IMG submission 113463) | Corn rhizosphere microbial communities from Kellogg Biological Station, Michigan, USA - C3-5 metaG | ecosystem: Host-associated > Plants > Roots > Rhizosphere > Soil | place: USA: Michigan...
ATGAATGCGACCGCGCGAGAGAGCTGCTGAGCGGGCTGATGGGCGCGCTGCTCGATCTGGCCGCGAAGTATCCAAACGCGGTGATCCCAGGCTACACGCATCTGCGGCGCGCGCAGCCGGTGTTGTGGCCGCATTATCTGCTGGCGTATTTCGAGATGTTCGCGCGGGACCACGAACGATTCGGCGAGGCGCGGCGGCGGGCTGACGTGATGCCGCTCGGCTCCGGCGCGCTCGCGGGCAGCGGGTTTCCGCATGACAGAAACGCGATCGCGCGAGATCTGAAATTTGCAGCGATTACGCGCAACAGCATGGACGTCTCAGCCGACCGGGATTTCGCGCTCGATTACCTGTACGCGGCGAGCGTGGCGATGCTCCATCTGAGCCGGTTGGCGGAAGACTGGATCCTCTATTCGTCGGAAGAGTTCGGCTGGATGGAGCTGGGCGACGGAGTCACGAGCGGATCGAGCCTGATGCCGCAGAAGAAGAACCCGGATTCGCTCGAGCTGATTCGCGGCAAATCGGGACGTGTAATGGGATGCCTGACATCACTGATGGTCACGATGAAGGGTCTGCCGATGACCTACAACCGCGACATGCAGGAAGACAAACGGCCCCTGTTCGATGCGGCGGATGAACTGAACGGATGCCTCGAGATGGCGCGCGTAGTGGCGGAATCGGTGGCGCTGCGAGAGGCTGTGCCGGCAGCGGCAGCAGATGAGAGCTGGGTGGTGGCAACCGATCTGGCCGAAGCGCTGGCGCGGAACGGCACCGCTTTTCACCAGGCGCATCAGATTGCAGGAAGGCTGGTGCTCGAAAGCGTGCGGACCGGCAAAAAACCCGGCGACTGGAATGGCGAAACTCTGGCGGCTTTCGCGCCCGAATTTACGCCGGAGATGGCGCGGTATCTGGATGCGCGCGAAGGCATGAAGACACGCGAGATTACGGGCGGCACGGGCCCGAGTGCGGTGGCGGCGGCGCTCGACGAAGCGCGGGCGCGGCTGGCGAAGCTTTGACCAAGAGCTTCCGCCATGGGCAGATTCTCAAGCTGATCCGGAATCGAAGCATCAGCACCCAGGAAGAGCTGGCGCGCGCGTTGAAGAGCGTCGGGATTGACGCGACGCAGGTGACGCTTTCGCGCGATATGCGCGAGCTGGGACTGGTGAAGACGGCGAATGGTTATCGCGAGATCGAACGCGAGGAGCCGCTGCAGCGGTTCGCGATGCTGGCGGGCGAATTTCTGCAGGACGTGCGGATTGCGCAGAACCAGGTCGTGTTGAAGACAGCGCCGGGACACGCGAGTTCCGTGGCTGTGGCGCTGGATGACGAGGAGTGGCCGGAGATCGTGGGAACGATTGCGGGGGATGACACGATTCTGGTGATTTGCCCCGACATGGCGACGGCAAAGACGGTGCATCAGAAGCTGATTGGGCTGCTGGAGTAAGACAGCACCCCGCTGGCACTGTGCCCACCTCGATCGCCGCACATTTTACAAAGAATTTACAAGCCGAAAAGAACATTTATCCTGGCGCGATATAGGATCGGGACCAGGTTTTCTGTCCGCGGCAGAGGCCATGAGAAATCGAATTCTGCGCGCGTGCCAACAGGACGAGCGCACAGGGAGGATGCAACCATGCGTCTGCTATCCGATTTATCCGGCCGTCTGAAGAACGAACTTCTCTGCATTCTGGCCACGACATTTGTGCTTCAACCGTTGCCCGCCATCGCGCAAAGCTTTTGCGGACCGACGACGCTGGTGAATTTCAACGGAATCAACGGCCAATACCCGGCGGCGGGAGTCATTTTCGACGGTCAGGGAAATATGTACGGCACGACCGCGCAGGGCGGCCCGTCGTTCACTCCCTTCGGCAGCACGAGCGCTCTCAGCGCGGGACTCGGGACCGTCTGGAAGTATTCGCCTGGCGCGGGGCTGACAACTCTGTTCGCGTTCAGTGGTACGCAGACGCCCGCGAACAACGGCTACCGGCCGCTGACGCCGCTGGTGATGGACGCGCAGGGCAATCTCTACGGCACGACTTACTACGGCGGCGTCGATTTCACTCCGGACATCAACGGCCACATGGGATGGGGGACAATTTTCAAGCTCTCGCCCGCGGGGCAGTTCACCGAGGTGCATCAATTCTCAGGGCCTGAAGGCGCGAATCCGGTGGGAATGCTGATAGACGGCCAGGCGAATCTGTTTGGCACAACATGGCAGGGCGGTCTGAACTGGAACACGACTCTCGGCGACTTCGGGCTCGGGACGGTTTTTGAATCCGCGGCCGATGGGACGTTCAGCAACCCTGTCCTCTTTTCCTCCGGCAACGGCGGCGGGAACATCTCGGGAGGGCTGGCGACGGATGGCCTGGGCAATTTCTACGGAACCACGTATGAGGGCGGCAGCCAGGGGCGAGGATCGATATTCAAATATTCAGCGGCGACCGGCCTCACGACGCTGGTCGATTTTACCGGCGCGAACGGCATGCTTCCTTCGGCTCCTCCAATCCTTGATAACCAGGGCAATCTGTATGGCACCACCTACCAGGGCGGCGCTCACTTCTCGCCTTTGAATTCCTGTTGCGGAACGGTGTGGAAATACTCAACGACGACAGGAGTATTTACGACACTGGTGAGCTTCGATGGCGACACGGTTTCTGCGGACGGAATGTTTCCGTCCGGCGGCGTGACGATGGATAGCCAGGGCAACCTGTACGGCGGCACGGTTATGGGCGGCGCATTCGGCGACGGGATCCTTTATGAGTACTCCTCTGCCGGCCAACTGAGCACGCTGGTGACTTTTAGTGGCCCGAACGGATGGAATCCCGAAAGCAACCTGACATTCGACAGCGCGGGCAATCTCTATGGAGTGACCAATCAGGGCGGGACGTCGGGCTACGGGACGGTGTTCAAACTGACGCCGAACCCCGGCGGCGGAGTCTGCGGTGGCGTTGCGCTGTCGTCTCTTGCATTCAACCCGACGACGGTGCGAGCGGGCTCAACATCTCAGGGAACCGTGACTCTGACGGCTTCGGCGCCTTCGGGCGGCGCGACCGTTGGACTCAGCACGGATAACGCTTTCGGCCTTGTGCCGGCGACGATGACTGTGGCGGCGGGAGCAACCAGCGGAACATTTACGTTTACTGCGAAATCCGGAGTGCTCAGCGATACGCCGGTCACAGTGACAGCGAGCCTGGGGAACAGCACCGTGCAGGCAACGGTGACCATCACGCCGGCATCAAGTGTGTTTCTCTCTTCGCTTACTCTGAATCCGAGCACGGTAAGCGCCGGGAGCAACTTCAATGGCACGGTCACTCTGAATACCGCAGCGCCTTCCGGGGGAGCCGTGGTTACGCTTTCGAGCAGCAATACGGGGGTTGCTACCGTGCCGGCAAGCGTTACGGTGCAGGCCGGGAAGACCAGTGCGAGCTTCTCCGGGCGGACGCAACGGGTGACAGCCAACTCGAGTGCGCTGATCTCGGCAAGTTTTGGCGGGACTACCAGGACGGCGACGTTGACGGTAACACGTAAGAACTAAGACGCGGAAATCCTGTGGGCTCGGGCGACAGTGAGAGCATGCGCCATCATTCGCCGCGCCGGGCCCGCAGCATTTAGCTGCGAACCAGTTTTTCCAGTTTGGTAAAAGCCTTCTCGAGCTTTTGCGGTTTGCGAAGGACGCCTTCGAAGAGATCGCCAAGGCGGGTGAAGCGTTCCGGACAGTTCGCGATATCGAACTGAGCCGGATGCAAGCCCGGCCGAACTTCCTCCCACTTCAGCGGAGTCGAGACGGGCGCGCCGGCGTAGGCGCGCGCGGAATACGGCGATGAGATGGTCTTGCTTTCCGCGAGTTGAAGGTAGTCGAAGTAGACGCGGTTCTTCTCGCGTTGGGATACGGTGCGGGGAGTAGTGAACAGATCCGGTCGCTCGGCTGCAAGAAGACGCGAGATGATTTCGGCGAAGGACCGCGCCTGTTCGTAGCTGTAGCGCGGCTCAATCGGCACGTAGATGTGCATGCCGTCGCCACCCGTCGTCTTTGGGTAACCGGCAAGGCCGATCGCGTCCAGCTTCTCCTTCACCAGCAGAGCCGCTTCCACGATCTTGTCGAATTCGCACTGTTGCGGATCGAGATCGATCAGGATGAAATCGGGATATTCCAGCGAGCCGATACGGCTCATCCAGGGATTGTGGTCGATGCAGCCGAGGTTCACCAGATAAAGCAGGCTGGCGCGATCCTGGGCAAGGACGTAGCGGATGGCGCGTTTTTCGCCTTCGGATTTGATGGTCTCGGTCCGCAACCAGTCGGGATACGTTTCAGGAGTGTTCTTTTGAAAAAAGAACGGCTCGTGGATGCCGTTCGGGTAACGCTTGAGGGAAAGCGGACGATCTTTCAAGTAAGGCAGGAGGAGATCCGCTACGAACGAATAGTAGTTGAGCAGATCGCGCTTGGTGAAACCGTCTTCAGGGTAGTAGATCTTATCCAGATTGGAAAATTTCAGCGACTGTCCGTCGATCTCAAGCGCGACTTCCTTCTTATCGGCGGGAAGGAATTCCTTCGGCGCCACTTCGGCGACATCCTCGCGTTCGACTTCGCTGGCGGATTTATCACTGCGCAGGCCAAGGAACACGGGCGCGCGAAGCTTGCTGTCATCGGTCCAGTTCTGGAATTTGATTTGCGCGACGAGTTCCGGTTTCACCCAGACGGTTCCGCGCGGAATCTTGTCGCCGGCAGCGAACGGTGATTTTGAAACCCGCCGCGGGTCGAGTTCCAGAAAGACTTCGCGCAGAGCGTGTTCGTTAAATCCCGTCCCGACGTTGCCCGCGTAGATCAGCTTGCCGCCTTCGTAGTATCCAAGCGCAAGAGAGCCGAAATAGTCGCGCTCACCCGGAAGATAGCCGCCGATGACAAACTCCTGCTGAGAGGTGAGCTTCAGCTTGAGCCAGTTGCGGCTACGGCGCGATTCGTAAACGCTGGTTTTGCACTTGGCGATCAGTCCTTCGAGCCCGGCGGCGCGCGCGGCTTCGAGCAGTTCCCCTCCTGCCTCGAAGTGATCGGAGAGTCGAAGCAGCGGGTGCGGCTTGATGATTTCGGCCAGGGCGCGCTTGCGATCGAAGAGCGCTACGCGGCGCAGATCGTAGCCATCGAGATAAAGAAGATCGAAGGCGTAGAAATGAACCGGCGACTTCTGCGCCATCTTCGCGATCGAGTTCGCGTCCTGCTGATGGATGCGTGGCTGGATGAGTTCGAATCTTGAAATGCCGTGGGGGTCGAGGGCCACGATTTCGCCATCGAGAATCGCCTGCTTCGCTTCGATGAAATGCGAAAGAACCTGCAGCTCCGGATACTGGCGGTCGCAGCGATTGTTGTTGCGGGTGTAGATCGCGAGGTTCTGGTTATCAATAAATACCAGGCCGCGAACGCCATCCCATTTGATTTCGAAGAGCCAGTCGGGGCCTGTCGGAGGGTGGTCCGTCAGATTCGCGGCCATTGGCGCGAAGAACCCTGGCATATGCGCCGCGACAGCCCCGGGCAGCGACGAGGGATCAAAGCTTGCTACGCGTGAAGTTTTTTTTTAGCGCCTGCCGATTTCTTTTTAGTTGCCGGAGCTGATTTCTTTTCGTGCGCCGGAAGATCCGCCGCGATTTCTTCCTGGGTGCGGCCGGTTTTCACGCTGTACGCGTAGTTCTCGATATCCCAGCCAGGTTGCACGTAATCATCGCGGTGCTTGATGATCAGCCATTCATTCCCTTTGCCGCGATTCTTCATGTGGACGAGCACAAATGACCCATGGAGCTTTTCGCCGTAGAGCGTAAATTTGAGATCGCCGCGCGCGATCTGATCGAGACCGGCAGCATCGCCCTCGAGTTCGAATGTGCCGCGGTCCCACAGCATCACGCTGCCCGCGCCGTAGTTGCCTTTCGGAATGTTGCCTTCGAAATCGCCGTAATCGAGGGGGTGGTCTTCCACCATGGCGGCAAGGTGTTTGACGGAGGGATCGAGCGACGGCCCTTTGGGGACCGCCCAGGATTTCAGGGTTCCGTCGATTTCGAGGCGGAAATCGTAGTGCAGGCGGGTAGCGTTGTGGCGCTGGATGAAGAATCGGCCCGAATGTTTGTCGCTGCGAACCGGTTTACCCGGGCCCGGTTCCGGCGTATTCCGAAAATCCCGCTTACGGGCATATTCTTGCAGTGACATAAACGACTGGAAATGTTCGCATTTCCATGTTATGACTGTACACTGAGTAGTTCTGCGACAAACGTGAGGCTTCTTACATGGCGACGAGCATCTGGAAAGGGCATCTGACGTTCGGACTGGTTTCCTTCCCGGTCCGGCTGTTTACGGCGGCTCGGAGCGAGAATATCAGCTTCAATCAGCTCCACAAAGAGGACGCATCGCGCATCAAGCAGGTGATTTACTGCGCGGCCGAGGACAAGCCGATTCCCCGCGACGAGATCGTGAAAGGTTACGAATACGAGAAGGGCAAGTATGTCGTGATCGATGATGAGGACATTAAGAAGGTCGCGCCGAAGACCGCCAAGGTCATGGAGATCCAGGAGTTCGTAAAGGCAGATGATGTGGATCCCGTGTTTCTGGAAAGCTCGTACTACATGGCGCCGGACGAGGGCGGCGAAAAACCGTATGCGCTGCTGTTCGAGGCCATGAAGGAGACGAAGTATTACGGCGTGGCGAAAGTGGCGATGCACAATCGCGAGCACGTGGTGATTTTGCGGGCGGGCGACAAAGGGATGCTGCTGCACACCATGTATTACGCCGACGAGGTGCGGCGCAGCGAGGAATTCCGGACGGACACGAGCCACGTGAAAGAGAAAGAACTGGCGTTGGCCAGGACGCTGGTGGAATCGCTGGCCTCATCGTTTGAGCCGGAAAAATATCACGATAATTATCGCGAGAACCTGCGCAAGATGATCGAAGCGAAGGTCCAGGGCCACAAAGTGGTGGAGACGCCGGCGCCGCACGTGGCTCCCGTGATCGACATTATGGACGCTCTGCGCAAGAGCCTCGAAACCCGGAAGCCGCCGAAGACGGCGACCGCAGCGGCCGGTTCGAGTGAGGAAGAAGAGTCCAACGCCGTGGCCGAGCAGCCAAAGCGGAAACGCGCGCCCCGAAAAGCCAAAACCGCGTGATAGCCTGATCGCATTCCAAACGCGATTTCCAGACCGACTCGCCGTGAACTCATAGGGCTGGCGGCAGGGGCATGCCTTGGGCGGCCTGCACGCGCCGCGACCAGCCGGAAAAATGTGCTGCTGATCATGTCCGATCAGCACAAGCGGGACTGTCTCGGGGTGGCTGGGAATCCCGTGGCGCGGACCCCGAATCTGGATGCGCTCGCGCGATCTTCGGTTCGATTCACCAGCGCTTATTGCAGCAATCCGGTGTGCACGCCTTCACGGGCGTCGCTGCTGACGGGCCTCTACACCCATAACCACGGGGCATGGAACAACACGACGCCCTGGCCGCCTTCGCATAAAACCATCGCGCATTATTTTTCAGCCGCGGGATACATGACGGGGCTGGTGGGCAAGATGCACTTCGTGGATGCCCAGACGCACGGGTTCGATTACCACCTCGACTTCAACGACTGGTATCAGTACCTTGGGCCGAAGGCGAAGCTGTACGCGGACGAGTTGAGCCGCGCCAATTCGGGAGCCGGGATGCCGCAGATCGACGATCTGTGGCGCGATTTCGGCGATCCGTGGAAGGGCGATCGGGAGCTGGACGACAGACAGGGTCCGGTAGCCGTCGGTCGCGTTTCAAAGATCCCGGAGCAGGATCATTTCGAGAGCTTCGTGGCGCGCGAGTCGGTGCGGTTTCTGAGGAATTTCGGGCGCGACCGGCCCTTTCTGCTGCTGACTTCGTTCCTGAAACCGCACGATCCGTTTATGCCCGCAGCGCGGTTCGCGCAGATGTTCCGCGCGGAGGATATGCGGCTGCCTGCAAGCTGGGGCAAAGTAGATCTGAAGGCCGTGCCGAAGGAGGTGCGGGACTCGATCCGGCGTAATGCGCCGACGCCGGAATTGTCGGATCCCGAGGCGGCGCGGCGCCGAATCGCTTATTACTACGCGAGCCTGGCGCAGATGGATGATTGCGCGGGAATCGTTCTGCGCACGCTTAAAGAGTTGGGGCTCGAGGATGACACGATCGTGCTGTATACATCGGACCACGGTGAAATGCTGGGCGAGCATGGAATGTGGCAGAAGTTCGAGTTCTATGAGGGTTCCTGCGGCGTGCCGCTGATGATTCGTGCGCCCGGCGCAACACCGGGCAGTTGTAGCAGTCCGGTCAGCCTGGTCTCGGTATTGCCTACGCTGGCTGAGATGGCGGGCGTGCCGGTGTTGGGGCAGATGGACGAGAGCAGTCTGGTTCCTCAGATTCGTGATCCGCATGCCGCGCGCAACCGGCCGGTTTTCGCGGAATATAATCTTCACAATCCGCGCGCGAAATATATGATTCGCGACGGGCGCTACAAGTACAGTTACTGGACGCACGATATTCCGGAACTGTACGATCTCGAGGCCGATCCCGAGGAGTTGCGGAACCTGGCGCCTGATCGATCCTACGAGTCCACCGTGAAAGGACTCAAGGAGAAGCTGTTCAACTGGTACAAGCCGCCCGAATAAGTATCGCCGGCCGCTAAGATAAAGCCGATGCTTGCCGTAAGAATTGAGAAATTCGGCCCGCCTTCGGAGTTACAGTTGCGCGAAATCCCACAACCGAAGCCAGGGCCGGATGAGGTGCTCGTGCGGGTTCATGCGGCTGCCATCAATCCAAGCGATGTGAAAAATGTGGCCGGCAAATTTCATCAGACGATCCTGCCGCGAACGCCGGGCCGCGATTTTTCGGGCGTGGTGGAAGAGACCGGCCAGCAAATCTGGTCCACCGGCGGCGAAATCGGCTTTACGCAGGACGGCGCGCACGCCGAGTATGTGCTGATCCACAAGGGCGCGATTCGTCCCAAACCCGCCGCGCTCAATATGGAGCAGGCTGCGGCAATCGGAACGCCTTTCTCACTGCATGGCGTTGCCTGACCGGCGCGCAGGTGAAGCCGGACGAAACTGTATTGGTTATCGGATCTCAGGGGGCAGTGGGGTCGGCGGCCTCCCATCTCGCCCATTGGAAGGGCGCACACGTTATCGGCGCGGACCGGCGCGACGATGCCGCGATCAACACCACCAACCCATACTGGACAGAACAGGTGAAGGCGCGTACCAGCGGGCGCGGCGTGGATATTGTGGTCGATACCGTTGGTGGGGCAATGTTCGAGCCGGGCCTGAACTGCCTCGGAATGCATGGCCGGCAGACCGCAATTACATCTACGGGCGGAAGCCGCGTATCGTTCGATCTGATCGAGTTCTATCACAAGAGCGCGCGGCTGATCGGCGTGGATTCGCTAAAAGTGAGCATGCGGGCGGTGGGGGCGATCCTCGATGAACTCGCACGCGGTTTTGAAGAAGGCGCGCTCACGCCGCCGCACGTGGAAACGCATCCGCTCCGGGATGCAGTTGCCGCCTACCAGGCCGCCGAGCGCGGCGGCAAGCATGTGCTGATGGCGACTTAAGCGCATCCCCATCGCGAAACCGGCTGGCCCCTAAATAAATAGCCCCGTCGCACTGGCTCTCGATGGATTTTCCCGATGTACCGGGCCAACCGACTCGTGGGCGACATTCGTTCAGGATGTTTTAAAGACTCACTTGTTACTATCGACCTCGGTCGGTACTTAGGAGAGAACATGGCGAGCAAACCAGAGATGCTGAAGAACGTCCCGCTTTTTGCTTTGTTGGACGATGATGAGCTGGCGGTACTCGCCGGCCAGGTCGACGTCAGGGGCTTCGCTCCCCGCGAACGCATTTATAAGGTCGGAACTCCGGCGCCGCAAGCCTATGTAGTTGTCTCGGGAAAAATCCGAGTCACCACCATTGATGAAGATCAGCAGGAAGTCGTTGTCGACCAGCCTGAGCCCGGCGATTTCTTCGGGTTCGCCTCCATGCTGGACGGGACGCCGCACCAAACCAGCGCTCATGCGCTTGAAGAGAGCGTGTGTCTGGAAGTATCACGAGACGATATTGAGGCGCTTCTCGAACGTAAGCCGCACGCGGGAATGGATCTGCTCACCACACTCGGCCGGCAGTTTCACGCCGCCCAGAACCTCGTGCGAACGCGCGCCAGCCGGAATCCCAATGAGGTGATCGAGGAGGAAACCACGGTTGGCGAGCGCATCGCCGATTCCGTAGCCCGCTTTGGCGGCTCATGGAAATTTATCATCCTGTTTGGCGTCTTTTTGACCGTGTATACGGCCATTAATATTGCTCTTGACAAAAACGCCTGGGATCCCTATCCATTCATTCTGCTCAATCTTTTTCTTTCGATGCTGGCGGCGATTCAGGCGCCCGTCATCATGATGAGTCAGAATCGCCAGGACGCAAAGGACCGGGTGCGTGGAGAACTTGATTTCGAAGTGAACCGGCGCGCGGCGTCCGACATTCAGGGCCTGGCCCGCAAGCTGACGCTGCTGGACGAGAAGATCGACGATCTCGGAATGCTGGTCCGGATGCCGAAAAACCAGTGAGCGCTGCTCACCGCCTCGTTACCTTGGGCGTTAGAAGCTTTCGGAAGAACCTGTTGCCGCCGGCCACAACGACGGCGGAAACAACTCGGCGGGTTTGCCTTCGATTTCGACCAGAGAGCCGGAACGCGCCGCTGGCGCGCGCACGAAGGCGAGGCCTGCCCCGGCCGTAGCCGACGTAACTTCACCTGCTTCCTTACCCTCGAACAAAACCTTTGCGCCTGGCGCAACCGCTACCCCGGCCGCAACACGAAAACCCATCAGCAGCCGGTTCACATGACCGCGCGAGCGTACCCGCTCGACGATCTCCTGGCCGAGATAGCATCCTTTCTGAAAATGCACCGCGTCCATGAGTTGCGATTCCTGTGGGATCGTCCGGTCGTCGATATCGACGCCGTACAGCGGCCTGAAGTTGGCGATCCGGACGGCCTCCGCATCTTCCTCGGAAGCGGCGATGGCTCCTGCGCTTTCAAGCAGTTCGAGTGCGGAATCGCGGTCCTCTTCGGGGCCATAGATGCGCAGTCCGTCGGCTCCCGCGGCCGCGATCGAGGCCACCGTGTAATCGCCCCATCGAATATGCGCGAACCGATCGGCGGGGCCGGGCATAGCGGCCGCGGCGGCCATCTGTCTCGACTTCGGGCCCTCGAGTCCGAGGGCGAAAGTCTGGTCCGTCACGTCGTCGAGGCTCACATCATCCGCGATGATGTAGCGATCCAGATGCTCGCGCAGGCTTTCCCGCGCGGCGGCGACGGTATCGAGAAGAAAATGATCTTCGAAGCAAAGAATGAACGCATCCGCAACAATGCGGCCCTGCGCATTCAGGAAAAAGGCATAGACGCCCTGCCCAGGCTGCATGCCCTGGATGTGGTTGGTGCTCATGGCGTGCAGAAGCCGCGCCCTGTCTTCTCCCGTAACGCGGATTCTCCCGCGCTCGGATAGATCGAGCACGGCGGCGCTGTTCATCAGAGCGTCGTGGCCCGGAGTCGGAGAGAGTATGGACTCGCTCGTAGTCATCGCAGTGTTAAACCTCGCAGTACAGCCGAAAGAATCACGATGATAATGCCGCTCACGACCACTCCCGTGAGTTGGCGGGAGCGGCGCCGGTTATCGGGGCGGGCGGCCAGAATCACAGCCGCGAAAACATGCAGCGCAAGCAGGATCTTGATGCCGAAAATCGCGTGATATGCAGACGTCAGCCCGGTCTTGTGCAGGAAGTTGTAGATGCCGGATACGATCAGGCCGGTAATCGCCGTCAATACCCATGGCCTCCATGCCCCGGCCGTCGCGTTGCCCAGCTTCGCGCGAGTATCTGCGGCCAGCGCGTTTTCCGCGGGGATTGCGGCGAAACGCCAGGCGATTACGCCGCCAAGAAGCGTGATGGCCGATAAGACGTGCAGGGCGCGAAAGAAGAGGGCTACGAAATTGATCGCATTCATCCAACGATCATGATGAGCGATGATCGGATCAGGATGCAATCCGAAGCGCGCAATCCCACGCAATCCGGGACCGCCGCATGATTCACGAAATTATCCCTGTCGGCATGCTGGGATGCAACTGTTCGGTGATTGGCGACGAGACCTCTCGGGACGCGATGGTGATCGATCCGGGCGACAACATCGAGCAGATTCTTGACATTCTCCGGCGCCATAACCTTACGCTCAAAACCATTGTGGTGACCCATGCGCATATCGATCACATCGGCGGCGCGGCGCGTCTGCGAGCCGCAACCGGCGCATCGGTCTATATGCACCAGGACGACGCGATGCTGAGCGATCAGCTTGATATGCAGGCGGCGTGGCTGGGCGTCGAAACGCCGGAGAACCCCGGGATCGATACGGCCGCGCGCGAGGGCGACACACTGTGGGCCGGGTCCATCGAGGCGGCGGTGCTGCACACGCCAGGACACACGCCCGGGAGCATTTCCCTTTATATTGCCGCTGAGAATAAACTTATCGCGGGCGATACTCTGTTTCGCGGGAGCATCGGGCGGACGGATCTGCCAGGCGGAGATTCTGCGGAAATCGTGAAATCGATTCAAACAAAACTTTACGCATTGCCGGAAAGTACGATCGTGATACCCGGACATGGCGCAACCACGACGATCGCAATCGAAAAAAGATCGAATCCGTTCGTGCGCGGCTAATTTGTCCAGCCGCTTCCGAAATGGTATTTCTCCTGCTAAGAATAGACTGAAAGGGGACGTGAACCGTTCGCGGTCCACGCTCGTCCAATGAATTGGAGAATGCGTCGCGTAATCTTCCTGCTTCCGTTGCTCGCCGCTGGCGCCATAGCGCAGCAGGCGAGCCTGACGACACTCCCGCCGGACGAACCTGGCGATGCCGTGTTCCATTCAGAGGCCCGGCTGGTGATACTTCAGGCGACCGCTACCGGCCCCGATGGTCACCTGGTGACGAACCTTCCACAGTACGTGTTCCGCGTCTTCGAAAACGATGTTCCGCAGCAGATCACGCTCTTCAAACGCGAGGATGCGCCCATTTCCCTGGGACTTCTGATCGATGCCAGTTCGAGCATGCGTGACAAGCGCGAGAAAATAGCGAAAGCCGCGCTAACGCTTGTGCGAGCCTCCAATCCGAGCGACGAGGTCTTCATCATGGGTTTTCATGACCAACCGTGGATCGCGCAGGATTTCACGCGTAATATCGGGGATATGGAGAAGGCGTTGAATGGCATCGAGCTCGGCGGCGCGACCGCAATGCGAGATGCGCTTTCGATCGGCCTCCACCATGCAAAGCGCGTCGGGACCAACGACAAGAAAGCGATTCTTGTGGTTACAGACGGTGAAGACAACGCGAGCAAGGTAGACCTGGATCAACTGGTACGCGAGTCCCAGCAAACCGGCGTGCTGATTTACGCGATCGGGCTGCTGAACGATGCGAAGCCGGAGGAGGCCGCGCGCGCCAAACACGATCTGGACGCGCTGACGCTCGCAACGGGCGGCAAAGTCTTCTACCCGAAAGACCTGGCCGAGGTGGACAGCATCGCACAAGCCGTGGCCCACGATCTTCGGAATCAGTACACGATCGGTTACACCCCGTCGAATACGAAGCAGGATGGCACGTATCGTCGCATCAGGGTGATTGTGAATTCACCGCCGAACGTGACGGTGAAGACGCGCACCGGCTATTACGCTTCGGGCCAGCCGCAATCCTGATCGCCGGCAGGAGCGCGGGTTGAATCGCCGAGGCCGCGCAACGCTTCCACCATCTGCCGGTAAGCTTTCACATGGCCCTCCAGAAAGGCGAGTTCCTTGCGCAGCAGGGCGATCGTTTCCCGATCGGCGCTGAGCGGATTGGGGATGCTTTCGATGAGACTGCGAATGTTGGGCGTGAGTGAATCGTAGCAGGACTTCCGGTGATCTCCCGCTATGGCCGATTCAGCCATGCGGAGCCAGTATTCAATGTGGAACGCGCGGCTTGCTTCCACCTCGGCCGCGTCCGGCGTGAGATCGTGGATTGCCCAAAGATCCAGCAACCGATGCTCCGCGTTTTGTAACGATTCTGACAGAAAGCCCCGAAACGTGTAGAATAACACGCGGGGCCAAGGGCAATTGGCGGTTCCTGGCCGCAGCCAGGCGGATCGATTTCGACCGTAGATTCGATGTGTTTTAGCGCACCTGCCGTGTGGCCAGACGGAGGACTACGGAGCCCCTGGATCCGTTGGGCAACCGCAGTCCCGATCGTCTCGGCGTTTATCCGTCTGTCAGGCTAAAATAATCACGCCTCGCGTTTCAGCTCAATAGGTCCGCGGAGTTCCCGTCATCGAAGAACTTTCGCTTACAGCTCCCGTTTTAGCCGCATCGCGCATTGCGCGCACTTCGTTGTGCCTTTGTTGCACCTGCCTGTATTGCCGTTCGACGATTGCGTGAATATCCGTGGGCAGATCTTTGCTCAGCGCATCGCGATAGTTCTTTACGGCATTGTCTTCGCCGCGCTCGGCTTCTTCCAGAATGCTGTGGTCGCTGCCGCCCGTCAGCGCGGCTTTCAATCCGATCCAGCCGCGATGCAGCGCGCCGCTGGCGGAGCCTGAAGTCTCAGGTTTGCCCCCAAGGCGCGCTACTTCCGCCTGCAATTCGCTTGCGGCGCTTGCGCGTTCACTTGCGATGGAACGGAAAGTCGCAGCATAAGACGTATTTTTCATCTTGTCGGCAGATTCGCGGAAGCCCTGCTCACCATCTTTCAGGGTTTCAATCAGGGTGTTCAGAGTCGAACGGATCTCGTCGGTGTCGATCATTGTTGTCTCCTTCGCGAAGCGTGGTGGCAGGTGAGGTTCCGTCGTGAGTCCGCGAACAGGAGAAGTGGCGCAGTGTTCGGCCCCGTGCCGTTTCGATCGCTTCAGATAATGTCGGCGAACGATTTGCGCAGCTTATAAAACCATGCGTGCCCGGCAAAGAAGACGATAACCGAGAGCACGGTAAGCCAGGCAAGGGAGTCTAAGTCCGGAGCCGAACCCTCGAGCAGAATCGCCCGATACCCGCGAACCAGGACAAACATCGGGTTCTTGCGCAACAACCCGGCCGCGGCCTGTGGAAGTGAGGACTCCGGATAACAGATGGGGGTGATAAAGAACCACACGGTGAGCAGGAACCCGTTCACCTGAGCGAGATCGCGAACGAAGACGCCCAGCGCCGCGAGGAACCAGCAGACGCCCGCAGTAAACAGGATCTGCGGCGCCAGCAGCGCCGGAAGATAAGCCACGCTTGCAGGGAGATCGTGCCGAATAATGAGCAGCGCGAGCGTGAACAGCAGAATCCCGAACACCTCCGTTACCAGGCCTGCGGCCACCAGGTTCACCGGCAGCGTCTCCACGGGAAATACCAGCTTCCGGATGAAATTGCGGTGTTCGATCATGATCGAGGGCGCACGGCCGATGGCCTCGCTGAAGGCGAGCCAGGGCAGCATTCCCGCGAGGAAATACAAGGCGAAGCTTGCACGGCTGGGGTCGTTGCCGAACCTCGAGTTCAGCACCAGGCCGAAGACGAAGAAGTAGGTCAGCATGAGCAGCAACGGGTTGAGCAGCGCCCAGAAAGCGCCTGCAAACGATCCGCTGTAGCGGCTCAGCACGTCCCGGCGGACCAGCGTCCGAATCAGGGCCCGGTTTCGCCAGATCGATTTCACAGGCAGCACGAACGCCCGGCCGATTCCGCGCTGCAGCCGCCGGCGCCGCACTTCGCGCCAGCGTGTCACGCGAAAGCCGCGCAGTTCCGCGCTGCCCTGTTCGTTTACCATCACGTTCACCAGCAGGAACGGCCAGCCCTCCGCGTAATACCAGGCGACGTTCTCGCGCATCATCGAGACATACACGGCGTATTCGCCGGGCTCGGGGGGAAGCGCTACCGTCAGATCGCGGGCGTGCGCCTGGCCTGGCGGGAGATCAAGCGGCGCGCGTTTGCCATCCACTACGAGCGTGCCGGTCGGCTCATCGAAGAGGTGATACCCGAGCGCCCATCCATCTTCGGGTGACCACCGTTCGGGACCGCGGTTCTCGATTTCCGAGTGAATGTGAAGGCCGTGGGATTCGAGTTGTACGTTGACGGCGCGGAATTG
>Ga0157370_10004412_pt1 | contig 16137 bp, 27 predicted proteins | sample C35metaG_FD_113463 | JGI IMG/M metagenome (GOLD analysis project Ga0157370, IMG submission 113463) | Corn rhizosphere microbial communities from Kellogg Biological Station, Michigan, USA - C3-5 metaG | ecosystem: Host-associated > Plants > Roots > Rhizosphere > Soil | place: USA: Michigan...
CGATCGCGCGATAGCGATGCGTCTGCATGCGATCGTCAAGGCCAGCGCACCCGCGCTGTCGCCGAGGACCGGTACGGGATGCCGGCCTATGCCAGGGACCGGCAATGTCGTCTGCTTCTTCCAGAGCGCACAGAAATTCAAGACGAGGTACCCGACGCTCGGCTTCAGCGACAAGGCGAACCTCGACGACGGCGCGATGTGGCCGACCGCCTTCGCGCTGAAGGAGTTGAGTTCCGCTGAAGAGGCAAGGATCGCGATGCTCGTGAAGCGAGCGGCCGGTTGAAGCGGATGCGGCGTCTTGCCGGGTTGCGACGGTTGCCATCGGTCCAGTCGATGCCGTGACCATCCTCGAACCGAACAGCACGATGATCGTCCGTCGCCTGACCCCCGATGACGTGCTGCCGTATCGGCAGCTGATGCTCGAAGCGTACGAGCGTCATCCTGATGCGTTCACGTCGACCGTTCGCGAGCGAGCCGCCCTTCCGATGTCCTGGTGGGAGTCGCGTGTCAGCGAAGCTCCTGCGTCGTCCGAGCTCGTGTTCGGCGCCTTCGACGGTCATCGGATGATCGGAGCTGCGGGCCTCGCGTTCGAGACGCGCGAAAAGGCGAAACACAAGGCGACACTCTTCGGCATGTACGTTCTGCCAGATTTCAGGCACCACGGCGTTGGCCGCGATCTCGTTTTCAAGGCTCTCGAATTCGCAAGAAGCCGTCCGGGTGTCGTGCTCGTTCAGCTTACCGTCACGCAGGGCAATGCGGGCGCCCGCTCGCTGTACGAGAAGTGCGGATTCATTCCATTTGGTGTCGAGCCGTATGCCGTCGCCGTTGGCGACGCGTTCGTCTCGAAAGTCCATATGTGGTGCGACTTGCGGCGGCCCGGCTGATTTTGCGGCGAAGCGTCTCGCTTTCGTTGAAATCACGACCGACGTCGACAACGTCGCTCGCAGCGAGTGATCCTCGCGAACGGTGGCGTGCTGGTCGACCCATTCATAAAACGCTGCATTCGGTAGCAAGCCCGGCTTCCGGTATCGTATTCATCTTGCTTGATCGGGTGCTCGAGCTTCCGATTGCCAACCCGGAGGCGGACGCTTATCCCGTCATGTGAAACGATCGTCGGAGGAAGGATGAAGAAGTCGGATTCGGGCGAGAAGCTTTCGGCCTCCGAGCTGATCGACAAACGAATCGCCGATCTCGCAGATTGGCGAGGCGAGACGTTGAGCCGGATGCGCGAGCTCCTCAGGGAAGCCGACCCGGACGTCGTCGAAGAGTGGAAGTGGATGGGGACGCCCGTCTGGTCGCACGACGGGATCATCTGCACCGGCGAGTCTTACCAGTCGATCGTGAAGCTGACCTTCGCGAAAGGCGCTTCGTTGAAGGACCCGGCGAAGCTTTTCAATTCGAGCCTCGATGGAAATGTAAGGCGAGCGATCGACATCCATCAGGGCGACAAAATAAACGCAGGAGCATTCAAGGCGCTCATCCGTTCGGCAGTTGCCCTCAATGCTTCTGCGGTAAAGGCGAGGAAGAGGCGAGCGAAATAGCCTCTGCACCAGACACATCCTGGCCGATCGTCGCTGACGACAAGTGGCCTCGCCAATCGCACTGCGAGCCTCCATTGCCGGGGACGCCGAGCGCGTCGCACAGATCCTGATCGACGTACGTTCTGCGTTCATGCCCTACGCTCCTCTGATCCACGCTCCGGACGAGGTGCGCAGTTGGGTGCGCACGTTCCTGGTACCGTCTGCCGGAACCATAGTTGCCGAACGGAACGGCGAAGTCGTCGCTGTCATGGCGACGGAACGGGAACCGGCATGCTCATGGATCATGCAAATGGCCGTGGCTCCGCCGTACACCGGGATTGGCATCGGCTCGGCCCTGCTCGAATACGCTTTGGCCGTTCTGCCTTCGCCGATTCGGCTTTATACCTTCCAGGCCAATGCCGGCGCCCGGCGGTTCTATGAGCGCCACGGCTTTCGAACAATTCAGCTCACCGACGGCCAAGACAATGAAGAACGATGCCCGGACGTTCTTTACGAATTCGTCGCTCCCGGAACGGCGCTCGGCGTCGTCATCGCGGACGACCGCTGATCCGTGACTGCGTCCTATCGACCTGGCGACCTCGGCGACGCCGAACCGCTTTCCGCGCTCGTACAAAGGGCGTTGCGTCCCGAGAGGCTGCCGGGCTGGACCCCGGACGCGATTTCCAGCTTGCTGCGCAAGAGCTACCCGGAGCCGCTCCGAGACAAGATTGGTACGGCTTCGTACGCGCACGTGGCCATTGGCGATGGCGCTATCGTCGGCTTCGTCCTTTGCATTCAACCGCGGTTGCTGAATCTTCTGGTCGTCGATCCTGCATTTCAACGCGTCGGAATCGGCACGCACCTGATCGAGCGCATGCTCGAGCACCTCGCATCTAGCGCCCCCGATCTCAGCATCGTAGAAGTCAGCCATGTCACCGACGGGCTCGCGACTGGGCACAACCCATCGATCCTTTAGCCACCACCATGGATGCCAACATGCCTGACGTCGTATCACCGGAAACAATCGCCGAATCGCTGACCGAGCATTGGTCCCCCCGCGTGATCGCCGAGCTCGACGATTGCTTCGTCAAGGTCGCCAAGGTCGAGGGCTCGCTCGCATGGCACAGTCACAACGGCGAGGACGAGCTCTTCTACATCCTCAAGGGATCGTTGCGAATCGAGATGGAGGAACGCGTCGCAGTGCTGCATGAAGGCGATCTGTTCGTCGTTCCGAAGGGCGTTCGTCACAATCCCGTTGCCGAACACGAGTGCCTGATTCTGCTCGTCGAGCGCAAGACGACACTGCACACAGGCGACGAGTTCACCGACAAGACGCGCAGCATCGCCGAGCAAATGCGCCCGTTCGCGTGAGGGCGCTACCATAGTGCCCCGTCGAACGCGACAACCGCATGCGAAGCGTGGCCGGCATCGATCGATTCATTGCCTTCATTCTGGCGTGCGTCTGGCTGGGCGCCGGCGTGGCGGGATTCATCATTGCGATCGTCGACGCCCGCCTGTTGCTCGGACTGGTTTCGCTGCTGGCGGTCGGCTATGCGTGCCTCTGGTTTCGCGTCGTCGCGCTTTCGCGGCTCCTGACGTGGACCTCGCTCGCGCTGCCTTGGCGGGTGCGTTAGCCCGATTCTGTCGTCGATCGACCTTCACATGAAGACGGCAACGCGAGCGATTGGCGATGCCCGGTGATCCGCAATACTGGTTTCCGGCAAAGCGCTATGGCTGGGGATGGAGCTTTCCCACGACGTGGCAGGGATGGGTCGTCATGGCGGTCTACGTGATACTGATCGGTGCCGGGGCGGCTTTCATTCGGCCCTCTCTGCAGCCGGTACGCTTCGTCGCGTACGTGCTGATTCTGACCTGCCTGCTCGTCGCGGTGTGTTGGGCGACAGGCGAACCGCCGCGTTGGCGATGGGGTCGCCGTCGATGAACGCGTTCGGCACGTGCGCACCACCCTCGACATCGCCGCAATTTGCGTGAAGAACCGATGACACCCACCCACTCCGTCCTGCTCACGATCGGCCTTTTCGCATTGACGTTCCTCAGTCCCGGACCCAACCTGCTCGTCGTCGTGCAGTCGAGTCTTTCCGCGGGACGTGCCGCAGGCATCGCGGCCGGACTCGGCGTCGCGGCCGGCGATGCGATCTATGCAGCGCTCGGTCTTCTCGGCATGGCCGCCGTCGTTGGCGAATCAGGCGACCTGTTCACCGCGATCAAGGTCGCAGGCGGGCTGTATCTGCTGTGGCTCGCATGGAAGATGTTGAGAGGCGGCAGCGGTCTGCAACTCGACCAAGCGCCTCGCGCGTCGTTCGCGATGCCGACGAATCTCTTCCTGCGCGGACTCGTCACCGACCTCGCGAATCCGCAGACCGTCCTCTTTTTCGCGAGCATTTTTGCGGTAACGCTGACCACGACGACGCCGGCGTGGGCCAAAGTGCTTTCGTGGCTCGGCATCGTCGCCGTCTCCGCAGTCTGGCGTTGCGTTCTGAGCTTCGTCTTCTCGCGCCAGCGGATGCGAGCGGTCTACATGCGCTGGCAACGGGCGATCGAGCGTCTAGCCGGCGTCGCGTTCGCAGCGTTTGGTGCGAAGTTGCTCGTCGAGGGCTTGGCCAAGCGATAGCGGCCGGTCGCGACGATGCTCACGCCCGACGACATCCGCGCTATTCCGTTGTTCTCGTCGCTCGCCGAAAGCGAGCTTGCGCACCTCGCGCAAACGTCGGCCGACCTGCGTCTGCAACCCGGCGAATATGCCGTCCCGGAAGGCGGCGAGCGCGCGATCTTCGCGGTGCTCGACGGCAAAATCGAGGTCGTCAAGACGTTCGACGGCATCGAGCGTCGTCTCGGATTTCGCGTGCCCGGCACGATCTTCGGCGAGGTGCCGATGACGCTCGGCACGCCGTTTCCCGGCGGTTATCGGGCCATCGAGGCGTCACGCGTCATTCGCATCGAGCCGCGCGATTACTACGCGATCGCCGCGGCATCGCCCGCCGTCGCGACGAAGATCGGCGCGCTCGCACGCGAACGGATCGGCGGACTTGCCGGTATCGCGTCCGAAGCGCCGAAGCCGCGCGTCACGATGATCGGCCACCGATGGGACGCCGCATGCAGCACGTTGCGGCAGTTCCTCGCGCGGAACCAGATCACGTACGAATGGATGACGCCCGATGCGCCCGAGGTTGCGGCCCACTGGAGCGGCGGGCTGCCGAGCGACGGCGACTGTCCCGCGCTTCGCCTGATGGACGGGACAATTCTGGTGCGACCGGCGGCACGCGATGTCGCCGAGCGACTGGGCCTGCAAACGAAGCCGCACCTTTCCGAATACGACACCGTCATCATCGGCGGCGGTCCCGGCGGACTCGCCGCGGCCGTTTACGGCGCTTCCGAAGGATTGTCGACGCTCGTCATCGAGCGCGAAGCGCCCGGCGGGCAGGCCGGCACGTCGTCGCGAATCGAGCACTATCTCGGCTTTCCAAGCGGCGTGTCGGGCGACGAACTCGCGAGCCGCGCGCTGCAGCAGTCGAGGCGGCTCGGTGCGGAGATCGTCGTGACGCGCTCGGTCGCGCGGATCGATCCACGGACGCGGCACATCCATCTGGACGGCGACGAAGTCATCCGCGCGCGCACGGTGATCCTCGCGACGGGCGTCGCGTGGCGCCGTCTCGCGATCGACGGCTTCGACCGCCTGATCGGCAAGGGCGTCTACTACGGCGCCGCACGCAGTGAAGCGGTCGGCACGCAGGGTCTCGACGTGCATTTGATCGGCGGCGGCAACTCCGCCGGACAGGCAGCGCTGTACTTCGCCAACCACGCGCGAAGCGCCACGCTCGTCGTGCGCGGCGATTCGCTCGCGAAGAGCATGTCGCGCTACCTCGTCGAGCAGCTCGCCGCGAAGTCGAACATCCGAGTGCAGCTGCATTCCGAAGTCGTCGCCGCCCACGGCGATACTCATCTGGCTGCGATCGACATACGTAACGAAGCGAGCGCCGTGCAACGCCGCGATTGCGGCGCGCTGTTCGTCTTCATCGGCGCCGATGCCGAGACCGGCTGGTTGCCGGCGGAAATCGCACGCGATGCGCGCGGCTACGTACTGACCGGCGAGGTCGTCGTCAAGGCGTCGCGCTGGCCGATCGAGCGCGACCCGTATCTGCTCGAAACGAGCGTGCCGGGCATCTTCGCCTGCGGCGACGTGCGATTGAGCCCGGTGAAGCGCGTCGCCTCCGCCGTCGGCGAAGGCAGCATGGCGATCGCGTTCGTGCACAAGTACCTGCAGCAACGCCTGTAGCGATCGCACCAGGCCGGGGTCCGCCGGGCTCGGGCGCCGGCGCCCTGCCGCTGTCCACCGATTGCCGGACGGCCGCGTACGCCGCGGTAGAGTAGAACCATGGGAATCCCGACGAAGACCTCCATGCCGAGTTCGGCTGACGCTGCCGGCACAGTATCGTCGATGTTGGCGCGCGACGTGAAGCTCGTCACGCCCGCTGCCCGGCTTTGCGACTCGTACCGCGGACTCGTCGCCGAATTCGTCGACGGTGGCGAGAAGCTCGTCCCCTTCGTGCTGGGCTTCGACCACGCCGACTTCGATGCAATGCTCGCGCGTCTCGCCGACTGTTCGCGCGGCATCGGGCTGCCCGACGGCTTCGTCGCGCATTCGACGTACTGGCTCGTCGAGGACCGGGAGCGCGTCGTCGGCGTCTCGAACGTTCGCCATGCCCTGACACCGTCGCTCCTGCGCGAAGGTGGCCATATCGGCTATGGCATCCGGCCAGGCGCCCGCGGCCGAGGCCTTGGTCGCGAGATCCTGCGCCAGTCGCTTCGGCGCGCGCACGATCTCGGCATCGCCGACGTTCTCGTGACGTGCGGCCAGGCAAATGTCGCGTCCGCGAAGGTGATCGTCGGCAACGGCGGCGCTCTCGAGTCGGAAGTGTTCGTACCCGATCGCGACGAAATCGTGCAACGATACTGGATTCGCCGCGGTGCGGTCGCTCGACCGAAGGGATGACGACAGTGGGCAGGCTTCGCCTCCGCATCGCAATGTCGCTCGACGGCTTTGTCGCCGGCCCGAACCAGAGCGTCGAGCATCCGCTCGGCATCGGCGGGATGCAACTGCACGAATGGGTATTCGGGCTTGCGGCATGGCGCGCGATGCACGGCCTTGAAGGCGGCGACGTCGATGCCAGTACGCCGATCGTCCTGGAATCGCTTGCGAACATCGGCGCGACGATCATGGGCCGCAACATGTTCGGCGGCCATCCGGGACCGTGGAACCCGGCCGATCCGTGGAATGGATGGTGGGGTGCGAATCCGCCGTTTCACCATCCGGTATTCGTGCTGACACACCATCCGCGTGCGCCGCTCGCCCTCGAAGGCGGAACGACGTTCACGTTCGTCACCGATGGCATCGAGTCGGCGCTCGCACAGGCGCAAGGTGCGTCAGGCGGCAAGGACGTGGCGCTCGCCGGCGGCGCGAAGGCCGCGCAGCAGTATCTGGCGGCCGGTCTCGTCGACGAGATGACGATCAGTGTCGTACCCGTGCTGCTCGGCAGCGGCGAGCGACTGTTCGCAAACGTCGGTGACGATCTGCACGGGCTGACGCTCGTGCGCACCGTGCCCGCGCACAACGTGACGCACCTCAAGTTCGCGCGACGCTGAAGGCGACGGTGACGACCGAGCGGCAGAAAATGCTGGCGGGCGCGCTGTACGACCCGCTCGATGCCGAGCTCGTCGGAGCGCGCGAGCGCGCGCGCGACCTCTGCTGGCGCATCAATGCAACGCGCGAGGCGCAACACGAGGAGCGGCGCCGCCTGCTCGTCGACCTGTTCGGGGCCGGCGGCGATACGGCGTGGCTGCAGCCGCCCTTCTTCTGCGACTACGGCACGAACATCCAACTCGGCACGCGCGTGTTCTTCAACTTCAACTGCGTGGTGCTCGATGTCTGCGACGTGCGGATCGGCGACTATTCGCTGTTCGGTCCGGGCGCGCAGATCCTGACGCCGCTGCATCCGTTCGATGCAGCGCTGCGCAGGCGACAGGAATACGGCAAGCCGATCGCGATCGGCACCGACGTATGGGTCGGCGGCGGTGCACTGATCCTGGCCGGCGTAAAGATCGGATCGCGCAGCGTCATCGGCGCCGGCAGCGTGGTCACCCGCGACATTCCCGACGACGTGTTCGCGGCCGGCAATCCGTGCCGCATCATCCGGACGATTTCGACATGACGACGCTCGAGCTGCGACCTAGCTGTGAAAACTGCAACACGCCGCTGCCACCGGAGGCGCTCGACGCGCGAATCTGCTCGTACGAGTGCACGTTCTGCGCAACGTGCGTCGACACCGTGCTCGGCAACGTGTGCCCGAATTGCGGCGGCGGATTCGTTCCGCGGCCGATACGGCCGTCGCGCAACTGGAAGAACGACAACTTCCTCGGCAAGGACCCGCCGAGCACCAACGTTCGCCACAAGCCGGTGAATCTCGACGCGCATGCGCTGTTCGCCGCACCGATCCGTTCGATAGCGCCGCACCGCCGTTAACCGAGGCTCGCGACGATGATCACCAGGCGACGTCACCGGGAACGACATCGGACGGATCGGATCGGCTGGCTTCGCGCGGCGGTGCTCGGCGCCAACGACGGCATCGTGTCGACCGCAAGTCTCGTCGCTGGCGTCGTGGCAGCAAACGCGACGCACGAGGACGTCATCGCGGCGGCCGTTGCCGCGCTCGTCGCGGGATCGCTGTCGATGGCGGCGGGCGAATACGTGTCCGTGCATTCGCAGGCCGATACAGAGCATGCCGACCTGGAACGCGAACGTCGCGAGCTTTCGACGGACCTGCAGGGCGAACAAAACGAGCTGACGGCGATCTACGTGCGTCGCGGCCTCGACCAGGCGCTCGCGCGGCAGGTCGCCGATCGGCTGATGGCGCACGATGCGCTCGGCGCGCATGCCCGCGACGAGCTCGGCATCACCGAGGAGGCTCGCCCGCGCCCGATCCAGGCAGCACTCGCGTCCGCGGCGAGCTTCGCGTGCGGCGCGGCATTGCCGCTGATCGTCACCGCGCTCGCGCCGACGCGCTACGTGATTCCCCTCGTCTGCGCGACGTCCCTCGTGTTTCTGGCGATTCTCGGCAGCATCGCTGCCCGCGCCGGCGGTGCGCCGGTCGCCCGCGGCGCGCTGCGCGTGACGTTCTGGGGGGCGCTCGCAATGGCCATCACGGCCGGCGTCGGCGCGCTGTTCGGAACGATTCCGTGACCGAAAGCTCTGTCCTCGAGGAGCGGCTGCGCGCGCTCGGAGCGGCCGCGTTTGCGCACGTGAACGGCATGCTCGAGCCCCATCTGCGAGAGACGGAGCGGCTGCTGCGGCGCTGGGGCAACCGTGAGGCGGTCTGCGTGGCCGGCCTCTATCACGCCGTCTACGGTACCGACGGCATCGCGGGCCATCTGGTCCTACTCGACGCACGCGAGTCAATCGCGGCGGTCATAGGAATGGAGGCCGAGCGGCTGGCTTACGTCTATGGCGCCTGTGACCGCGAACGCTTCCACCCCCGAATCGGAACACGGCTGCAGAACCAGTTCGTCGACCGGTTCACCGACAGCGAATACGCGATCACCGATGCCATGCTGTGCGATTTCTGCGAGATCACCGTGGCGAACGAGCTCGATCTCGCACTCGGGAATGCTGATTTCAAGCGCCGTCATGCGAAGGCGCTGGCAGAACTCTTCGGCCGCATGCACGGACTGATCACCGCCGGCGCGCGCGGTGCGGCATCCGATTTGCTGGCATCCGCGAATACGCGCGAAACACGGTAAACACCGATGCCGATGTCCGATTACGTTCGGAGGTTGCGCAACATGATCGGCACGACGGTGCTCGAAGTACCGACCGTCGCGGTGCTGACGTTCGACGACGAGGGCCGCGTGCTTCTCGTGCGCCACGCCGAAGGCGATGACTGGTCGACGCCGGGCGGCATGATCGAGCCGTATGAAATCCCTTCCGACGCGGCGGTACGCGAGATGTGGGAAGAGACCGGACTTCACGTCGAGTTGACGCGTCTGATCGGCGTGTTCGGCGGGCAGATCTGCACGAGCCGCTACGGGAACGGCGATGAGCTGTCGTGGGTGGCGACGGTGTTCGAAGGGAAACGACTCGACGGCGAGTTGCGCCCCGACGGTGTCGAGACGCTCGAAACGCGCTACTTCGCGCACGACGAAGCGCGCAGGCTCCGCTGCAAGCCGCACGTCGCGATGTTCCTCGAAGCGGGATGGTCGGCGCAGCGCGACGCGCATTTCCAGCCGGCGAGCTGGCGGCCCCCCATGGGCGCCGGCGAAAGGTAGCCGTGCTGGCTCGAATCGCCGCCGACACCGTCCTGCTGCTGCATCTCGCGTTCATCGCGTTCGTTATGCTGGGTGGCCTTCTCGTCCTTCGCTCGCGCCCGCTGATGCTGCTGCATCTGCCGGCCATCGCCTGGGCGACTTTCGTCGAGTCCACCGGCACGCTCTGCCCGCTCACGTTCGTCGAGAACCGGCTGCGCGCGGCGGCGGGCCTTTCGGGCTACGGCGATGATTTCGTCGGACACTATCTGTTGCACGCGATCTACCCCGACGGGCTCACACGCCCGACGCAGATGTGGCTTGCACTCGCCGTCATCGTCGTCAATGCGGCGATCTACGGTGCAATGATCCTATCGATACGAGGGCGCCTTGCCGATGGACGACGATGAACGCGCGATTCGCGCACTGCTTGCAACCTGGCACGACGCAACGGCGGCCGGCGACGTCGCACGCATCCTGCCGTTGATGGCCGAAGACGTCGTCTTTCTCGGTGCCGGCCGATCGCCGATGCGAGGACGCCGCGCGTTCGAGCAGGGACTGCGCACGCTGCTCACGCATTCGCGGATCGATTCGACCGGCGACGTGCGCGAGATCGTCGTCGCCGGTACGCTCGCCTACTGCTGGAGCGATCTGTCGGTGAAAGTGACGCCGATCGGCGGCGGCGATACGACGCGGTTGGCCGGTCCGGTGCTGTCGATCCTGCGCAAGCGCGACGGCGCGTGGACGATCGTCCGCGATGCAAACATGCTCGCGCCCGAGCCCGCCCGGATGCCATGAATCGTCCAATACGAGTCGGCCTCGTCTCGGATACGCATGGCCTGCTGCGTCCCGAGGCGCTGGCGGCGCTGGGCGGCAGCGACTTCATCGTGCATGCCGGCGACATCGGCGATGCGGCGATCCTGACGCGATTGACGACGATCGCGCCGGTCGCCGCAGTGCGCGGCAACAACGATGCCGCCGCGTGGGCGAACGGCATCCCGGACACGCAGCGCCTCGACATCGGCGGCAAGCGGATCTTCGTCATTCACGATTTGGCAGCCCTCGCGATCGATCCGGTTGCCGAGCGGGTCGACGTCGTCGTCTCCGGCCATTCGCATCGGCCCAAATGCGAGCACCGTGGCGACGTGCTCTACGTGAATCCCGGAAGCGCCGGGCCGCGCCGCTTTCGGCTGCCGATCGCCGTCGGCATGCTGACGATCGAAGGTGACGACGTCGACGCCGAGCTCGTCATGCTCGATGACGTAGTGCCGAACACGACGCGCCTTCAGGTTGCGACGCCGCGATGAGCGAAACGATGCGCGTCCATGAAGCAAGCTGCAGTTGCGGGCGGCTCAAGTTGTCCGCACGCGGCGATCCCGTTCGCGTTTCGATCTGCCACTGCCTTGCCTGCCAGCGGCGGACCGGCAGCCCGTTCGGCGTACAGGCGCGCTTCGCGCGCGAGAACGTGCGTACCGAAGGCGACGCGTCGACGTATGTCCGAACCGGCGACGAGGGCAACACGATCTCGTTCAACTTCTGCCCTGCCTGCGGCGCGACCGTCTGGTATCAGCTCGATTGCGTGCCCGGCATGGTGGCGGTTCCGGTCGGCGCCTTTGCCGATCCGACGTTCATGCCGCCCCGCTTCTCGGTGTACGAATCGCGCCGACATGCATGGGTCGTCGTGCCGGAGCGCGTCGAGCATCACGACTGAGCGATGGATCGCGCGCGCCGGCTCTTCGTGTCGCCGCATCTGGACGATGCCGTCTTCGCGTGCGGCCAATGGATCGTATCGTCGCGCGACCCGGCCGTCGTCACGATCTGCGCGGGTCGACCGCGCGCCGGCGCGCCGGTGACGACCTGGGACGCCGAATGCGGGTTTCTCGATGGCGATGACGTGATGACCCTTCGCCGCAACGAAGACCGCGCAGCGCTCGACGTGCTGGGTGCTGCGCCGGTCTGGCTCGACTTTCGCGACGATCAGTACGGAGAGCCGGGAACGCGGGACGCGATCAGCGGCGCGCTCGCAAGCGTCATCGAGCGCGAGGATGCGTCGGCGGTCCACTTTCCGCTCGGCCTCTTCCACGCCGATCACGAGCGAGCGAGCGACGCAGCGCTGATGCTCGTCGATCGCTTCGCATCGCTCGCCTGGCATGCTTACGAAGACGCGATCTATCGGCGAATCGCCGGCGCTCGCGATGCACGAATGCGAGCACTTGGCGAGCGCGGTTTCGCGCTCGAACGGTGCACGCCCGCGCTCGACGCCGACGCGGCCACGCGCAAGCGCGAGGCGGTCGCCTGCTACCGATCGCAGCTCCGTGCACTGGCAACGCGAAGCGCACACGACGACGTGCACGCGCCCGAAGCGCACTGGACCGTTTCGCACGACGGAGGCCGTCGATGATCGGCGAGCGCGTCAGCATCGTCGTGCTGACGTTCAACCGGCGCGACGAACTGCTGGGCTCGCTGTCGCAGCTCGCGCGGATCGACGAGAGCGTCCGCATCGTCGTCGTCGACAACGCATCGACCGACGACACCACGCAGGCCGTCGCGCTACACCATCCCCGCGTCGACATCGTGCGACTGCCGCGCAACGTCGGCGCAGCCGGCCGCAATGCCGGCGCGCGCGCATGCACGACGCCGTACGTCGCGTTCTGCGATGACGACACGTGGTGGCTGCCGGAATCGATCGCCCTTGCGGCCGATACGCTCGATCGCCATCCGACGCTGGCGGCGGTCACCGCGCGCGTGCTCGTCGGCGAAACGCGACGCGAGGACCCGACGAATGCGCGAATGGCCGCGAGCCCGTTGCCGAATACGCTGGGCGTGCGCGGCACCGAGCTTCTCGGCCTGCTCGGCGGCGCCTGCATGATGCGTCGCCAAGCGTTCCTCGCGGTCGGCGGCTACGATGCGCGCCTGTTCCTCGGTTGTGAGGAAGCGCTGCTCGCGACCGACCTGATGAGCGCTGGCTGGCGCATGGCCTACGTGCCCGAAGCGATCGTCTGCCACTACCCGTCCTGCGCACGCGACATCGCGGCGCGGCGGAGGCTCGAGCGGCGCAACGCGCTTTGGTTCGCGTGGCTGCGGCGTCCATTGAGGCAGGCGCTGAATGCCACGCGCGACTGGTGGACGCAAAGCCGCCGCGAAGCGGGCCTTTGGCGCAATGTGGCCGACGCCTTGAGCGGCCTGCCGTGGATCATCCGCGCGCGCCGACCCGTGCCGCGGCCGGTCGAACGCGCGCTCCGCACTCTCGAGGCGTTCTATCCCGGCGACGATTCGCCCCGCGCATCACATGTCGAAGCATCGACGGCCGAACTGCGCTGAATGCGACAATGCCTGGCGAAAGGATGACCCGCATGCGCACGATCGGCCTTCTCGGCGGCATGAGCTTCGAATCGACGCTTCCGTATTACCGGATCGTCAACGAGACGGTCCGCGCGCGCCTCGGCGGGCTGCATTCGGCGAAGGTCGCGATGGTCAGCGTCGATTTTCATGTCGTCGAGCGGATGCAGACCGCCGGCGACTGGACCGGCGCCGGCGCGCTGCTCGCCCATGCCGCGCGCGCGGTCGAGAACGCGGGCGCCGACTTCCTCGTGCTGTGCACGAACACGATGCACAAGGTCGCGCCGGCAATCGAGCGCGCCGTGGCCATTCCGCTTCTGCACATCGCCGACCCAACGGCGGACGCGATCGCGTCCGCCGGCCTGCACACGGTCGCTCTACTCGGCACGCGTTTTACGATGGAACAGGATTTCTATCGCGAGCGATTGCGCGCGCACGGCATCGAAACCATGATTCCCGACGATGCCGGCCGCGAATGGATGCATCGCGTGATCTACGAGGAGCTGTGCCGCGGCATCGTGCACGATGCGTCGCGCACGCGCCTGCATGCGCTGATCGACGCGCTCGCTGCACGCGGCGCGCAAGGCGTCGTCCTCGGCTGCACCGAAATCGCGATGCTGATCGACGGCAACGCCGCGAGCGTGCCGATCTTCGACACGGCGCGGCTGCATGCGCAAGCCGCGGCGCTGCACGCGCTCGATAATGCCCCACTTCCGCGCCGGCACGCGGACGTCGAAACAGCCAACGGCCGGTGACACGATGGAAATCGATCGCATCGACCATGTCGTCATGACCGTGCGCGACATCGACGCGACGTGCGACTTCTACGCGCGCGTGCTCGGCATGCGGGTCGTCACGTTCGCAGGCGGCCGCAAGGCGCTCGCATTCGGCCGGCAGAAGATCAACCTGCATCTCGCGGGACGCGAATTCGAGCCGAAGGCGGCGCGTCCGACGCCGGGTTCCGTCGACCTGTGCCTGATCGCAACCGGCACGCTCGACGACGTCGAGCAACGCCTTCGCTCGTGCGAAGTGCCGATCATCGAAGGCCCCGTCGCGAAGACCGGCGCGACGGGTCCGATCCGCTCGGTCTACTTTCGCGATCCCGACGCCAACCTGATCGAAGTGTCGGTCTACGAGGCGACGTGATGTGGGCGTCGATGATTCGCGTTCGCGAGATCGATCATCTGGTGCTGCGCGTCGTGGACGTCGACGCGATGCTGTCGTTCTACTGCGGCGTGCTCGGCATGGCCGTCGAGCGCCGGGTCGACACGCTTGGCCTCGTCCAGCTGCGTGCGGGCCGCTCGCTGATCGATCTCGTGCCGATCGCCGGCGAGCTCGGCCGCGCCGGCGGCGCCGCGCCGGGAGTCGAGGGTCGCAATCTCGATCATTTCTGCCTGCGCGTCGAGCCGTTCGACGAAGGCGCGATCCGGCAGCAACTGCACAATGCCGGCATCGACGCGGGCGAAACGAAATCGCGTTACGGCGCCGAGGGCGAAGGCCCGTCGATCTACGTTAACGATCCCGAAGGCAACGTCGTCGAGCTCAAGGGGCCACCCGCCGAGGAGAAGCGATGAGCGCTGCAGAGGCGCCTCGAAGCGCGAATTCCGCCCCCCCAGGGAGCAGCGCAGCGACGCAGTCGCAAGCGTGGGGGGATGATACAAGCGAAGAATTTCCGATCGAAGGCGGCTGCACGTGCCGTCGCGTTCGCTACCGGATGACGACGAAGCCGCTGTTCGTCCATTGCTGCCATTGCCGCTGGTGCCAGCGGGAGACCGGCAGCGCCTTCGTGCTGAACGCGCTGATCGAGTCGGACCGCGTCGAGCTCCTGCACGGCGCGCCGGTGACCATCGACACGCCGTCGAACAGCGGCCGCGGGCAGAAGATCGTCCGCTGCCCCGATTGCCACGTCGCGCTCTGGAGCCATTACGCGGGCGCCGGCGACAAGCTCAAGTTCGTCCGCGTCGGGACGCTGGACGACCCCGACCGGCTGCCGCCCGACATCCATATCTTCACCGCCTCGAAGCAACCGTGGGTGCCGTTGCCGCCGGACAAGCCGGCCATGCCGGAATACTACGACAGCAAGCTGCACTGGCCGGCTGCTAGCCTCGAGCGGCGCCGCGCAATTTTCCCGCCCAAGCCAGCCGCGTGAGCGGGTCGTGCGCCGGGCGTTGTCTGATGCCACGCTCGACCCCTGTCATCCCGACGCGGCTGTCGGCCGTTGTAGTGTCCCGGTGCGTGGCACGATCCTCGCTCCAATATGCCTGATTCACGCTCGAGCGCAATGAAGTTCATGATCGCCCTGATCGCAGCTGCCCTCCTGTCCGCGACGGCCAGTGCTTCCGCCGTAGCGCCGGCCGCGCAACCACCCACGTCGCGGTCCTGGGACGATGCGTTCGCCGCTTTTGCCGCCGACGATGCCATCCACCCGCATCCGCCGGGCGGCGTCCTGTTCGTCGGCAGCTCGTCGATCCGGCTCTGGAGCGATCTCGAGGACCAGTTCGCAAACCTGCCGGTCGTCATCAAGCGCGGGTTCGGCGGCTCGCAGCTTTCCGATTGCGTGGGGAACCTGAGCCGGCTGGTGCTGCGCTATCGACCTCGCACGGTGCTCGTTTACGCCGGCGACAACGACCTTGCGGCCGGCAGCGCACCAAGCGAGGTGCTCCGCCGCTTCGCGGCGTTCGTCGACGGCGTGCACGCGACGCTGCCGGCGACGCGGATCGCCTACATCTCGATCAAGCCCAGTCCGGCGCGCGAGCGGCTGCTGCCCCGGATTCGCAGCGCCAACGAACTGATCCGCGACTACGCCGAGCGCGAGGACAACGTCGATTACATCGACGTCTTCACGCCGATGCTCGACGCCGCCGGCGGGCCGCGGCGCGAGCTCTTCCGCAAGGATGCCCCGCATCTCAATGCCGCGGGCTACGCGCTGTGGAAGCGCGTCATCGGCCCGCACGTGTATTAGCAA
>Ga0157370_10004413_pt1 | contig 16128 bp, 13 predicted proteins | sample C35metaG_FD_113463 | JGI IMG/M metagenome (GOLD analysis project Ga0157370, IMG submission 113463) | Corn rhizosphere microbial communities from Kellogg Biological Station, Michigan, USA - C3-5 metaG | ecosystem: Host-associated > Plants > Roots > Rhizosphere > Soil | place: USA: Michigan...
AACAATATTTTTATTGATGGTAACTGCATTTATGAATGCAACTGCAATACGGGATTTTCAGTATAATATGTATCAATTTGTATTTTCTTCGCCCATTAAAAAGAGAGATTACTTTTTTGGTAAGTTTATTGGTGCTGCGATAATATCATTAATACCAACACTTGGCATATCGATAGGAGCAATATTAGCGCCTGTTATAGCGCCAATACTTCCGGCATCATTTGATATGGCTCCTCCTGAGCGTTTTGGTGAGATTATATGGTCAGGGCATGTAAACGGTATCCTAATATTTGCATTACCTAATGTGATTATTGGGGGAGTACTGTTATACGGCCTTGCCATTGTCTTCAGGAGTAATATTGTGTCATTTATAAGCGCAATGCTTCTTATTGTATTTTATTCAGTATCGGGTGGTTTTTCGGGAGATATAAAAAAAGAATGGCTTTCGAGCCTGCTTGATCCATTTGGTCTGAATGCTTTAGAGATAATGACAAAGTATATGACCGTAATAGAAAAAAACACAATCAGTGCAGGTCTTGAAGGCAATTTACTAATCAACAGATTGGTATGGCTGGGAATAGGCATGGTAATATTAATTGAAGTCTATTATTTCTTTTCGTTTAATATTAAAAAAGAAAAGGTTAAAAAAAATAAAATAGAAAAATCAGTTTCTGTACCAACGCTATCTAACAGGGTTTTTAAACCTTCATCGGCTAATGCTTTTTCTTTTAGAACCCTTATAAATCTTATCCGTTTTGAAACAAAGGCAATAGTTAAAAATCCTGTTTTTATTATTATAACAGGTATAGGTATGATATTGCTTATTACTGCCCTGACAAGTTTCTCTGATAATTATGGTACAAAACAATATCCTGTTACTTATGATATTATTGGAGCCATAAACGGGTCTTTTAATATTTTTATGCTGGGCTTTATTACCTTTTACAGCGGAGTACTGGTATGGAAGGAACGTGATGCAAAACTTAATGAAATTGAAGATTCTACTCCTATAAAAACAGGTACGCTTTTCGTTTCTAAAGCAACAGCGGTAATTCTTGCAATAGCTTTAGTGCACGTCTGCACAATAGTAATAGGAATATGTGCGCAAATGGCCTATGGCTATACTCGTTTTGAAATAGATCAGTATATTATATCGCTTCTTGTTATAAGACTTTTACATTTTTCGTATCTGGTTATTCTTGCATTATTTCTTCATTACATTATAAATAACAGGTACATTGGTTACTTTGCCTTTATAGCCTTTATTATAGTAGACAGTTTTACATGGGGAGTATTTAAGGTAAGTACCAATATGGTATCGTTTGGCACAGTGCCGGGTATAATCTATTCTGACATGAATGGTTATGGTCCTTTTGTTCCGGGAACAATATGGTTCAATATTTACTGGATACTCTTTACCATTTTGCTATGCTTTATATGTATTGCTTTTTATGTTAGAGGTAAAGAAGCAGGTTTTAAATACAGATGGAAATCGGCAAAAAGAAGATTTAAAAATAACAGGATTGCAATTGCCGTAAGCGCTATAGCTTTTGTGGTATGCGGTGGTTTTGTATACTATAATACTAAAGTGCTGAATACCTACGAGTCATCTGAAGAAGTTGAAGACATGCAGGTGGATTACGAAACCAAATTCAAAAAATATGAAGATTTAGCACAACCGCGTTTTTATAAACTTGATTATGCTATAGACCTTGTGCCGGAAGACCGAAGCCTTACAGCAAATGTAGTTTCCTGGGCAAAGAATATATCAGGCAAGCCAATTAGTGAATTGCATTTTACAATGCCGCAACTAAGCGACAGTATTAAGCTTACAATTCCCGGAGCAAAACTAAAAATGAAGGATGACAGACTGTATTACAGAATCTATACATTAAATAAGCCTTTAGCACCCAATAATTCTATTAAAATCGATTTTAAGCTTTCAAGAATAAATCGTGGTTTCGAAAACGCTGTAAGTTTTACGCAGCTAACTCAAAACGGAAGCTTTTTCAATAATATGGATCTGATGCCAACATTTGGTTACAATAGTAACTATGAGATATCGGATAAAAACCTGCGTGTAAAGCGCAAACTGCCAAAGCGTGACATTATGCCCAAGCTTGATGAAAATAACCTGAAAGCCAGGAGTAATTCATACATAAGCAGTGATGCTGACTGGGTAGAAGTAAACACTACAATAAGTACTTCTCCTGACCAGATTGCTATTGCACCGGGATCGCTGGTTAAGACATGGGAAAAGGATGGCCGTAAATATTTCAACTATAAACTGGATCATAAATCGCTTAATTTTTATTCGTTTATTTCTGCAAAATATGAAGTAGCAAGAAGAAAATGGAACGGTATTGACCTTGAAGTGTATTACGATAAGAATCATGCTTACAATGTGCCGAATATGCTTAACAGTATGCAGAAATCGTTGGAATATTACACCACACATTTTGGTCCTTATATGCACAAGCAATGCAGAATAATTGAGTTTCCGCGTTACCAGAGTTTTGCACAGGCTTTCCCCGGCACTATGCCTTTTAGTGAAGGGATAGGATTTATAATAGATGAAAGGGATGTTACCAAAGACGATATTGATCAGGTGTTTTATGTTGTAGCGCACGAAATGGCACATCAGTACTGGGCACATCAGGTTTGTGGTGCTAATATGCAGGGAAGTGAAATGATGAGTGAAGGTTTTGCACAATATTCTGCCCTTATGGTTATGGAAAAAGAATACGGCAAAGACAAAATGAAAAAATTCCTTCAATATGAAATGGATCAATACCTTAACGGACGAAGCAGTGAGAGTGAAGAAGAGCAGCCTTTAATGAAAACACAAGGGCAGCAATACATTCACTACAATAAAGCGAGTGTGGTAATGTATTATCTTAAAGAAATGATTGGGGAAGATAAAGTTAATATGGCTCTTAGGAATCTCATACAGGAATATGGTTACAAAAATCCGCCATACCCAACGTCTATAGCTGCTGTAACCCAATTCAAAAAAGTTACACCGCCCGATATGCAATATTTAATAAGCGATATGTTTGAGAATATTACCATTTTCTCTAACCGTGCTTTAAAAGTTAATTCTAAAAAGGTAGATGGAGGTTATGAGGTAACGCTTAAAACAACATCGGAGAAATTCAGGGCAGATGGTTTAGGCCGTGAAACTGCAATACCTGTAAATGATTATATTGATATTGGTGTTTTTGCAGAACCTGAAAATGATTTTAGTGCCGGTAAGGTACTTGCTTACAAGCGGGTAAAAGTGAACAAAAAAGACAATACATATACTTTTACAGTTAAAGAAAAACCGTATCACGCTGGTATTGACCCTTACAATTATTTAATTGACAGGGTACCACATGATAATCTTGAACTGGTAGATTAAACTAAAAACGGCTGATAAAAATCAGCCGTTTTTTTATGGTATTGTTTTACATGAACATTTCGGTAAATATTTTTAAAGCGCTTGGTTTAGGCATATCATTCCGTGATACGATTACAGTTGTCATTAACCCCAGTTCTCCTTTTACAGGGAATGTGTTTATATTTCGGTTATAATAGAGTTTGCTAATTACTTCTTCAGGAAGGAGTGTGATGCCTATTCCGGCTTCAACAAAATTAATCATTCCCTCAAGTGTATTAATTACAGTATATTGATAGTTGACAATCCCATTGGCTTTTAACCAGACTTCGAGCCGTGCACGATAGCTACAGCCATGATCAAAAACAACAATTTTTACAGTGTCTTTTTTTAAATAGCTCTTTAGATTAGGATAAGCTTTAGAAGTTACAAGAACCAGTTTTTCTTCATTTACCTTATAGGCATCAAGTTCGGGTATAATTACAGGGGCAACTACAAAAGCAGCGTCTAATTTATGGGCTAATACTTCACTGATAAGATTAGGAGAATTATCTGCTTTAAAATTAAGGTTTATGCCTGGATACAAATCGGTAAAATGATTTATTATTCCCGGAACTTTAAGCGCTAAAGTTGTTTCTATACATCCTATTTTAAGGCTTCCCCTTATATTATCTCCTGTCTGTAGTTTATTTTTAACCTCTTCAGTCATAAGATTTACTGTTCTGCAATAGTGCAAAAATTGTTTGCCCTGATCTGTAAGTTCTACCGATCTCGATGTTCTTTTAAATAAAACAGCATTAAACTCTTCTTCAAGATTTTTTATTCTTGAAGTCACATTAGACTGTACAGTAAACATTATTTCTGCTGCTTTAGTAAAATTACCTGTAGCGGCAACAGCTTCAAATATTTTTAAATCATTACTATTCATCTTTAATTGTGATTATATTGATTTTAATTAATCGTTTTTGATAATCAAAAGTACGATGTAACTTTGTAATATAAAATAAGGCATCATGAAAAAACAGAATATCTTTATTATACTGCTAACAATACTAAGTTTAGTAAATGTTTGCGGACAGCAAAAGCAATCGGTTAAAAAACAAACAATTATGAAATCAAATGCAATTCATTATCGTACTATAAAAGCAGATGGGTTAAACATTTTTTACAGAGAAGCCGGTCCTCAAGATGCCCCTGTTATTCTTTTGTTACATGGCTATCCTACTTCTTCATTTATGTTCAGGAATTTAATTCCTAAACTGGCAGGAAAGTATCATGTTATAGCTCCTGATCTCCCTGGTTTTGGATTCACAGAATCCCCATCACCTTCGGAATTTATTTATACGTTCGACAATCTAGCCAAGGCAATGCAGGGCTTTATAGACACCTTAAAATTAAAACGTTTTGCGCTTTATGTATTTGATTACGGTGCGCCAACAGGATTTCGATTAGCTATGGCCAACCCTGAAAAAATAACCGGTATTATTTCGCAAAATGGCAATGCTTATGAAGAAGGATTAGGGCCTGCGTGGGCCGATGTAAAAAAATATTGGGCAGATCCTTCTCAAAAGAAACGTGATGAGCTTAAAGATTTTGTTACCATAAAAATGACACGTTTTCAATATGAACATGGTGTATCTGACTTATCACTTATAGAACCTGAAGCGTATACATTAGACCAATATTTTCTTGATAAACCGGGCCACGTAGATATTCAGTTAGATCTTATGCTGGATTACAGGAATAATGTTACGTTATATCCAAAATTCCAACAATACTTCAGGGATAAAAAGCCAAAATTGCTCGCTGTTTGGGGAAATAAGGATCCATTCTTTTTACCGGTTGGAGCAGAATCTTATAAAAAGGACATACCTGATGCCACTGTGAAATTTTATGATACCGGACACTTTGCCCTGGAAACACATGCAGATGAAATAAGAAATGAAATTTTAAATTTCATGGAAGGTTTGCAAAAATAAAAGTTAACTCCATTATAAAAAGCGGCTGATTTAAATCAGCCGCTTTTATTTTTTAGTGATATTAAAAAATAATATTTTACATTTGTCTCACTTTAGGGGTGTCTACAATATGTAGGCTGAGATTTTACCCTCTGAACCTGATGCAGTTCATACTGCCGTAGGGAAAAGTAAGATGACTTCATAGTATGTACCGTTGCGTGCATTCCTGCAGCCATTCCTAAAGTATATTATTCAAAAATATACAACAGGTAATGGAACTACAAATAAACAGCCAGACCAGACATTTTAACCGGGAAGAAATTACTATCCAGGCATTGCTTGATATTGAATTTCCTCAAAAACAAAAAGGCATTGCCGTTGCTATAAATAATAATGTAATTCCGCGATCAGACTGGAATTCATTTCTCCTCTATCCAAATCATCAAATTCTTATTATTTCTGCCACACAGGGAGGCTAAACTTCTATTGTCAAAAACTAACTGATATACTATGGAAAATAAAGAACAACAAATATCGAGAGCGCCTTTTCCGAATTCGAAGAAAATTTATATTGATGGAGAAATTCATGCTATAAAAGTGGCAATGCGCGAAATATCACTTCACGATACAAAACTATCAAATGGCGGAATCGAAAAAAATCCTCCTGTTACAGTGTATGATACTTCCGGACCTTATACAGATACCAATATTGAAATTGATATTAGAAAAGGACTGCCACGCATTCGTGAACAATGGATATTAGATCGTAATGATGTAGAAGAGCTTAAAGAGATTTCATCTGATTATGGTAAAAAACGATTAAACGATGATAAGCTCGATCATTTGCGTTTTGAATACCTGCACAAACCTATGAGAGCAAAGGCAGGAGCAAATGTTACCCAGTTATATTATGCCAAACAGGGAATTATAACTCCCGAGATGGAATACATAGCTATTCGCGAAAACCAGCAGTTGGAATTGTTTGAACAACAAAACAAAGCGTTGTTTCAGCAGCATGCAGGAAATAGTTTTGGTGCTAATACACCTAAGAAAAAAATAACGCCGGAATTTGTGCGTAGTGAAGTTGCTTCAGGACGCGCTATTATTCCAAACAATATCAACCACCCAGAAAGCGAACCTATGATCGTAGGGCGTAACTTTTTGGTTAAAATCAACGCAAATATTGGTAATAGCGCTGTAACGTCGAGTATAGAGGAAGAAGTTGAAAAAGCAGTATGGGCATGCCGTTGGGGTGCCGATACAATTATGGATCTTTCTACCGGAAAAAACATTCATGAAACAAGAGAATGGATTATCCGTAACTCTCCTGTGCCTATTGGGACTGTGCCAATTTATCAGGCATTAGAAAAAGTAAAAGGCATAGCCGAAGATCTTACTTGGGAAGTTTTCCGCGACACACTTATTGAGCAGGCGGAGCAGGGTGTGTCTTATTTCACCATTCATGCCGGAGTGCTTCTACGATACATCCATCTTACAGCAAATCGTGTTACGGGTATAGTATCGCGTGGCGGTTCTATCATGGCAAAATGGTGTTTATTTCATCATAAGGAAAACTTTTTATACACCCATTTTGAAGAAATATGCGAAATAATGAAAGCGTATGATGTAGCTTTTTCGTTGGGTGATGGCCTTCGTCCAGGTTCTATAGCTGATGCTAATGATGATGCTCAGTTTGCCGAATTGGAAACACTTGGGGAATTGACAAAAATCGCATGGAAACACGATGTTCAGGTATTTATTGAAGGCCCCGGACATGTACCAATGCATATGATCAAAGAAAATATGGACAAGCAATTGGCTCATTGCGGAGAAGCGCCATTTTATACATTAGGGCCTTTAACGACTGATATTGCTCCCGGATACGATCATATTACTTCAGCCATTGGTGCCGCGATGATTGGCTGGTATGGTACCGCAATGTTATGCTATGTTACACCAAAAGAACATTTGGGGCTGCCAAACAAAAAAGACGTAAAAGACGGTGTTATTACCTATAAGATAGCTGCGCATGCTGCCGACCTTGCCAAAGGGCATCCGGGTGCTCAATACCGCGATAATGCGCTAAGTAAAGCCCGCTTTGAATTCCGTTGGGAAGACCAGTTTAACCTGGCTTTAGACCCTGATACAGCACGTGAATTCCACGATGAAACCTTACCTGCTGATGGCGCTAAGGTGGCCCACTTTTGTTCTATGTGCGGGCCAAAGTTCTGTTCTATGAAAATATCTCAGGAAATCCGTGATGTAGCGGAAAAAGGTATGAAAGACAAATCAGAAGAGTTTGTAGAAAGCGGTAAAGAGATCTATCTGTAACATGATAGTGATTACGAGTGCAGATTCGGTTGATAATGAAATCGAAATTATTCATCAGCTTTTTGAGGAAGGGCTTCCGTTGTTGCATGTTAGAAAACCCAATGCAGACAGGGATCAGGTAAAACGATTCTTTGAAAGTATAAGGCAGGAGCATCATTCGCAGTTGGTATTACATCAGTATTGTGACTTAGCAAATGAATATGCTGTAAACAGGCTCCATTTTACTGAAACCACACGGCCTGATTTTGATAAAATAGTAAATAGTTTGACTAGGAAAAAGGATTTGATATTTTCAACATCTACACATACTATAAATGGCTTCAATGGCCTGTCGGATAGTTTTCAATATGCTTTTTTGAGTCCGGTATACAACAGCATATCTAAACCGGGTTATAAAAGTGATGGAAAGGTGATCGACAGTTTAACGTTAAGAACAAACACTACCACAAAGCTTGTTGCTTTGGGTGGTATAGATCACAGTAATTATAACCAAACCATAGCGGCAGGTTTTGATGATGTAGCACTTTTGGGCTGTATTTGGAATGCTGATGACCCTGTAAAAGAATTTAAAAATGCTTTAAAACAATTGATGCATTATGAATGATAAAATACAATACATCTCACAGGGCAACTCCTATGAGGAACAGTATTCAGCTATTGAGCAGGTGCTCGATGCAGGCTGTACCTGGTTGCAATTACGATACAAAAATACTTCGGCAAGAGAAGTATTATGGCTTGCGGCGGCTGTAAGGAAAATTACAGAAAGCTACAACTGTAAGCTTATTATTAACGACTACCCAGTAATTGCAAAAGAAGTGGATGCAGATGGAATTCATTTAGGACTGAATGATATGCCTGTTGTATTGGCGCGTGATATAATTGGTCCGGATAAGATTATTGGAGGAACGGCAAATACTATTACAGATGTTTTGCAAAGACAAAGTGAAGGATGTGATTATATCGGTCTGGGGCCGTTTCGCTTTACCACAACAAAAGAAAAATTGAGTCCCATTTTAGGATTAGAAGGATATAAAACGATTATGGAGCAGATAAAAGAGAAAAATATAACCATTCCAATAGTTGCGATAGGAGGTATTGAACAGGAGGATGTATCAGCTATTTTACAAACCGGCATTTATGGTGTAGCGCTTTCAGGCTTAATAACAAGGCATCCTCAAAAAAAAGAATTACTCAATCAATTATATACATTATGCAGCCATTAATTATTGCAGGAAAAACATTTGGATCGCGCTTGTTTCTGGGAACAGGAAAATTTGGCTCTAACAAACAAATGCAGGAAGCAGTTTTGGCTTCGGGCAGTGAGCTTGTAACAGTGGCTCTTAAACGTATTGATATGGAAACCGATACCGATTCCTTGCTGAGTTTTTTGCAATTCGAACATATAAACCTGTTGCCAAATACATCGGGTGCGCGAAATGCTAAAGAAGCAATTTTTGCCGCCCAGCTTGCCCGCGAAGCTTTAGAAACCAATTGGCTGAAACTGGAAATTCATCCTGATCCTAAATATTTATTGCCGGATGCTATTGAAACACTCAAAGCCACTGAAGAACTGGCGAAGCTTGGTTTTATTATTCTGCCTTATATACATGCTGATCCTGTATTATGCAAACGCCTTGAAGATGCAGGCACGGCTGCTGTTATGCCTTTAGGTTCGCCAATTGGTACAAATAAAGGATTGAGAACATCTGATTTTTTAGAGATAATAATTGAACAAAGTAGAGTACCGGTTATCGTAGATGCCGGTATAGGTGCTCCGTCTGACGCGGCGAAAGCTATGGAAATGGGCGCCGATGCTGTTTTAGTAAATACAGCTATTGCTGTTGCAGGAAATCCGATGTTAATGGCAGAAGCATTTAAAGAGGGTGTTATTGCAGGAAGAAAAGCTTTTGAAGCGCGTTTAGCAGGAACTGTAAACGCAGCAGTGGCGTCGAGCCCATTAACATCATTTCTATATGAGTAAAACAAAATAAATGAGCACATTTAAAGATGTATTTGATAAATATGCATGGGATAATATTCATTCGAAAATACAAAGTGTTTCGGCTGATGATGTAGTGCATTCGCTCGCAAAAAACAAGCGTAACCTTGATGATTTTTTGATTCTTATCTCTCCCGCAGCTGCTCCTTTTTTAGAACAAATGGCGGTATTAAGCAGGGCGCTCACACAAAAGCGTTTTGGTAAAACAATACAAATGTATGCACCAATGTATCTTAGTAATGAGTGCCAGAATATTTGCACGTATTGTGGTTTTAGCCTTGATAACAAACTGAAAAGAAAAACGCTAACTGATAGTGAGATACTTCAGGAAACAGAAGCCTTGAAACGTTCAGGGTTCGATCATGTACTGCTTGTTACGGGAGAGGCTAACTATACGGTCAACATTAACTACTTTATAAAGGCGATTGATCTTATGCGGGATAAATTTGCCAATATTTCAGTCGAAGTGCAGCCACTAAGTACTGAAGAATATGAAATGCTCCATGAAGCGGGGGTTCATACGGTATTGGTATATCAGGAAACCTATCACAGGGAAGTTTACAAGCAATATCATCCTAAAGGTAAAAAATCAAATTTCGATTTCAGGCTCGAAACACCAGACAGGGTAGGTACAGCTGGAATTCATAAAATTGGATTGGGTGTCTTGTTAGGTTTGGAAGACTGGCGCGTGGACAGCTTTTTTAACGCGCTGCATTTAGATTATCTGCAAAAGACCTATTGGCAAAGTAAATATTCGGTTTCATTTCCGCGACTGCGGCCTGCCGAGGGAATTATTGAACCTAATTTTATTATGGATGATAAAGATTTGCTGCAACTTATTTGTGCGTACCGCCTTTGGAATGAAGATATCGAGATTTCCATTTCTACACGCGAAAATGAAAAATTCAGAAATAATATCATCTCACTCGGTGCTACAAGTATGAGCGCAGGGTCTAAAACCAATCCTGGTGGCTATGTGGTAGATCAGCAATCACTGGAACAATTTGAAACCAGTGACGAACGCTCTGCCATTGAAGTTGCAGATGTAATTTCGGCAGCAGGCTATGAGCCGGTTTGGAAAGACTGGGATAAAGCGTATTCACATTCTTAAATGCATATGATCTCGATAGAAAATTTTTTAAGATACAGCCGTCCAATGATGTTGCCCGAAGTAGGCGAAACAGGTCAGGGGAAAATTTTAAATGCACGTATTCTTGTAATAGGTGCAGGCGGGCTGGGTTGTCCTGTATTGCAGTATTTGGCAACTGCCGGAGTGGGAACAATAGGCATAATAGATTTTGATGTTGTTGAATTGCATAATCTTCACCGTCAGATTCTTTATAATGAAAAACAAGTAGGACAATCTAAAGCGATAACAGCAGAAGCAGTTTTAAAACAATTAAATCCTGCAGTAAATTATATTGTTTTTAGTGAAAAGTTAACGGCAGAGAATTGTGAACAGATTTTTACCGGTTTTGATATCATTGTAGATGGTAGTGATAATTTTGCTACACGTTATCTTGTTAACGATGCGTGCGTAACTCTTAATAAACCATTAGTATATGGGAGTATACTAAAATTTGAAGCACAAGTGGCAGTATTCAACCATAATGGCAGTAAAAATTTGAGGGATATATTTCCTGAACCGCCCAACCCTGAAGATGTACCTAACTGTAGTATGAACGGTGTGTTGGGGACTTTGCCGGGAATTATAGGAACTATGATGGCACATGAAACATTGAAGATGATAATAGGAGCTAAAGTATTACATAATGAATTAATACTTTTTTGTACGGAAAACTGGAATTTTACCAAGATTAATTTTTAAATAAATCAGCCTGAAAGTAAATTTCAGGCTGATTTTTCAATTTAAATTCTAGGGGATATTATCTTTAAAACTTAACCGTTGTTGTAAAAGCAGCATATAAATAGTCTTTCCCTGTTCCTACTTCTTTTAAATAGGCCCCGGAATCAAACCAGGCACCTTCTAAGGCAAATGAAACAAAAGTATTAAGTTTGTATTCAAAATCGGCAGCTAACTGTGTTCCTATAAAACTTCTATTGGTATTCTCTCCGGAATATAAAAGCTGCATGTTAGGAGCATATATTCCGTCGCTGTTACTCAGTCTCCAAAAAATGTCATAATCAACTCCAAAACTTAGTTCGTCTGTAAATTCAAAATCTATAGAAGGATGGATGTCACAAAGGTTGGCAGGGCCTATCAGGGCTACAAGTCCAAAATAAGCTCCTCTGGGATATAATGGATTAAAAGTTTCTATTTTTTTGTCATTTTTATTGTTATCCCCTGAAATCATTTCAGTTTTAAGACCAAGAGTAGGTTTAAATTTTATATTTTCAAGACTATAAGTAATGTTTGATGATACAGTCCAGGCTGTGATATCTTTTCCGGCAAGTTTTCCAAATTGGTAAATTGCTTCAAAATCGTATTTAAAGTTGCCATTGTTTTTCCAGATTCTGGTACCAAAAGAATGCCTCACTTCTTTACCAATAGCATCATCCAGTTTTGTTTGTCTTTTCCAAAGCCCAAAGTAATACAGGTCTATATTCTTGAAAAACTTAACATTATTCAAAACGGTATAACTTCCCCACAATTTGGCATTATCATTTATATCATCATTAAAGGCTCCGGGAACATTAGCAACAGGCTGCATGTAAAAAGCATCTGTCTGAAAATTTTTCCTGTTGGCAATTAATTTAAAACCGTCCATTGCCAGCCTGTTATTAGGCTTTTCACGAACACCTATAAGGCGTTGAGACCCATATTGCATTTCCTGTCTTCCTAATCGTGCTGTTAGCTTGGTGCTTTCATTCTTCAATATATTGTAGTCTAAAAATAACTGATGAATTTCGGCACTATTATCGTCAACAGGACTTGGATCTGGCAGGCTGTATGAAAGACTACTCTGAAACTGACTGAATAATCTGAAGCTTCCTAAATGAATATCAGTATGAAACAGATAGCGTGAAAGAAAGTAACCTCCTTTTGGATCGGGTTCATCTCCCCATTTATTGTTAGTAGTATTTATATACTGTCCTCTTGCTTCACCCCCCAATGATATGTAATACTTTCCGGTTTTATCTAAAGGGATATATTTTATAGATTCATACCAGTTTTTTACAGTATCTGTGTGCAGGTAACTAAAGTCATCGTTATAACGCAATGGCTTAAACCCCGGATGCTCCTGTGCCCATACCGATGTGCTGAACACCATAATACATAGTATGAGTATTTTTTTCATGATGCTTAGTTAAATTTTTTTGTCAGGTAACCGTCTAAAGAATATTTTCCGCCACCTACCATTGCTATTGTAAGCATTGCTACGCTATACATAAATGGAATATCACGTTCTATTAGCGTATCATTTCCATGCATTATAAAATAGCCTGTTGCGGTAACTATCATTGCGGGTATAGCAGCAAGTCTTGTAAATAGTCCTAATACTACTAACACGGGTAAATATACATTGGCTGCTATTGCTACAAAGTCATTAAATGCTTCAGGAAATCCAAAAGGATTAGGTATGACTTCAGGAGTTGCTACGCCAATACCTATTTTTTTTAGACCATGAACTACAATTAGTTCTGTAGCCACTGCAACCCTGAAGAATAGTATGCCAAAATTAGCTAATGGCGATTGCAGGTCTGTACTTATTATTAGTTTGATTAATTTATTCATGGCTTAGTTTTTTTGATATCCTCCAAAATAATTTACAGGGCTCCATTCCGGTATTGCTTTAGGCTGAGGTGCAGCAAAGCTTCTGAAGTCGTTATCAGCATATACTACTTTGCCGTTAACTACAGTAAGTTTAGCTTCCATATTCAGGATATTATCTTCGGTAGTTGTAAAATAATCGTCGCTCAGTATTACAAAATCGGCAAGGTAATTTGAAGCAAGCACACCTCTGTCTTTATCAAGATCGATCAGTTTAGCGCTTCCCTGTGTAAATAGTTTAAGAGCAGTGGTGCGGTCTACAATATTTTCGGCAGACATATATTTTAACCCGCCCAATGATTTACCTGTTGTTAACCAATATAAACCAACCCACGGATTATAACTTGCTACACGCGTACCATCGGTACCCATCCCCACTTTAATACCCATATCCATTATCTTTTTAAGTGGAACAGTATTAGCAGCAGCTGTTTTACCATAACGTTTTATAAAAGCTTCTGCCTGATACGCCATCCTGTGCTGAATAGCGATCCCCCCGTTAAGTGCTTTTATACGTTTAAGGTTTTCGTCAGAAACAGTTTCAGCATGGTCAAAGAACCAAAGCAGATTATCTAGCGGAGTTTCTTTGTCTATTTCTTCTATTACATTAAGGAATCGGCTAATGCTTTCATTATATGTAGCATGTATCCTGAAAGGCCATCTGTTTTTGATTAAAAGCGATAGCACTGATTTTAACTGACCTTCCATAGCAGGACTAAGTTCCGGTCTTGGCTCATCAAAATTTTCAAAATCTCCGGCACTCATTACAAGATTTTCCCCGCCACCCTGAACATGATATTCCATTTGCGGCATTTTACCAAATTTCTTCGTTCCGTCTGATGGAACATCGCAGCCTGCACCAATTTCTACTGAACTGATCCATTTAGTATAATCAGCAAGTTCATTGCCTGCTTTTTGTGCAAAAAGATAGTATGGCATGCGTATCGTTAGTTCGTTGTTTTCACAAAGTTTGGTTGTAACACCATAATCACCGGGATAATTCTGAAAACCGCCTCCGGCATCCATAATAGCAGTTACACCAAGCCTGTTCATTTCACTCATAAACAGTTTTGTAGAATTCATTTTTTCCTCAGGAGTAAGCTCAGGAAGTTTAGATAATGTAGAATATAATATAAAAGCGTTAGGCTCTGCTATAAGCATACCTGTAGGATTCCCGTTTATATCCCTTTCAATAAGTCCGCCATTAGGATTAGGAGTGTCAGCGTCCATTTTTAAGGCAGCTATACCGGCTTTGTTAAGATAGGCATGTCCGTAAAGATGTAAAACAAAAGCAGGTACATTTCCGGTAGCCTCGTTTATTTCTTCAAGGGTTGGGAGTCTTTTTTCTTCAAACTGATAAGCATTCCAGCCACCAACAACACGTACCCATTGTCCGGCAGGTGTTCTTTGTGCCTGTTCTTTTAGCATAGCTAAAGCTCTTTTTAATGAACGAACACCATCCCAGCGAAGTTCGGTATTAAAGAATCTGCCACCGCGAATAATGTGCATGTGCGAATCAAATAATCCGGGTACTATTACTTTGCCTTTAGCATCAATAACAGTAGTGTTTTTTGTTTTTAGTTTAAGGATATCACTGTTTTTTCCGGTTTTTATTATCTTTCCGTTAGCAACAGCTATAGCTTCAGTAACAGTATTTTTGTTATCAAGAGTATGCACTTTTGCATTATGAACTATAAGGTCAGCTTTTGTTTGTGCCGATACTGATGTAATCAGTAACAGGCAGCAGAATAGATGTAGAATTGTTTTCATGATTGGATAATGTAATATGGTTGTGATGTTTTAAAAAGCTGTACACAGGTGGGGGAGACAGGTACAGCTTTTTTGGAAAGAAGGCTTATTATTAATGTTTAAGCATTTCGTGACCGTACTGAATGCCTACTCCATAAGCGCCACCATATCTTTTAGCAAGATCTGTAACTGCTTTGTACGTTTCCTGACGTGACCAGTCGCGTTGAAGCTCTAATAAGTACTGAAGTGATGTCATTGGGTGTACACCGGCCTGAACCATGCGTGCAATTGCCATTTCATGTGCTTCTTTAGATACATCTGCACTGGCATCAGTAATAACATATACATCATAACCATCTGATATTGCAGATAATGCAGGGCCTACTATACATACGCTTGTCCATAAACCTGCAAATACAAGTTTCTTTTTATTTTTTCCTGTAATAGCTTTATAAGCATTTACATCTTCCCATGTATTCATTGTAGTACGGTCAACATAGTTAGATGTTTTTTGTGGGTAAAACTCCTGTACTTCAAGAAAAACAGGGCCACTGAATGATTTTTCTGCTACTGTTGTAACTACTGTCGCAACATTGAAAATTTTGGAAGCTCCTGCTGTAAGAGCAACATTGTTACGTAACTGGTCAATTGGTATGCTGCCTACAGCAAATGCCATTTGACTTTCATGATCAACAAGTACAAGAGCGTGGTTTGTAGGATTTAATAATCCTGCTCCAGGTTTTTGCGCTAAAGCTGATAAAGACGTTAAAGCTAAAGCTAATGATAAGAATAGATTTTTCATAATGATTTAAATTTGTGATTAATACTGATAATTTGGTTTCTTATTTTATAAATTTTTGTTCATTGTTTCTTATTACATTACAAAGTTGCGGTATGCCGAAGTGCTATACATTGAACTGGGACAAGAAAGCAACTATTGATATAAAAGCTGTAAAATTTGTTTAAACATCAATTTGAC
>Ga0157370_10004417_pt1 | contig 16112 bp, 15 predicted proteins | sample C35metaG_FD_113463 | JGI IMG/M metagenome (GOLD analysis project Ga0157370, IMG submission 113463) | Corn rhizosphere microbial communities from Kellogg Biological Station, Michigan, USA - C3-5 metaG | ecosystem: Host-associated > Plants > Roots > Rhizosphere > Soil | place: USA: Michigan...
CTTTCAATAAGGTTGAAGGTAAATTTCAACATTACATTACTATAGAATCTCTTCTGGCTTTTGATACTGTATTTCTTTCAACAACAGCCTTGAAAAAGATTGGATTAAAGATTTAGATTTGAATTTTTGAAATAATAACAAAAAAAACAGGAACTTTTTAAGGTTCCTGTTTTTTTGTATTTAAGTGGAGTTGGAGGGACTACAATTTTGTGTTTATGTTGATTTTGTTAGTTTACTTATAGTGCGTTAAATCCTTTATTAGTCGTATATTAGCAAAATTAAATAAAATGAGGTTCAAATAGATTCAAAAATTTCGGATACAATTTCGGATACAATTACTTAAAAACATTGATTAGTTATGGCATCAGTTAGTTACTATTTACGCAGTAAGGTACAAGATAAAGATTGTACGGTTTGGCTACGTTTTAGAGATAAGGGAATTGATTTGAAAGTTCCAGTTCCTCACCTGAGATGTAAGCCCAAGGATTGGAAGGATGGTAAATGTAAAATTCCATCAAAAAAAATGTGTGCTGATGATTTAGATACAATAAATGTTCGTCTTCTGAAATTAGAAGGTGATATAATTTCAAAATTTAGTGCAGAAAGACCCGATAATGATATTAAAGATTGGTTAGAGAGCGTTATCGACCCTGTTAAGGCTGTTAAAATTGATGAGGCTTACTCTGATGAGGTTGTTATTTTTATTGACGATTATATAACTTTGAAAAGAGCTCAAAATACATCCGAATCAACAGTCAAGAAGGCTAATGTTGTAAAGAATTTGCTAATTAGATATATTGAAAGCAGAAGACATACTCGTAAGACATTCAAAACTTTAAAATTTAAAGATTTAGATAATTCTTTTAGGGTTGATTTTGAAAAATATTGTAACGATGAACATTATAAGATATCAACAACATACCGAAATCTAAAGTTTGTAAAGATGGTCTGTAAAGTAGCAGAGTCTTTTGATATTGAAATTAATAAGCATTTATGGGGGTGGAAGTTTGAAATTGAGAAGGCTACTAAGGACTTGCCAAAATCAATATATCTCAGCGAAGCAGACTTGCTTAAAATAGAACGGGCAGATATGCCTCATGAATATTTAGAGAATGCTAAAGACTGGTTAATTATTGCTTGTAATTGTGGGCAGCGTGTGAGTGATTATTTAAGATTTACTTCGAGTATGATTGTGGTTGATGATGAAGGTATTAAATATTTGGATTTTACCCAGCAGAAAACGAAAGCTAAAATGAAGATTCCAATATTAAAAAAGGTTCAAGAAATTTTGGATAAACGAAAAGGTGAATTTCCAAGACGTATATCTGATGTCAATCTTAATCTATATATAAAGGAAGTTTGCCGTATCGCTGAGATTGACGAAATAATTTATAACGGTATTGTTAAGACTAGCGTTAAAGATGGTAAGAATATCACTCGTAAAGTGTTCGCTGAATATCCGAAGTGGCAGTTGGTTACGTCTCATATTGGACGTAAAAGTTTTGCTTCAAATTTTTACGAGATTATTGCTACGACTTATTTACTCAATTTCACTGGCCATAAGACCGAAAAACAGCTTCTTAACTACATTAATAAATCAGAGGTGGAGAAAGCTAAATCCACTGCAAAGGTTTTTATTAATTTAGGATATTGATAATATTTTGAAAATCGTGCCAATTTGGCATGATATTTGCGATTATATAAATAGACCTAAGCATATTACAGTATAGTATGCATAGGTTTTTTTGTTTTAGGGAAGATTCGTGAAACTTTGAGTTTGTTATTACTGCCTTCAAGAGGGTGGTATTTTTTTTAGGAGAAAATTTTGGGCAGAATAAAAATCAGTTGTATTAAAGTTTCGTCTAGCAATAAATTTGTAAAAAATAAATAAATATAATATTATGAGCACAATTACTATGTTACATCTTTTAAGAGAAGAATTAATTAAAGAATTTGGAAGCATGTTAAAAACTGAGTTGCAAAAATTTCAAGTTGAAAAACAACCACACACTGAAAAAGATGTTTATACTAGACAGGAAGTTAAGGAACTTTTAAACGTAAGTTACGGCACGCTCTGTAATTGGAATAAAAGCGAGGTTCTTAAACAAGTGAAAATTGGGCACAGGGTATATTATTCGAAATCTGATGTGATGGATGTTATTAAAAATAAATAATATTAGTAATTATAAGATAATAATTTATAAATAAAACAGTAATAGATTTAAGATGAAGTTCTACTTCTGAAAATTGAAAATTATGAAGTAACAAGTCCATGGCAAGTGCTGTGGAAGGGTTCGTCGTGTCAAAAAATAAGCAAATTAAATATTATAGAACTGAAAGTCAATATTTTAAAAAATTAAATTAAATATAAAATAACGTTATGAAACAAACATTACCATCTAAAAAGACGAATTTAAAGAAATTGAATAGTGCTGAAAAGCAAAGGGTAACAATTTCTAATTTGGCTATAATGCCGGCTGCAATCAAAGATTATATTGATGCACTAATAAAGGTTTATCGTCCCAAATTCAAATATAAGCTGAAGGTTGAATTTTTCTATTACATCATAGTGACTATGATAAGGCGCCAAAATACTTATGAAAATAAATGTCACGAGAATATTCCTGTAGCACTCAATGCCTCATTTTTAAAAAGAATTAGGTCTGACTATAATGAATATTTAGAGTGGCTTATTGAACAAGAAGTAATTTTTAAGGCAGAAAATTATGTTGTTGGTCTCTCTTCAAATAAATATCGCTTTGCAGATTTTATCTTACCGACCATATATGACAATATGTTTTCTACAGTTGTTGAAATGAAAGGTTTAGAATCAGACAATGTTATTGTTGCTAATTCAATTAGTAATTTGCCTATTTATAGGGCTAATGAGCACCTATTAAAATGGTTCGATGATAAAATAACTGTTGACTTCGAAAAAGCTAACAAATATATCGAAGATACAGTCTTTTGGGAAAGCGAACATTTTGATTTTAAATACAGTAAATTTCATTGGATTCAACAAGTGTCAGCCATGCATAATAAAATTTATCATGCAACCCGAAATGAGCAAAGTGATTATCGTTTGCATACTATTTTAACAAATTTGAAAAAGAATATAAAACCTTTCATAAAATATGATGGCAAAAATTTAGTGGGTTATGATTTAAAAAATTCACAACCGTTTTTCTTAATTTATTTAATAGATTGTATTATAAATAATAACAAGAATATAAATCCTATATTATATAAAGTATATAATAGTAAATATACCTTTATGTTGCAGAATGTTAAAGAAATCCTTTGTCAGAAAGGGTTTCAGGAAGAATATGTTGTTTTCAAAAAATGGGTTCTTGATGGTAAAATTTATGAAGAAATGGAAGGTGTCATTCGACCTAAAAAACGTCTAGGAAGTTATTTTGTGAATAAATTTGACAAAGCTAAAAAGATTACAGCTAGAAAAAAAGTTGATAATGTTAGAGCTATGATGAAAGGAGTTATATTTACTTTGTTTTTTAGTGGTGTTAATACAAAGAGTCCAGATTACAAAACTTTCAAAAATGCTTTTCCAAATTTAGTTGCTGTTATAGAATTATTTAAAGAGAATGATAATGCAGATTTTTCGAAGGTACTACAAAATATTGAGGCTGATTGTATTATAGACTTCGTTTCTAAAAAGTTAGCTGTTGGGCATCCAGAAATGCCTTTATTTTCAATCCATGATTCATTGTCAACAACTGAGGATTTTGGAGATATTTTAAAGACTTTAATGCCTTTATATGTATTGGAATATACAGGATTAATGCCTATTGTTGATGAAGAAAAATGGAAGAAGTCTGATTGTCAAGTTGATTATAAAAAGCGTGTTGAATTGCATCCTGAATGGTATGCCTTTAATAGCTTTTAAATGTAGTCATCAGGATTAATGAAAAACAGGCTAATTCAAACCTGTTTTTTATTATTGTTTTATGGAATTTAAGAATTCAGTGATCTAAAATTTTGAAGAAATTAACTTCGACGCTTTTTGTAGTTTAATTCTTTTTAGTAGACAATTACAGGAAATTCAATATTTATATTTTCAGAGTTATTCCTAAGTAATTTACATTGAATTTTATGCAATCCTAAATATTTTGCATGTGTTGTACAATTATTTTGATTTTTTGACGCCTTGTCAACTTCTTGTTCCACGCAGTTATCTTGTTTAGCTTCATTTCCAGTATTAAAGATAGTCCACTTTATTTCTTCAAAATTTTTTCTAAAATATAAATTTCCATTTTCATATAATGTAAAATTAATAGTAGATGTTTTTGGAATTCCCTTAGAATTAGGATGATATTCAGTTGTGATATCATTTAATTCATATTCGCACTTTATATATAATTTAGGTTTATCATATCTAATAACATTTGATAATAAAAGTTTGAAATTTGGATGTTTGCTTAAATATTTTTTCCATTCAAAAACATAAAATTTATAAGTAAGCGTGGAAGTTACGTGAAAAACTTCTTCACGACTACCGTCCTTTGCATAATAATGCGAAATATATTCTTTGGTTAAATCTAATTCATTAGCTATATTACTTCCAATCATAATACAGTTGTCCATTGCTTTTGCTTGTAACTTTGCTGCCATATCAGTATGTAAACTTGTCGTCGTTAGCTCATCGCAACCAGGAATTCCATAGTACGACCAAATAACTTTATCTTTATCACCATAATCTATTCCAGCTCGGATTCTTAAAGGGTTAATGTTATTTTTTTTGAAAATATCAGCAAGGTCAACTGATATAAATTGAGCAAGTAAAGAACTCGCATTAAGAGCATTTATAATTGAGTTAATATGACTTTTGTCTCTCCTTGCAAATAAAATAAATACGCCATCTCCTTGGAGTCTTTGAACATGTCCGCCAAATTGGCTCACAACGTTTATAATTAACGTTAAAATAGTATCTTTAATTAGTCTGACTTCGGAGATAGAATATTTATCTATTAGTTTTGTAGAGCCCTTAATGTCGACAAACATTGAAACACAGTGATGCATGAGATAGTTTGAATGGTCTAAATCATCAAAATCTGGGTGAGTACCTATCTTCACTACGTCAAATGAATAATCATTTTCACCATAATTTTCAACAATAAAGTTTCTATCATATGCCATTAGTGTTTTGTCAGTTTCGTATCGAATTGGAAGTGTAGCACTTTCATTCAAAATAGAATCATTATTTCCTTTGTTAAATACTCGTACAGTTGAGCTTGGATGTTCATTTCGTGATAAAATACTATCGATTTTATTTAAAGAGTTGCCAAAGATTGTATTCATTGAAATAATATTAGACATAAGATTATTAAAAATAAAAATAGTTCGAAAAATATGACTATCATCGAATAATTTAGGAATTGATATTTGATTGAAACTCCTTTTGCTACTACCCATACTTGATTAGCTAAATCACGTTTAAACGAATCATCATCTAACTTCTCAAACGATTTAATGTAGTCATCAGCTGATTGAAAACCTTTAACAGAGCCGTAATAAATATGTGAATGGTAACTGTCTTTTGAGGAATTTCCTGACTTCAGATAGGGGAATAGTGCAACAATTGTTAAACCGATAATAGCCAATGCAAGGATGCAAATTAAATAAATTAGAACATTTATTGATGTTTTAAGGCTTTCATTGTTTACAAAAATATCTATTAGAGTTTTTCTATTAATAATAATACAACCCACAATAAAAGTATTTAATGAAACTATGAATGTTCCTTTAACATTGGAAGCATTGATATAATTGTCATATCTGGTTAGTATATATTTTAAATTATCGGATTTTTTTCCCATAATGGGTTCAGATTTACTGTCTACAGAAGCTTCTGTTTTTGTGACTTTATCAATACTTTCTTTCATTAATCTATTGTTGTTTTTGAGGATTATCTATTATTTATCGCTAGGTAACCGATATTTAATTTATTATGTAAATATAAAACGAGATTGTTGTTGTTTATTAATTTTTCTGAGGACAATTATAAATAAAATACTTTAGAAAATACTAAGTATTTTCCCTGTATTTTGAATTAGAAATCTATTTTCGTTACGAACTATTTAAAAAGATAAAACCTGTTATTTTAAAACAGGTTTCGAATAATATATTTTATTTGTTTAATAAATCTTTTTTCAGCCAACTAATTACGAGTTTTAAACCAAACATTAGAAGGTAAGCGCAACCCACAAACAAAGCAAGGTATGTTAACAGTATCAAAATGGTAGATACGTCATCCCAAACGCTGTGTTGCTTAAATTTTAATGCTGGAAAACAATTAGTTTGGTTCTGAAACTGCATCATCATTTTGCGTTATCAAATGGATTTTTCCCCTCACGCATAAAAACCGTACCCATCTTTTGATATTTGAGAGGCTGATTTTTCACACAAAGTGTATAAATCCCACTCCCAAAATTGTTTTGCGCTCGAATAATGATTACTTCTTTCTCGTCGACATTGTTATCAATAGCAACAAATTTCTTTAGTCTGTTGTTTTTGATTGGTTCTTTAAAGTTTTTCGGTAAATCACATTCAGTAGCAGTTTGTGGTTCTTTCGGTTTTTCTTCCTGTGCGAAATAAAAGGTTGGTAACGCTAAGGCAAGCGTAAATAGTAATTTCTTCATAATGATATTTTTTTGTTATTTATTAGTAATCGATTTTTTAGGTAGTCCGTTTTGTGGAAATAATCGTCGATATATGTAAATCAGAAGTAGTATGAGAAGTGGAATAATTACATAAACGATATATTCTTTGTGGTCATAATATCCCCAAAGTCCTATAAATCCGTCATAGACATAACTTCTATAATAGATTTTAAAAGTAAAACTGTGAAAAGGGTAGAAATTAGCTGCAGGTGAATAATTTGTGTCACATAACGGACAATAAATTTCATCAGGAGTTAATAAATAATATTTTTCTGAGATTACAATGCCTTCTCCTCTAAGGGTATTCGTGTATTTAGGATGCAAATCAATAAGATAGCTTACATATCCGATTGTATTGAATATGACCCAAAAGAATAGGAATTTTTGTTGTTTGATGCTTAATATCATTGTTTTAATTTGTTTGATTTTGGGCAACAAAAAAAGCAAGTGGTTATCACATGCTTTCAGTTCAGAAGGCTCGGCAAAGCCTATACCACATAAAAACAGGATAAGCCACTTGCCATAAGGCAAGTGCGCTAAACTGTTTGCATTTTGTGGTTGTATTGAATTTTGCCGATTCACTGAACAAAAGCAAAAGTTTTACACTTTTATTTTTCGTTAAATATTTGCACGAATTTACAAATTTTGTGACTGATTCTCATAAAAAAATTAAGGAAGTCTTAGATTGTTATTCGTCAGATGTTCATAAATATATCCAATAGTATCATTTTCCACCAACTTTGATATTGATAGGTCGATAAGTTTACCTTTTAGAATCTGACCCCAAGTTTTCTTGCCAACTTTTGTATATAATTCTTTTAATTCCTCAATTTCTTCAAAGATAATTTCCTGTCCTAAACCTAATCTACGCAAATGTTCTACGATTTCATCAATTTTTGTATTTATGTCTTGCTGATTTGAGCTAATATTTTCATAGTTTTCTGCAGCAGTATTCCTCCTTTCTTCTATATACATTTTACCGTAGAGGTTAATTTTGCCATCGGATTGATTTCTGCCATAAATGACATCAATTAATCCTTGGTTTTCTAAAACTTTTGCTAATTCCATACCTTCACCATACTCTAGTTCTATCCCGTTAAGTTCTGAAATTAATTCAATAGTGTAATTTCTATCACCTCGTAGTTCGTAAAGCTTTTCTAAGATTAAATCTAGTTTTTGTTTAGTAGTATATCTAGCCCTATCTTGTATTTCAATTGATTCAGGAATTGTAACAGCATCTGAAATCTTAATAAGTTTATGAATGTATTTTAATAGTGAAATTTTTTCTGTGAGTTCGCTATTTATGGACTTTTTCAGCTCATCATTTCTATCAATTTTTGTTAAATTTTGAATAACATAAGAAATGGGTTTTGCTTGTTTAAAACTTTTAGAAAATATATTATTTGTTTCATTTAAAGTATCATCTAAATAAGTCAATACGGTTGACTTCCATTCAGTAAAATTTCCATTCAAAACTTCGCAATCAAGATTTCTGTTAGTTTTTTTAAAATTTTCTCCTTCATCTATAAAAGTTTCAATTGTTGATTGGAACTCACTGATTTCAATATTTAATCTCATTTTATTTATTTCTTTTAATAATTATCATCACAAAAATATGGCGTACTATTTCTCACTAATCAACTTTGTTAATAAAATTATTCTTTATTAAAAATTTGTTGTATATAAGGTCTAGACCGTTGACGAAATTTTGATTTTTCATCCAATCAAAAATGTTCACATCATTTTTGTAATCAATAGTTTTCTTAAATATTTCAAAGAGTTTTAAAGAAATTGTTCTTGGTATTCCATTTGATATTAATGAGATGATGATTGGTTCTTGAGTTCCTAATTCTATTTGAATTGGTAAAGCCAATGTTAGCTTGAAAATTTCTTTTTGTTTTTCTGTCAGAATAACTTCTAATATATCAACTAAAAGTTTAAAATATTTAAGAACAGAAAATGTTATAACTTTTAAGTTAATCTTAATAACTAACTTTATCTCTTTATTTATATGTTCTTGATTTTCACGATTGATTCGTTTTTCTTCAGGAACTCTGTCTGAATAATAATTAATTCTACTAATAATTAATTCGCCTAAACTCTTTCCTTGAATCCAACTGATAGCATTATAAGTTATACCTGATGGATATATAGAAATTTTATCTTTTTTCCATATTTCTTTCGTTATTCCAAAAATATCATCTAATCTAGTAATTATGGTATTAAGTTGCCAAAAGAAGCTGTTCTCAAAATAGGCTATTGTTTCAGCGACATTCCTTCCGTAGGGAGTATTAAAATTTGTATTTGGATGTATAACCCAATTATTTATTCCTTCTTCTATAATTGTTTTATATAGCCTATCTTGTAATAAAGGGTCAATTGTTGGGTTCAACTTGGTTATGGAGTAGGGAATTGTAACATTTATTATTGAATTATTAATTGAATGTGTAATATAATTTATTTTTTCCTTATTAAGCTTCTGCTTTATTAAATATAATTCAAACGAACCATCATTTTTTAATGCTTTATTCCTTAGTGATGTGATTACATTTTTAATTTTAGGGGTTATTATTTCTTTTCCATCTTGGGATAAATCTTCCACACTAATTTCTAATAATGCTTTAGAATTCGAAGTTGTTACAACTTTTAAATAACTTGCTTGATAATATTCTTCCGCCCATGAAGTATTATTATTTTTGCTTACGCAATAAATTGTACCAAATAATGTGTTTTTTAGCCTACCAGCTCTGCCAATTAAATTACCAAATTCAAAATCACTCAATTTCTCAGTGTTTTTTTCTGGTTTAATTACAAAAAGATTATCAGCAGGTAAATTAACGCCTTCCAATAATGTTGATGTACAAAATAATGTAGTGATTACACCTGCTTGGAATAATGATTCTATCTCTTTTCTAACAAATTCAGAAAGAGAGCTATGATGAAAAGCTACTTTTTTTTCCAAACAGGAAATTAAGTAGTATCTCGGATGAATTTCTGTTTTAACATAATTTATTAAATCTAATAAATCATCTTCTAATTTTCCTTCAAGTTCAATTGTCTCTGAATATTTTAATGCCCACTTTTCCGCATAGTCCCCTCGTGAACTGTAGACTAAATTACTTTCACCTCTATTGGTTAATGAAGCTAATATAAGAGAAAGTCCTTGCCCTATATTTGAGTTGAATATCGTTTTTATTTTATCTATTTCAATAATATTATCGAGAGTATAAAATGTTTTATTATTTGCAAATAATGTTAAGGAAATCGTATTGTCATCCAATTTAATAATTGTTCTAAGTTGGAAGACCGGAGATAAATCAGTGTTTACAACGATACTACTCTTATTAAATAATTCCATGAAAATTTCATTAGAATTTGAAATAAACGGCCCTGCAGTAATTATTTTTGTATGTGCAGAAACTTTAGAAAGTTCTTCATAAACATATTCAAATAAATTTCCTCTCCCATCTTCATTTTCAACATTTTGAATCTCATCAATAAATACTAAGTCGGGTAGACTTATTCCTAATTTGGAGTTAATTATTTTTAAAGCTCTTTCAGGGGTTATTACATAAATAATCTTTCCTGTATCAATAATTTCATCCTCAATAAAGGCGTTCTTTACATTTACGTTTTCAAGCTCTGCTCTTAATTCTTCGCTAACTTGATTAATTAGTGCTCTTGAAGGAACAATGTAAAATACACAATATTTAGAATTTTCCTTTTGTGAAAATTCAATATATTTTTTTAGTATGAATGATTTACCTGAAGATGTCGGTGCTGAAATTGATATGTATTTCTCTTCTTGTAATTCATAAAATAATTCTTTTTGAAAATCGGTCAGTAAGTATGATTTGTTGTTAATTATTATAGAGTTCTTAATTCGTTTTGCTATCAATTCTTGTATGAGAATTATATTTTCTGAAAAAATTTCGTCGTTATTGTCATTCAATTGGCGTAAATGATTTGTTGCAGCTAAATTTCCAATTCTAGAAAATAGAATATATACAATTTTTAGAATCTCAATATTTTCCTGATTATTTAGATAAAGCAAAATAGCAAAATCTTGGACTTTTTTAAGATATTTTTCATTTTTACTCTCAGCGAGAATTGAAGCGACCCAAATAGATTTTCGTAAATCTTTATGATTTATTTTAATGTTTTCTGATTGTCTTATTTTATTCTTAAAAAGAATAATTACCTGTTGCTCAATAACATTATTTAAAACTGTATTATTATAAAGATTTTCAGCTCCCTCCATTTCTATTGATTTTTATTTTGATAAGGAACTTTATGAATACTGAAGTACATGCCATTTCGGAAAGAATCAATATCGTTAAAAGGAAAGATGAAAAAATCAATGTAAATTTTTGCTATAGAAGGTAATAAGTTTACTTTTTTATTTATTTTACTTATAAAATTAAATTTTTCCTTTTCCATATAATTTTTTATAAGATTCTCTAATTCTTCATTGTTTTTAGCTTTAGTTTCTATACTATTTATTTTTGCAGTATTATACATTATAAGTATAGGGTGAACTAATATCTGCTTTTTAAAATCAACTGTTCCTGGGGTCAACAAGTCATAAATTTTGTCGTAATCAATGTCATTATTATCAATGAACATCGTGTTATTGGCAACAATAAATTCCATCGAATTAAATTGTGCTTTGCTATCAACAGAGTGAAATCTATCTAAAGAATCAAAGGCATCGTCTATGGATTCGCTAAACTCTTGCATTATTTTTGATTCTCCGATTAAAATAGCAGGCTCGAATTTGCCTTTTTCTATTTCATAATTTCCAATAAATATCCCATCACCACCCTTTATCTGGTCATTTGCATTTGATAATCCTATGATTTTGTGAGCTACCATCTTACTTTTTAAAACACTCTCAACTAATGCAAATAATAATATCTCTCCGTATTTCCCATCAGTTATTGGGTTTTTTTTTCCGAAAAATGTCTGAGCTTCTTGATATAGTGCGATGTCTAATCTATTTTCAGCATTATGATGTCCATATTTAGAAGTTAGTGATTTGAATTTTTGTTTTTTCGACTTTTCGCTATGAACATAATCAGGTAGAAAGAAAGTCAATTCTTCTATCAGAGATTCGCAAGAAAATTGATTTCCTGTGGATTTAGGAGTATAGCCTCTGATTGTTATTTTTAATTTTTTATCAGAGAAATGATTTATTAGTTGTCTATCAACCCACGCTGTATCGATTTTAATTTTCTTTTCCCAGTCAATGGTTGTCATAAGTTTTTAGTTTAAAGCTAATTTAATTACAAATAATTTAATTCACAATAAGTTTTTAAATATTTGATTAACTGAATTTTGCATTTGCAGATTCAATAAATGGAATTTTCTATAAAAATAAATCAAATATTTTTTACTAGATAGTTATTGATATTAGGTTGGAAATTTTAAAAGATTAATAACCAATACAGTATGTTAATAAAAAAGGTAATAATCAGCAATTATTGTAGATTTTTATGGATGAGAATAATTGATTTATAATTGTTGAAAATTAAAAGGTAGATTCTAAGTATTTTACAGCGCTTTCCAATTATTAAAATTATATATACATGTCAATAGAGAAGGTATCTAAGCTAAGTAACCCCCTCATAGGGCAAGTTTTTAGTAGTACCCCCACCTCTGCAAACTTGGTTGGAAGTTTCACAACATCTTAAAACCTGTGAACTTTTTCGCAACATTTTTAGGCTACAATCCAGATTTAGTACAGGTTTCAAAACATTTCAGACGGATTCAAAATATTTTAGCTGTTTCATTTAAAAGTATGCTAAATTTAGAACGTTTGGCACGTTTCCAGTTATCTTAAATGTAATAAAAAACCCCATCAATACGGGAATATTGAATGGGGTACGTAAAATAATCTTAACGCTAATTAAAATTTACTTACAATGACAAAGGTAAAAAAATGTTTAGATACTTTTAGTATCGACATCGGAACGTACAGCAAGTATAGTTCTGGAAGCATCTACGGAGCTTGGCTTCAATTATCAGACTATTCAAATTATGACGAGCTTTTAAAAGCTATGAAAGAACTTCACCACGATGAAGACGACCCAGAATTCATGTTTCAGGATTACGAATGCTCGGAGTTTTTTATCAAACAAAAGCTAGTCAGCGAATGCCATCTTTCAGCAGACATTTATGAGATAGCCGAACGAATCGACAATTCTGATTTTGACTTTGAGGTTGTAGAAGCTTATGCAGACTGTATGAGTTACTATCATAAGGACATAGAGCAACTATTAGAAAGTTTTTCAGATTGTTATTTCGGAGAATTTGATTCGGACGAAGATTTTGCACAAACTACTTTAGAACAAGACGGTTCAATCCCCGAAAATCTACCATCATACATTTATATTGATTGGGAAACTACTGCTAGAAACTTAATGTATGACTATATGAGCTCAAACGGGTACTATTTCAGAAATTAATTACAGTAACAATCTTTGCACCTTGCTTAAATGCAGGGTGCTTTATAACTATTTACGGCATGAAGGTAAGATATATTAGAGTCTCCACAGGAGCGCAGAACATAGCAAGACAGGAAGAGAAACAATCAAAAGATGAAAAAGTGTATATTGATATTGTTAGCGGTTCTGTGCCGTTCAGAGATAGGGAACAGGGAAGGGAGCTTATAAAATCTATTGATAAGGGCGAAATCAATTATATTTCTGTAAGTTCTATTGATAGGTTAGGACGTAATCTATACGACATCTTAACGACTTTGGAATTTTTCAAAGAAAATGGTATTGTTACGAAAGTAGAGAATTTGGGATTAGAAAGTCTAATAGACGGAAGAGAAAATCAGGCATTCAAACTTATTATTTCTGTCATGGCTAATATAGCGGAAATGGAAAGAGAGACTATTTTAGAGCGTCAGCGTGAGGGCATTGCACTTGCAAAAGCTAAGGGTATCTACAAGGGACGTGAGAAGGGTTCTATGGAAAGTAAGGAAAACTTCCTTTTTAAATATAAAGAAGTAATTAAAAGCCTAAAAAAAGGAAATTCTATCAGAGACACAGCTAAGATTTGCAATGTCAGTATAGGAACAGTGCAAAAGGTTAAAAATAATATCTAAGTTCCTTTTGCACTGCACCCAATTAAATTAATTAATCCTCAACAGGTATATAAGGTTTTAGAATTCCAATTAACTCATCATATAAATCATTTACGATTGACTTTGATTTTGGGTCAAGGATGCTCCCTTTTGATAATTCCTTATCATAAGATTCAAGAAGTAATTTCATTTGTCCAATACGATATCCATTTTCAGGGTCTTTTAGTAGTACTGGATGTCTAGTGATATTTAGAATTCCTGATACTAAAATATTATCATTTGGAGTTGTGCGTGATTTTTCCAAAAATGTAATTGAGGCTTTGGCTACTTCAGGTAATAATTGTGACATAATTTTGTTTTATATTAATCCAAATATATGATTTTTCTCAATAGATTGGGGTAGGGCACTCAACATAAATATTATCATCACTATCAAAGAATAAAAAAGTACATGAAATGTAGTTGTTTTGCATTGTGTAAAATAAAAATCTCTTTATTATTCTATATATCTAAAATGGTGTTTTTGCAATCCTACATAGAATCATTATATTTATGGGATATTTTAAACAATGAAGACATTTGCTATTGTTCTTGGTAATAATGATTATCACAAAGGTGCTACTTTAAATAATGCTGTAAATGATGCTACTGCTATTTCTCAAATTTTTGAAAAATTGGGATTTGATGTAGATTTAATGGTAAATATTACTAAAGACAATATTCCCACTATTTTGGAAAAGCTTGAAGTTGAAATAGAGAGACATGATGCCACCATTTTTTATTTTGCTGGGCATGGATACGAATTAGACGGAGAAAATTATTTGGCCTCTGTAGATTGTCAAATACCACCAGCAGGAAAACATACAGCTGCAGCTGACTCAATTAGGATGTCTGAAATATTAAAAATATATTCAAAGTATCCAAATAAAGTAAATATAATTATAGTTGATGCATGTCGAAGAACATTTAATAGGGGTGCAGCATTAGGCTTTACACCAATTCAGTCACCACGTGGTACTTTAATAGCTTTTTCAACATCACCTAATGACGGTGCAAGTGATGAGGGTTATGGAGGGCATAGTTTTTACACTGCTGTTCTGTTAGAATATTTAGGCCGGGAAAGACTTTCTGTGGAAGAATTGTTTAAAAAAGTCCGAAAAAGTGTTTATGCCTTAACAGATGGAAGGCAAACTACTTGGGAGCATACTTCTTTGATAAGTGATTACTATTTTAATAGTGGGCAATTATTGGATTCTGTCGATTTGCCATATAATGATTGTGCTGTAATGGATGTTAAGTATTCAGACCAATCTGATTTTGGTTTGTTAATTGAGAAATTTAAGAGTCATAACTACTACAAACAAAACGACGCACTTTCTGATTCTTTAAAAATACCAGCCCGAAATTTGAATCTAGATCAAAAGTTTATTTTTGGTAGAAATATATTACAATCAGCAAATGGTGGAGCATATGTTTGTAAAAATTTCATAGAAAACTTGGCAAATAACTTAGTACCTTATCAAGAAGAAGATGGACAGAACCATGTTTTAAATGGAATTTTATTTGAAATGTACTTTGATTCAAACGGCAATTATCGCAAAGATAAAAAAAGTATACTATTAGAAGAAATTTTCAGATTACGAAAAATTCCTCAATTTGAAAAATCATTTGATTTTATAAAAAACCTTTTAGTTAGTGAAGCAGATGAGATTATTTATATACCTGAAAAGGAAGACGTTTTTTGTGATGTTGACGTTCTTGCTACAAATAGGGGTGAGAAGCAAATAATTACAAAAATATCTGTTAATTCTGTCGATATTACTGAACCAATTTCAAGCTACTTTGGATATGCTACGGATAAGGAAGATTTGACTAAATATCTTAGCAGGTTCTTATGTATACCAAAAGATTTAATTTTAATTAGATGTGCAATTGAATTAAAAAACATATCAATTAATACAGCATCTCAAATTGGTTGGTAGAATCAAAATCATTTTTTTTACGATTATAATATTTATTATATTGTTAATTTGTTGACAACATCATCACCTGAAAGTGGTTTAGTTAATACATCTCTAAAGTAATTAGCTTAATGACGTTAAATAAAGCTTAAATAAATAAAATGCTATAAATCGGATACAATTTCGGATACAAAATAAAAAAGAGAACTTGTAAATTGTTATTTTTCAATAACTTACAAAGTTCTCCTTAATCTTAATGTGGAGTTGGAGGGATTCGAACCCTCGTCCAAACAAGCAATACATAAGATTTCTACATGCTTATTCTACTATTGATTTTCGACTGGAGGCAGAGAGCAGACGCCCAACTTCCAGCTTATCTTC
>Ga0157370_10004419_pt1 | contig 16110 bp, 16 predicted proteins | sample C35metaG_FD_113463 | JGI IMG/M metagenome (GOLD analysis project Ga0157370, IMG submission 113463) | Corn rhizosphere microbial communities from Kellogg Biological Station, Michigan, USA - C3-5 metaG | ecosystem: Host-associated > Plants > Roots > Rhizosphere > Soil | place: USA: Michigan...
CGTGGCGAAACAGCGGCGAGCGCGGCGTGAGCTGCCGCCGCACGCGCTCCACCGCATCGCGCCACGAACGCGGCGAGCGGTTGAAGAGGCCCATCTCGGTCCGGCCCGCGCGGGCCGACGGCTGGCTCGCACCGGCGAGTTGCCCGTCGAGCTGCGCGAGGTTGCGCGCGAGCGCCTCCACCGAGGCCAGGAGCGCGAGCCGTTCCGGCGTGGTCGCCCGCGCCCGCTCGTGTTCGATGGCACCGCGCAGGTCGGCCAGTGCCTGCACGGTTTCCTCGCCCACCTCGAAAGGCTCGCGCCGCGCGATCGAGCTGGCAAGCCGCTGGCACGCCAGCCCCTGCAGGCCGAGCACGCGCTGGCAGCGGTACAGAAGATCGCTGTGGAAGAACGCGTCGGCCAGCGCGTTGTAGTCGTCGTGCGAGGAACTCGCGCGTTCGTGCACGTCCTGCGCGATGAGGTAGAGCCCGCGGTAGCGCGAGATGCGCCCGGTCGGCGCCCGCGCACCGATGCGGCGGAAGATGCTTTCCTTCGCGGCATTCAGCTCGGTCACCACTTCGGCGTTGAGTTGCGCGAGCGAGAGCCGCTTCTGTTCGATGTCGATGCCCCGCAGCGGCTCGAAGAGCGACGCCTTGAAGCGCACGAAGTTGCCGAGCACGGTGAACAGCGTGACCAGCCGCGCCTGCACCGGCTGCGCCGGAAAGGCCGCGCACCACAGCACCGAGAAGACGCCATACCAGCCGGCACCGGCCAGCAGCAGCAAGGATTCGCGCCCCCGACCGTGGCCTTGCGCGCCCTGGTTCTCGATGCCGAGCGTGGCGTACATCGCGAGGATCAGCGTCGCATAGGCGATGGCCTTGTAGCGGGCCTCCACCGCGCCCAGCATCGTGAGCCAGAAGGCGGCGAACGCGAGCCCGGCGATGAAGAGCACCGGCCGGCCGAACAGCGCCTCGACCGAGAAGGACAGCACCGCGAAGCAGGCCTGCGTCACGAGCTGCGCGCGAAGGCGGCCGCGCCAGCTGTCGTCGGTCTCGGCGAGCGCGCTGGCGATGGCGCCGAGGAACAAGGGAATCACCGCATCGGTGTGGCCGGTGTAGCCGCACACCGCCATCAGGCTGCCGAGGGTGAGAAAAATGCGCAGCGGCTGTGCGCGGGAAGCAAAGGAACGCAGGCGCTGGCGCAGCGCATCGGGAGACAGGGGGAGCATGGCTGCGATCTTGCACGATGCATGCCACGAGGCCGGCGAGCCTTCGGGCCCTCGAGTCAGGCTTGTGGCGGCGCCTCCCACGCGAACCCCACCCCGTACACCGAGCGGATCCAGTCGTGCAGGGGCGACACCGCGCCCAGCTTGCGGCGCAGGTTCTTCACATGGCTGTCGATGGCGCGCTCGGTCACGTCCACCGTGTCGTCATAAGCGAGCTCCAGCAGCCGCGCGCGCGAGAAGATGCGGCCCGGGTGCCGCGACAGCACCTGCAGCAGCCCGAACTCGCGGCGCGTGAGGTTCAGCGGCGTGCCTTCGAGCGAGGCGCGCCAGTGCACGTCGTCGAGCACGAGGCCCGGCGCACCGCCCTGCGGGGCCTGCCCGGGCGCGCTGCCAGGCGCCGTGCGCCGCAGCACGGCACGCACCCGCGCCACCAGCTCGCGCGGCGAGAAGGGCTTGCACACATAGTCGTCCGCACCAAGCTCCAGGCCGAGCAGGCGGTCGACCTCCTCGATGCGCGCGGTGAGCATGATGATCGGATGCGCCGTGTGCTCGCGCGCGCGCCGCAGCACCTCGATGCCGTCCAGCCGCGGCAGCATGATGTCCAGCAGCGTCAGGTCGGGCGGCGAGGCAACGATGCTGTCGAGGGCACTCTGCCCGTCGGAGAAATGCGCGGTTTCGTAGCCGCTGTGGCGCAGGTAGTCCTGCACCACCGAGGCGATGTCGATCTCGTCCTCGACGATGACGATGCGTGTCATGCGGATGCCGCCAGTGGAAGGGTGATGGTCATGCGCACCCCGCCGAGCGGCGATGGAGCGGCCTCGATGCTGCCGCCATGCGCCTCGATGGTCGCGCGGCAGATCGAGAGGCCGAGGCCCGAGCCGCCGAGTGCGCGGCTGCGCGAGGTTTCGCCGCGGAACAGGCGGTCGAAGAGCCGCGGCATTTCTTCGTCGGGCACGCCGGGTGCGCTGTCGTCGAACAGCAGCGTGAGGCAGTTGCCGGTCCACGCGCCTTCGATGGTCGCGTCGATGCGCAGCCGGCCGCCCGCATCGGTGTAGGCCAGCGTGTTCTCCAGCAGGTTCATGAAGACCTGGTGCAGCCGGTGCGCATCGCCGTCGATCACCGGCTGGGCCGATGCGGCGATGCGGTCGATCGCGTCCCGGTTGACCGCGATGCCGCGCTGGGCGAAGCGGTCGCGCGTGTGGTCCAGCGCCTCTTTCAGCAGCGTGAGCGGAAACACGGCGGTGGTGAGCAAGTCGTTCTGCGGTTCGCGCATGCTGCTGCGCAGGTCGTCGACCAGCTGGCCGAGCCGGATCACCTGCCGGTGCATGCGCAGCGCGGTGCGTTCGTCGAAGGTGCGCACGCCGTCCTGCAGTGCCTCGATTTCCGCGCGCATCGCCGCGAGCGGTGTGCGCAGCTCGTGCGCCGCATCGGCCAGCCAGGCGCGCCGCGAGGCCTCGATCTTGTCCAGGCGCTGTGCCATGTCGTTGAAGGTCTTGCCCAGCAGCGCGAGTTCGTCGGAGCCATGGACCGTCACGCGGGTGGAAAGCCGCCCGCGCGCCACGTCCTGCGCCGCCTGCGTCAGCGCGTCGATGGGCTTGAACCAGCGGCGCGCGAGCAGCCACGACAGCACCAAGGCGAAGGCGAGACCGCACATGCCGGTGAGCGCGATCACGCCCGACTGGCGTGCGAGGAAGGCGCGATCGGCTTCGCTCTCGAAGCCCTGCGCGGGCGCGAGCGCCAGGTAGCCGACGACCGAGCGCCCGCGCCGGATCGGCAGGCGCGCGGCGTTCTCGAAATCGATGGTGGCGCCGACCACCGGTGTGCCGTGTGCGTCGAGCACGGCCAGGCGCTGGTAGATCGAATCGGCCGCCGAGCGTGGGTCGGGAAAGAACCAGGGCGGCGGTGGCATCGAGAAGCGCCGGGGCAGCAGGTCCAGCTGCGGCGAGGCGGCCGAAGAGGAGGCCGGGGGCAGCGGCGGCGGCGGTGCTCCGCTGTCGGGGTCGCCATCGCTCCGGGTGGTGCCCTGCACGCGGCGCTCGTACCAGGGCGGAAGCCGCCGGTCGTCGGGGCTGGCCGCACCGTCGAGCACGCCCGCCAGCTGGCCCATGCGCAGGCGGTGCCAGGCCTCGTCGTTGTCGCGCAGCTTCTTCCAGTCGCCGTTGGCGATGTAGTGCTTCAAGAGGAGCTGGGAGAGCCAGTCCATGCGCCGGATCTCGATCTCGGCGACGTAGGCGCCCAGGCCCCGCTGCAGCGCGATGATGGAAAAGCCCACGAAGCTGAGCAGCAACACGACCAGCAAGGCGGCCAGCGCCAGGAAGATCTTCCGGGAGAGTGTCAGACGCGGCATGGGGGTTCGTTCACGCCTTCTCAGGCATGGCCGCATTCTGCGGCATGCGTTTCGGGCAGGCGGGCGTCATAGGCAAGCGGCGGATCATGGCGGGCAAATGGGGAGAAATCTGGGAGGAATCTGGGAAGAATCCGCTCGGGTGGCCCTCCCACATTTCTCCCGATTCGAAACGCACGATGCCTGCCCATGAACCCGGCCACGCATCGTCCCCGCCACAGAATCCTCCATGCCTTTGCCGCCGTCGCGCTGGCCTGGGCCAGTCCGGCGCACTGCGCGCCGGCGCGTCCCGCCTGGTCGTGGGCCGATGTCTGGTCCGACCCCGGCATGGACCTGCTCCTTCTGTGGCTCACGGCGGTCTTCTGGGTGGTCACCCATGTATGGACGCTGCTGGTCGTCTGGGCGGAGGCGCGCGCCACACGGGCCAGGGCGCCGGGCGCCGAGGCCGAGGAGGAAAGCGCATGAGCGGCATCGCGCAATCCGCCAAGGACTGAGCGTTGCAGACCGCGATGCCGTCTCACAGCGAAACCGCCTGGATGCATCCCGTGGCGACGCCATCGACCGGCGGGTTGCCGTTGGTCCAACGCCTCATGGGCCTGCTGGCCTTCAGTGGCCTGGCACTGGGCGCCTGCATCGCCGCGCGTGGGGGATGCGGCGAGCGCCTTCCGGCCGAGGGGCGCAACGCGAGCCTCTCGACCCTGGCGCCGATCATGCGCACCGGCCCGGCCACGCCGCGCGATGCCGCGTGCCGCGCTCAGGCAGGCCGCTCCGCGAAACTGAAGCCCACGCCGTAGATCGAGCGGATCCAGCCGTGCGAGGGCGCCACGGCCGTGAGCTTCTTGCGCAGGTTCTTGATGTGCCCGTCGACCGCGCGCTCGTTCACATCGAGCGCTTCCGGAAACGCGGCCTCCAGCAGCTTCGAGCGCGTGAACACCCGCCCCGGATCGCGCGACAACGTGCGCAGCAGCAGGAGCTCGCGGCGGGTGAGATCGAGCGCGTGCCCCTCCAGGTGCGCGCCGCCATGCGCGTCCCGGAACGACACCGACTTCGACGGTGCCGCAGAAGCCCCGTCGCGCTGCGCATGGCGGCGCAGCACTGTGTGCACGCGCGCCACCACCTCACGCGGCGAGAACGGCTTGCAGACATAGTCATCGGCGCCCAGGTCGAGCCCGCGCAGGCGGTCGACCTCGCGCGTGCGTGCCGTCAGCATGATGATCGGATGGTCGCTGTGCGAGCGCACCTTCTGCAGCACCTGCAGGCCGTCGATCTGCGGCAGCGCCACGTCGAGCAAGGTGAGCGCGGGCGGCGAACTCAGGATGCGGTCGAGCGCCGCCGCGCCGTCCCCGATGTGCTCGACCTGGTGGCCGGCGTTGTGGAGGTGGTCCAGCAGTGAAAAGGCGCTGTCGCGCCCGTCTTCGACCATCAGGATGCGGCTCATGGCGTGGTCCCTTTCCTCAAAAGGAAGTTCCGATCTGGAACTGGAAACGCTGCGTGCGGTCCGCCGCGATGCCATTGGCGGTGTCGACCTTCTGGTAGGCGAGCGGCACCGCATAGGCCAGCCGCAGCGGGCCGAGCGGCGAGATCCAGCTGATGCCCAGCCCCGCCGAGGCGCGAATGCGGTTCTGCGCCTTCCACTGCGCATCGGTCATGCTCGCGGTGCGGTCGGCGAACACGTTGCCCGCATCGAAGAAGGTGTAGAGCCTGAGCGACCGGTCGTTGCCCGCGCCGGGGAAGGGCGTGCTGAACTCCATGTTGAAGATCGCGCGGCGTGTGCCGCCGAGCGAACCACCGGTGACGGCATCGACCGGCCCGAGCGAGTTCTGCTCGAAACCGCGAATGGAACCGAGCCCGCCCGCGTAGAAGTTCTTGAAGATCGGGAAGGTGCTGCCGCCCAGCGCCTTCGCATAGCCGAGCTGGCCGTTGATGGCCAGCGTGTACTGCTTGGAGAGCGCGAAGTACTGCTGGTACTGGTAGTCGGTCTTCAGGTAGCGCAGCGCACTGCCCACGCCCACCTCGAGGTTCGCGCGCTGCAGGCGCCCGGTGGTCGGCACCAGCGCGCTGTCGCGGTCGTCGCGGGACCACCCCACCGTCGCGGGAATGCCCACCACGTCGCTGCCGCTGCACACCACGCTCGGCGCGGTGCCCGTGCACTTGAAGTAGTCGAGGTAGGCCTGCGGCGTGCCGGTGTAGACGTAGGAGCCGTCGACCAACGTGTACGCGCCGTTGGTGCCGGGCGTGAACGAGTAGCGCTCCACGCCGATGCCAAGGAACACCGTGTCCAGTTCGCCCACCGGCAGCCCGAAGCGCACCGAGCCGCCATCGCTCGCGAGCTTGTAGTTGCCGTCGGCCTCGTAGTAGGGCCGCGTGGTCGTGTGAAAGACGTTGAGCGTGCGCGAGATGCCGTCTTTCGTGAAGTACGGGTCGGTGGCGGTGAGCGAGATCGTGCGGTTGTACGAGCTGGTGTTGACCTGCAGCCCGAGGTAGTTGCCCGAGCCGAACACGTTCTCCTGCGTGATGCCGAAGGTGAGCGAGATCTTGTCGGTCGACGAGTAGCCCGCGCCCAGTTGCAGCGAGCCGGTGGGCTTCTCGGCCACGTTGACCGTGAGGTCGATCTGGTCGTTGCTGCCGGGCACCTCGGCGGTCTCCACGTTCACCTCGGTGAAGTAGCCGAGCCGGTCGACGCGGTCGCGCGAGAGCTTGATCTTGTTGCCGTCGTACCAGGCGCCTTCGAACTGCCGGAACTCGCGGCGGATCACCTCGTCGCGCGTTCGCGCGTTGCCGCCGATGTTCAGCCGCCGCACGTAGACGCGCCGCGCGGGTTCCGCCTTCAGCACCATCGTGACGCGGTGGTTGGCCCGATCGATGTCGGGTTCTGCCTTCACCCGCGCGAACGCGTAGCCGAAGGTGCCGAAGTAATCGGTGAAGGCCTTGGTGGTGGCGGCCACGTCCTCGCCGTTGTAGGGCGCGCCGGGGCGTACCGTCACGAGGGTCTTGAACTCGTCTTCGCGGCCGAAATAATTACCTTCGAGCCGCACGCCGGCCACCGCGAACTTCTCGCCCTCGGTGATGTTGAGCGTGAGGTCGATCGACTGCCGGTCCGGCGAGATGGCGACCTGCGTGGAGTCGATGCGGAACTCCAGGTAGCCGCGCGTGAGGTAGTAGGAGCGCAGCGTTTCCTGGTCGGCGGCGAGCTTGCTGCGCGAGTACTGGTTCGACTTGGTGTACCAGTCGAGCCAGCCGCCGCTGTCCTGGTCGAACAGGTCGAGCAGCGTGCTCTCGCTGAAGGCCTTGTTGCCGACGACGCGCACGCTCTTGATGCGCGCGGACTCGCCTTCGGCGACGGTGAACGTCAGGTTGACGCGGTTGCGCTCCAGCGGCGTGACGGTGGTCACGACCTCGGCGTTGTAGAGGCTGCGGCTCACGTACTGGCGCTTGAGCTCCTGCTCGGCGCGGTCGGCCAGCGCCTTGTCGTAGGGGCGGCCTTCGGCGAGACCGATTTCGCGCAATGCTTTCTGCAGCGCGGACTTCTCGAACTCCTTGGTGCCGACGAAGTCGACATCGGCGACCGTGGGACGCTCTTCCACGATGACCACGAGCACGTTGCCATCGACGTCGATGCGCACGTCCTTGAAAAGACCCAGTTCGAACAGCGCGCGAATGGCCGCGCTGCCGCGCTCGTCGCTGTAGTTGTCGCCGGCCTTGATGCCGAGGGTGGAAAAGACGGTGCCGGGCTCGACGCGCTGCAGGCCTTCGAGGCGTATGTCGCGAACGGTGAAAGGGTCGGCCGCCCATGCGGGAACGGCGGCCATCGAAACGAGCAGTGCAGCGATGGCCGCGAGGGACTTGGGGAAATGCATCGCCGCATGGTCTTCGGCAATGTCGGAGAAATATGGGACGCTTTCTGGGGGCTTTGGTAAAGGCTGTTACTGCAACCCCATGGCGCGCATGACGGGCCATCGCACAGGCGGTTGCTGTTCGTTTCTTTCGCGGAAGTTCTGCAGATGCATCTCCATCGACAGGTCGCCCTGGATGTCGAGCAGGCGCTGCACGGTGCGTTCGACGGCCTGGGCATCGAGCAGCGGATAGGTGCGCGCGGTGCGACCGTTGTTGCGCACGAGCCGCGCGATGTAGGGCAGGTCTTGCTGCGTGATGACGGCGGCGGGCATGACGCCTTCGAGCTCCACGCCTTCGCAGGGCAGGAGCACGAAGTACTGCAGGCGCAGGTCATCGGGCAGCAGGCTGCGAAGCTGCGTCGTCTTGCGCCCGCCTTGCCATGCGGGGTCTTTCACTTCGCGTGCGCGTGCGCATCCGTTGAGCCGCAAAAACCAGCGCGGCGGGGCCTCGTCGGATTTCTTCCGGTAGACGAAGGCGTTGCGCCATGCCTTGATCTCGAACAGGTACACACCGGTCTCGCACACGATGACGGCATCGATGCGCGCCGTGGGAACCGCGCATCCCGAAGGCATCGGGATGATGAGGTTGCGAAGAATGCGCAAGTGAGAAAAGGCCGGGGTGAATGCGTTGGACAGCTGCTGTATGCCCAGCGATGCGGCGACGGTGCTTTGCAAAACAATGGTCATGTGGACTCCTTCGGAATGGCGAAGCATTGCTGGGCTTTTGGGAGACTTTTAGTACGTGCTCGTTTGGGGGGCGCGCGGTCTGCGCTGCGGCGCAGCGCAGACCGCGCGCCTGTCGTGGCCTTGATGCCGTCGGTCGTTCGTGTCGCGGCGAGTGCGCTCAAAACAACACCGCATGCAAAGCACGCGGCGTCCACCAGATTCCTCCAAATTTGAACGAGACCATCCGTTCAGCCGCTCGATGTAGAGCAGCTGAAAACCCGGAGAAACCTGAATGAAGAAATCCCTCACGGCACTCGCCGCGCTGGCCGTCACCGGCCTGGCCTCTGCCCAATCGTCCGTTACCTTGTTCGGTGTCATCGATGCCGGCGTGAGTTACCAGAGCGCCACGTCGCGCGACCCGGTCACGGGTGCGAGCAGCAAGCAGAGCCAATGGAGTCTTGCCAACTCCGGCTACAACTCCAGCCGCATCGGCTTTCGCGGCACCGAAGACCTGGGCGGCGGCCTGGCTGCGAGCTTCTGGCTCGAATCGCCGATCAGCAACGACGACGGCGCCACCGGCATCGCCAGCTTCAACCGCCGCTCCACCGTCAGCCTCTCCGGCGGCTTCGGTGAACTGCGGCTGGGCCGCGACTACACGGCCACCTTCTGGAACGACACGGTGTTCGATCCGTTCGGCACCAATGGCTCGGGCACCAGCGCGATCTATTCGGTGAGCAGCAGCGCGGGCCTCGGCAACTCGAACTACGTGCGTGCGAGCAACATGGTCGGCTACTTCCTGCCGCCGAACCTCGGTGGCTTCTATGGCCAGGTGCAGTACGGCCTGAACGAGAACACCAAGACCAGCGCCACCGACACCACCGCCGCCACCAGCAGCAGCGCGGGCCGCTATGTCGGCGGCCGTTTCGGCTACGCGAACGGGCCGCTCGACATCGCATTGGCGGTGGGCCAGAACGTCGCGGTCGACACCACCTCGCTCACGCGCAAGGTGCAGACCATCAACCTTGGCGCGTCGTACGACTTCGGGCCGGTCAAGCTGTTCGGCGAGCTCTCGAACGTGAAGAACAAGTTCGACCTGGCCGTCGGCAACAGCCACGACAGCTACAACGGCTACCTGATCGGCGCGAGCATGCCGGTGGGCGCGGGCCTGATCCGCGCTTCGTACTCCACGGTGCGCTACAACGAAGGCACGGTCGGCATCACCGGTGAAGACCCGCGAGTGAACAAGTTCGCCATCGGCTATGTGCACAACCTGTCCAAGCGCACCGCGCTGTACGCCACCGTCGCGCGTGTGAACAACCGCAACGATGCGGCCTACACCGGCAGCCTGGCGGCCGCGGCCACCACGGGCTACGGCAGCACGGGCGTGGGCTACACGGACCTGCCGCGCTCGTCGACGGGCTACGACTTCGGCATCCGCCACGCGTTCTGACGACGAGCCGGCCGGTGCGGCGGGGCGTTCGTCCTGTCGCATCCGGACAGCTGGTCAACGCCATGAGTTGATTGAAAAAAATGACGCGACGAATCCATCACCTCGCGGGCATGCTGGCAGCGGCCGGCCTGTCGGGTTGCATCATGCTGCCGCCGCCCATGCCACCCCGGCCGCCACCGATGCTTCGCGGTGGGCCACCGCCCTTTCCGATGGCCTTCGAGCATCGCGGGCCGCCGATGGCGCCGTGGGATCTGTGCGAAGGCCAGCCTGAAGGTGCGCGGCCCGCGTTGCCGGGGCCGCGCGCGGATGCACTGTCTGGAAGCTGCGAGCGCGGTGCCTCGGGGGCGCTGGAATACCGCGCGCCCGGACCGCGCTGAGGAAAGGCTGTACACACATGTACTCCGGCAGTCTGGGCTTCTTCATTGCGGTGGCCATCGCGCTTGGCCTTGCCGGCGTGCTCGCGATGATGGGCTCTCTCGTCGTCGTGAACATGCGGGCGGGCGCATCGGCCCGCAAGGTGGCGCTGCAGGCGCGCCACGACACGCGGCAGAAGATGCTGGCCAGCAGCGTGCAGGACCTGCGACCGCTGATCGGGGCAATACCGGATGCGGCGGTCCGCTTCGATATCCAGCTTCCGTCCGAAGCCGTGCATGTCTTCGCCGTCAAGGCCGAGTTGTGCGAACTGCTGGCCAAGATCGCAGCGCATGCGGCGAGCGTGATGTCCGCCGGTGCGACGCTGCAGGTTTCTGCGCGCGTGGAGCGAGGGCACGCCGTCGTTCACTGGCGCGATCTCGATGCAGAAGATGTGCGACCGCCGCTCGCGCGGTTCTTGGATGCGCTCGACGCCGCTTCGCAGGCCAGTGCGCGCGTCTGCGAGCGCATTGCGAGCCACCATGGCGGGCGCATCTATTCGGCGCCGCATGCCGATGGCGCGCTGGGCCTGACGCTCCGGCTGCCGCTGCACGGGTCCACCGCGGGGGCTTGAAGGGGGTGGGCGGCGGCACCGTGGAACTCCGCGTCATACTCGCGGTCCCACGGTGCCGCCGCCTTTCCTCCCGATGCCGAACGTGCGAATTCCAACCCTGTCGTCCCTTCTTCGCGTGCTCGCCGCGAGCGCGATTTTTCTAGCGACCGGTGCGCTGCATGCGCAAGCCTTGCCCCCGGGCGTGCGGCTCGGCATGACGGCCGATGAGTTGCAGGCGGCACTGCCTGCCGCCGAGCGCGTGCACCGCCCGCAACGCCTGACCGGCGGCCTGCTCGGAAGCTGGCGCGCGGCCCCAGTCGAAATGGCGGGACTGGTGTTCGAGCCGACCTTCTTCTTCGCAGCTTCGGAGTTGCGGCGCGTCGAATATGTGGCCACTGCGCAGTCCGCGCCCGACAGCGGCGCCTCCGCATTCGGCCAGCTCGTGCAATGGGGCCGCGGCGTGTTCGGCAACGAACTCGCGTCGCGCGATCCGGGCAGTGCCTATGCCGCGTGGACGAGCGGCGACACCGACGTCTACGTGCAGCAGATCAGCGACCCGCGCCGCGCGAGCGTGCGGCTCGTCTACAAGGCGCGGCAGCTGCGGGACGGCAGCGAACTCTGAGCGAGAACCTGTTCAGGCGGCGGTGAGCATGCCGCGCTGCTCGATGAAGGCCACCACCTCGGCCACGCCCGTGTGGGTCTTGAGGTTCGTCATCACGTAGGGCCGCTGGCGGCGCATGCGCTGCGTGTCCTGCTCCATCACGTCGAGGTTGGCGCCCACGTAGGGTGCGAGGTCGGTCTTGTTGATGACGAAGAGGTCGCTTTTCGTGATGCCGGGGCCGCCCTTGCGCGGGATTTTTTCGCCGGCCGCCACGTCGATCACGTAGATCGTGAGGTCCGACAGCTCAGGGCTGAAGGTGGCCGCGAGGTTGTCGCCGCCCGACTCGACGAACACCACGTCGGCATCCGGAAAGTCCTCGAGCATGCGGTCGATGGCTTCGAGATTGATCGATGCGTCCTCGCGGATCGCGGTGTGCGGGCAGCCGCCCGTTTCCACGCCCATGATGCGTTCGGCGGGCAGCGCACCGGCCACGGTGAGCAGGCGCTGGTCTTCCTTGGTGTAGATGTCGTTGGTGATCGCGACGAGGTCGTACTTGTCGCGCATCGCCTTGCAGAGCATTTCGAGTAACGTGGTCTTGCCCGAGCCGACGGGGCCGCCGATGCCCACGCGCAGGGGGGGCAGTCTCTTGGTGCGGTGGGGGATGTGGTGCAGGGCGGAGGTCATGGGCGTTGTCCGGTTCGGTCAGCTTCGAAAGAGGCGGGAATATTGTGTTTCATGGCGGGCCGACAGCACGGCCAGGAGGGGCGCGAAGGCTTGGCGTTCGCCATCGCCCAGTTGCATCGCGCGGTCGACGGCCGCGGGGATTTCGTTCGCCAGCCGCGCGAGGATGCGCTGGCCCGCGCTCTGGCCGAGCGGCACGGCCTTGACGGCCGCTGCCACCATGTTCTCGGCCCAGCCGAAGGCGAAGGCCAGGCAGCCGTCGTGCACCGTGGCGCCCGTGCGGCTGAGCGCGAAGGCGAAGGCCACGGGGTAGCTCGCGGGCAGGTCCGCGAAAACCTCGGCCGTGTCCGCGTGGTGCAGCTTGAGCCACTCGACGAAGGAGCGGCCCATCTGCTCGGTCTGCAGGAAGAATTCGGCCGATTCGCGGGTGGTCATCACCCACTCGTTGAGCTTGCGGATACGCGCTGCGTCGCTCGCGCGCCAGGCGGGGATGGCTTGTGCGACCAGTGCGAGGTCGCCGCGGGCGAAGCTCAGGTGCAACTGGTCGGCAAGCCATTCAGTGGCCTTGGCTTCGGAATCGATGCCGGCCCATTCCACGGCGGCCTCTACGCCTTCTGAATACGAGAAGCCGCCCACGGGCAGGGCGGGGGAGGCGAGCCAGATGAGCTGCAGGAGGCTTTGGGCGGCGGCTTTATCTTCGGCCACTTCAGGTCCCCGGCCGCTGTTGTTCAGGGCGAATGCACAGGCCACCGGGTACTTCCCTCCGCAAATGTCCCCCGGCTTCGCCTCCTCCTTGATTTCGCTGCGGGAAGCACCCGATGCCCTGTGCATCTTGGGGCGCTGCCGGTGTGAGGCCGATCAACGACTGCCCTGGCTCAGGCGTGGTCATGGTCGTCAAGCAGCTCCGGAGCAAGCACGAGCGGCTTCGGGCCCTTGGCGTGCGAATGGCCGTGATCGTGGCTGTGGTCGTGGCCATGATGGTCGTGACTGCCGTGGCCATGCTCGTGCGAGCCATAGGCGCCACCCTCGGGCTCGAAGGCTTCTTCCACCGCAACCACGATCAGGTGCATCGAGCGCAGCATGTCGGCCAGCACGTGGTCGGGTTCGATCTTCAGGTGATCGGGCTTGAGCTCGATCGGCACATGCCGGTTGCCCAGGTGATAGGCCGCGCGCGTCAGGTCGAAAGGCGTGCCGTGGGCGGTGCAATGCGTGATGCGCAGCACTGGCTGGGGCGCTGCGATGACGCGGATCAGCGAGCCGTCTTCGGCCACCAGCACGTCGCCGCCGCGCACCGCGGTGCCGCGCGCGAGGAAGATGCCGATCTGCCGGCCTTGCGAATCGGTGGCATCGAAGCGGCTTTTCTGGCGGACGTCCCAGTCGAGTTCGATGGTGGCGGCGCGCTTGAGGAGCACGGGCGCGAGGCCGCGGCCCTGGGGCATGAGTTTGTTGGCGGTGAGCATGGTGCGGGTGTTGCGAAGGGCGAAGGGGCGCCTGGGGCGCCGGATGACGAGGCGGATACCTTCGAGGATACGCAGCCTGTCAAGCGCGCGCCCGACCCCGTTTCAAAAGAGGAAATACCGCTGCGCCATCGGCAGCAGCTTCGCCGGCTCGCAGGTCAGCAGGTGGCCGTCGGCGCGCACCGCGTAGGTCTGCGCGTCGATCTCCATCTTCGGCGCGTAGCCGTTGTGGATCAGGTCCTTCTTGCGCACATTGCGGATGTTCTTCACCGCACTGAGGTTCTTGCTGAGGCCGTAGCGCTCCTTGATGCCCGAAGCCAGCCCGGCTTGCGACACGAAGGTGAGCGAACTCTTCGCGAGCGAGCCGCCATACGCGCCGAACATCGGGCGAAAGTGCACCGGCTGCGGCGTCGGGATCGACGCGCTCGGGTCGCCCATCGCCGCCATCGCGATGGTCCCGCCCTTCAGGATGGTGAAAGGCTTCACGCCGAAGAACGCCGGCTTCCAGATCACGATGTCGGCCCACTTGCCGATCTCGAGCGAGCCCACCTCATGCGCGATGCCGTGCGCAATGGCCGGGTTGATCGTGTACTTGGCGACGTAGCGCTTCGCGCGGAAGTTGTCGTTGCGCTCGCTGTCTTCGGGCAGCGTGCCGCGCTGCACCTTCATCTTGTGCGCGGTCTGCCAGGTGCGGATGATCACCTCGCCCACGCGCCCCATGGCCTGGCTGTCGGAGCTGAACATGCTGATCGCGCCCAGGTCGTGCAGCACGTCCTCGGCGGCGATGGTTTCCTTGCGGATGCGCGACTCGGCAAACGCCAGGTCCTCGGCGATGCCGGCGTCCAGGTGGTGGCACACCATGAGCATGTCGACGTGCTCGTCGAGCGTGTTCACGGTGTAGGGCATCGTGGGGTTGGTGGAAGAGGGCAGGAAGTTCGCCTCGCCCACCACGCGCAGGATGTCCGGGGCATGGCCGCCGCCCGCGCCCTCGGTGTGGAAGGCGCAGATCGCGCGGCCGCCGACGGCCGCGATGGTGTTCTCGACGAAGCCCGATTCGTTCAGCGTGTCGCTGTGGATCGCCACCTGCGTGTCGGTGGCGTCGGCCACATCGAGGCAATTGCTGATTGCTGCGGGCGTGGTGCCCCAGTCTTCGTGCAGCTTCAGGCCGATGACGCCGGCCTCGATCTGCTCGTGCAGCGCATGCGGCAGGCTCGCGTTGCCCTTGCCGAGGAAGCCCAGGTTCATCGGGAACGCATCGGCCGCCTGCAGCATGCGCTCGATGTGCCAGGGGCCGGGCGTGGCGGTGGTGGCGAAAGTGCCGGTGGCGGGGCCGGTGCCGCCGCCGAGCATCGTCGTCACGCCGGAAGACAGCGCCTCTTCGATCTGCTGCGGGCAGATGAAGTGGATGTGGCTGTCGATGCCGCCCGCGGTGACGATGTTGCCCTCGCAGCTGATGATTTCGGTGCCCGGGCCGATGACGATGTCCACGCCCGGCTGCACGTCGGGATTGCCGGCCTTGCCGATGGCGGCGATGCGACCGTCCTTCAGGCCGATGTCGGCTTTCACGATGCCCCAGTGGTCGAGGATGAGCGCGTTGGTGAGCACCGTATCGACCGCGCCCTCGGCGCGAGTGCGCTGCGATTGCGCCATGCCGTCGCGAATCGTCTTGCCGCCGCCGAACTTCACCTCTTCGCCGTAGCCGCCGGCGCGCAGCGTGTAGTCGGCCTCGACTTCGATCAGCAGTTCGGTGTCTGCCAGGCGAACCCGGTCGCCCACGGTGGGGCCGAAGATTTCTGCATAGGCGCGTCGCCCGATGGTGGCCATGTTTAGAGCTTTCCTTGAACCAGGCCGCGAAAGCCGTAGACGATGCGATCGCCCGAGTAGTCGACCAGTTCGACCGTGCGCTGCTGCCCCGGCTCGAAGCGCACCGCGGCGCCCGAGGCGATGTTCAGCCGCATGCCGCGCGCGGCTTCGCGGTCGAAGCCGAGGGCGCCGTTGGTCTCGGCGAAGTGATAGTGCGAGCCGACCTGGATCGGCCGGTCGGCGGTGTTCTGCACCACCAGCGTGAGGGTGCGGCGGCCGGGGTTGAGCGTGTGGTCGCCGTCGTCGGTGAGGAGTTCGCCGGGGATCATCGCGATCAGACGGCTTGTGCCAGCAGCGTTGCGCCCAGCACCACCACGGCGGCACCGGCCACGCGCGGGAGCCACGCGTTGGCGTGGCGCAGTGCCCAGCCGAGCGCGATGCCTGCGAGGTGCAGCAGCACGGTCGCGCTGACCATGCCGGCCAGCGTGAGCGCCGCGCCTTCTTCGCTCGCGAGTTCGTGGCCGTGGGCCACGCCGTGGAAGACCGCGAACACGCCGACCACCGCCATGGCGACGACGGCCGGCAGGTGAATGCGCGTGACCACCAGCAGGCCCAGCACCAGCAGCGAGGCCGCGATCATCGGTTCGACGGCCGGCAACTGCACGCCGGCCAGGCCCATCAGCGCGCCCACGAGCAGCATGCCGGCGAAGGCCAGCGGCGCCCACAGCAAGTCGGGCCAGGCACGGCGTGCGGCCAGCGCACTCCAGAGGCCGACCGCGACCATGGCCGCGAGGTGGTCCGCGCCGGTCAGCGGGTGCAGGAAACCGGTGGTGAAACCGTGGTGCAGGCCGCCGTCGACGCCGGTGTGGGCGCTGGCTGCCAGGGGCAGCAGGAGGGCGAGCAGGGCGAGGGTCTTGGAAGTGCTTTGGCGCATGACAGTTCTTTTTTGAATGGGGTCAGACGATGGGTTGATGGACGGTGACCAGCTTGGTCCCGTCCGGAAAGGTGGCTTCGACCTGGATGTCCGGAATCATTTCGGCGATGCCGTCC
>Ga0157370_10004423_pt1 | contig 16103 bp, 16 predicted proteins | sample C35metaG_FD_113463 | JGI IMG/M metagenome (GOLD analysis project Ga0157370, IMG submission 113463) | Corn rhizosphere microbial communities from Kellogg Biological Station, Michigan, USA - C3-5 metaG | ecosystem: Host-associated > Plants > Roots > Rhizosphere > Soil | place: USA: Michigan...
GGCACCGTCGGATCTGGCTCAGCAGCCGTTCGTCGCCTTGGAATTGAAGCAATCGCGGTTCGCCGATTTTCTCTTCCAGTGCTGCATCCAGGCCGGGTTCACCCCGCAGATCCGCCAGCAGGTGATCGAGGTGCAAACCTTGCTCAGCCTGGTGCGGGCAGGTTTCGGCGTGGCGTTGCTGCCGGCCTCCATCGAGCAATTGGCGCCGGCGGGCCTGGTATTCCGACGCCTCACCCCGGCGTTGCCGGAGGTGCCGCTGTACGTCACGTACCGTGCGGATGACGATTCGCCAGTGCTCAAGCTGTTTCTCGATACGTTGCGTGAGCTGGTGTTACAGGACGCTCGGTAACCGCTGTACCCGTAGGAGCTCGTTCACCTGCATTGTGCGGCATCGACATCGGTAGCAAGAGACGGTTGCGCGCAGCCTGCATGGTAGCTGGCGGCAGGAACATCTTCATGCGCTTGAGCAAGAAGTGCGCTGCGCAACGCCGTAAATTTGCGAAATGGGTAAACACCATTTAGCGATTCGCAAGCACACGATGCTGGGCGCCTATACGGCCGAAAGTGAAGAGCCAACCCAACAAGTTACAAAAGGGACAGGCTGTGTAGGGATTTCAGATACTTGATTTAACAAGTGGGCCATGTCAGATGTTCACGATCAATTTAGATCATTGAAAGATAAAGTTTTCAAGATGCTAGGTTTTTGTAAGTTCACGATTAACTGTTCATGAGGAAGGCATTGACCTGGATGAATTTGCCCTGAATACCGCGGTTCGCGGCTGCTATAGGGGCGCCATAACCGATCTTGCGCTGGACGTAAAACCTGAACCAGCGTGAGCTGCACAGCAACCACGCTCGCCAACAAAACCACGCGTCCTAACCGGTCGCTCTTGGTCGATTGCTGCCTCCTCATGTGCGTCATTGCTTTCCAGTCTCCTGGCTGAGGCATCGAGTCCACTTCATCCGCCCCCCTTTGTATAACGCTTGCTTCTACTTATTCATAACCTGGGCTGTTTGCTCCCAAACCCGGCTGCGCCTAGGTTAGCGCCTAGCCGAGCTTCAAGCTTTGCGTAAAAGAACAACAACAAGAGAGGCGAACAATGCCTGTGATAACCATCGGTATGGTGGGAATCGGCCAACTTGGCCTTCCTATCGCAACCAATCTGTTTGCAGCCGGATTTCGCGTTGTCGGTTACCGACGTCGAGATCGCGAGGCCTTCATCCGTCAGGGTGGCATCGCGCTCGAAAGCCCAGCCGCCGTAGCGGCGCAATCAAACTTCATCCTCACTTGCCTGCCCAGCGAAGTGGCCCACATGGAAATCATGGAGGGGCCTGATGGCCTGCTTCAGTCCGTAGGGCCGCAGCACACGCTCATCGAGATCGGCACCTATCACAAAGCCTTCAAGCAACGAATGGCTCAGCGTATCGAACAACGTGGTGCACGGGTGTTGGAAGCGGAGGTCAGTGGTACTCCATCCATGGTTTCCCTACGCAAGGCTTCCTTGTTTCTGGGCGGTGACCCTGACCTGGTGGAGCACTGCAAGCCTGTGCTCGATGCGATCGCCGACATCCAGTTCCACATCGGTGGGTTTGGGTGCGCGGTCGCGATGAAATTGATCGCCAACTATCTGGTGACTATTCACACCCTGGCCGCAGCCGAGGCGCTGAACCTTGGTGTTAAAGCAGGGTTCAGCGCACAGCAGGTGGTTGAGGTGATACGCCAAAGTGCGGGTGGCTCAACGATGTTCAGCGCAAGAGCACCGATTATGGCTGATCGTCATTTCCTACCGGCGCCAGGACCTTTCGCCACGCTGGAAAAGTACATCGACATGGCCAGTGAGCTGTCCGAGGAGCTCGGTAGCGCCGCGCCTTTGTTCAATGCCGCCAAGCCCTACTTTCTAAGGGCTATCGAAGAAGGCATTGGTGAAGAAGATATCTCGGCAGTGATCAAGTTGATCGAAGCCGACTCCCAGGCCGACTCCCAGGCACCTTCCAAAAAAGAGAAAACATCATGCTGATTGAACAACGTACCTATCAACTCAAGCCTGGCGCGCTGCACGAATTCCTGCGTGCTTATGAGGAGGAGGGGCTGCCACTTCAGGGCGAGGCACTGGGCAATTTGATCGGGTATTTCAAGCCGGAAACGGGGGACATCAATCGGGTCATTCAGTTGTGGGGATATTCCAGCTACGAGGACCGAGCCCAGCGCCGCGCGGCGCTGTCCAGCGATCCAAGATGGCGTACGTTCCTTGGTAAGAACGGTCATCTGGTGGTTGCCCAGCAGGTTGAGCTGTTGAGCGCCGCACCCTTTTCCCCTATTCGTTAAGTAGGAGCATCCAAGATGATTCGTTCTCTACAACACGTAGGCGTGACTGTTCCGGATCTGGAAGTGGGTCGCTCCTTCTACGAAGCTGTCGGGCTCGAAGCCCGCATGGCCGGTGAGCATTTGGTGTTGCGCTGCAAAGGGCGCGCCCAGGATCAAGTGCGACTGATGCCCGGCACCACAAAGCGCCTGAGTTATGTCTCGTTTGGTACCGATGCTGAGGGCTTGCAGACTATTCGAGAAAGCCTCAGCTACCACGGTGTGGTCATCCATCCAGCACCGTTTGATATCGGGCAAGACGGATTGTGGTTTCGTGATCCGTCCGGCGATTGGGTTCACGTCACTGACGCCGACTCCATGCCGTTAGCTCCTTTGCCGACACCAGAGTCGAACACCCCGGGCCGTTACCGCCGCATCGGTCAGCGCGGCTGCACACCGTCCTCGAAGTTGCGTCGAGTGACGCCGTTGCGCTTGGGTCACTTGATCAAATTCACCCCCGATGTGGATCGTTCGATTGATTTCTATACCCAGGTGCTAGGGATGAAAGTCTCTGATCGCGCGGGGGACAAGATTGCCTTCCTACGGTGTGGCTGTGGCGGTGATCACCATGTATTGGGCCTGGCCAAGAGCAGCCATAGCGGTCTGCATCATCTCAGTTTTGAGGTGATGGGTATTGATGAGATCGAATTGGGCGCTCAACACCTGATGAGCCTGGGCTACGAAAGCGCTTTTGGCCTTGGACGACATGTGGCCGGCTCCAATTACTTTCATTACATCCGCGACCCTTGGGACAGCATGGTCGAATACTTCTGGGACATCGATGTCATTCCCGAAGATGACAGCGAATGGCTGGCTATCGACGGGGCACCACCAGACCTGATCGCCGTGTGGGCAACCAATCCGCCGCCTGAGGCTTTCATTCAAAACTTCGAGGCGGCACGTGATGAGTGATAGCTCTACGACCAAGGAACTGCTGGCAGGGATGTTGAACAAGCCGCTGTTCGTGGTCATGCGTACGCCACGGGATCTGACCCGCGTACCAGAGCTGCTGGACGCCCACTTGAAGTGGGCGATTCTGGCGCAACAACGCGGCGAGTTGTTCGCTTCCGGGCCCTTTGTCTCGGATCAGACCTTTCCCGGTGAGCTGGGGGGTATGAGCATTCTGCGTGCAGCGGATCAGGCCGAAGCGCTGCGCATTGTCCAGTCAGATCCTTTTATTGCCCACGGTGTTTATGACGTAGAGGTACGCAAGTGGCTGCTCATGGAAGGCGGCCTCACGCTTCACGTCAGTTTTTCCAACCAACGCTTTTCGCTCCTGTGATGGTGGTCCCATGAAGTATCAGCTTTTCACCTATCGGACGGATGTCCAGTCAAACGCTACCGGCCTCCTGGTTGGCGAATACGCCTATGACCTTGGTCAGCTTGTGGCCAAGGCCGGCCTTGAGTTGCCGACAGCTTCCATCGATACATTGCTCGAGAGCTGGGAGACGACCAATCCGCAGCTGCAAAAGCTTGCAGTGGCAGTGTTTGAAGCGCCAGCGCTCTATGAGTCGCAGCGGCTTGATCTTGCCACTTTGCACTTTGCTCCGTTTCTGGAACGTCCAGGCACGATCTATTGCGCGGGAGCAAACTATCGTGACCATGTCGAAGCCATGGCCCGTGCGTTCAACATGAAACTGTCGCTGGATCCGCGCAGCGAGGGCATTGCTCCCTGGCATTTCATCAAGCCCGGCCGCGGCAGTCTGGTCGCCCACAAGCAAGCGGTGGACTTTCCGGAAGGTGTCCGCATGCTCGATTGGGAAGCCGAGTTGGCGGTGGTGATTGGCAAGCGAGCGTCGCGTGTCTCCATTGAAGAGGCGCTCGACTACGTGGCAGGTTACACCTGCGCCAATGACCTGTCGGCGCGTGATCGACTGCGTCGCGAGCAAGTCGATCCCAGCTCGCCGTTTCGCTTCGACTGGATTGGCCACAAATGCTTCACGGGTTCTTGCCCGCTGGGCCCGTACCTGACGCCGGCACAATTTGTCAAAGATCCCGAGAACCTGGATATCAAACTGTCGAGGAACGGCGCGTGGGTACAGGATTCCAATACCCGCAACCATATGTACGGCGTTGCAGAGCAGATTTCCTATCTGAGCCAGACCATCGATCTGTTTCCCGGTGATGTTCTGTTGACGGGAACACCGGCAGGCGTGGGCATGGAAAGCCACACATTCCTGGACCGCGGCGATGTATTGAAAGTCTGCATCGAAGGGCTCGGCGAGCTGGAAACCACTATTCGGTAACACCTTGCTGAAGGCCGGGCAATCAATGCCCGGCCGTTGAATAACTCAACTGTTTGCAGCGTCCTGACAAATGACGGTGTGCATCGTTGCGCCTGAAATTTGCCAGTCGCTTTTAACTAACGCCAGCACTGAAAGCTGCAAAAAAACTCTCCTCCGTCATACAAAAATAACAATGGAACATGAGATGAGCACACCAAGATCACATAGCCAGTGCGCGACAAGCGCCTGGATCAGTACCCTCTGCATCGGCCTTCTGTGCGTTCCGCTTGCCCAGGCAACTGAGGGCGGCGGAAGTTCATACCCACTGGGTGTGAATACGGTCGGCGCGGGAAAGATGCCACCGCCAGGCTTTACCGAGTTCTTCTACTTGTCCGACTACAGTGCGAACAAGACGCTGGACGGCGATGGCGATAAAAAACCAGGTATTCACAACTTTGACCTTGATATACAGGCACTGTCGATCCGGGTGGATTACGTCTATCAGGACTTCTCGATACTGGGTGCCAAGCTGGCCAGTCGCATTGCGTTGCCCTTGGTCAAGGGCGACATCAGCTTTGATGTCGATACACCAGCAGGGCGCGTTCATCGCAGCGACCACCAAGAAGGCATCGGCGATCTGACGGTGGTTCCTTTTGTATTGGGGTGGAGCTCGCCACGGTACCACCAGCTACTCGGTCTGGATGTGTTTGTGCCCGTCGGGGACTACGACAAGGATCATCTTTTCAACCCTGGTCGAAACACATGGGCCTACGGGCCTTGGTATTCCTTTACCGCCTATCCGCTGGAGAACCTGGAGGTGAGCGCCAAGCTCATCTACATGATCAATGGCGAGAACTCCGATACTCACTATCGCTCCGGCCGTGAGTTCAACGCCGACTACAACATCGGCTACAACATCACTCGCGAATGGCAAGTGGGCGTGAACGGCTACCTGTACAAGCAGCTCACCGATGATGAGAAGAATGGCGAGACCTACCTGGATGGTAACCGTGGCCAAGTCGCCGCAATCGGCCCCGCGATCAAATACCAGACCCCGGCAATCGGGTTTGTCATGAAATGGCAGCACGAAACGCTGGTCGAGAACCGAGCCGAAGGCGATCGCATCTGGCTGCAGGCCGTTTACCGATTCTGAACGTTGCGTCCTTCATGGGGAGCCACAAACAACGTGGCGTCCCTGGAACGAACATCACTATCCAATAAATAGAAACAGGTGAAATCGTGACTGGAATATCCAAGTGGCACGTACTGATCGGTGGATTTATCGCCTACCTTTTTGATGCAATGGAGATCATTCTGTTAACGCTCGCGCTGCCCGTTATCCGCCAGGATCTGGGTTTCAGCCTCCATGAGGTGGGGGCGCTGGCTAGCGCTACATTGCTGGGGATTGGTGTGAGCGGTGTTGCCACAGGCTGGTACTCCGACAACTTCGGCCGGCGCAACGCACTGATTGCATCGCTGGCGATCTTCGGTGCGCTGACCTGTGTATTTGCATTCGCTCATGACCTCTACGTAATGGCGGGCCTGAGGTTTCTCTCTGGCCTTGGGCTTGGCGGGGTATGGACGATCCTATCGGCTTATATCGTTGAAACGTGGCCGTCCAAGCAGCGCGCCAGAGCCATATCCTTCGTGATCAGTGCCTTCCCGGTTGGCGCCATCGCCGCTGCCCTGGCGGCAAAGTTCATGCTGCCGGAATGGCGTTTGATGTTTTTCGTGTCCGGCGCCTCGGTGATACTGCCGATTATTTATGTGTATTTCCTGATTCCGGAATCTCCGGCCTGGAAGGCTCAACGCGATACTCAGGGCATCACTGCGCAGCGGATATCCGTCAGCGAGATTTTTTCGCCTGGGCTACTTCGTTACACCCTGCTGGGGTCTCTTGCGGCCAGTTTTGCGCTGCTTGGTTCCTGGGGCGTCAGCACGTGGCTGCCCACCTACCTGATACAGGACCGTGGCTTGAGTCTGGCGTCGATGACCAGCTTTATGGCGGTACTCCATCTCGGGAATTTCTTTGGCCTGAACGTATTCGGCTTCATCGCCGATCGCATTGGCAAGCGGCTTACGATTGTCATATCGCTGTTACTCACATCAACGATGGCGCTGGTCTATGTCTATACCACTCAGACTCAATCGCTGATCTGGATAGGGGCGGGGTACGCATTTTTCATGGTGTTCGCAGGGTTGTTCGGTTCTTACTTCAGCGAGATGTATCCCATCCGGGTGCGAACGCTGGGGGCGGGCTTCTGTTTCAACATGGGCCGAGGGTTGGCGGCTTTTGCCCCCGTGCTGCTCAGTGGCATTGCCAGCTTTTATAGCCTGGCGGCGGGACTGATGGTGTGCGCCGGGTTCTACGTCATCTCCGCATTATTTGTGATCTCCATGCCAAGGAATAAAACAGTTTGCGAGGTGAGTACGCAGGCAGGCACTGCAGACATTGGAAAGCAGGCCATCGGTTGATCTGATTCGTTGGTTCCAATGCCTCGTATCCACGGATACGGGGCATTTTTTTTGCCCCAAAAAACTGTCTGCAGAGGGTTATACGCCTATAAATTTTTCAGATAGTGCGAATAACTAATATTTGCTTCTTTTATTTATTTGGCGACAGGAAGATGAGTCCCAGACAACAATAAATAAGAGGACATCCCTCATGATCAACCTGCATGACATTCGGTATATACGGCTGGGCACCGCAAATCTGGACGAGGCACGTCGTTATGCCACTCAGATCCTTGGGTTGCAGATTGCCCGAGAAGCCAACGGCGCGGTGTACTTCCGATCGGACAGCCGAGACCATACGCTCTGCTATTACGAGGGCGATCCGCAAGAAACCACAACAGCGTTCGAAGTCAGAACAGCACAGGACCTGGAAGACGCAGCGGTCTTGCTGGAGCGTAATGAATTCAACGTACAGCATGGCTCACGTGCAGACGCTGAAGTGCGCTATGTCGACGACTTCATTCGCTTCAAAGATCCCAGCGGCAACAACATCGAGCTGGTCTTGCGTCCCCAGGCAAGCGGGCGACGCTATTTTCCGAGTCGTGATGCCGGTATCACCGGTTTCAGCCACATTGGCTTGCGCACCATGAATGCCCGGCGTGATGAACTGTTCTGGACTCAGCTGGCAAACGCCAGGGTCAGTGACCGAATTGGCGAGGCGCCGCTGCTGCGCATCGATGAGGTCCATCACAAGATCGCCTTGTTCCCTTCGTCCCACCCCGGTGTGCAACACATCAACCACCAGGTCGAGTCCGTCGATGACTTGATGCGTGCCTATTACTTCCTGGTTGAGCGGGGCATACGCATCCTCTTTGGTCCGGGCCGCCACCCCACCTCGGGCGCGATGTTCCTCTACTTCGAGGGACCTGACGGCATGACCTACGAATACTCGACAGGGGTCAGCCTGATCTCTCCAGAAAATGATGCAACGCACCAACCTCGGCAGTTTCCGGCGGAGGGTGCGGGATTCTGCGCGTGGGGTGCGAAGCCCGACATTCCGGAGTTCAAATCGTGAGTCAATTTCCAACTCCCAGCCGCGATCAGCAATCGCAAGTGCGCGTGGCCGCGCGGGCCTTGGCCCGCGCTGGTTTAGTGCATGCCTACGGGCACTGCAGCCTGCGCCTGGATGAGGAGCACTTTCTGGTCTGCGCCGCGCAACCGATGGGTTTGATCCAGCCGGGCGAGCCAGGAATCGTGGTACCGGTCAAAGGTGAGTTGCCCGACGGCGTGCTGGGTGAGGTTCGTATCCACCAGCAAATATATCGTCGGCGCCCAGACGTCCACGCCGTGATCCGAAGCATGCCTGCCCATGTCATGACCCTGTCATGCGCAAGGCTCACACCTCAACCGCGCCATGGCATGGGTAGCTACTTTCAGCAGCCAATCCCGCTGTGGGACGACCCGCAACTGCTGCGCAGCGACGAGCAAGCCAGCGCCTTGGCCAATCAATTAGGGCCGGGGAATGCGCTGGTCATGCGTGGCAACGGCGCCATCGTTGTTGGCGCGTCACTGATCGAAGCGTTGACGCTGACCTGGTACCTGGAAGACGCCGCGCGGATTGAATTGCAACTGCACAGCGCTGGTCTTGCAGCCCTTGGGCCGGTGCTCGACGCGCCGGCCTGCGCGCGACGGGCTGTCACCAGCGGCCGAATTTACGAACGCATGTGGGAATACCTGACAGCGGGCGACCCTGAAGCCAGCGTTCAAACACTCTAAAACAAGAAGGAACACTGTATGCCTGCGAAAGAATTCCGCCATTTTATCAATGGTGAATGGGTGAGTAGCGCCCGTACGTTCGAGAACCGAAACCCAGCCGACAACAGCCTGATCGGCTTGGTGCATGAAGCCGGCAAGGCTGAGGTCGACGCCGCCGTGCGAGCTGCGCGCGATGCGTTGAAAGGCCCCTGGGGCAGCATGACCGTTGCCCAGAGAACGGCCCTGTTGCACAAGGTGGCGGATGGCATCGAACGTCGCCATGAAGAGTTTGTAGCCGCCGAAGTGGCCGATACAGGTAAACCACGCGCGCTCGCCGGACATCTGGACATTCCCCGTGGTGCGGCCAACTTCAAGGTGTTCGCCGACCTGATCAAGAATGTGCCGACTGAAAGCTTCGTGATGGACACCCCTGACGGTGGCAAGGCGGTGAACTATAGCGTGCGAGCACCGCGTGGAGTCATCGCCGTAGTTTGCCCATGGAATCTGCCGCTGTTGCTGATGACTTGGAAGGTCGGGCCAGCCTTGGCCTGTGGCAATACTGTGGTAGTCAAACCTTCGGAAGAGACCCCAGCCACGGCCACGCTGCTCGCCGAAGTCATGAATGAAGCAGGCGTGCCACCGGGTGTGTACAACGTGGTACATGGTTTTGGCGGTGACTCGGCCGGTGCCTTCCTCACCGCTCACCCAGAGGTCAATGGTGTCACCTTCACCGGTGAAACCGGCACGGGCGAGATCATCATGAAGGCCGCAGCCAAGGGTATCCGTCCGGTATCGCTGGAACTGGGCGGTAAGAACGCCGGCATCGTTTTCGCCGATGCGGACCTGGATAAAGCCGTCAAAGGATTGGGACGCGCCGTGTTCGAGAACAGTGGCCAGGTCTGCCTGGGGACCGAGCGCATCTACGTGCAACGTCCATTGTTCGAACGTTTTGTCGCTGCGTTCAAAGCCCACGCCGAAGGCATCAAGGTGGGTGACCCGAACCAGCACGACAGCACCATGGGACCGGTGATCTCGCTCGGTCACCGCGAAAAAATTCTCTCTTACTGCCGTCAGGCTGTCGCCGACGGTGCCACCGTGGTCCACGGCGGCGGCATCGCCCTGGTACCGGATCATCTGGCCGAAGGCGCTTGGTTCGAGCCGACGATCTGGACCGGCCTTTCGGAAACCTCGGCCGTGGTGCGCGAGGAAATTTTCGGTCCGGTTTGCCACATCGCACCTTTTGATACCGAAGAAGAAGTCGTCCGCCTGGCTAACGACACTCCCTACGGCTTGGCCGCCAGTGTGTGGACTAGCAACCTGCAGGTCGCCCATCGTCTGGGCAGTGCACTGGACGTGGGTGTTTGCTGGATCAACTCGTGGTTTCTGCGCGACCTGCGTACCGCTTTCGGCGGTGCCAAGCAGTCGGGTATCGGTCGTGAGGGGGGCGTGCATTCGCTTGAGTTCTACACCGAGCTGCGCAACGTCTGCGTGCGGCTGTAAGGAGCTATTCATGAATAAGCAAGAGATTAATGTTCTCGGCCACCAACTGCACCAGGCCCTCTGCAATTGCGAGGCACTGGCACCGTTGACTGACACCTTTCCGGATATGACCCTGGAGCAGGCCTATCAGGTGCAGCTGTCGATGATTCAGCGACGTCTTGACGATGGCCAAAGGATCATTGGAAAAAAGATCGGCGTCACCAGCAAAGTGGTGATGGACATGCTCGGCGTCGATCAACCGGACTTCGGTCATCTGCTCTCGGACATGCTTTATGCCGATGGCGCCGCAATCGCCATCGACGGCTTGATCGCACCCAAGGCCGAAGGCGAAATCGCGTTCGTGCTCAAGGAAGACCTGCGTGGCCCAGGCATTACCGTCGCCGATGTGCTGCGCGCCACCGCCTATGTGATGCCGTGCTTCGAGATCGTCGATTCGCGCATCCGTGACTGGAAGATCCGCATCCAGGACACCGTCGCCGACAACGCCTCCGCCGGGGCTTTCGTCTTGGGCGGGCAGGGCGTGGCCCCGCGTGACGTGGACCTGGCTTGTGTCGGCATGACACTGGAAAAGAACGGTGAAGTGGTTGCCACCGGCGCCGGTGCTGCGGCCCTCGGCCATCCGGCGAATGCCGTGGCTTGGCTGGCCAACAAACTCGGCCAGCTTGGCATTGGCCTGAATAAGGGCGAAGTCATCCTCTCCGGTTCACTGGCGGCCATGGTACCGGTCAAGGCCGGTGATCAATTGCGCATCAGCCTGGGCGGCATCGGCTCGGCTTCTGTTCGTTTCGTTTGAAGGAAATCCTTATGAATCTCTCTGCAGCAACTATCGCCCAACTGGCCGAACACCTGGAAAACGCCGAGCTCAACCGTGAGGCGGTGGCCAAGATTACCGACGCCCACCCGGACATGGACTGGGAAGACGCCTACGCCATTCAGGACACCATTCGCCAACGCAAAGAGTCACGCGGTGTACGTATCGCTGGCCTGAAAATGGGCCTGACCTCTTTCGCGAAAATGAAGCAAATGGGGGTCACTGACCCGATCCACGGCTTCCTTACGGACTACGGCTCTTGCCTGGACGGCGCGGCTATCGATGTTGACGGCTTGATCCATCCCAAGGTCGAGGCCGAGATCGCCTTTGTCCTCAAGCATCCGCTCAAGGGACCGGGCGTGCATGTTGGCGACGTATTGGCGGCTACCGATTTTATTTTGCCGGCAGTTGAAGTGATCGACTCGCGCTACGAGAACTTCCGCTTCGATCTCAAGAGCGTCATTGCCGACAACACCTCTTCTGCACGCTTCGTCACCGGCGGACAAATGAGTGGCGTGCAGGGCATTGACCTTAAATGCCTGGGTGTGGTGCTGGAAAAGAACGGCGAAGTAGTCGCCACCGGTGCCGGCGCCGCGGTGCTCGGGCATCCGGCGCAGAGCGTCGCCATGCTGGCCAACATGCTCGGTGCCAAGGGGCGTGAACTGCCGGCGGGCTGCTTCATCATGACCGGTGGCATCACCGAGGCCATTGCCGTTGCTGCCGGGGACAACATCACCGTCCGCTACCAGCATCTGGGCAGCGTCTCCATGCGCTTCACTTCGTCCAGCCAGCGTTGATCCGGAGCTATCGACCATGCCTATCGCCATGATCCACCTCGCCGAAGGACGCAGTGAAGAGAAGAAGCATGCACTGTTGCTCAACGTCACGCAGGCCATCGCGCAAAGCCTCGATGTGCCCGTAGATAGCGTACGCGTGCTGCTTCAAGAGATTCCCGAAACCCAGTGGGCAGCGGGTGGCAAGACCCTTGCCGAACGCCGGCGTGGTAACGCCTGATCCCAGGCTGTGTGCAACGACAGGACACAATAACAATGAGCAATCCAATCAGCGTCGCAATCATCGGCTCGGGCAACATCGGCACTGACCTGATGATCAAGATTTTGCGTCACGGCAAGCACCTGAAAATGGCCGCTATGGTCGGCATCGACCCGACCTCTGATGGTTTGGCCCGCGCCCAACGCATGGGCGTGGCGGTGACCCATGAAGGTGTTGAAGGCCTGACCCGCATGGACGAATTCAAGGACATCGATTTCGTCTTCGATGCCACCTCGGCTGGCGCCCACGTGAAGAATGACGCCTTCCTGCGCTCGATCAAACCCGGCATCCGTCTGATCGACCTGACACCTGCAGCCATCGGCCCGTATTGCGTGCCGGTGGTCAATCTGGAACAGAATCTCGGCCAACTAAACGTCAACATGGTCACCTGCGGTGGCCAGGCGACCATCCCCATGGTCGCAGCGGTATCACGCGTGGCCAAGGTGCACTACGCCGAAATCGTCGCCTCGATCGCCAGCAAGTCCGCGGGTCCCGGCACTCGTGCCAACATCGACGAATTCACCGAAACCACCTCCAAGGCTATCGAAGCGATCGGCGGCGCAGCCAAGGGCAAAGCGATCATCGTGATGAACCCGGCCGAACCGCCGCTGATGATGCGTGACACGGTGTTTGTGCTGTCCGAAGCCGCTGATCAGACACTGGTCGAGGCCTCCATCGAAGAGATGGCGGCCGCCGTACAGGCCTATGTGCCGGGCTATCGCCTCAAGCAAAAAGTCCAGTTCGACGTCATCCCTGAAGACGCACCACTGAACATACCGGGTCTTGGCAAGTTCTCCGGCCTCAAGACCTCAGTGTTCCTTGAAGTCGAAGGCGCCGCCCACTACCTGCCAGCCTATGCCGGCAACCTCGACATCATGACTTCCGCTGCCTTGGCCACCGCCGAGCGCATGGCGCAGTCGATGCTCAACGCCTGAGGAGACCGTCATGACTTTCAATCCCGGCAAAAAAATTTATATCTCCGACGTAACCCTGCGCGACGGCAGCCACGCGATTCGTCACCAGTATTCGCTGCAAAACGTGCAGGACATCGCCCGCGCCTTGGACAAAGCCAAGGTCGATTCGATCGAAGTGGCGCACGGTGATGGCCTGCAAGGGTCGAGCTTCAACTACGGCTTCGCCGCCCACACCGACCTGGAATGGATCGAAGCCGCCGCCGACGTGATCAGCCACGCCAAGATCACTACCTTGTTGTTGCCCGGCATCGGCACGGTGCATGACCTGAAAGCAGCCTACAACGCCGGTGCCCGGGTGGTGCGCATCGCCACTCATTGCACCGAGGCCGATGTGTCGAAACAGCACATCGAATATGCCCGCGAGCTGGGCATGGACACAGTCGGTTTCCTGATGATGAGCCACATGATTCCGGCCGAGCAGTTGGCTGCCCAAGCCAAGTTGATGGAGAGCTACGGTGCGACCTGCGTGTACATGGCCGACTCCGGTGGGGCGATGAACATGCAGGACATCCGCGAGCGTTTCCGTGCGTTCAAGGCGGTGCTCAAGCCGGAAACCGAAACCGGCATGCACGCCCACCACAACTTAAGCCTGGGCGTGGCCAACTCCATCGTCGCGGTGGAAGAGGGCTGTGACCGCATTGACGCCAGCCTGGCTGGCATGGGGGCGGGGGCGGGCAACGCGCCATTGGAGGTGTTCATCGCTGCCGCCGAGCGACTGGGCTGGAATCATGGCACCGACCTCTACACCTTGATGGATGCCGCCGATGACATCATCCGTCCGCTGCAGGACCGTCCGGTGCGGGTAGATCGCGAGACGCTGGCGCTGGGTTATGCAGGCGTTTACTCCAGCTTCCTGCGTCATGCCGAAGCGGCGGCCCAGCGCTATGGGTTGCGTACCGTCGACATCCTGGTCGAATTGGGACGGCGAAAAATGGTCGGTGGGCAAGAGGACATGATCGTCGATGTGGCGCTGGACCTGACACGACGTTGAGTTATCCACGTGTCCGCATAACACTCAAGAATTCCAGTTTTACTGCACCTGCCGGTCGAAGCCCACGTCGCTTTGCTGGCAAGTGCAGTGTTTTGGTTTCTGAACATCCATCGTAAGCGAATTGTCCAAGGTTGCACCTCAAGCACAGATACATGATTTTAGAGGAGAGTGAAATGCTCAAGGCTTCAGACGTCGTAGTGCAGTGCCTCGAGAATGAGGGCGTAGAGTTCGTGTTCGGGATTCCTGGTGAAGAGAACCTGGATTTACTTGAATCACTCAGGCGCTCCAACATCCGGCTCGTTCTCACTCGACATGAGCAATCGGCTGGTTTCATGGCTGCAACCTATGGCCGGTTAACCGGCAAAACGGGAGTCAGCTTATCGACCCTTGGCCCTGGCGCTACGAACCTGGTCACTGCTGGCGCCTATGCCTACTTGGGTGGAATGCCAATGCTCATGATTACAGGGCAGAAGCCAATCAAAAAGTCCAAGCAGGGCCGTTTCCAGATTCTTGATGTTGTTGGGATGATGCAACCGCTGACCAAGTACACCCACCAGTTGGCGTCCGCTGACAACATTCCCTCGCGTGTGCGTGAAGCCTTCCGCCTTGCTGAGGAAGAAAAGCCCGGAGCGGTTCATCTTGAACTTCCCGAGGACATCGCCGCGGAGCAGACCGAAAGCCGGCCAATTCCTCCGAGCCTGCATCGTCGCCCACTGGCCGAACACAAGGCCATCGAGGCCGCAGTCGAGAAATTGCAGACCGCCCGTAGCCCGATCCTGGTGATTGGTGCCGGCGCCAATCGCAAGATGACCGCCAAGGTACTCAAGCAACTGATCGACAAGACCGGCATCCCTTTTGTCACCACTCAGATGGGCAAAGGCGTGGTAGATGAGCGTCATCCACGCTTCCTTGGCAATGCCGCACTGTCTTCCGGCGACTTCGTGCACCGTGCTGTCGAGGCGGCTGATCTGATCGTAAACATTGGCCACGACGTAATTGAGAAACCGCCATTTTTCATGGTCCGTGGCGGCACCGAAGTCATCCACATCAACTTCCGCTCCGCCGAGGTCGATCCGGTGTACTTCCCCCAGGTCGAAGTGATCGGCGATATCGCCAATGCTGTTTGGCAGATCGGCGAATCCTTGAATGACACTTCACACTGGGACTTCACCCGCCTTATGACGATCCGTGAATCCAACGAAGCCCAAGTGATCGAGGGCGCGGACGACAACCGTTTCCCGATCTACCCGCAGCGCTTTGTCGCCGACGTGCGTCGTGCCTTGCCCTCCGAAGGTATCGTGGCTCTGGATAACGGCATCTACAAAATCTGGTTCGCGCGCAACTACAAGGCACATAAACCCAACACAGTACTGTTAGACAATGCCTTGGCAACGATGGGTGCGGGCCTGCCTTCGGCGATGGCTTCACATTTGGTCTATCCGGATCGTCCTGTGGTAGCTGTGTGCGGTGACGGCGGCTTCATGATGAACAGCCAGGAGCTGGAAACCGCCGTACGTTTGAAGATGAACCTGACGGTCATCATCCTACGCGATGATGGCTACGGCATGATCCGTTGGAAGCAGTCCAACATGGGGTTCACTGATTTTGGTCTGGACTACGGCAATCCGGATTTCGTCATGTATGCGCAAAGCTATGGCGCCAAGGGCCACCGGGTGGAAAGCGCCGAAGGATTCTTGCCGCTACTGCAGCGCTGCATCAGTGAGCCGGGTGTGCACGTTATCGATTGCCCGGTGGATTATTCCGAGAACGATTTCATTCTGAACCATGAACTTAAAAGACGTAGCGCTTTGGTTTAAGCCAACGCTCGCCAACCCCCATTCAGAAAAGGAAACGTCATGCAGCTTAAAGACACCCAGTTGTTCCGCCAGCAAGCCTTCATCGATGGCGCGTGGGTTGATGCGGACAATGGTCAGACGATCAAGGTCAACAACCCGGCAACGGGCGAAATTCTGGGCAC
>Ga0157370_10004424_pt1 | contig 16099 bp, 20 predicted proteins | sample C35metaG_FD_113463 | JGI IMG/M metagenome (GOLD analysis project Ga0157370, IMG submission 113463) | Corn rhizosphere microbial communities from Kellogg Biological Station, Michigan, USA - C3-5 metaG | ecosystem: Host-associated > Plants > Roots > Rhizosphere > Soil | place: USA: Michigan...
ACTTATTACGGGACAATGATCGATTCGATCGAGGACGGCGGAATCGTTTTTCGGGGCTCCAATGGAGTTATGCAGCTGACGCGCGACGGGTTTGAGATTTATCGAGAAGGCGTTCGGGCGACCCGCCTGTCCGACCGTCCGGAAGCCGAGGTAATTGTTCGCTCCAGCGGTGATGGCACCATAAGCAATCTTCGGAACTGGCTCGATTGCATCCACACCCGTTCCCTGCCGAACGCGCATATTCGCGCGGGAGTGCAATGCGCGCGGAGCGCTCATCTCGCCAATCAGGCCATGCGCGAGCGCAGGACGATCGCGCTCTGAAGATCGAGCGAAATCGCGAATACGATCCGTTCGCTCCCATTTACAACCGCTACTGGGGCGAGGAGTATCGCGCGAATGTGCTGCCGATTCTCGAGCGGCTTGTCCTTTCGCGAATCGAGCGCAACGCATGCATTCTGGATGTCTGCTGCGGTACAGGGCAATTAGCCGAAGTTCTTCGCAGCCGCGGCTATAGAATGGCCGGGCTCGATGCTTCGGAAGCGATGATCGATTTCGCCCGTGAAAATGCGCCGGGTATTCCGTTTGTGGTTGCGGACGTCCGCGAATTCTCGATCGACCGCCGGTTCGATGCCGCGTACTCCGTGTTCGAAAGCCTGAACCACGTGCCGGATATCGATGGGCTGCGCCTCGCGTTAGCCTGCGTGCGGCGCCATCTCGCGCCGGGCGCTCCCTTCGTTTTCGATTTGAATCGGGAAGAAGCGTTCGTCCAGTTCTGGAACGATACGGACGCGATCGTGTCCGACGATAACGTCTGCGTGATGGCCTCAAGCTATAACGAATCGACCCACGTGGGCACCTGCGATGTGACGGTGTTCGATCTTGAAGGCGATACGAAAGGATGGCGCCGTACGGATTTCAGAGTGCGCCAAACCTTCCACGACACCGGCGCGGTTTCCGCAGCACTTGGTGACGTGGGTTTCCACGACGTCACGCTTCACGATTCGCGCGATCTTGGCATGATGGGCGAGATCGGTTTTGCGCGCACATTTTTTCTGGCGTTGGCGTGAACGGACAGCCCCGGCAGTCAATGCTCGTGCGGATGCCGGTGCGGGTGCGAATGAACAATCCCGGATGCGTGCCGGTGAAGGTGTTCATGGATCAGGTTCACCCGGCCGAGCAGTTCCGTATCGCGAACAATCTCACGAGGATCACCGGTGGCCGCCAGCCTGCCGCGTTCGAGCAGAACACAACCGTCGGCGATGTCGAAGGCCAGATTCAAATCGTGGGTCGCAATGATGATGGTACGCTTCCCATCGCCGAGCGATGCCAGAAGATTAATAATCTGACTCTCGCTCCGGGGATCGAGCGCGGCGGTCGGTTCATCAAGCAATAACACTTCCGGATCGAGCACCAGAACCGAGGCGACGGCGACACGCTTCTTTTCGCCGCCCGAGAGGCGATGAGGCGGACGGTCCCGAAGGTGAGCGATTTCAAAGCGCTCCATCACGCTCTCGACACGATCGACAATCTGATCGCGCGGCCACCGCAGCTGGAGCGGACCAAACGCCAGTTCATCGAACACGGTCGGGTTGAAAAGCTGCACATCCGGACTTTGAAATACCAGGCCGACCCGGCGGCGGAAGTCGAATGCGAATTCAGCCGATGCGAAGGCGCGTTCATCGAGTTCACGGCCGCGGAAACGAACCGACCCGGCATCGGCGAAATAGAGAGCGACGAGGATACGCAGAAGAGTGGATTTTCCGGACCCGTTGGCTCCGAGCAGCGCCGTCCGGCTGCCTCACTCGAGACGCAGGTTCAGGTCATCGAGCGCGACGAGGTCCCGGTAACGATAGCGAACCTGTTTGAGTTCGAATACCGTGTCCGCCATTTACCTGCCGAACCATAAAACAGCGGCCGCCGCAACGGAAAATCCGGAGAAATACACCCAATCGTGGGAAAGTATCGGCCGATTCTCGAGCGTGAACGCCTCCCCGCGAAATCCGCGGGAGAGCATCGCAAAGTGCACCTCACGGCTCAGGAGGACGCTGCGGCTCAGCAGGACACCGGCCGCCCCGGCAGCCATGCGCCGTTCTTCAGCGCCGGTTAATACGCCGACCGTTCGGCTGCGGCGCGATTCGAGCATGTCGCGGGCAACATCGAGGATCGAGAACAGATATCGATAAGTCATACCCAGAATCGTGACCGCGATGGCCGGTACTCGCAGCGCGCGCAATCCCTTCAGCAGCGCTGGCCACGGCGTGGAGAAGACGAGCACAGCCGAGAGGGTCGCACATGTAACGGAACGCAATACCAGGAACGCTGCGGAACGCGCGCCGTGCTGTACCAGAAATATCGACGGCAGCGCAATCGCGCCGGTGAAAAGCAGGGCCGGAATCCAGACAGTAGTTGCAATCGCTCGTACCCGAATGCCTGAGCCGATGGCCAGGAGAATCGATCCACCAAGTACGGCCGCAATGGGGACCAGTGCGCGCGAGGTCACAACCGCAATGATGACGAGCAGTACGCCGGCAAGTTTCAGGCGGGCATCCATAGCCTGCAAGAGGCCGGCCGACTCAGCGCGCTTCTCGGCCTGAGCTGCGTAATCCACGGCATCGAGCAAAGAATGAATCGAGCGTTCCGCGAACCCTGCCGACGTGCGCGACATCAGGGTACGCCGCCCGCTCCGTCGCGGGCGCGCCGCTGCAGCCAGGAGAAAAACACCCAGGCGAGTATGATCAGGCCCGCGCCCGTCATCGCGGAAAGCAGGTATCCAAAGGCCGCACTGCGAAGGAACGGCGCCGAATAGCGAGGCATAGGAGATGTCCAGACATCCGCAAGCCTTCGCAACCCGTGTGGAACCGCGGCAGGAAGCTCGACGCTGCCCGAGGCTCGCGCGATCTGCCGGCGAGCGGCCTGGTTCGAAAAATCGGCAGGCGACCATTCTCCCCAGGCGGAACCCGCGGCCACGATTCCGACAGGCGTCAAGGCAAGCAGCACCCCCAGCGAGATCCAAAGCGGTCTCGTCCGTCTCCAGGTGGCTCCAGGTTCGGTAACACCCAACGGGGCCGCGCATGATCGGGTCGCCGCTGGCGCGGTCGCTTCGAGCAGTTCCGGATCGGCTTTTTGAAGGTAAGCGACCACGCCTGCGGCGAGAACCGTTTCAGCCAGCCCGGCGATAGTCAGGTGTCCGATCATCATCGCCGGTATCGCAATGTGCAGAGGATACGGAGCGTAAAGAGGCGCGCCCATGCCATCGTGAAACAGCATCGGCTGGAGTCCGAATTCGATGGCCGCCAGCAGGGCCGACACATTAATCGCGATATAGCCCGCAGCGCCCGCAGCGATCACGCGACGATGCGCGCCAATGGCGGCGCGTCCCGAAATCAGGCGGTAGACGGCATACGCGACCAACGCCCCGGCGATGGCCATGTTGAAGCAATTCGCTCCGATTGCCGTAATGCCGCCGTCGCCGAACAGCAGCGCCTGGATCACGAGCGCCATAGAAATGGACAGGATCGCGCCCCAGGGACCGAGCACAATAGCGGCCGTGGCGACGCCAACCGCATGGCCGGTAGTTCCACCCGGCAGCGGCAGATTGAACATCATGACGATAAATGAGAGCGCCGAAAACACCGCCAGCAGCGGCGCTGTCTGGGTATGCAGCGTGCGCTTCATGCGGGCGAGAGCTGCGTACCAGAACGGGGCCGAGGCTCCGTACATCGTGACGCAGGTCGCCGGACTCAGATAGCCGTCCGGAATGTGCATTCCTCAGTCCAGTCTAGCCGCACAGGAAGCAGCGCAGCCGAGGGCGGGCAGGCGAACGGCACGCATATCAGGTATTCTGGAGCATCGGAGCGAACGCGCACAGGTGCTCACCGTTACATCCCGCCAATGCGAGCCCGACATCAGCGTTATCGGACTCAATGGACGCGTCACCCTGGGCCGCGAAAGCGGACAGCTCGAGGCCGCAGTGACGAAAGCCATGGAAAGCGGCGCGCGCAAGCTGGTGATCGATCTGAGCGAGGTGTCGTATATCGATAGCACGGGAATCGGCATCATCGCGTATTGCTTCACCAGAATTTCGAAGGCCGGGGGCGAAGCGCTCATTGCGGGCGCGCAAGGCCTGGTGCTTGATGTTTTTCGCGTTACGCGCCTTGACAGCATTATCAGGTTTTTTCCGGATGCCGGCGCGGCATGCGACAGCCTGCGCGCCGCCGGACAATCCGTGTGATCATTCATGCAGGTTTTACAGGCAGGCCGCCACAAACTGATTCTTCTCGAAATCGACTCCGCCACTGTTTCCGTGGTGGCGCAGCAGGCGGGGTTTGAAGCCCGCCTCAAGGAATCGCCGCGTTCCATCCTGATCGACCTGACCGCCGCGCACCGGGCGACTCCGCTTCTTCTATTCGATGCGGCCGACCCGGCGAATCTTGGCTGGTTTTCTCGATGCCAGTTCTACGTGGATGGCAGGACCGGCGGGGTCATGCAGACGCCGATGAGCGTCGCCAACAAACGCGACCGCTCCGGGCGGAGCGTCGCAAACGCGCTTAGGCTGCGAATTTCGAAAGAGCTTCCAGCATCGTTCCGCCTGCCGGGAAAGCAGCCGCTAACGGAGCAGGTTTTTTACGCGATGCTTAACAACTTCCTGACCGCCCTGACCCGGACGGGCGTCGCCGTTTGCGGCGGTACGGTGGTGCAGCCGCTGGCCGGAAGGACCGAGGCGCCGGGCTCGCGAAACTAACCGGAAAGCGAACGGCGGGGCAGCCGATTCCGTATCTTTCGAAGAGGATGTCCGATTTCGCAATCGAGACCGAAGATCTCACGAAAATCTTCCAATCGCGCTGGCCGAAACGCGAGCTCAAAGCCGTAGACGCCATCTCGTTGCAGGTAAGGCGCGGCGTTGCGTTCGGATTGCTCGGCCCGAATGGCGCCGGGAAGACGACTTTCGTGAAGATGCTGCTCTCCTGTGCGCATCCGACGTCCGGCCGGGCGAAGATCTTCGGCCGCGATTCGAGGGAAACAGGCGCACGGCGTCCCGTCGGTTATCTGCCTGAAAATCATCGATTCCCAACCTATATGACGGGCTGGGGCATGCTCGATTTCTATGGCGCGCTTTCCGGCATGGACGCGCCTTCGCGGCACAGGCGGATTCCGGAACTGCTCGAACTTACGGGGCTTGATGAACGCGCCTGGCATCTTCGGCTGGGCAAATATTCAAAAGGCATGCTGCAACGGGTCGGACTGGCCCAGGCCCTGATGCATTCGCCCGAACTGCTGGTGCTCGACGAGCCGAGCGATGGAGTGGATCCGGTGGGCCGCAAGCATATCCGGGACGTGCTGCGCCGGATGGAAGAACGCGGTGTGACCGTTTTCCTGAACTCGCATCTCCTTCAGGAGGTAGAGCTGTTCTGCTCCGAGGTCGCGATCATTCAAAAGGGAAAGCTGGCCTTAACCGGCACGGTCGAGGAGTTAACCAGCGGGAGCGGGTACCGGATCGAAAGCGAGCATGTGCCGGAGCGCCTCGAAACAGAATTGCGATCGAGAGCGCGGGCTGTGGCGGCAAGTAACGGGTCCCTGCAGTTGACCTTCGCGACCCGGGAGCAGGCGAACGAAGCCATTGATCTGCTCCGAAGCAATCAATGCGCTATTGAGTCGATGCAGCGTACGCGCAGCACGCTGGAAGAGGTCTTCATGCGCACGGTGGAGGGTTCGAAGTGAACGGGCCGATCGCAACGCTCGCCCTGATTCACGACACCTTTCGCGAGGCTTTCGCACGCAGGGTGATCTGGGGATTCTTCGGGTGCTGCACCATCCTGCTCTTGTTTCTGCTGTTCATCATGCGCATCGACGTGGTGGCGGGCTCGCTCGCCGCAGTGACGATTTTCGGCAAGAGCATGCCCACCACGGACGTGCAGAACCTCGTCCGGCAGGCGCAGAGCGTGATCGCGATGATTCTTTACTTCGCCGGTATGGCGCTCGCGGTTTTCGCTTCCGCGGGAATGATTTCCGCGGTTTTCGAACCAGGACGGATCGAACTGCTGCTTTCCAAGCCGGTCTCGCGTACTCATCTGCTGCTCGGCAGATATGCAGGGAACCTGCTGGTGGTGACCGCGAATATCCTTTATCTGGTACTCGGGTCGTGGCTTATTTTCGGGGTCAAAACAGGTGTGTGGGGCGCGGGATTCGTGCTCTCCAGCCTGTTCACCATCTTCATTTTTGCGGTGCTGCTGGCTCTCATCGCCCTGATCGGAGTTCTCTGGGAGAGTGCGGCAGTCGCCATCATGATTACGTGGGCGATCCTGATTATCACGCCGATTCTGGCGCAACGAAGTACGATCGAGCGCCTGCTCAGTTCAGAATGGTCGCGGGATGTGGTACGCGTTCTTTATTACGCGCTGCCGAAAACCTCCGATATCAGCGTGATCGTGCGGGATCTGATTCTCGGCCAGCCCGTTCAAAGCTGGATGCCTGTATGGAGCACCGCTGTGTTCGGCGCCATCGCGCTGGCGCTGGCTCTGTGGCGCTTCGAGCGGAGAAGCTTCTGATGCGGCCGGCGCTGCTCCTGCTTTTGCTGGCGGGCGTGTGCACAGCCGATCCGAAAATCGACAACGTCCTGATGCGGATGGTTCCGCCCGGCTCGATTTCGCTTGTGGGCGCTCATATGGACGCGATCCGGCAGACGGATCTCTACCAACGCATGCTGGCCGAACGGAAACTGCCGGATGTGGACCGGTTCGCGTCGGAGACAGGCTTCGATCCCCGGCGTGATGTCCGCGAGCTGCTCTTTGTCACGGCGCCCGGCGAGACCAATGTAATGGTCGCGCGCGGGACTTTTCGGCCGAACCTCTCGAGCATGCGCGACCTGAAGCTGGTTCGGCACGGCGAATACAACATATTCGTCACTACCGACGGCAAAGCGGCCGAGCGCAAAGCCGGCTTTTGCATCCTCGATTCCACACTGGCTGCCGCCGGGGACCTTGCCGGAATCGAAGCTGCTTTGGATGAGTGGAAATCGGGCTCGCACACCGGCGCTCAGCCGCTGCTGGCGCGGGTTCACGCGGCATCGCCAGGAGCGCAGCTTTGGGGCGTTTCGACCGGCGTGGCCGGGTTTCTGGCGGATTACATGCCCCGCGCGAACAATGGCATCGACTTTTCCCGAATTCTTCGTGGCCTCGAAGATACATGGTTCGAAGCCGATTTCGCCGCCGGTCTTCGAGCCTCGGTTCACGGCCGGACCCAAACCGACCAGGACGCCGTGAATCTGCGGGACGCGGCAAAAGGGCTGATTGGGCTCGGACGGCTGAGTGTGCCGGAGAATCAACCGGAGCTGGTGCGGGTGTGGGACGGCATCGCCGTAACGCAGGATGGGCGCAATCTGCTGGTCAGCGCGAATATCCCTGAAAATCTGATGGATAAACTGGTAGCGATGTTTTCACCGGCGCCGGGGCGAGGGCGGAGCGTCCGTTAGACATTCCACGTGCTCGGACACGCGACTTCAGTCGCGTCTCTCTCGGGAATTCCGGAGCCTTTTGACCGTCAGATTCGAAACCGCAAGTAGTCCGGCATGCAGAGGGGAATCCGGTCAAAGCCGGGCTGGCGATGGTCGAGTGCTCACCAGAGACGCGACTGAAGTCGCGTGCCCTGTCTCGGTTCTGTAATTCCGAGCGGGCATGTAGTAGCATAAAAGATTAACCTACCTGAGGTTTTCCCATGCAGAACCCGCTGTTAACGAAATATATCGAGAGGAATCGGCGCGCCGATTTGCCGGATTTCAGGATCGGTGACACGATCCGCGTGCATGTTCGAATCAAGGAAGGCGACAAAGAGCGCCTGCAGGCTTTTGAAGGAACCGTGATCGCACGCAAGAACACGGGCATGGGAGAATCCATCACCGTCCGCAAGGTCAGCTTCGGGCAGGGCGTGGAAAGAATTTTCCCGCTGAATGCGAAATTGATCGACCATATCGATTTCGTACGCACCGGAAAGGTGCGCCGCGCGAAGTTGTACTATCTGCGCAAACTCAAAGGCAAGGCCGCCCGCCTGAAAGAACGCGTCTAGCAGCTATCGACCCGGAGATGTCCCGCGCAGCGAAGAAGCCGCGTTGGAAATGCCAGGCGGCTCTCGAGCAGGAGTTGCGGGCGCGGGGGTATCGGTTTATCGCCGGCGTCGATGAGGTCGGGCGCGGATCACTTTTCGGCGCCGTCGTAGCCGGGGCGGTAATTCTGTCGCCGGATGTTGCGATTCGCGGACTAAACGACAGCAAACAGCTCGAACCGGACCGCAGGGAAGTGCTCGCTGAGCGAATACGCGAGCGCGCGGTCGCCTGGGCCGTGGCCGCCGTGGATGCCGCAACCATCGACCGTATCAATATTTACCAGGCATCGCGGCTGGCCATGAAAATGGCGATTTCCCAACTCAATCCGGACCCGGATTTCCTGCTGGTGGATGCCGTGCCGCTGGAACTTCCGATTCCGCAGCAACCGATTATTCAGGGTGATGAGCGCTGCCACGCAATTGCGGCGGCATCTATCGTCGCCAAGGTTTATCGCGATCAGATGATGCGGGAGTGGGACAAGTACTACCCCGAATACGGGCTCGCGAACCACAAGGGTTACCAGACCCCGGAGCACATGAAGGCGATACGCTCCTACGGGCCCACCCCGCTTCACCGGCTCAGCTTCGAACCCGTGCGGCGGCACGCATTATATTCGCCGTTGTTCGAAGATCGTCAAATGGAGATGTTTGCGGCGGTTTGACCGGCAGATCCATGACTGTGTTCCATGACTGACCGGCCGCACACCACGTCTCAGGCTCCTGTCGATAGTCCCGGCGTTTCCCCGGAAATCGCCGAATCCGGGGTGGAGGACCACAAGCCCTCCTCCACAGGATGGGTACAGCGCCTTTCGTCGGTCCTGTTCATTGTTTTCTGTTTTGAATTGGGCCTCTTCCTGCTTATTTATCCCTGGACAGATGCATGGAGCCAAAATTACTTTTCCTGGCTGGCAGCGAAACATTTTCAGTCCGCCTGGCACGAATTTTGGAACAACACTTACCTGCGGGGGGCTGTGAGCGGCGTGGGTCTGGTGAATGTCTGGATCGCGGTAACGGAGGTCTTTCGGATGTTTTCCGGGCGCGCCGGCCGGGGAGCTTGAAACCGACCCTGAGCGGAAGTCATCCATTTAACTGATCAGGGTATCGGGGGATATGCGGGCTTTTGTTACATTTGTCGCGGTCGCTTTCACCGCTTTGGCGGGCGAAGCTTTTGCTGGTGATGCTCCCGCACTGGACCGCGCACAGAACTTCTACAGACACACAGACTACAGCGCGGCGATCTCGATTTTGAAGCAGATGCCCGAATCGCCGAAAACGCTGGGGCTTCTCGGGCAGTCATATTTTATGGAGGGGGACTACCGCAAGGCGACTGACACGCTCGACCGGGCAGCGACCCTGGCCCCGAACGACTCGGACATTCAGACCTGGCTCGGACGAGCTTATGGACGCCGCGCTGAGATGGCTTTTCCTCTGCAGGCAATCGGTCTCGCCGGCAAATCGAGGCAGGCTTTCGAAAAAGCGGTACAACTGGACCCGCATAACCGTGAAGCGCTGAATGACCTGTTCGAGTTCTATGTGGAAGCGCCCGGGTTCATGGGTGGTGGCATCGACCGGGCCAAATCGCTACTCCCCGCCATAGCTCAGGACGACCCGGCGGAGATTTACTTCGCGCGCGCGCGGATCGCCGAAAAGAAAGACCAGTTCAGCGATGCCGAAGCACAGCTCCGGCGGGCTGTCGATCTGGCGCCGCACCAGGTTGGGCGTCTGCTCGATCTGGCGAGATTTCTCTACAAGCAGCACCGCTTCGATGAAGGCGATTCTTACTTCGAGGCCGCGGAAAAGTCGGCGCCCAATGCCCCGCGAGTACTCTTCGCGCGCGCGTCCGCTTACATCCATTCAAAGCGTAATCTCCCCGAAGCGGCATCCCTGCTGAAACGCTACATTGCTTCAGACAAACTCACCCCCGATGATCCTCCGCGGACAGAGGCGATGAAGCTGCTCAAACAGGCTGAGGGCAGCTAGCCGATGCAAATCGGCGAGGCGTTCAGCTTCAGCCTCCAGGCCCTCCGGCAGAACCCGGTCCGCTCATTTCTTACCGGACTCGGAATGGTGATCGGGACGGCATCGGTGATTCTTGTCGTCACCATATCGCTTACCAGCGAGAACTACATTCTCGAGCAGATCGAAGGCGTAGGATCGAACATGATCTTCGCCTCCTATGAGATCGGCACACAGGAATCCAATGCGCAGGTCAACGCGGATTTTATCAAGCTCGCCGATGTTGATGCTGTGCGGCAACAACTCGCCAATCGTATTGTGGCGGCCACGGGCATCGAAAGCAGTTACGATTCGATCTTCATCAACGGGAAAGAGGAACGCCTGCTCGTCATTGGGTCGGATGAATTCTACAAGCCCGTGCGAAATCTGGTCGTACTCTCCGGACGCTTCTTCGACGGAGGCGATATCGACCAGCGGCAGAAGGTCGCCTTGCTTACCGCAAAACTGGCGAAAAGATTGTATGGAAGCCAGAATGCCGCCGTCGGCCGGACGATCAAAGTCCACGGACTGCAGTTCACCGTGATCGGCACGTTCAAAGAGAAGGTCGAAAGCTTCGGGCAATCCGAACTGAATGCGGAGACGGTGCTGATTCCCATTACCGTGGAGCAGTATTTTATTCGTATCGAGCGCATCGATCCCTTGTATGTGCAGGTCCGCTCGCCTCAGGACGTGGAAGCCGTTACGGAGCAGGTAAGAAGCATTCTCGAAAGCCGCCATCGGGCCGGCGCCACTTACAAGGTGGAGAACCTGACCGGCATCCTGAATGCGGCCAAGAGCATTTCCGCCATACTGAGTCTCGTGCTTGTTCTCGTTTCTACGATTGCGCTGGTCATTTCGGGAATCGGCATCATGAACATCATGCTGGTGACGGTGACTGAGCGCACCCGGGAAATCGGAGTGCGCATGGCCGTAGGCGCATCACGCCGTGAGATTCTGATGCAATTTCTTACGGAAGCCATTCTTATCAGCGTCGGCGGCGGCGTGATCGGCATACTGGCCGGAGTCGCGCTCCCGGTGAGCGTCAGTTTCCTCGTGGAGAATGTTCGAATTCCAATCTCGACGTGGTCGATCGTGATCGCGTTCGGCGTCTCGAGTCTGGTCGGCCTCGTCTTTGGACTCCTGCCCGCCAGCCGCGCTTCAAGGCTCAATCCGACCGAAGCTCTGCGCTACGAGTAAGTACTGGTTCGCAAGTGGCAGGATTAGAGCTGCCCCCCTTCTCCGCAACCCACTCACAATCATTTTCCCGCACAGACGATTTGAGGCGCCTGTCAGAATCGGCGCGAGCGCGTCCACTGCGGTCTTGCGAACGATTCGCGCCCGCAACGCCACGGGGAAAGCGCCGGTCGCCATGGCAGCCGTTTGCAGCGCCTTCCAGTTCTCCACCGGCTCATCCGGATACCTGAGGACGTGCGCCGTCCCGCTCGCCGAGTGGCCATTGGCGCTTACGACGACTTGATCGGCGTGATATCCGATTCGTTCTTCGAAATTATTGCCCAGGCGGTCCACGGCGTACGAAATGCCACGCAGATTCGAGACGGTGACGACGAGGCGGAGGTTCTTCGACACCCATGGCCGGTCTTTTCTGCGCGCGGGACTGGCGGTTAGAGCGGTGCTCGCAATTCCTTGATGGGCGGCAATCGAGCACGGATCGGACAATCGGATCGCGATTGAGATCTTTCGTTCCAGGCAGGGGCAGGATATCGATGGTCTGCGCCCAATTCTTGTAAGGACGGTTGGTTTTCTCTCCCGATCCGAAGTTCTTACGTGATCGAACTCCTCCTGGAGCGCAAGCGCGCCGATCGCGGCCCAGAGCTTTTAGAACCACATTATGCTTCGGAATGTCAACGCGCTGACTGCTCCCGCGCGCAGCGTACCAGGCATCGAGCGCCTCAATCAGAAAATCCAGCACGCCGGCAGGGTATGCGCCGGCGGAGACCGCGCCCGCCATGTTCAATGCAATTAGAAACGGCTGATCTTCCATGAGTCTCAAAAAATATATCGCGGTCCCTCCGGATCACGCCCAAATCTTGACAAGAGGCATGATTATTCAGGACCAATAGAAGCATGCGCAGAATTCTCTCTGTATTCGTGCTTGCGCTGGCGGCCCGCGCGGAAAATCACGTCCTCACACTAAAACAGGCGGTGGACCGCGCTCTTGCGCAGAATCCTGAAGCCCTGATGGCCAGGCTCGATCAGTTGAAAGCCGCCGCCGCCATACGCGTGACGAAAGATCCCTTCGTGCCCCGGCTTGCTGTGGGCAGCGGCCTCGCCTATAACAACGGATTTCCGCTGAGCATCGAAGGCTCGGCCCCGGCCGCGTTTGAAGCGCGCGCGAATGCGTACATATTCAACCGTCCACAGACGTACGCGATCGCGCAGGCAAAAGAAAACGCCCGTGGCGCCGGATTTGCCGCCGGTGAAAAGACCGACGAGATTGCGTTTCGAGTGGCCTCGCTTTACATCGATGCGGACCGCGCCGGACGGCTGGCGACAATGGCGCAGCAGCAGGCCGAAAGCCTGCAGCGAGTACTCGAAACCGTGCACGCGCGCGTGCTGGATGGCCGCGAATTGCCCATTAGCGAACAGGAAGCAAACGTGAATCTGCTGCGGGCGCGCCAGCGCCTCTCCACGCTGGAGGGCGATCGGGATCTGACCCAGCACGACCTCGCCTCGACGCTGGGCTTCAGCGCCATCGATACAGTGCAACCCGCGGAGCAGGAGCGAGCGCCCACCGAGATTCCTTCTTCCGAGCAGGACGCGATGAAGGCCGCTCTCGATTCAAACAAGGAGCTGAAGCGGCTCGAATCGAACTACCAGGCCAAAGTGCTCGAAATCAAAGGCGACAAAGCGCAGCGCCTCCCGCGCGCCGACCTGGTGGCGCAATACGCGCTTCTGACGCACTACAGCCACTACGATGAATACTTTCGCGCATTCAAACGGAATAATGGCGAGCTTGGGGCTTCCTTTTCAGTGCCTCTGTTCACCGGCCCGGGCCTGAAAGCCACCATTAACCAGGCAGAAGCCGACCAGCAGCACGTTCGCGCCGAGATTGACGCCGCGCGAAACAAAATCATGCTGGACCTGCATCAGGCGTATCGCAACATTGAGAATTCGGAGGGAGCGCGCAAGCTTGCGCAGGCTGAGCTGGATCTGGCGCGTTCGCAGGTATCGGTGCTCCTGGCCCAGATGAATGAAGGGCGCGCGTCACTGCGGCAGTTGGAGGAGGCCCGCTTCAATGAAGACGAGAAGTGGATCGCTTTATATGACGCGCAGTTCAACGCTGAGCGCGCTCGCCTGAACGTCCTCCGGCAGACAGGGCAACTCGCCACCCTGGTGCGTTAGTGAGACCCGCCCAGCGGATTTCGCCTCTTCAACGAACCGGCGGCTCCGGCAATCGCGAGTCCGCCGAGCAAAAGAAACGCGGACCCCGGCTCGGGCGTGGAGGTCACTGTGGACCTGCTTGAGGATTCCGTCAACGTGATGGTATCCGTCGCGAAGTCCCAGGTCGAAGAATCGGCAGCGGCAATTTCGATCGACGTAATCTCCGAGCCAGTCACGTTGGCCACAGCATACCCGAAGCCCTGCACATCCGATAAAGTCTGTTGCCAAACAACGGCGCCGTCATCGAAGGCCGTGACAACATAGTCTTTGGACTGCGACATTCCGTTGATCACGGGCACGGTCGCCTGCGTGGCGTGTGTTCCGGACGCAATGTTAATTACGATCGAATCCGGCAAACCGAATCCGCCGGCGCCGACCACGCTGTTTGAAGCCGTCGCATAGATGTTTGAACCAGTCGCGTACGGATTGCCGCTGAGGGCGGGAGCAAGACCAAGCACCACGCCGCCAGTGATCGATGCGACTCCCGCGATGTCGATGGTTTCGACGCCGCCGGCATCCGTAAACAGCGGCGGCCCGGCTGACCCGAAAGGTATCTTCTCGAAATCGATGGTCGTGATCGTATCCGCGCGGGCAACCGCAAGGTTAGCCGCGATAGCGACGAGAATAAAAGCAAAGGCTCGCACGGATTCTGATCCTGGAAGATAGTGGCGCTCATTCAGGATAGGCGAGAACTGGATGCTTTTCAAGAAGAACGGTTCTGAATCGTGCCAGATCGGGTACGTTTACGCGGTCCCGGCTGCCAGATATCCGGATGAACGTACGCCGCACGACAAAGCCGCGTTTCATCACATCGCAGCGTGCCGCTATGCTCTAGAGCATGCCGTGCATCCTCGTCCTGCTGGTACTTCTGTTTCCTCGAGTGGTCCTGGTGCTAATGTGGCTTTTCTCGAACGTGCTCGACAGGGCCTATCACGGACTTATAATTCCGCTGCTCGGATTCATCTTTCTGCCGATAACCACCATCGTTTATGCCTGGCTGGCAAGCAATAATTTGCCAATACAGGGCATTAATCTGGTTCTGATTATCATTGCCGTACTGCTCGATGTGGGATCGCACAGCGGCGGCGCCGGATATTACCGCAGACGCAGAATCTGACTTATTCGCGGCAGATTCCTCGTTCGCTGCGGCGGATAAATTCGACGAGATGTAAAGTATTGGCGTCCGCCAGTTCGGTTTCAATCTTTGCGAGCGCCTCTTCCAATCGAAGTCCCGAACGATAAAGGATCTGATACGCCTTCTTGAGCCGGGATACCTGCTCGAGCGAAAAACCGGCGCGCTTTAATCCGACTATGTTCAGGCCTTTGGCTTCGATATCGAAACCTGAATAAAGAAAAAACGGGGGGGCGTCGCTGTTCACCCGCGTATTCCCGCCAATCATCGCAAGCCTGCCGATCTTCGAATACTGGTGCACGACAACGCCGCCGGAGATGAAAGCCTTGTCTTCCACTTCCACATATCCGGCGACGAGCGCGCAACTGGCGATCACGGTTTCATTCCCGATCGTGCAGTTATGCGCGATGTGACCCGAGGTCATAATGTAATTGCCGTTCCCGATCGTTGTTATGGATTCGGGCCGGGTACCGCGCGAGATTGTGTAATGCTCGCGAATTTTGTTATTGTTTCCGATCTTAAGGTAGCTGCGTTCGCCCGTGAAATTCTTATCGAGCGGATCGGTGCCAAGCGCGGTGCCCGCGGAAATCTCATTGCGATCGCCGAGCGTAGTCCAGCGCTTCACGAATACGTATGGCTCGAACACGCACCCGGAACCGATCGTTACATCGTTCTCGATGACGCAGAATTCTCCAACGCGCGTGCCCGGGCCGACCACGGCGTCAGGATGCACTCGCGCCGTGGGCGCAATGATCGCGGAAGGGTCGGCAGGCACGAAGTTTTCATCATACCGGCGCCCTCGGAAAGACGCCGAAAAATCAGGGTACCGGCCGGATATCTCCGGCGCCCGAGTTCTTCCCGCCGGAGCTGTCGAGACGCTTTTTCAGCGGCGCGAGCGCCCTCATCGTGAAGAGGTTCAAAACCGAGAGCATCACGGCGATTTCGTAACGGCCCGCCGCCACCGACGCTCCAATCGCCGCAGTGTTCCAGATGCTGGCGGCAGTTGCCGTGCCGTGTACCGACATCCCCTCTTTCAGAATCGCCCCGCCGCCCACAAAGCCGATTCCCGCTACCAGGCCCTGAAGCACGCGCGATTGAGCGGAAAGCAGGTCGGACGCGGTTCCGGTGGTGAAGATCAGCATATATCCGCAACTCGCCATCGCGACAATGGGAAAGGTGCGAATGCCGATCCCATGCTCCTGTTTTTCACGGATCAGTCCGGTGGGCATTGCCAGTAAATAGGCGATCCCTATTTTTTCGACGACATCCCAGACCTGTGCCCAATCCACGGATAATTGCGGCATGATTAACTGATGTTTCCGGTGTGAATCGCCATGAAGATCGCCAGGATACAACCATTTCTCCTCAGCTTTCCCTTCGCCGATCCGATACGGCTTCCATTCTATGGCGGAGAGCGGACCATAATAAAGCGCGACGCGATGCTGATTCGCGTTGATACGACCGCGGGGATCCGCG
>Ga0157370_10004431_pt1 | contig 16093 bp, 15 predicted proteins | sample C35metaG_FD_113463 | JGI IMG/M metagenome (GOLD analysis project Ga0157370, IMG submission 113463) | Corn rhizosphere microbial communities from Kellogg Biological Station, Michigan, USA - C3-5 metaG | ecosystem: Host-associated > Plants > Roots > Rhizosphere > Soil | place: USA: Michigan...
ATCGCAAAAGCGCGGTGGACCATCTGGCACTGAAGGCGGCGCGCGACTGGGAACGGCAGCAGTGGGCCCTGTATGCGGAAAAGCTCAAAACCTATCGCGCCGCTACCACCATCATGGCCAAACCCAAAACCTCAACAAAGCGTGCTGAGGCAAAAGGCGGTGAGCTGTCCGAGCCGGTACCACCGAGACTGATCATTGCCGAGCCCACCATTGAGGCCCTGGTCAAAAGTCTATGCCAGGGCTTGCCCAGCATGGGCTTATTCAATGATGAAGGTGGCCAGTTCTTGGGCAGCACCACCATGAGCAAAGAAAACCTGCTCAAGGCGATCACCACCTTGTCGACACTGTGGGATGGCAGCCCCATCGACCGGGCGCGCTCCATGGCCGGAGAAAGCCTGCGCGCCTATGACCGCCGTCTTAGCCTGCATCTGATGCTGCAGCCCTACCTGGCCAACCAACTGTTCAAAGACCCGGTGATCAATGGCCAAGGCATCCTCGGGCGTTGCCTGATCAGTTGGCCCGAGCGCCTGGCCGGCCAACGACTTTACAAGGCGATCGACCTGACCCGAGATGCCAAGGTCCAGCGCTACCAACAGCGGATCACCGCCCTGCTGCAACAGCCCTGGTCGCTTCACCAGGATGGCTCACTCAATCCCGCCACGCTGGAGCTGACTGCCCGTGCCCGGCGTGCCTGGATTGATATTCACGACACTATCGAGTGCCAGTCTGGCGAGTTCGGTGAGCTAGCCGGCGTCCAGCCTGTCGCAGGCAAAGCCGCGGCGAATGTACTGCGCATCGCAGGTGTGCTGGCCATGGTGGAAGAGGCCAGTGCGTTGGACGAAGCACACATACAGCGCGCCTCCACGCTGATGGATTACTACCTGGCCGAGATCCAGCGCCTGACCGAACAGGAGCCGGTCAATAGCCGATGCGAAGAGGCGGATCGACTGCTGCGCTGGCTGGTACAGAAAGGCTGGACTCACTTCACCATTCGCGACGTCAATCGCAACGGCCCTCGTTTTGCCCGTAAGAGCGCTGACCATACCGCCTCTTTATTGGTCGTGCTGATCACTCATCGCTGGCTGACCAGCCGCGACGGAAAAACTTTCGAGGTTCGCCATGTTTCGCCTCAATGACGCGGTGCGCCGCTACCAGACGCAACATCAACCGCAGCCAGAATCGCGGTGTGTCGCCGCCTCAGTCGCCACCCTGTCGCCACGCGCCAGGCCAGAAACGACGCGGGTTGTCGCCACTGTCGCCGCAGTCGCCACACCACCCCTGGAACCTGCCCACATCACTCTGCTGATAAAGCAACTGCGTGAGGAAGGGGCGCTGCTGCAACACCACGGGAACTCCCTCCTGATTCGCCCGACACACTGGCAGCAGCTGGCCAGGCTCAGCCCCCACTGGAAAGCCCTACTGCTCTTTCTGCAAACAAACGAAAACGGTGAAGACGATGGCCCTGGTCGGTCGGCGTGATGGTCGCAACTTTGGCTATGGCCGCCAGCTGAGCTACGCCGGCCCACAAGCGCTAAAGGATTTGTTTGGCGGCGGCCACTTCGCCACGGTCAAAGCTCATAGCGATCGCTGGCAAGCATTCGTGCGTTGGTGTCGGTCAGAGGACGGTCCCGGTTACAACGATGCGCGCCAGATCGATCGACGGACGCTGCAAGACTACGCTGCTTACCTGCGCCAGCAGATCCAGCAAGGTGAACTCTGCATCGCGACCGCGCAGAACCGCCTGAGCAGCGTCAACCGTACCCTCGCGGCGCTGCGCGGTGATCAGGACGTGAGGATCGCCAGCCCGAGTCAGGCGTTGGGACAAAAGCGCTCGAGCGTACGCACCCGCGTGCCGGATGGCCAAGATCGTCAACAGGTCCGGCGAGTGCTTGAGGTGCTTGGCGAACAGCGACACGAGCGGGTGGCCGCGATTGTCCTTTTGGCCCGAACAACCGGTATGCGCCTGCGCGAAGCGATTCTGGCTGACCTGCCACGCTTGCACCGCGAAGCCGAGCACTTTGGCCGCATCAATATCCAGGACGGCACCAAAGGCGGCCGTTCAGGGGCATCAGCGCCGCGATGGGTTGTGGCCAATGAAGCGGTGAAGGCGGCGCTGCAGTTGGCTCGCCATGCGTCGCCACCCCATAGCCGCAACTTGCTGGCCCGCGACGAAAGCTACGCCGCGTTCCTGCAACAGACCGTGCTCCCCGCCCGTGAAACGCTACATGAACACAGGCTGAAGGGCTTTCATGAACTGCGCGCGGCCTACGCCTGCGAGCGTTACGAGCAACTCACGGGCCACGCCGCACCGGTCAATGGTGGCCACTGCTATCGCCTTGACCGTGACCTTGATCAACAGGCGCGGAAACAGATCAGTCTTGAACTCGGGCATAACCGGATCGATGTAGTTTCGGCCTACATTGGAGGTCGAGCGTGACCAAGCCCTTCGATATGGCGCTGTTCCTGAGTGGCGTACTGACCGGCTCGAAGGCCACCCAGCAACGACACCTACAGCAAGCCCGAGCCATGCAAGCGGCCATTCAACAACGATGGCAGCGAGACAATCCCTGGACCTGGCAGCTCAAGCATGTGCGCTGGTTTCTCACTCAGCACCTGAAAGACCATTCCGACGCCACCCAGTATTACTATCGACTCACCACCCTATTGATCTGGAAACGCTTAGGAAATGACCGCGAAATGCTGATCTAACGCTCGAATCGTGGATAGGCAACCCTCCAGGCTCGCTTGCCCACCTTCATCTATCTGAGCGTGGATATTCTCTTGCAGATGAACCGGCTCGGTTATGCCAGCTTAATAGACAACCTTGCCGTGTGGGCCCGGGCCAGCGTTGGATAAAACCCACAAAAAAAACCGCCAATAGCGGGTTCTTTGACATCAGCTAATTCAAGGGCAACCTATTTTCGGTGCATGCTATTTTTCGATTACGGATCACCATCGAGCGGGTCGCTTCTGCGCTACCGGATTACGCATTGTTTCGGAGCTTGCCGGGCGCAGGCCCGCATCTGGCGCCACGCTTACTCGCAGCCTTCGGAGAGCAACGTGAGCGTTTCCATGGCGCGGAGGAGCTGCAAAAGTACTCCGGCATTGCCCCGGTGACGGAACGGAGTGGTAAGAAGAGCTGGGTGCATTGGCGCTGGCAATGTCCAACGTTTCTTCGTCAGACCTTCGTGGAATGGGCGGGTCAGACCATCAATAAATCCTTTTGGGCTGGAGCTTACTACCGGCAGCAACGCGCCAAAGGGAGTACCTACCAGGCTGCCGTACGCGCACTCGCGTTTAAGTGGATTCGGATTCTGTACCGGTGCTGGCAGACCAAGACGCTCTACGATGAAACCACCTATTTGAATGCCTTGAGGAAGCGTGGTTCACCGCTCCTCAAGAACCTCGATTTTGGTTGACTGACTTCCTCAGGGCGTGAAGCGGACAGTCCAGCAGCCATATCCGTCGCCATGACGTCGGCTTGCACTACGGTTACCGTTATCTTGCGGGCCCCCAAGTTTCTAGCCGCCCCTTTTGCATAACCCACAATAACAGCCTTAGTGGCGGCATAGCCGGCAGTCACCGGGAGGCTTGCCGGCCTCACAGCCCAGCCCCCATGAAAACAATGCGCCTACCTTCGGACAGGCATTGACCGCGGTGCGAATGTTGGCAACCATTCCAGCAACGCTGATCGTCCACTGACGATCCATGGCCTTGTTATCGATTTCAGGATCGTCCAGCGTTGCCCTGATAAGCGACCGCCGTGTTGTTCACTAAAACATCGATATTGCCAAAATGCTTGAACACTTTCGCCATAAGGCTCTCGGCCTGGGTCAGAGGAAAGCTGCCGTTCAGCTAGCGTTCGATGAGTGCTCGGACTCGCCTGGCAATGGCCAGGCATGAAGTTAGCCCGGGCGATTCAATGCCGAACAGATTGATCAGCCCAGGAACGTCATGTTGCTGCGAACTGCTGATGAGGAAGTCACTGGCGGGTTCGCCGGGGGCGGAGATCTTCGGGCGAATTCCACTGTATCCCGACTGCAAGCTGTTATCCGGCAACCCAGGCCAGTAACTGCGAATGGCGGAGTAGAAAGCCTCTGCGCGAGCGGGGTAGACCTGATAGTCCTCGGTCTCGACCCATTCGGTGTCCGGGCCGAAACGGGCTTGCCCGCCCAGGTCCATCGTCATGTGCACACCGAGACCGGCAGCCTCGGGCGCGGGATAGATGAGATGGGTGAAAGGAGCGCGTTTGGAGCAGCTGAAGTAACTGCCTTTGCACAGGTAATCCTGAGGCACCGTCTGTTGCGGCAGACCTTTTATGCGTCTGGCCAAAGCCGGCGCCTGAAGCCCGGCCGCGTTGATCAGCAAGCGGCAGGACAGCGCCATGGGAGTTTCGCCTCCCACTTGCAAGAGGAAGCCTTCGGCAATCACTTCGGCACTGAGTAAAGGCGAGAAAAACGCCACGCTAGTGCCGGCTGCTTCGGCATCGCCTTGCAGCGCCAGCATCAGTGCATGCGAATCCACGATGCCGGTAGAGGGCGAATATAACGCTGCGACGCACTCAAGCTCAGGTTCAAGGGCGAGTGCCTGCTCACGATCAAGCAGGCGCAAATCATCCACGCCATTCGCAAGTCCACGTTCGAGCAAAGCCTCGAGCTGACGGATTTGCGCATCGTCTTTGGCGACGATCAGTTTTCCGGTTTTGCGTGTGCTGACGCCGTGGCTTTCGCAGTACGCATAAAGCGCATGCTTGCCCTCGACACACAATTGGGCTTTGAGGCTTCCAGGCGGGTAATAAATACCCGCATGGATAACTTCGGAGTTACGCGAGCTTGTGCCGATACCGATGGCTTCCCCGGCTTCTATTACCAGCACTTCATGACCTGCCAGCGCCATTTCGCGCGCGACGGCAAGGCCGACCACACCCGCACCTACGACAACGCAATCGATATCGACACTCACTGTTGCGACTCCTTTCAGTCGTTAGATGCCGCCCAGGCAAAGGTATTTGATTTCCAGATAATCTTCGATCCCGTACTTGGAGCCTTCGCGGCCCAGCCCCGAAGCCTTCATGCCACCGAACGGTGCCGTTTCCGTGGAGATGATCCCGGTGTTGATCCCGATAATTCCGTACTCCAGCGCTTCGGCCACACGGAACACGCGGGAGAGGTCCCGGGCGAAGAAATACGCTGCCAGGCCAAACTCGGTATCGTTGGCTTGAGCGACCACGTCTGCCTCGTCGCTGAAGCGAAACAACGGCGCCAGTGGACCAAAGGTTTCTTCTCGTGCAACCAGGGCGTCCTTGGGCACATCCACCAGGATGGTCGGTTCGAAATAGGTCCCCCCGAGCGCATGAGGTTGGCCGCCAGCAATGACTCGCGCGCCTTTGCTGACCGCATCGGCGATGTGTTCCTGGACTTTAAGCACGGCGTTTTCGTCAATCAACGGGCCCGTGGTAATGCCTTCGTCCAGGCCATTACCCAAACGCAGTGCGGCGACGGCAGCCTGCAGTTTATCGGCGAACTCGTCGTAGACGCTGTCGTGGATGTACAGACGGTTGGCGCAGACGCATGTCTGCCCGGCGTTGCGGTATTTGGAGGTCAGGGCACCGGCGACTGCGGCATCCAGGTCGGCGTCTTCGAACACGATAAAGGGCGAGTTGCCGCCGAGTTCGAGCGATACTTTTTTGATGTCCTTCGCGCATTCGGCCATCAATTGGCGGCCGATTTCAGTCGAACCGGTGAACGACAGTTTGCGGATGATCGGGTTACTGGTCAGTTCCGCGCCGATCTGTGCAGCGGAGCCGGTAATCACGCTGAGCACACCTTCAGGAATGCCGGCACGCGTGGCCAGTTCCGCCAGCGCCAGGGCCGAGAACGGGGTCTGGCTGGCCGGCTTGATCACCATGGTGCAACCGGCAGCCAGGGCCGGGCCGACCTTGCGGGTAATCATCGCGCATGGAAAATTCCAAGGCGTAATGGCGGCGGTCACCCCAATCGGCTGCTTGATGACCAGCAGGCGTTTGTCCGGCTGATGGCCGGGAATGATGTCGCCGTAAACGCGTTTGCCTTCTTCGGCGAACCATTCGATGAAAGACGCCGCATAGGCGATTTCGCCTTTTGCTTCAGCAAGCGGCTTGCCCTGTTCAAGCGTCATCAGCCGGGCGAGGTCATCCTGGTTCGCCATGATCAACTCGAACCAGCGACGTAATACAGTCGAACGATCCTTGGCCGTCAGGGCGCGCCAGGCCGGCAGAGCTTTCTCGGCGGCTTCGATGGCACGACGGGTTTCGTCGGCACCCATTTTAGGCACGCTGCCCAGGATCTCTCCCGTCGCCGGGTTATTCACCTTGATGGTTTGCCCGTTGTCCGCTTCGCTCCAGACGCCAGCGATATAGGCTTGTTGACGGAACAGACTGCTATCTCGCAAATTCATACAGGACTCCAGTTAATGCAGATGGGGGGACGATGGCTGACTACTCAGACGTGCTGGCCGCCGTTGACTTCAATTTCGGCACCGTTGATGTAGGAAGCGCCGCTGGTGCAGAGGAAATAAATGAGCGACGCCACTTCCTCGGGTTTGCCGAGTCGGCGCATCGGAATGTTGCGTTCGACAATGTCCTGGGTGCCCGGGGAAAGGATTGAGGTTTCAATTTCACCCGGTGCGATGGCGTTGACCCTGATGCCATGCTGGCCATAGTCATAAGCCATTTCCCGGGTCAGGGCGGACAAGGCGGCTTTCGACGTGGCGTAGGCCACACCGGCAAAGGGATGCACCCTGGAGCCTGCAATGGAGGTGACGTTGATGATGGTGCCTTGCGCCGCTTTCAGTTCCCTGGACAGGCCACGGGCGAGCAGGGCGGTGGAAAACAGATTGACGTTGAACACCCGCATCCACGTCGCATAGTCGGTTTCCAAAACACCCAGTCGGCCGGCTTCCGGTCCTTTCGGGCTGATGCCCGCGTTATCGACAAAGGCATGGAGTTTGCCGTCACCGAGCTTTTCCTTGATCAATTCGATACTGGCTTCGAGGCTGCCAATATCTTCCAGGTCAAGGTGGATGTGATTTTCCTGACCGTCTGCCCAGGGGCATTCAGCTCCCCAGCTCTGGCGAGAGGCGGTGAATACCCGCCAGCCTGCCGCATTGAAATACTTGACGGTGGCGTGCCCGATGCCTCGACTGGCACCTGTCAGCAGCAACGTTTTTTTCTCGCTCATCTATAGGTCCTCGATACGCCGCAATTTTGATGCTTGATGCATCATGTTTTCAAAAGGTGCCGCTGTCAATCCATTCTTCTGCCTACCGCGCTGTTCTGGTGCATCCATTTCCATTGAGTTTTCACACGCCTCCTTTATTCGCTGGGCTCGCTGAGACTGGCACACATTATGCTGCAAACATGAAGTATAAAACATGATGCATCATGCTTCGAGGTATGGTTAAAATGAAAACGCGCAAACCCGAGCTCCAATTTCAAAACAACAAAAAACAGGTGAAGCCATGAATACTGCCTCCCCTTATGTCCGCTTCCGAGGCGTGCAGAAGAGCTACGACGGCGAACAGTTGGTGGTCAAGAAACTCGATCTGGATATCCAGCGCGGTGAATTCCTCACGTTGCTTGGCCCTTCGGGGTCGGGAAAAACCACCAGCCTGATGATGCTGGCCGGTTTTGAAACGCCGACTGAGGGAGAGATTCTGCTCGACGGCCAACCCCTGCACACGGTGGCGCCGCATAAGCGCGGGATCGGCATGGTGTTTCAGAACTACGCGCTGTTCCCGCACATGACCGTTGCACGGAACCTGGCGTTTCCGTTGAAGGTCAGGCGCCTGAGCAACAGCGATATCGAACTGAAAGTTAAGCGTGCGCTGGACATGGTCCAGCTTGGGCATCTGGCTGAACGCTACCCGGCCCAACTTTCCGGTGGACAACAGCAACGGATCGCCCTGGCCCGTGCGCTGGTGTTCGAGCCAAGCCTGGTGCTGATGGACGAACCGCTGGGCGCCCTGGACAAACAGTTGCGTGAGCAGATGCAGCTGGAGATCCGCCGCCTGCACCGCCAGTTGGGGTTGACCGTGGTGTTCGTCACCCATGATCAGGCCGAGGCGCTGACGCTGTCCGATCGGGTTGCGGTATTCAACGATGGCGTCATCCAGCAAATCGATACCCCCAAAACGCTGTACGAGCATCCCGGCAATTCTTTCGTTGCCCATTTCATCGGTGAAAACAACGCGCTGCCTGGCACCGTCATTTCCGTATCGGGGCCGGAGTGCCGGGTTCGGTTAGCCGATGGTTCTGAGGTGGGCGCCCGCTCCACGACTGGCTTGCCAGTGGGCGCCGCGACTTCGTTATCCATTCGACCGGAGCGTGTCGGCCTCGACAAACCGTCTTCCAATAGCCTCCCCGGGCGCATCGAGGAGCTGATTTACCTGGGTGATCACGTTCGGGTAAGGCTCAATGTCGCCGGCCAAAGAGAATTCACCGCCAAAATCCCCATCGCCGAAATGCAGGACGACTGGTCTACCGGTATTTCGCTCCCTGTCAGTTGGTTCAGTCACGACGCAAGTGCGCTTGATCCGTTGGTCGTTCATTAAAAAACATTGCCGAAAAAACACTGCAGAGGAGCGTTTCCATGTTCAAGAAAATAGCGGTATTGGTGCTGATGGCTGGCGTGGCGAGCCAGGTCCAGGCTCAGCAACTGACGGTGGTGTCCTTTGGTGGACTCAACAAGCAGGCACAGGAGAAGGCGTTTTATCAGCCCTTTTCCAAAGCCAGCAAAGTGGACATCGAGGCCGGTGAGTTCAATGGCGAAATGGCCAAGATCAAAGCCATGGTTGAAACCGGCCAGGTGGGCTGGGATGTCGTCGAAGTAGAAAGCCCTGAGTTGGTGCGCGGATGCAGCGAAGGGCTATTCGAACCGTTGAACTGGTCCAAAGTGGGCGATAAAAAACAGTTCGTCGATTCGGCGGTCAACGAGTGCGGTGTCGGGATTTTTATCTGGTCGACGGTGCTGGCCTACGATTCGAAAAAACTGGCGAAAGCCCCCACCGGTTGGGCGGATTTCTGGGACGTGAAAACCTACCCGGGCAAGCGTGCCTTGCGCAAAACCGCGAAGTTCACCCTGGAAATCGCCTTGCTCGCCGATGGCGTCTCGCCGGGCCAGCTCTACAACGTTCTGGGCACCCCGGAAGGCGTGGACCGGGCGTTCAAGAAGCTGGACCAGATCAAGTCCAGCATTCAGTGGTGGGAAGCCGGTGCGCAACCGATGCAATGGTTGGTCTCGGGTGATGTGGTCATGACTTCGGCCTACAACGGGCGAGTAACGGCTGCGCAGAAAGAAGGCCATCCCTTCTCGATCGTGTGGAATGGCAGCCTCTACGACCTGGACAGTTGGGCCATCGTCAAAGGTTCGAAGAACAAGGCGCTGGCCGAGCAGTTTATTGCCTTCGCCAGCCGCCCTGAAAACCAGAAAGTGTTCGCCGAGACCATTCCCTATGGCCCAACAAACACGTCGGCCATCGCCCAGATTGATCCCAAGGTACGCCCTGATTTGCCAACGGCGCCGGAAAACCTCAAAGGTGCGCGAGGTGTAGATACGGACTTCTGGATTGAGCACGGCGAAGAGTTGGAGCAACGATTCAACGCCTGGGCGGCGAACTAATCAGTATCTACCGGCTTCAGTTTTCCTGAAGCCGGTTCAGCCTCACATCTGGAGACCAGCATGTCAGAAGTCAGCCTGACGGCTATCGATCACTCAACTGAAAAGTCCTCCTCGCTCAAGCAGCGCTTGCTGCTTGCAGAAGGTGCTTATCGCAAGCGCTCAATTCTATTGATCGCACCACTGCTGCTGTTTCTATTGATCAGCTTCGTTTTTCCCATCGGCAACATTCTTTGGAAGAGCCTGGACAATCCGGAAATCGGCAAGGCACTGCCGAACACGCTTGAGGCATTGCAGAACTGGGACGGAAAGGGCCAGCCAGAAGAAAAAGTCTATTCGGCCCTGGTCAACGATTTGTCCACAGCCAAGGCCCAGGGGCAGATCCCGGGCTTAATCAAGCGACTGGGTTATGAGGATGGTCGCTATCGGACGCTGCTCTCGTTGACGTTGCGCAAGTTGCCCGATCCCGGCGCCGAATCCGTAAGTCGAGCATTGATCTCGCAATCGACGATGTGGGCGGCACCCAGTACCTGGCGCAGTATCCAGCGTGCAGGGCGTCCGGTGACGGCCTATTACCTGCTGGCGGCATTTGATCGTCAGGTCGATGTTGAAACCGGCGGTATTGTTGAGTTACCCAAAGGCCAGGCGCTGTACTTGTCCGTGCTTGTACGCACCTTATGGATGGCCGGCATCGTCACACTGTTTTGTGTGTTGCTGGGTTATCCGGTGGCGTATTGGCTGGCCAGGCAACCGAGCAGCCGCGCCAACCTGTTGCTGATCATGGTGTTGCTACCGTTCTGGACCTCGTTGCTGGTAAGGACGGCCGGCTGGATCGTGCTGTTGCAGAATGGTGGATTGATCAACAGTTCGCTGATGGGCCTCGGGTTGATTGAGCAGCCGTTACAACTAGTGTTCAACCGGGTCGGCGTCTACATCTCAATGACCCACATTCTCTTGCCCTTCGTGATTCTGCCGCTCTACGCGGTGATGAAGGGCATCTCGCCCAACTATGTCCGTGCCGCGATTTCACTGGGGGCGCATCCGTTCGGGGCGTTCTGGTCTGTCTACGTGCCACAGACGTTTGCGGGGGTGACTGCCGGTGCGCTCCTGGTGTTCATCATGGCGATCGGTTACTACATCACGCCTGCATTGCTGGGCGGCCCGGGCGATCAGATGCTCAGCTATTTCGTCGCGTTCTACACCAATACGACGATCAACTGGGGCATGGCTGCAGCCTTGGGCAGCCAGTTGCTGATCATCGTTCTGCTGCTCTATTGGGTGTATTCGCGCGTCACCCGTCCAGCCAACCCCGCCCAGCGTGCATGAGGTGTTTAATGAACCATCATTCCACATTGATCGAGCGCCTCTGGGCGCCGGTCTTCAGCGTGTTCAGCTTGAGCATGCTGATTTTTCTGGTGGTGCCGATCCTGGTGATCGTGCCCCTGTCGTTCAACGAAGGCTCGTTCCTCAGTTATCCGTTGAGCGGGTTTTCATTGCGCTGGTATCAGGAGTTTCTCGGTTCCCAGGAGTGGATGCGTGCATTGCGCAACAGTCTGGTGATCGCGCCGGCGGCGACGTTGCTGGCGACTGCGCTAGGGACACTGGCGGCGGTCGGACTTTCTCGTGGGGAGTTTCGGGGCAAGGGATTGATCATGGCGATTTTGATTTCGCCGATGATTGCTCCCGTGGTGATCATCGCAGTAGCGCTGTATTTCTTTTTTGCACGCCTGAATCTACTCAACAGTTACCTAGGATTGGTGCTGGCACATGCTGCGCTAGGCGTGCCGTTTGTGGTGATAACGGTCGCGGCGACGTTGCAGGGTTACGACCGCAACTTCTCACGTGCCGCTGCAAGCCTGGGTGCGCCTCCGTTCATGGCGTTTCGCAAGGTCATGCTGCCGCTGATCGCCCCCGGAGTGATCAGTGGCGCATTGTTCGCGTTCGCCACGTCCTTCGATGAGGTAGTGGTCACGCTGTTCCTGGCCAGCCCCGCACAGCGCACCCTGCCGATGCAAATGTTCGGCGGGATTCGCGAGAACCTCAATCCTACGATTGCAGCGGCAGCGACCTTGATGGTGGCGGCTTCCGCCGTGCTGCTACTGCTAATGGAGTGGTTGCGTCGACGCAATGAACGGCTGCGCGCAAGCAGTGTTCTCTGACCGGTTTATTTCCTATCCACCACCGCTGTGCTCACTGAGGTATTTGATGAAGGTCCTGGTCTCAATCAAGCGAGTGATCGATTACAACGTCAAGGTTCGCGTCAAGGCGGACCATTCGGGCGTCGACCTCGCTAACGTGAAGATGTCGATGAACCCGTTCTGCGAAATCGCCGTGGAAGAAGCCGTACGCCTTAAAGAGAAAGGCGTTGCGACTGAAATTGTCGTGGTTTCGATTGGCCCGTCCACCGCTCAAGAGCAACTACGCACCGCGCTGGCGCTGGGTGCCGACCGTGCCATCCTAGTCGAGTCCGCTGAAGATCTGACTTCGCTGGCCGTGGCCAAGCTGATTAAGGCCGTTGTCGACAAGGAACAGCCTCGGCTGGTGATCCTTGGCAAACAAGCCATCGACAGTGACAACAATCAGACCGGACAGATGCTCGCAGCATTGAGCGGCTATGGTCAGGGCACCTTCGCGTCCAACGTCGAAATCAGCGGCGACAGCGTCGCTGTCACCCGCGAAATCGACGGCGGCGAGCAGACCGTTTCCCTGAAACTGCCTGCGATCGTCACCACCGACCTGCGCTTGAACGAGCCGCGCTACGCGTCTCTGCCCAACATCATGAAAGCCAAGAAGAAGCCTCTCGAAGTAGTGACTGCGGACGCTTTGGGCGTTTCCACCGCCTCCACCAACAAGACCGTGAAAGTCGAACCGCCGGCGGCACGCAGCGCGGGTATCAAAGTTAAGTCGGTGGCTGAACTGGTGGAAAAACTGAAAAACGAAGCGAAGGTGATCTGAATGACGATCCTGGTGATTGCTGACTACTCCAATGGCGCGCACGACCAAAAAGTGCTGGCCCCGGCCACGCTGAACACCGTGGCTGCTGCTGCCAAAATCGGCGGCGACATCCACGTTCTGGTTGCCGGTCAGGGCGCTGGCGCCGTGGCCGAAGCCGCGGCGAAAATCGCTGGCGTGGCTAAAGTGCTGGTGGCCGACAATGCTGCCTACGCGCATCAACTGCCGGAAAACGTCGCACCGCTGGTGGCCGAGCTGAGTGCCGGCTACAGCCACATCCTGGCTGCCGCTACTTCCAACGGCAAAAACATCCTGCCGCGTGTTGCCGCTGCACTGAACGTTGACCAGATCTCCGAGATCATCTCGGTAGAAAGCGCTGACACGTTCAAGCGTCCGATCTACGCCGGTAACGCCATCGCTACCGTGCAATCAAACGCGGCGGTGAAGGTGATCACCGTGCGTGCCACCGGTTTCGACCCGGTTGCTGCTGAAGGTGGTTCGGCCGCCGTTGAAGCCGTTGGCGCTGCTCATGATGCTGGTATCTCCAGCTTCGTCGGCGAAGACCTGGGGCAGTCCGATCGTCCAGCGTTGACGTCCGCCAAGATCGTCGTCTCCGGTGGCCGCGGTCTGCAGAACGGCGACAACTTCAAACACCTGTACGCCCTGGCCGACAAGCTGGGCGCTGGCGTCGGTGCTTCCCGCGCCGCGGTCGACGCAGGTTTCGTACCGAACGACATGCAGGTCGGTCAGACCGGAAAGATCGTGGCGCCCCAGCTTTACATCGCGGTTGGTATCTCGGGCGCGATCCAGCACTTAGCCGGCATGCAAGACTCCAAAGTGATCGTCGCGATCAACAAGGACGAAGAAGCGCCGATCTTCCAGGTGGCCGATTACGGCCTGGTGGCGGACTTGTTCGAAGCTATCCCTGAGCTGGAGAAGTTGGTCTAACCGGTTGCTTCACTTACAAAAAGCCCGACCTGGTGGTCGGGCTTTTTTTGCCTTTCTGTTAACCGTTGATCCATCGGCTAGTGTCGTCCAGGGCCATGCCAAAGCGATCCAGGAGCGACTGAACTTCGATTTCCGAAATGATCAGGGGAGGACAGAAGGCGATAGCATCGCCCATGTTGCGGGTGATCATGCCATGTTCCTGCGCTCGTCCAGCGAGGAAGCGCCCGAGCGTCCCGGTCGTCTCAAGAGGCGCCTTGGTGGCGCGATCGGCAACCAATTCGACCGCCGCAATCAGTCCTGCGCCACGAACTTCGCCAACCAATGGGTGATCACTGAAACGCTGTAGCCCACGCCGCAGGATTTCGCCCATGTGCGCAGCCCGGGCGACCAGGTCTTCCTCATCAATGATTTTCAGGTTTTCCAGTGCAACCGCCGCCGCGACCGGGTGACCGCCGCCGGTAAAGCCATGACCCAGGGCGCCGAAGGCTTTGGTCTGGTCGGCGATGCCTTCGTAAACCCGATCATTGATCAGGATGGCTGAAATGGGTTGGTAGGACGAAGAAAGTTGTTTGGACAGAATCATGATGTCCGGTTCAATGCCGTAAGTCTGACTGCCGAACATCTGCCCGGTACGACCGAAACCGCAAATCACCTCGTCCGCAACAATCAGAATGTCGTGCTTGCGGCACACCTTCTGGATCTTTTCCCAGTAAGTACGTGGCGGCACAATCACACCGCCCGCGCCCATCAGCGGCTCGCCAACGAAAGCGGCAATGGTATGTGCGCCTTCATGCAGGATCAACGCATCGAGTTCGGCGGCCAGGCGATCAGCAAATTGCTCTTCGGTTTCGCCCGGCAATGCGTTGCGGTAATGGTGCGGGTTGCCTACATGCAGAAAACCGGGCAGCGGGACATCGAAGCCGCGTTGGTTTGCCGGTAGTCCGGTGAGGCTGGCGCTGGCCAGCGTGATGCCGTGATAGCCACCGATTCGGCTGATGAATTTTTTTCGAGCGGTCTTGCCTTGGGCGTTGTTGAGGTACCAGACCAACTTGATAACGGTGTCGTTGGCTTCAGAGCCGGAGTTGGTGAAAAACACCTTGCTCATCGGCACCGGGGCCATGTCGATCAGTTTCTCCGCCAGCTGAATGCTGGGCGAATGAGCCTTGTGCCCAAACAGGTGATAGAACGGCAACGTCGACATCTGCTTTTCGGCAGCGGCGACCAGGCGTTTGTTGCTGAATCCCAGCGCCGCGCTCCAGAGGCCCGCCATGGCTTCGATGTAAGGCTTGCCGTCCTCGTCAAAAACGAACACCCCTTCACCCCTTTCTATGATCAGTGGGCCGGCTTCCTGGTGGGCCCTGGCATTGGTGTAGGGGTGCAGGTGGTGGAGCATGTCTTTCTGGGCTAAGGCGGAGCGTGTCTTATTCATGGTCTTCTCGCGGGTTGAGGGAATGACACACGAATCATAATGCATGATGCATCATGTTGTGTAGCTGGTTTTTTCCCCATAAAACCGCGATGATGCAACCTGCTGTGGTCAGGATGCCCCAAACCTGCCAAATAGAGCCTTCCTTCACTCGGATCTGATATGAGCTATCCAATCGGCGAAATAAAACATGCGTATTTAGGCACCAGCGTTTATTCATCGCTGCGCGAAGCCTTGGTCACCGGCAAGCTCAAGCCAGACGACAAACTTCGGATTCGGGATTTGGCCACCCAGTTGGGCACCAGCGTCACGCCTGTTCGCGACGCTATTTTACAGCTCGCCAAAGAGCAGGCGCTGGTCATGCGGACTCCGAAAGACATCCGGGTTCCATCGTTGACTCGCCAGCAATATTTGGAAATTCGCTCGGTACGCTTGGCCCTAGAGGGGCTTGCCGCGGAGTCGGCTGCGGAAATCGCTACTGGTGAAGACTTGCAACGGATCGAAGACAACATCCGTGCGAACCTTGATGCGATCCACAGGGGAGACATGGCCGAAGCCCTGAAGCTCAATCAAAGCTTTCACTTCTTTTTTGCTGAAATTGCTCAAATGCCGCTGTTGCGCGGCTTTCTAGACAGCCTGTGGATGCGCACCGGCCCACTACTAGCGCTCGCTTATGACCACTTCTCGGAACGTGTAGCTATAGAACATCACTGGGAAGTATTGGCGGCGTTGAAGAATCGAGACGGTGCTGCAGCCAGGCAGGCCATCTGTACAGATATTCTTGATGGTAATGAGATGATGCTGGAGTTTATCGATTCACAAGCTTGATAAGTTTGGACGTATTTTAAGGCACGCCTATCGAGCGCCGGAAGGTCCCACCAGGTGCGAATGAAGAAGCACAAAATCCTGATGCCTACCGGCTTTGGCAAGCGCACTAGGGGCGGCATGCTCAGCTTGCCTGGTTTCGAGTAAGCAGATCCTCCTTTTGGCCGTCCTCTGCAAGATGTAGAACGAAGCATATTGCTGAATCCAACTTCTCGCGGTATTCCAGTTGGTATTCCAAAGAATTTCACGAGCTCACATTAATCAATTAAATCAAATACCTAAGAACTCA
>Ga0157370_10004433_pt1 | contig 16087 bp, 15 predicted proteins | sample C35metaG_FD_113463 | JGI IMG/M metagenome (GOLD analysis project Ga0157370, IMG submission 113463) | Corn rhizosphere microbial communities from Kellogg Biological Station, Michigan, USA - C3-5 metaG | ecosystem: Host-associated > Plants > Roots > Rhizosphere > Soil | place: USA: Michigan...
AATAATAATTACCGCCGCCATAATAATAATTATAAGGCGAATAAAAACCTCCGAAATAATTATAAGAACTGTACGGATAAAAAGTAATTCCCGCAGTGTAAGGATAAAAATAATTGTATGGATAAAATGAGCCATAAGGACTAAATGTAGAGTACGGACTCATAAAAGGTGAACCATACATATCATAATAATCGTAAGGCATATAACCATATCCAAATGAAAGACTGCTGCGATAAACAGGGTTGCTGATACCGCGCCTTATGGAAAGGTCTTCTACATTTTGATTGTTATAAGCATAACTGTTTTGATCATCTTCTGTATAAGATGTTACGTATCCATCCTGTACGGGTGGTGCGGGAGAATAATATACATCATCAGGTGTCTGTCCCATTTTGTAGGTAGAACTGCAACTGCTGATGAAAATAATGGTTGCAATTAAGCCCGCGTAAGTAAGTTTTGATGCCATTGGTGCAGGTTTAAAATAATTTAAAAATGAAGTTATTACTTTTGCCATCAATCCATTGTAAATTTAAACATTTATCACCGATTAAATGAGGTTTCTTTGGATAGCTTGTTGTTAAAATATAGACAACAATAATTTTTTTGGATTGCCCTTTCTATAAAGTAATAAAATGAGTAAAGAAATTACCAGCCGGGAAACCGATTATTCGCAATGGTACAATGATATTGTTTTAAAAGCAGGCCTTGCGGATTATAGTGCAGTGCGGGGTTGCATGGTGATAAAGCCGTACGGTTTTGCCCTGTGGGAAAACATGCGCGATCAACTGGATAAAATGTTTAAGGAAACTGGTCATCAGAATGCCTATTTTCCTTTATTTATTCCCAAGAGTTTTTTAAGCAAAGAAGCAGCGCATGTGGAAGGCTTCGCAAAAGAATGTGCAGTGGTTACGCATTACCGGCTTAAAAATGATGAAGCAGGCAAAGGCATTGTAGTGGATCCCGAAGCAAAACTGGAAGAGGAATTAATCATTCGCCCAACATCAGAAACGATTATCTGGAATACGTATAAAACGTGGATACAATCCTATCGTGATTTGCCGGTGTTGGTAAATCAATGGGCCAATGTAGTTCGGTGGGAAATGCGCACGCGGCTGTTTTTGCGCACTACAGAATTTCTGTGGCAGGAAGGCCATACTGCACATGCTACCGCACAGGAAGCGATAGATGAAACCGTGCAGATGCTGAATGTGTATGCTGCATTTGCAGAAGAGTGGATGGCATTGCCTGTTATTAAAGGAGTAAAAAGCGAAAGCGAACGTTTTGCCGGTGCAGTAGATACGTATTGCATAGAAGCGCTGATGCAGGATGGCAAAGCATTGCAGGCAGGCACTTCCCATTTCTTAGGACAGAATTTTGCAAAAGCTTTTGATGTAAAATTTTCTGACAAGCAAAACAAACTCGATTATGTATGGGCCACCAGCTGGGGTGTAAGTACGCGGTTGATTGGTGCATTGGTGATGGCGCATAGCGATGATGATGGATTGGTATTACCGCCAAAAATTGCACCATTGCAGGTGGTGATTGTTCCGGTTTATAAAGACGAGACACAGAAAAAAATGATTGATGAAAAAGTAAAAATTTTCATGAATGATTTTAAATCTTTAGGAATAAAAGTAAAATATGATGATGATGACAGCAACCGCCCGGGATGGAAGTTTGCAGAATATGAAATGAAAGGTGTGCCGGTACGCATTGCCATTGGAACAAGAGACCTGCAAAATAATACGGTGGAAGTGGCAAGAAGAGATACAAAAGAAAAGAAATTCTTTTCAATGGATGGGCTGGCTAATACCATTGTGCAACTGCTTCACGACATACAGGAAAATATTTATAACAAAGCAAAAATTTTTCGCGAAAGCAATATCCATAAAGTGGATGACTGGAGTGAGTTTGAAAAAACACTGGACACCAAAGGAGGTTTCATTTCCGCGCATTGGGATGGCACTGCTGCCACCGAAGAAAAAATTAAAGAACTCACCAAAGCCACTATACGCTGCATTCCGCTGAATAATCCGCAGGAAGAAGGCAAATGCATACTCACCGGCAAACCAAGTAAAGAAAGAGTGTTGTTTGCACGGGCGTATTGATCGGTAATTTATCCACTTCGGGAAATTTGTCTAATTTCACGATAGATGGTTGTTTAACTAACTAATTTTTTTATGCAAAAAAGAACGATTAAAAAAGTTGCCGTATTGGGAAGCGGTGTAATGGGAAGCCGCATCGCCTGCCACTTTGCGGGAATTGGGTTACAGGTGTTGTTATTAGATATACCCCTGTCCCCTAAAGGGGAGCAGCAAAAAGTTGACAAAAATAAAATTGTAAATGATGCATTAGCTGCTGCGTTGAAAGCTAATCCCTCGCCGGTTTTTACAAAAGATGTGATAAAAAATATCACCACAGGAAATTTTGAAGATAATATGAAAGACATCGCTTCGTGCGATTGGACAATAGAAGTGGTGGTGGAAAGATTGGATATTAAAAAATCAGTTTTTGAACAGGTGGAGAAATTCCGCAAGCCGGGAACTTTAATTACTTCCAACACTTCGGGCATTCCTATTCATTTAATGACGGAAGGAAGAAGCGATGATTTTAAAAAACATTTTTGCGGTACGCATTTTTTTAATCCACCGCGATATTTACGATTGCTCGAAATCATTCCCACTCCTTCAACGGATAAGGAGGTGATTGATTTTTTAATGCATTACGGTGATTTGTATTTGGGTAAAACAACAGTGTTGTGCAAAGACACTCCTGCATTCATTGCAAACAGGATTGGCGTTTTCAGCATCATGTCCATATTTCATATCATGGATAAACTTCAGCTCACCATTGATGATATTGATGCATTAACCGGGCCTATAATTGGCCGCCCCAAATCTGCCACATTCAGAACGGCGGATGTGGTGGGTATAGATACTTTGGTAAAAGTGGCGATGGGTGTGAAAGATAACTGCCCCAATGATGAAGCCAAAGAAATTTTTACCATTCCTGCATGGCTGCAAAAAATGGTAGATAACAAATGGCTCGGTGATAAAACCGGGCAGGGTTTTTTTAAGAAAATGCCTCCAAACCCTAAAGGAGAAAAAGAAATTTATACACTCAACTTATCTTCTTTTGAATACCAGCCCAGACAAAAACCAAAGTTTGCAACAATCGAAACAGCTAAACCTGTTGATGATTTAAAACAAAAATTAAAAATTCTTATTTCAGGAAATGACAAAGCCGGTGAATTTTATCGTGCTTTTCATTATAGCCTGTTCTCTTATATTTCGCACCGCATACCGGAGATCAGCGATGAAATTTACAGGATAGACGATGCAATGAAAGCGGGCTTCGGGTGGGAGATTGGTGCGTTTGAAAGCTGGGATGCATTGGGCGTAAAAGAAACTATTGCAGCCATGAAGTCTGCAGGATATAGCGTAGCAACATGGGTAGATGAGTTTACATCGGGCAAAACATCTTTTTATAAAATAGAAAACGGAAAGCGTTTATGCTTTGACGTTAGTTCAAAAAAATATGTGCCATTGCCCGGCGGCGATGCATTCATCATCATGAGTGATTTGAAAGAAAAAACCGTTTGGAAAAACAGCGCTTGCAACTTGTATGATTTGGGCGATGATGTTGTGGGCTTGCAATGGAATACCAAGATGGGAAGTATTGGCAGCGAGGTTATAGAAGCCATCAATAAGTCTGTTGACATTGCCGAAGAAAAATATAAAGGACTGGTTATTGCCAATGAAGGTGCACAATTCAGTGCAGGTGCCAACATTGGAATGATATTTATGTTAGCAGCTGAACAGGATTATGATGAATTAGATGTTGCCATAAGAACATTTCAAAATACCATGATGCGGGTAAGGTATTCATCCATTCCCGTGGTGGTAGCGCCGCATGGGCTTGCATTGGGCGGTGGTTGTGAATTGAGTTTGCATAGCGATAAAATTGTTGCAGCCGCTGAAACTTATATCGGGCTGGTAGAACTTGGTGTGGGCCTTATTCCCGGAGGTGGCGGTACAAAGGAATTTGCGTTGCGGGCTGCAGACGAAATGCACGACAAGGAACCGGAAACAATTACATTGCAAAAACGATTCATCACCATTGGCACTGCAAAAGTATCTGCTTCTGCATTTGAAGGCTACGAACTGGGTATCTTACGGAAAGGCATAGACGAAGTTAGCATGAACCAGTCCAGAAGAATTGCCAATGCAAAACAAAGCGTTATTGAAATATACGATGCAGGTTATACAATGCCTGTACAAAGAAATGATGTAAAAGTTTTAGGGAGATCAGTATTAGGAGCTTTGTATGCCGGCATCAATGGAATGTTCCGGGGAAATTACATTTCGGAATATGATGTAAAGGTGGCGAAGAAGCTTGCGTATGTAATGTGTGGTGGCGAACTGAGCGAACCATCTTTGGTAAGCGAACAATATTTACTCAATCTGGAAAGAGAAGCCTTTCTGAGCCTTTGTGGCGAAAAGAAAACACTGGAGCGGCTGCAAAGCGTTTTAAAAACAGGAAGGCCGGTGCGTAATTAATGCCATGTTTCCAAAAAGATTGGAGTTTAATTTTTAAATTGATTATTATTTGCGATAAGAGTTTTTGAATTCTGAATTTAATTATTATTTGGAACCTTGCCTATTGGCAGACAGGTTTGTGATTTGGAATTTTTCATTTTTCATTGCTGCGCCTTTGCAATAAAATAAATATTCAGCGCAACATATAAAAGCAAAATTATTTGCGCAGCATACATATCAAAGCGCATGGATGTTTTAATCCCTTTTGTTTTTACAATCTTTAGCGAGTAAGCAGTTGCTGTAATTATTAAAAAAATAAAAAATAATGTAATCCCATGCAAAGTATCAACGAGTGTGAAAGATGAGGATTCCGGCAATGCTGAATCAATGATGTATTTATTGCCGATTACTGCAAATAAAGAACCCACGCTTAAGCCAAACCTCGAATCAATTCCATCCGGGTGAATATAAAAACAAACATAAGCAATTAAAAAAGCAATGTACATGCCCGTAAACATTTTCCAGAATATACCAGTCGCACTTCTGGTAATCACGAGCTTTACCCTGAAAGAACTGTATTCGGTATGTGGCTTGGGAATGGTTTCATCACCAAATGCAGTTTCATAAGGCTTTATTTTCGACGATAGAATACAGCTATCAATATCCCATGCATTTAATGTAAAGCGCGGATCAAAATGCGCCCCCAGCGTATCCGGTACAAATATGCACGAATGACGGTCGAATTGTGAATTTTCTATGGATAGCCGCAATGCCTGTTTGTCGAAAGGGAAGTTGCCGATTTTCCAGGAGTCTTTCATCACACATTGCATTTTCATCAGCATGTATATTTTGTTATCGGAGCTGTCCACGGTAAGAAATGACCTGGTGAAACTTTTTGCCATGGGTATTTCCAGGTTATTGGCAAAGTCTAAATCTTTGTTTTTGTATTTCAGCCAAAGCCAGAATGTGGTAGTATATTCTTTCTGTTTAAAATCTATATCATGAATGCTGATGATGTAAATGCCCGTCTTTACTGTATCCGGGGCAGCTTCCTGCGCAAATAACCTGAATGGAAAAATTAAAAGAAACAGGAAAGCGAGTGGAACAAAGCGAAACGCCTTTCTCATTTTTTATTTTTTACAAAACGAAAATTAAAGAATAGAAATTATCCCGCAAGAAATTTATTCGTTCTTTTTTTTCAACATTGTTTGCATAGTATTTGTTTGCACTTCCGTTTTTTAAATTTTACTTTGCGGCATAAAAATTTTTATGGTAAAAGACAGGATACTGGTTATTGGTGCCTGCGGGCAAATAGGCGTGGAGCTAACCCTGGAGCTTAGGCGCATTTATGGCGGAAGCAATGTGGTTGCATCTGATTTGAGAGAAGAAAACGAATTGCTGAAAGGAACCGGCCCTTACGTGAGCCTCGATGTGATGAATAAAGAAATGCTGCACGTGCAGGTGATTCGCCAAAATATAACACAGGTTTATTTACTCGCAGCAATTTTATCTGCCACGGGAGAAAAGAATCCGAACCTTGCGTGGAGCCTGAACATGCAAAGCCTGCTGAATGTGTTGGAAATTGCTAAAGAAGAAAACCTGCAAAAGGTATATTGGCCCAGCAGCATTGCGGTTTTTGGTCCTACCTCTCCAAAAATAAATTGCCCGCAGCAAACCATTATTGAACCAACCACTGTGTATGGCATCAGCAAATATGCCGGTGAATTCTGGTGCAACTATTACCATCATCGCTATGGGCTGGATGTAAGAAGCCTTCGCTACCCGGGCTTAATAAGCTATAAAAGCCAGCCCGGCGGCGGCACTACCGATTATGCGGTTGAAATATTTTATGATGCTTTGGAAGAAAAAAAATACACCTGCTTTTTAAAACAGGATACTTACCTGCCTATGATGTATATGCCCGATGCCATAAGAGCCACGATTGAATTGATGGAAGCTGCATCGAAAAATATTTCTGTACGCACTTCATACAATATTTCAGGAATGAGTTTTTCGCCAAAAGAAATTGCCGGAGAAATTAAAAAACATATTCCTGAATTTACCATTCAATATATACCCGACTATCGCCAGCAGATTGCCGAAAGCTGGCCGCAAAGCATTGATGACAGTGTGGCCCGCAGCGATTGGAAATGGAAGCCCGAATACAATCTTGAGAGCATGACAAAAGAGATGCTGAAAAATATTAAATGAACCCTTTGTGAGATTGAGTTATGAAACCCAATGCGGCAGCGCCTTCGACAGGCTCAGGGCTGACAGCCTTCTACTGAGTATTGTCATACTGGGCTTGTCGAAGTATTTTCTTCAGTCGCCTTGCTGTCCGGGCAGAGTTTTTGCAGTATATACCTTAAAGTTTAATACCGCTTCCTGAAATGCAGTGAGGACAAGAAGTTTGCATTAGCAGCCTGTTGCATGTGAGAATTTTTTTTCCCTGTTTGCGGTAAAATTTTGATTTTCTAAAATCAAAAAAAATTTAAAACAAAAAATAAAATTTTATGAAAAGACTATTAATGACATTCGGTATTCTTATTGCTTCGGCTTCGTGCGTTATTGCACAAGACAACGATCACAGCAACAGTAAACCTATTTCAGGCAGCATAGCTGCAAATATTGGTATACCCACTACTTCGGGTTATTCAATTGCCTTTGGCTTCGATGTGCAGGGCGACTACGAAGCAACAGAAGGTTTAAAAATTACCGGAAGTATAGGTTATGAAAATTATCCTTTCAAAGGAGGTGGAGGCAGCGGTTACTTTATTCCATTGCTTGCCGGTGCAAAATTTAATTTAGGCAGCGAAAAGGTTTATGGCCATGCACAACTTGGTTATGGTTTTGCAAAAGGCGGAGGCGGTGCATTTGGTTATGCACCCAGTATCGGGTATTATGTAAGTCCCAATTTTGATCTTTCATTGAAGTATCTTGCTTTTAGTAAGAACAGCAATACACTTGGAAGCATTAACCTGCGGGCCGCTTATAATTTTTAAAACAAAAATCACTTACCGATAACTAACCTCCTGTACCGGGAGGTTTTTTTTATATTTAAAAACCCAACACATCTTTCATACTAAAGATTCCTTTTTTACCCGCTAAAAATTCTGCTGCTAATAATGCACCTGCGGCAAAGCCCTTTCGGTTATGCGCGGTATGAATGATTTCAATATCATCTACCGGCGAAGTGTATTTGATAGAGTGCGTTCCTGCAGTGGGATCAATTCGTTTGCTGGTTATGGGCAGTTCATTATTTTTTATAAAGGGTTGTTCATTGGTAAGTGCCCATTTATTTTTTTGTTTTGAAACGGCAATAATTTGTTCTGCCAGTGTGATAGCGGTTCCGCTGGGGGCATCTTTTTTTTGCGTGTGATGAATTTCTTCAATGGATACATGGTATTCAGGCTGGTTGCTCATCAGGGCAGTAAGTTTTTTATTTAATTCAAAAAAAATATTTACACCAATGCTGTAATTACTGGCATATATAAAAGCTGCATTTTTTTCTTTGCATTTTTCCTGCACCATGTTTAATTGCTCAAGCCAGCCCGTGGTGCCGCAAACAACGGGAACACCTGCATCAAAACATAATAAAATATTTTTCACCGCACTCTGCGGCGTAGTAAATTCAATGGCTACCTCTGCTTTTCGTATATTCGTTACCGTTAGGTCATTGAGGTTTTGGTCATCAATTTTTAAAACAATATGATGTCCTTTCTGAACGGCGATCTCTTCAATTGCTTTACCCATTTTGCCATATCCTATTAAAGCAATGTTCATAATTTTTTTATTGGCAAAGTAAAACGAAATAAACAAATAACTGCGAAACAAATTAGGGAAGCGGCAATGAGAAATGTTTATGATTATCATTTAAAAAAAATACTAATGATAATGATGGGCGGCTGGTATAATTATCAAGTCCTGCTTTTATTTTCATACTTACGCTGGGGCTTACATCGAAACCTTTCAAATGCGCATCCACTGTGGCATCCACCACATTCAACCCCCAAAAGAGCAAAAAGAATAAAACCGAGTAATCAATATTTTGCCGGAACTCATTTCTGCCCGTTCGCAATTGATCAACCGAAATGCCCACCAGCGCTGGATCTACCTGGTTATTGTTCCCGGGTATCGTATCTGAAAGAAGAATCACCGCTTTGCGAAGTTTTTTATAATACTTGAGGTTGTAAAAGAAAATGGCGGTGGTAGTTCCCAATGCGCCATATACAATCGGTATCTTCCAGTATTTTTTATTATAAGCCTGTCCCCATCCGGGAATGATCAGCGAGCGAATAGTGGCGGTTCTCGGATTAAATTTTTTCTTTATTACCGTATCTTTTTTAATTGCATTTTGCTGAGCAGTATCAATCGATGATTTTGCAATTGGGGAGTCTTGCTTCTGCTGCGCAACAACGATAGACTGATGCAGGGTAAAAAAAAAGAAGAATAAATATAAAAACTTGCGTTGCATAGTTAGTCGGGAGATAGATGCATCTTATCCAGGATAGCATTCAGTTCTTCCGGCGAATAATATTCCAGCGTGATGCTCCCTTTTCCCTTTTTGTTTTGAATCATCCGTACGCGGGTACTGAAATGCGATGCTAAATTATCTTCAATTTTTTTTAATGAGGGCGGCAGAAGGCTTTTTACGGAATTATTAACAGCATCATGCGGTATGTATAACTTTCTTACCAAATCTTCGGTTTGCCTTACAGATAGTTCTTTATTTTTTATTTCATTAAAAACATATAATTGTTTATCTATGACATCTACATTTACCAGTGCTCTTGCGTGTCCCATGCTGATGATATTGTTTCGCACTGCGGCTTGTATATCGGGCGGCAGTTTTAACAAACGAATGTAATTGGTGATGGTGCTTCTTTCTTTTCCCATCCGCTCTGCAAGCTGCTCCTGCGTATAATTCATTTCTTCCATCAGTTGCTTATAGCTTATGGCAATTTCAATTGCATTGAGGTCTTCGCGCTGCAGGTTTTCCAACAGGGCCAGTTCCAGCATTTTTGATTCTTTAGGCTCTCTTATAAAAACGGGCACATCTTTAAGACCCGCTATTATGGCGGCTTTGTAGCGTCTTTCGCCGGCAATGATGCGATACCTTCCATTGCTCAATTTGGAAACAACTATCGGTTGAATAATATCATGTGTCCGGATAGATGCGGCCAGTTCATTCAGCAATTCTTTATCAAAATTTTTTCTTGGCTGATCAGGGTTGGGATCAATCTGGCTAAGTGGTATGCGCACATTTATGGTACTGAATCTTTCAACAGATTCTTTTTGAAGATTGCTGGCAGTAGTGCTCAGGTCTGCATCTATGTTTTGCAACAGCGACCGGATGCCTTTGCCCAATGCGTCTTTTTTATTTGGCGTATTCATTATTTTTTTTGATGAGTATTCAACATCTATGTATGCTCAAGCACCTGCTGCCGGGTCAGCATGGTCATATTGTTTCGTTGCAATATTTCTTTGGCAAGGTTCAGATAATTAACGGCGCCCTTGCTTTCTGCATCATATAAAATGGCAGGCTTGCCAAAGCTGGGCGCTTCACTTAGCCTTGTATTGCGATGAATGATGCTTGAAAAAACAATGTCTTCAAAATGACGGCGCACTTCGCTCACTACCTGGTTGCACAGCCTCAGTCTTCCATCATACATCGTCATCAGCAGGCCTTCAATTTTTAAAGAAGTATTCAGCCTGCTTTGTACTATTTTTATTGTGTTCAATAATTTTCCTAATCCTTCCAATGCGAAAAATTCGGCCTGCACCGGCACCAGCACACTATCCGATGCAGTGAGTGCATTTACGGTAATAAGCCCCAGCGATGGTGAACAATCAATGATGATAAAGTCGTATTGATCTTTGATACCGCTCAAAATATTTTTCAACACACTTTCCCTGTCTGGATAATTGATCATTTCAATTTCGGCGCCTACCAGGTCTATGTGCGATGGCATCAGGTCCAGGTGAGGAATTTCAGTTTTCAAAATAACATCCTTCGCAGGCGTATCATTTACCATGCAGTCGTAAATGCCGGTGGTGATGTTATGCAAATCGAAACCCACGCCAGTGGTGCTGTTGGCCTGTGGGTCGGCATCTACCAATAGCGTTTTATATTCCAATACAGCAAAGCTGGCGGCTAGGTTGATGGCGGTGGTGGTTTTTCCAACGCCTCCTTTCTGATTGGCAATTCCGATAATTTTACCCATTTATTAATGATGAGTTGTAAGTAAAGAGTTTATTCTTTTTTATTATACAATAACGGTTCAACTCGCGATGTACCGTAATGGCAAATTTAATTATTAGCGTTAATATTAGTGCAATCCCTGAACTTTACGGCAATATATTAATCAACCATTTTTTAACAATTTTAATTTTATGAACTTTGCGGCCTGATCAAGGTATGATATATACAATAATTAGCGGCACCAATCGTCAAAGAAGTTATACGGAAAAAGTTGCCAAAGAATACCAACGGCTGCTTCGCGAAAAAAATATTGACGCAGCGGTTAGTTCGCTGGAGAACCTCGATGTATTGAAAAGGACTCCTGAATTTTTAACGTTTGAGAAAGATGTACTGATTCCAACGGGCAAGTTCATTTTTATAGTGCCGGAGTATAACGGAACTTTTCCGGGTGTATTAAAAGCGATGATTGATAATACAGATATTAAAAAAGTATGGTATCATAAAAAGGCGTTGCTCACCGGCATTGCCACGGGCAGGGCCGGCAACCTGCGGGGATTGGATCATTTGTCGGCATCGCTGAATTACCTGAAAATGGATGTGCATCATAATAAGCTGCCCATTTCGGTAATTGATAAAGTGATGGATGAAAACGGAAGACTGAATGATGAAACGATTAAAGTAATTAATGAACAGTTGAATGAATTTATCAAATATTAAATGATTTTTTTTATAAACGAGTTAACATATAAACTGATCAACAAATAAACTGGACTAATGCGCACACCTGTTGGAGCTTTAATATTTGTAGCTATTATGCTGCTGGTTGACACGTATGTTTTTCTTGCTATCAAAACCGTGAGCCACAATGCTTCTCCGAAAACCAGAACCATTATTTTTTCCATCTATTGGACTATTTCTGCAATTGCGGTAATCGGTTTTTTAATTTTTATATTAACCGATCATGATTTTTTACCAAAAAAATTCAGGACCTATTTATTTGCCACCATCATCGGGTTGTTTCTTGCAAAATTTATTGCCATCGTTTTTCTTTTGGTAGATGATGTACGAAGATTGATACAATTAGTGGCGGGCAAACTTTTTTTCAGCAATACTGAAGGTGCACAGTTTAGCGATAATGGCATCAGCCGTTCTGCATTTCTGAGCTGGCTGGGACTTGCTGCCGGCGGCACACTGTTTGGAAGCCTCATTTACGGATACAGTAATAAATATAATTACCAGTTAAAAAAGTTATCCTTAAAGTTTGATAACCTGCCACAGGGTTTCAAAGGCCTTCGCATACTTCAGTTCAGCGATGTACATTCCGGAAGTTTTACCAATAAAGAAGCGGTGATGCGCGGAGTGGAAAAAATAATGGCTCAACATGCAGACCTCATCATCTTTAGCGGTGACCTGGTAAATGACCGCGCTACTGAAATGGCGGAATACATGGATGTTTTTAGTAAGGTGAAAGCGCCGATGGGCGTGTATTCCACGTTTGGCAATCATGATTATGGCGACTATGTTCGCTGGCCATATAAAGGAGTAACTAAAGAACAAAACTTAAAAGACCTTGCGAAAGTTCATGCGGAACTTGGATGGCGTTTATTAATGGATGAACATGTGATTTTGGAAAAGGGTAATGATAAAATAGCATTGATTGGTATTCAAAACTGGAGTGCTAAATCAAGGTTTCCTAAATACGGCAATCTTCCAAAAGCTTATAAAGGATGCGAGGAATATCCTTTCAAAATTTTAATCAGTCACGACCCGAGTCATTGGGATGCACAGGTGCGGCCGGATTATAAGGATATTGATTTCACACTTAGCGGCCATACACATGGGATGCAGTTTGGCGTGGAAATTCCCGGTTTCAAATGGAGCCCGGTGCAATATATATATAAAGAATGGGATGGATTATATGAAGAAGGGAATCAAAAATTATATGTAAATCCGGGTTATGGTTTTATTGGTTACCCCGGCAGGGTAGGCATCTTGCCGGAGATTACCGTGTTTGAACTGGTTTAAAAATTTCGCATACCCTTTCCCGTTAGTATCTAAAGGCTAACAGCTAAAACCTAACCGCTAAAATTTATTCTTCCACATCATGCTTTCCACGGGTTTGTTAATTTGCCCGCTGTACTTGGCATCTTTCTTTTGATTGTATTTTACTTCGGTTTCACCTTCCACCGTAAAATAAATCAATTGGCCTATTGGCATTCCTTTGTAAATTTTTACCGGCTGCTTTACAGATATTTCCAAAGTCCAGTTGCCGCAAAAACCTACATCGCCTTTTCCGGCTGTTGCATGAATGTCAATACCGAGGCGGCCTGTAGAAGATTTACCTTCCAGGAAAGGAACGTGCTGATGTGTTTCGGTGTATTCTTCCGTAACGCCGAGGTAAAAAATATGAGGGTATAAAACAAATCCTTCTTCGGGTATTTCAAAATAATCAATCAGGTTATGCTTTTTTGCATCCAGGATATGTTCATTGTAGGTAGCGAGCCATTTGCCCAGGTGCACATCATAAGAATTACTGCCCAGGCATTCCCTGCTGTAAGGTTCTATTTTGATGGTTTCTTTTTTAATTTCTTCCAAAATGCGTGTATCACTCAGGATCATCGTTACTTTATTATTAGTTAATTTGTAAAAATAAAATTATCAATTGTCAATTATTAATTTTCCATTAAACGATGCCGCTGTTTTATCAACATAATATCAACGACAATACGCAACTGGCCGTGTGGCACATCGGCGAAGATGAAAATTTTTTTCTTGAAAAAGTACAATTGCAGAAAAAAATCAATCATCCTCATAAACGCCTGCAGCATCTTGCCGGAAGATACCTGCTGCAACTATTGGATCCTGCATTCCCGGTTCAGGCTATTGAGATAGCAGCATCCAATAAGCCGCTGCTTACCGATAATTCACTTCATTTTTCCATTTCACACTGCGGCAATTATGCGGGGGCTATTGTGAGCAACACAAAAAGAGTGGGCATTGATTTGGAGATTGTAACTCCTAAAATAAATTTTATCAGGCATAAATTTTTATCGGAAAAAGAACTTCGTCTATTGCCTTCCGTTAGTAATACTTTGCTTACTATTTTGTGGAGTTGTAAAGAAGCAGTGTATAAATGGTATGGCCATGGAGGGGTGGATTTTAAAGCGCATATTCACATTGATGAAGTTTCGATGCAGGAAGACGGCGGAGTAATTCGATGTAAATTTTTGAAAGACGAGACTGAAAACCTTACTCTTTATTGCAAACTTTTTAATAAAATATGCCTCACATGGGTGGAACACTAAGAAAGTAAAAAGTAAAAATTTAAAATTAGAAGGACAGACTTTGCAGAAGCGCAATATATAAGGGTTTACGGCCATCCTGCCTAATCCTATTTATGAATTTTAAATTTTTCATTTTTAATTATTATTATCCGAATAAATTTTATCATTTTGACTAAAGCCCTTATTGGGTAAGCATTTCAATTGCCCCGACCTTGAGGTCGGGGCAATTGATTAGAAACCCACCTGGCGGGCTTTAGCCAAACTTGATGGGACAGAATGATTTTGAAATTCTATGAATTTTTACTTTTTAATTATTCAGATCATTACAAAACCTGTTTGGTTATGTCCATGAACAATAGGGGTGATTGCCGCATCCTTGTTGTTCTGCTGGTCTTCTTTCATTTTCTCCATTTCTTTGTGCAGTTGCTCATTGGCTTTATCGGTTTCCTTTTTTATTTTTTCCATTTCTTCTTTCATCTTATTCATATCTGTTTCTTTCAGCTTTTCCATTGATTGACGAAATTCTTTACTGTTCAATTCTTTCTTTAGTTCTTTCATACCTTGCTCAATTTCTTTTTTCATTTTTTCATAATCCACCTGTTTCATTGAGTTTTGAATATTTTTATTCATTTCATCCCAATTGATTTTTTGTAATGATTCATTAATGTCCTGTTGCATTTTTTGAAAATCAATTTTGCGGAGCGATTCCTGCACCTCTTCCTGGATTTTTTGCATATCTATTTTTTTCAGGGCGAGTTGCACATCATTCATTATTTTATTCATATCAATAGAGGCAATGGCTTTATTGGCCGCTTCCATGGCTTTTTGAATTTCTTCATTCACGTTCGCTTGCGGGTTGGGAGGTGTGTCCCTAAGGCAGGCAGGCACTTTAGCCGTTTGTGTAACGGGGTTCCGAAATGCCATCGAAGCAAAAATTAATGCTACAATGGTAAAGGCGCCTAATAGCGGAAACGCAGACTGGATGATAGTTTTCATGACTTTGTTTTTTATTTACGAAATATATCGTATATCAAATATACGATTGATTTCGTATTTTGTTACATTTCCTGAAAATTTTTTTTAAAATTTCTTTAAAAGTAGGCGGCCGTTTTTTTCAGAAGCGATTTATCACGAATTTTAACCCGATAAAAAAATATATGAAAAGTATTTTCGCAACAACGATCGTTTTATTTTTTTTCCTGGCAGCAAAAGCGCAATCGGGAAATGGAGACGAAAAAGAAAAATCAGGCTTTCAAAAGGAACGCTTGTTTACCGGCGGTAGTGCAACGGCCGGGTTTAGCGGAAACTCAACCCTTTTAGGAATAACACCGCAATTTGGTTATAGTATTACTAACTGGGCAGACGCCGGCATTACTTTTAATTTGAATTATTCGTCGCAAAGAGATAATATTGATTTGGGTGATAAACTACGCCAGACGGTTTACGGCCCGGGAGCTTTTATAAGATTATTTCCTGTTAACTTCCTTTTTGCTTCAGCTCAATATGAATTTAATTTTATTCACCTGAAATATATACCACCCTCAGGAAGCGGCCTTCCAAATTCAATAAACAATGTAAATGCCAATAGTCTTTTGTTAGGAGCAGGCTATGCAGGAGGCAGATATCGCGGAAGCAATACTTATTATTTTTTATCTGTATCGTGGGATGTGTTGGGAGAAAAAAATTCGCCATACGTAGATGGGCTTGGAAGAAGTCTTCCTGTTTTTCGTGCAGGGTATAATATTGGGCTATTTCAAGGCAGTTACCACCGGCGGTATGATGAAGAGAGGTAATGCCAGCCTGCATTTTGCTATAGATTGTTGTATGTAGTACTTCCCGTCAATCATTTCGAATAAGAATAAGATTGTCAACAAACAGCTCTGTATTTTGTTTCTTTCCGCCAACAACAAGGATTTGCGCCGAGTCAATATTTGCTGTGGTCTGTGAAATTGGAATTTCTATTTTTCTATAATTCATGTTTGAGGATGTTTCGTAAAAGTTCCCATTGTCAACAATATTACTCCCAGAAAACAAATCAATACAAATCATTGCAGTGTCGCCGC
>Ga0157370_10004435_pt1 | contig 16085 bp, 15 predicted proteins | sample C35metaG_FD_113463 | JGI IMG/M metagenome (GOLD analysis project Ga0157370, IMG submission 113463) | Corn rhizosphere microbial communities from Kellogg Biological Station, Michigan, USA - C3-5 metaG | ecosystem: Host-associated > Plants > Roots > Rhizosphere > Soil | place: USA: Michigan...
AATTTATTTATGAGTTGCCCGGAGGTAAAAAGAGGAATGAAAAATCTTGGGTTTCAAAGCCCAAATCTTTGATATAGAATGTTCGTGTTGTATTAAAATTCTTTTGGATTAAGCGTTTAAATCGTAAAGCAGAGGATTTCAAAATTACGGTTGGTGGACACCAACCGGTGCAGGCCGGGGTCACCACAGCCCACAATCAATTACATTAAGATAGCAAATTGAAATTTCCTTAATTAGCAGCATCACGATTTAAAGACTAATTCTAAAATTCTTAAATTTATTTATGCAATATTTGTTTATTTTACTTTATGCTTTATTCTCCGGAATTCCGGGTTACGGCCAGAAAAAAAGATTAGATGAAAATGTATTCCACATTTCGATAAAAAAAAATCTTTCTGATTCCGCTCTTTTGAATTTAGTCCAAAAACAAACTTTTCAATACTTCTGGAATGGAGCCGAACCGAACAGCGGCTTTGCAAGGGAACGAATAAATATGGATGGAATCTATCCTCAGAATGATAAAGATGTAGTAACAACCGGCGGCGGCGGTTTTGGAATCATGGCGATTCTTATCGGCATTCAACGTGGGTTTATTACCCGGAAAGAAGGGGTTGCAAGATTGGAAAAGATTACAAACTTCCTTGAAAAAGCAGATCGTTTTCATGGAGCATGGCCGCATTGGTTGTATGGGCCTACAGGAAAAGTAAAACCTTTCAGCAAAAAAGATGACGGCGGTGATATTGTAGAAACCGCTTTCCTCGTCCAGGGACTTTTATCTGCCCGTCAATATTTGCAAAAAGGAAATAAAAATGAAAAAAAGCTCGCAGCAAGGATGGATAAATTATGGAAAGAAGTGGATTGGAACTGGTATCGCAAGGGTGAAAATGTACTTTACTGGCATTGGAGTCCTGATTATGGTTGGCAAATGAATTTTCCGATTCATGGATACAATGAATGCCTGATTGCTTATATTTTGGCAGCTTCTTCCCCAACTCATGGAGTACCCGCGGCTGTCTATCACGAAGGCTGGGCAGAAAACGGGAAAATAAAATCTCCTTCTGAACATTTTGGTTACCAGCTACAGTTGCATCACCAGGGAGCGCCAAATGGCGGCCCTTTGTTCTGGGCGCATTATTCTTATCTCGGTCTTGATCCGCATGGATTAAAAGATGAATACGCTGATTACTGGAAAGAAAATACCAACCAGGCTTTGATCAATTATGAATGGTGTGTAAAAAATCCATTGAATTATAAAGGTTACGGCCCGGATAGTTGGGGACTCACTTCCAGCTATTCGGTAAAAGGATATGCCGGCCACGCTCCTTCAGAAGAAAGAGACCTTGGTGTAATAGCGCCAACAGCAGCTATTTCTTCCATTCCTTATACTCCTGAAAAATCAATAGCAGCAATGAAACATTGGCTCGTCAATAGTCAAATGAAAAATGTACTTTGGGGAAAATATGGTTTTTATGATGCTTTTAATGAAACGGCAGATTGGTATCCTGAAAAATACCTGGCAATAGATCAGGGGCCGCAGGTAGTAATGATCGAAAATTACCGCTCAGGATTATTATGGAAGCTTTTTATGAGTTGTCCTGAAATACTAAAAGGCTTAAAAAAGCTGGGATTCCAAACTCCCTATTTAAAGTAATTTTTGTCTTATTTATTTCTGATTTTTCATCTAAACAAAATATCATGAATGCTAAAGCCAAAGCCATTTCAAGAAAAGAAGCTTTAAAAAGATTGGGCACAATCGGTGTGACCATACCATTTACCCAATCTTTTTTCTCGGTTGCATCAGCAATGAAACCGGAAAAAAGTTCGGGCGGAAAAACCAAAAACAAACAGCCGAATATTCTCTGGATCACTACAGAAGGAGTTCCGATTAGTGTCTTAAGTTGTTATGGCAGCAAATTCATGCCTACACCCAATATCGACAGGATCGCAAATGAAGGAATGTTATTTACCAATTCCTTTGTTAATAACGCTCTTTGCGCTCCCAGCCGCGCTACATTACTTACCGGCAAATACAATCATTTGAATGGAATGTTTACAAATCCCGGCGATACAACCAATGGACAAACGAGAAGTTTTTTTGATCCAAAACAACAAACATTTGCCAAAATCTTACAAAAATCCGGGTACAAAACCGGGATGGTGGGCAAATGGCATTTGGTTTCCGAACCGGGTAAACCATCCAATCCGGGAGAAGCAGGTTTTGATTATTTTGTATTCAAAGAAGGCGCCGGCGGCCCTTATTATAATCCCAAAGGTTATTTTCAAAATCCTTCGCTTGGTAGCCATGAAATACTGGAAAAGGAATATCCCGGTTACATTACAGATAATTTTACTGATCTGGCAATAGATGGAATGAAAAAGCTGGGCGAGCCTTTTTGTATGGCCGTTCAGTTTTTCAACGATCACCGGCCATTTAATCCGCCTCATAAATACGAACATATTTTTGATGATGTACGTTTTCCCGAACCCGGCACTTTTTGGGATGATTATAAGACCCGTTCTTCAGCAGCGCGTGAAGCAAGAATGCGTATTGCCGATATGATGGATTTTCATCCGCCCAAAGACCTTACGGAAAGGCAACGGCAGCAATGGAATTATCAGCAACTGATGAGGCATTTTCTCGCAACTTTAAAGTCGCAGGATGATAATGTAGGCCGGATTCTGGATTATTTGGATAAAAACGGACTCGCTGAAAACACGATTGTGGTTTTTACCGGCGATCATGGATTTTTTCTTGGCGAGCATGGCTGGTTTGATAAAAGATTTATGTATGAAGAAGCATTGCGCGTGCCCTGGATGATTCGTTATCCGGGAATGATAAAAGCCGGTGCCAAAAGCGCTGCGCAGGTTGCGGGTATTGATAATGCGCCGACCATTCTTGACCTTTGTTCACTTCCCATTCCGGATGATATGCAGGGTAAGAGTTTAGTACCCATTTTTAAAGAAAAAAATCCGGAAGGATGGCCTACGTCTTTATACTATCATTATTATGAATTTGCACCCCCACATTGGGTTTTGCCGCATTATGGCATCCGCACAGACCGGTATAAACTCATCAGTTATTATACCATCAATGAATGGGAACTTTTTGACCTGGAAAAAGATCCCGATGAAATGGATAATCTTCTGTTGATGGAAGGAATGAAAATAACACCGGGATATGAAGATGTAGTAAAAGACCTGGTTGAAAAATTGAAAGACATCCGCAGTAAGTTTAAAGATGATACAGGCAACCCGGTAAAATTCTGGCCAATGAATAGTTATAATTAATGAGTTTGAAGGCTGAACGCCTGCAGCACCATGAACCATAGCAGTTCTGATGCCGGGCAAAAAGAACATTTTATTTTGGAAGAAACATGAGTGAAAACACCAAAATGATAAATAATCCGATTTTGTATTTTTAAAAGCAATAGCGAACCATTGAAGAAAGAATCAAATATCTGTTGTTGTGCCGGACATTTACCTTCTATTCCGAATGAATTGATTCCTCGGGAAACGAATGCTTCTATCCAAAACATGATCAAACTTCCAGGTGGTAATTTTTTAATGGGAACCAATGATAAGGAAGGTTTTCCACATGATGGAGAAGGGCCTGTAAGGGAAGTTACTTTGGATTCTTTTTATATTGAAGCAACTACCGTTACCAATCAGCGGTTTGCTGAATTTATAAATGCTACCAGCTATAAAACAGATGCTGAAAAATTTGGATGGTCATTTGTTTTTTATGAATTGTTACCCCGAGAATTAAGACAATCCGATTTGCAAAAATCTTCGCAGGCGCCTTGGTGGTGCGCTGTCAAAAGTGCAAAATGGAATCAGCCGGAAGGGGAAAATTCAAATATTAAGGAAAGAATGGATCATCCGGTAGTTCACGTATCCTGGAATGATGCAATCGCTTATTGCCGGTGGGCAGGAAAAAGATTACCAACAGAAGCAGAATGGGAATATGCGGCGCGTGGAGGATTGGTACAAAAGAAATTTCCATGGGGCGATGAATTAATGCCGGACGGAGAACATCGTTGCAATATCTGGCAGGGAATTTTCCCGCATATCAATACCATGGAAGATGGATATTTGGGAACAGCTCCGGTAAAGAGTTTTTTTCCAAATGGTTTTGGTTTATACAATATGGCCGGCAATGTGTGGGAATGGTGCACCGATTGGTTTAGCCGTGATTTTCATAAAACGGCACCGGTCATAAATCCAAAAGGACCTGCGGATGGAGAAGCAAAAGTAATCAGGGGCGGTTCGTTTTTATGTCATGAATCTTATTGTAACCGTTATCGCGTGGCGGCAAGATCTTCAAATACAGTTGATAGCTCTGCATCCAATATGGGGTTCCGGTGTGTGGTTTAATGAAATAATGTCTGAATAGTGAATGCCGGTCATCCACGCCTGGATTTGGCGGCCTGAATGCTTGTTGAATTATCGTTGTGACTATTGATCCACTCTATTCAATAATATAATTTTTAAATTACAAAAATGAAATTTCCAATCTGGTTACTCCTCTTTATTGTTTTTCCTTTTACTGGTTTCACTCAATCAACTCAAAGCAATACCTATTGCAACCCAATCAATATAGACTACACTTACATGATATACAATGCCAACAAAGGAATTTCTTACCGCTCCGGCGCTGATCCGGCAATCGTGAGATTCAGGAATGAATACTACTTGTTTGTAACACGCTCATTGGGTTACTGGCATTCAGCCGATCTGAAAAACTGGGATTTTATTACTCCTCAAAAATGGTATTTCCAGGGATCAAATGCTCCGGCGGCAAGCAACTATAAAGATTCTGTATTGTATGTTAGCGGCGATCCGTCCGGCTCTATGAGTGTTTTATATACAGATGATCCTAAAAAAGGAAATTGGAAAGCGGTGCCTTCTATTTTAAACGACTTGCAGGATCCCGATTTGTTTATGGATGATGACGGCGAAGCATACATGTTTTGGGGTTCTTCAAATAAATTTCCAATACGCGGCATTACATTGAATAAAAACGAAAACTTCAAACCTTCAGATAAAGTAGATACGCTATTCAATCTGGATGAAGCAAAACATGGATGGGAACGTTTTGGAGAAAATAATTCTGATACTGTTTTAGGCGGATATATTGAAGGGCCCTGGCTCACAAAACACAACAACATTTATTACATGCAATATGCGGCTCCGGGTACAGAATTTAATGTTTATGCAGATGGCGTTTATACAAGTAATTCCCCGCTTGGTCCTTATCATTATGCCCCAAACAATCCCATTTCTTTTAAACCGGGAGGTTTTATAAACGGAGCAGGACATGGAAGTACTGTACTGGGCCCTCAAAATGAATACTGGCATTTTACCACAATGGCAGTGAATGTAAACATAGGCTGGGAGCGGCGAATCGGAATGTTTCCCACTTATTTCGACAAAGACGGATTGATGTATTGCAATACTTATTTTGGAGACTACCCACATTATGCGCCGGCTATTTCCGGTAAAGCAGGCGAGTTTACCGGATGGATGTTACTTTCTTATAAAAAACCGGTAAAGGCTTCTTCTTTTTTAAAAGATTATACTCCCGAAAAAATTACAGATTAGAATGTAAAAACATTTTGGACAGCAGATAAAAATGACGACAAACAATGGATAGAAGTTGATTTGATGAATCCGGCGAAAGTATTTGCCATACAGGTAAATTATAACGATTATCAATCTAACCTTTATGGAAGAATTCCAAACCTTTATCAGCGGTATATCATTGAAGGTTCTATGGATGGAAATAGATGGCAAATACTGGTGGACAGAAGTGATAATTTTCAGGATGTTCCCAATGATTATGTCGAATTAGCCAATCCGCAAATTGTGCGCTATGTTCGTTATAAAAATATCCATGTCCCCACCCCGTATCTTTCTATTTCAGATCTGCGTGTTTTTGGAATCGGGCTGGGAAAAGTACCAGGGGAAGTGAAAAGACTTTCTGTAAAAAGAGAAAAAGATTCCAGAAATGCGCTTATTACCTGGGAGCAACAACCAAATTGCCAGGGATATAATGTGCTCTGGGGAATAGCGCCGGATAAATTGTATAGCTCATGGATGGTGTATGATAAAGGTTTACTGCAAATGAGAAATCTTGACCGTGACCAGGTTTATTATTTTTCAATTGAATCTTTTAATGAAAATGGGGTTTCGAAAAGAGGAAAGGTGATTCAAGTAAAACCTTAGAGATAATTTCCCCATCCCTTTTACCACAATAACTGATTGTACATTTATCCCAAAATTTTATTTACATCATGTTTAAAAAGCCTTCCTATTGGTAATTCGTTTTTGTTAATTTCAATGGTGTCTGCATTGTAGGAATCTATTTTATTTAACGCAACAATAAACGAACGGTGAATCCGTACAAAAGAATCTTTCGGGAGCGTTTCTTCAAGAGTTGAAAGAGGACGTTTTGTAATAATTGTTTTTTTGGTGGTAATAATTTTGATATAGTCGCTCATTCCTTCAATATAAAGAATATCATCTAAAAGCACTTTTACCATTTTTCTATCCGCACGTACATAGAGGCACTTATTGGGTGATTCCACATTATGATCTTTTGTCTGAAAGAGTGAGTCCGGTGCATGGATTTCTGTTTGTAATACTTTATTCACTGCTTTTAAAAAACGCTCAAATGAAATGGGCTTCAACAAATAATCTACTGCATCCAGCTCAAATCCTTCTACTGCATATTTTCGATAAGCTGTTGTAAAAATAACTTTTGGTGATTTTTTCAAAGTGCGGATAAAATCAGTACCCATAATCTGCGGCATCTGTATATCAAGGAATAAAAGATCTATGGGAAATTGCTGCAACATCTGTAGTGCTTGCACTGCATTGGCACAGGTTCCGGCCATCTCAAGGGTTTCTATTTCAGCAATGTACTTTTTTAATACCGATAATGCCAAAGGCTCATCATCGACGGCTAAGCAAATTATTTTTTTAACTTCCATGATCTAGATTTTTAAGGGTGAAAGTTTTTGTTCGGGTTGGTGAACGATTGCTTTTTGTTTTTCTAATTTTATTTTCATATTTACCGTGAAATATTTTTCAGAAGATTGGATGTCTAACTGATGTTTTCCGGGATAAAGCAGCTCTAATCTTTTTCGCACATTCTGTAATCCAATTTTTTTTCTTTCTTCCTGTTTTTCATGAACGGGAGGCTGGCTGTTCTTAAGTTTAAAATCAAGCCATTCATTTCCGGTCTGAATAAATAAATCAATATGAGCGTTGTCTATGAGTTTGCTGGCTCCATGTTTAAAGCAATTCTCTACAAACGGAATCAGCAGTAATGGCGCTATTAACCTCTCATCGCCAGGATTATGGTGAATATCCATGGTCATTTCAAGCCTGTTTCCATATCTTATTTTTTCAAGGCCGATATAATCAAGCAACATTTTAATTTCTTTATTTACGGGCACGAAAGATGCTGCGCCTTCATTGATCATATATTTTATCATTCCTGATAATTTCTTTACTGTAATGGCAGCTTTTGGTGAATTATCCAAGGTGAGTGAATAAATATTGTTGAGGGTGTTGAATAGAAAATGCGGGTGCACCTGCGCCTTTAGTAATTGCAATTCTGCCTGCGAATTTTCATTCATCAGCATTTCATTTTCCCTTTGTTTTTGATACCAGTTCTTATAATATTTTACCGACAATATAATGCCGCAGGAAACCAATGTTCCTGTAAAATGAACATTGCTGTAAATGATATAATACCTGTTTAGAAACGGAGTCAAAGGTTTTACCGCATTCGGATCATAGAAGTAGGGCAACGATCTGGACATCCACACATAGGTATTGTACCACAGATAAGTGAAATCAAAATAAGTAAGCCAGTATTCGCCAATCATGGCCAAAATAAATAGCGATGTAAACTGCCAGTATTTCTTTTTTTGTAAAAAGGGAATAGCAAGATATATAGTAAAATAACAAAAAACCATTTGCAGCAGTACGCGATTGAATGAAACGGCAAGCTGGTAAATGATAAAATTTTTCATGCCGATGACTTCAGGCGTTTGATTTCTTAACTGCGTACAGGCCATATACAAATACCAGCCTATCCAAAAGATAAGATGTCGCGCGATTCTCGTCCGCCGTTCATTGGAAAATATCAATTCATGCATGCTCATGATAGGATGAATTCTTCTTTTTGTTGAACAATTAAAGGCCTGGCATCCCCTTTTAGAATCAATAATAAACGGGTGACTTCATTTTCTGAACGAACATTAAAATTGTATTTGCCTGCATACAGCATCTCTATTCTCTTCAATGATTTAATCCATTGATTACCGGTATCATCATTTAGTCCATTTCCGGAATTACTTTTACATTCAAGCAAAAGATGTATTTCGTTTTGTTCTGTTTTAATTTCAAGTTTCAGTGAAAGGATTTGTTCCGGCATGTTTATAAATTTTTCCAAACAGTTTTCAACCATTGATAGCAGTAATAAGGGAGCAATGAGGATATCTTTTAATTCATTCTTTTGATTCAATTGTATGGAAAGCCTGTCAGCATAAAATACTTTTTTAAAACCGAGATAAGTTGTTACAATTTCCCATTCTTTCTCCAGCAGCACCCGCTCTTTTTCATTTTCATATAAAATGTAACTGAGCAGGTCTGAGAGTTTCAAAATGCTTTCCGGCGAATGGGAAGATTTTTTGCGGATAAGCTGATAGAGATGTTGTAAGGAATCATAAAGAAAATGCGGTTGAAACTGCATTTTTAATAACTGCATTTCTGTATTTATTTTTTGCCGTTGCAGCGCTTCATTTTCTTTTTGTTCGATATGCCAGGTTTTAAACAATTTGATAATGGTAACCAATACTGACGATGTAAGCGGCAGCCCGATTCCATACCGCACAGGTTGAAACCATTTGAAACTAACAGGCAATTTTTGGAAAGGGATATTAGTTCTAAGCCTTGCGAGTACTATCGTTATAAGCACGGCAATAAGAAAATAGATAATTGTAAGGACAATGACTATTAAAAAAAGGTTGAAATATTTTTCCGTGAGAATATATCGTGGTAATAAAAAATAAATAGCAACATAAACGGCAATAACGCTTACAGGAAAATAAATCATCAGTTTAAAGGCATCGAAATAAGTTTTAGGGTTTGCCAGGTCTTCAGGCTTGGAGGGGATCAGGTTGACGTAATAGAAATAAACTAAGAAAAATATCCAGAAAATAAGATGCCTTGAAAAGCGGTGTGACAACTGATTAGAAAATATGAAATCATAAGTTTTCATATTGTTTTTTTTCTTTCATAAAGGTAGGGTATTGGATAATCAGAAATGAAACTGTTTTAGATTAGAACGGTTAGTGTATTCCTTTTGAGGATGAAAGCCGTTTGCCGATGGTTATCGTAAAGTAAGCCAGTCTTCTGTTTGTTATAAAATCAGTTTAATCCACTTTTGTTTACCGTCGCTAAAAGGTATTCGAATGATTCTTTGGGTTGAGTACCATTTTATAAATACGGTTAATCGAATAAGGGAAAAACCTGCCTATAGGTGAAAGTAAATTTGAGTAAACATTCATTTTTTTTTAACCATTTAAAATATGCAAACATGAAAACAACATTTATTCGGACCAGTAGATATCCCATATAATGCAAAGGTACTTACCCGGTTCAGTAAGCAATTTTTAAACGCTACCAATATAAACTGGTCTTTTGCAGCAAATGGTACTTATCATGCAACTTTTATACAGGATGGTACTTTTAATTCCATTTTATTTAACAAAAAAGGACGCATAATTTATCTTGTAACTTATGTTTCCGCAAAACAAGTGCCTTTAGATGTAAAACAATTGATTACAGATACTTATACGGAGTATAAAATAACCGGCGCCTTTAAAGTACTAAAAGATGAAAGAACAATATGGATTGTAAATCTCGCCAGTCTTAATCATATTATCACATTAAGAGAAGAAGATGGAGAGTTGCAACAAATATATAAATTAGAAAGGGCAGATTGAAAAATGGAAGCGAATCGTTTCATTCACCAACAACAATGCCTGGCATCTGTTCAAAAAATAAAAATATAAAATGGCGTAATGGGGGCCTTCCTAAGGACAGCTGCACATTAAACATCAGGCATCGCTGCCCAGGTCGTCTCTACAACAAACGGAGCTTTTACGAATGCACCTTTTAGACTTAAACGCTTGATTCTATAAAATTTATTGGAGAAAATTATACTAAACTCCTGTAATAAAATAAGCTTTTATCAAATCAAATCTTTCAACAATTATTTATCAACAATTAAAATCAACATTATGAAAATGCAATTAACATCAATGTTACTTCTAATGGGAGTATCATCAAGTATCTTCAATGGTTGTAAAAAAGAAAAAGACCATTTTGATACTACTATCACAGAAACTTTTACAAGCAAAACGGCTACAAAAGATGGCGCTACCTATTATGGAACTTTTGCTGCAACGGGAGGGCTTAACCTAAAGGGCCCGGATACAATGGATGTGCGACTTACTACAGACTCATCCTTTTGCCATACTGTATTAACAAGTTCACGCGGAACTATTACCATGTTGCTTAATTGTTCACGTACAAATATGACAGGCCACTGGAGGATTGTAAACGGAACAGGAGCCTTTGCTTCATTTTATGGCAATGGTCCACTTACAATGATGTTTCCTCCAAATGTACCGGCAGGTGTACTTGTTATTGAAACAATTACAGGAGAAATCTTTGAACAACGATAGGTCTCTTTTGTTATGAGTTTTTACACCCAACGGGCAGATCCAGGCTTCTTTATTGAAAAGTGGCCCCAAATATTTTCAAGCAGCCTGGATCATTTTCAAAATAGGAGAATTAATATCCAACACTTAAAATTTATAAATATGAAAACTACATTCACCCCGCGCCTTGGCCTCTCTCACTGCCTGCGATGATTTTGGCCGGGTCTGGCCGGGAATAATCAGATTATTTGGATTGTAAATATTACCAGCGCCAATCATATTATTACTGTAAGGGAAGAAGATGGTGAAAATGAAAATAAATTTAAAAAATGATGATGAGTGAGGTGTGCTGATGCAACAAACTTTAAAAGGCAACCATTCTGGTTGCCTTTTAAAGTTTTGAGATTATAACCTCAATCAGAATTTGAATTTCCAAAGAAAAAAATTCAAGTTATTTGTTTGTTTACTGTGTGCCATTAAACCAGCCGTATGTAATTTCATTATCTTTGAAATAAATAATTTTTATGGATAAAATAGAAGTGTATATTCTCTCCGCCGTTCGCACGCCGATCGGAAGTTTTGGTGGAAGTTTAAAGGATATTCCTGCTACAAAACTCGGTGCCAATGTGATAAAAGCGGCTGTGGAAAGAGCTGGAATAAATCCGGAAGATGTGCAGGAAGTATATATGGGATGCGTGTTACAAGCCAATCTGGGACAAGCGCCTGCACGGCAGGCTGCGATATTCGCCGGCCTTCCAGAAAATGTTTGCTGCACTACAATCAATAAAGTTTGCGCAAGTGGAATGAAAGCGATTATGAATGGCGCTCAGAGTATTTTATTGGGCGACGCAGATGTGGTTGTCGCCGGTGGAATGGAAAATATGAGCAGCGCGCCATTTTACGCGCCATCCGTGCGGTGGGGAAATAAATATGGAAATACAAACCTCATTGATGGAATGGCAAAAGATGGCCTGACCGATGTTTATAAAGATTATGCAATGGGAAATGCAGCTGAACTTTGCGCAAGAGAATGTCACATTTCACGTGAGCAACAGGATGAATTTGCCATTGAAAGTTATAAACGCAGCCAGTCGGCAGAAAATGAAGGAAAATTTAAAAATGAAATTGTGGGCATTGAAATTCCGCAAAGAAAAGGAGCGCCTGTTGTAATCGATAAAGATGAAGAGCCGTTTAATGTGAAATTTGATAAAATCCCCGGGCTAAAGTCTCCTTTTGAAAAAGGAGGAAGCGTTACTGCTGCAAATGCAAGTACCATCAATGATGGAGCCGCTGCACTGGTTTTGATGAGCAAAGAAAAAGCAGATGCCCTGGGTTTAAAACCCATAGCAAAAATTCTCAGTTATGCTGATGCGGAACAAGCCCCTGAATGGTTTACCACAACGCCTTCCCTGGCTGTACCAAAAGCTATCAAAAAAGCCGGGTTGCAAATAAGCGATGTTGATTTTTTTGAATTAAATGAAGCTTTCAGTGTGGTAGGAATTGTAAATATCCAAAACATGAAGCTGGATGCTGCCAAAGTAAATGTAAACGGTGGTGCGGTTGCTTTGGGCCATCCTTTGGGTGCAAGCGGCGCGAGAATTATTGTAACCTTGATAAATGTTTTAAAACAAAATAACGGTAAGACCGGAGCAGCCGGAATCTGTAATGGCGGAGGTGGAGCAAGTGCGATGGTTATTGAGTTGTGCTAATTGTTGAAGCTTGAAGGCTGGTGGTTGAAAGATATTCATCGTTCCTGGTTCATATTTTCGAGTCCATGAAAACATTTTTTATATTTTTTACTATTAAGTGCTCAAATTCTTGCAGTTGGGAGCCGGGCTTTTCAAAACCGTCCAAATCTGCACCAGAAGACGGTCCGTTACAATTTCTTTGGATCTCATGGTCTCTTACTAAAAAGAAATGCAGAAATGATAATTCATAATCTGTATGCCTATGTCTAAAATTGCAATTATTGGTTCGGGTTTTTCAGGATTAAGCGCCGCTGCTTACTTATCATCGGCTGGACATGAGGTCCAGGTTTTTGAAAAAAACGAGGCCGCAGGCGGAAGGGCACGACAATTTAAAACGCATAATGGTTATTTATTTGATATGGGTCCAAGCTGGTATTGGATGCCAAATATCTTTGAAGAATTCTTCAATGATTTTGGATATAAGATTTCAGAATTTTACGCATTAAAATTACTTGACCCATCATTTAATATGGTATTTGAAGATAAAGTAATTTCTATACCTGAAAAATATTCAATGCTGAGGACACAGTTTGAAGCAATAGAAACGGGAAGTGCCATCCGACTGGATAAATTTATAGAAGAGGCGAAGTTTAAATACGAAACGGGTATGAAAAGCCTGTCAGGAATGCCTGGAATTTCTCTCATTGAATTTGCGCACAAAGACCTTTTAAAAGGGGTGATGCGTTTGCAAATATTTTCTTCCTTCAGTAAACATGTGCGCAAATATTTTTCAAATCCCAAACTGATTGCGCTCATGGAATTCCCGGTTTTATTTTTGGGAGCGATGCCACAGGAAACGCCCGCATTATATAGTTTGATGAATTATGCCTGTTTAAAATTAGGTACCTGGTATCCGATGGGTGGATTCGGAAAAGTAACTGAGGCAATGATGAAAGTGGCTGAAGCTGGTGGCGCCAACTTCCATTTTAATTCGCCGGTCGAAAAAATTCTGGTTGAAAATAACAGGGCTGCCGGCATTCTTGTTGATGGTCAAAAAATTGATTTCGATGCTGTTGTTGCCTCTGCCGATTACCATCATGTTGAGGAAAAATTACTGGAGCCGGCTTACAGGAATTATCCGGAAAATTACTGGAACAAAAAAACCTTCGCACCCTCATGCCTCATTTATTATATAGGTGTTAATGAGAAAATAAAATCGCTGGCGCATCATACCTTATTTTTCGATGAAGATTTATCTGACCATTCAACAGAGATTTATAAAAATCCAAAATGGCCGGCAAAGCCACTGTTTTATGTATGCTGCCCGTCAAAAACAGATGAGTCTGTAGCACCTTACAATCATGAAAATCTTTTTCTTCTGATGCCGATTGCTCCCGGATTGGAAGACAATCCTTCAAAGCGTGAGCAATATTTTAAAATCATGATGGGACGTTTGCAAAAACATGCTGGTGAAGAAATCATCAGCCATATTGATTTTAAAAAAAGTTATTGTGTCAATGATTTTGTTGGAGACTACAATTCTTACAAGGGCAATGCATACGGCCTTGCAAATACATTAACGCAGACCGCCATTCTGAAGCCGAAAATCAGGAATAAAAAAATTAAAAACCTTTTTTATGCAGGCCAGCTAACGGTTCCGGGGCCGGGCGTTCCTCCATCACTTATATCCGGAAAGATTGCCGCAGAACAATTATTGAAATATTTAAAAACAAAAAAGCATGAAACAGTTGTTTGACAATTTATCGGTAAAGGTTAGTAAAATGACCACTCAAACTTACAGCACCAGCTTTTCGCTGGGTATTTATTTTTTAAACAGCCGCCTTCGGAATGGTATTTATTCATTGTACGGTTTTGTGCGGCTGGCCGATGAAATTGTAGATAGCTTTGATGGTTTTGACAGGCAATACCTTCTTGAAAAATTTAAAGAAGAAACATTTCAATCAATTGATAGGCGTATTTCTTTGAATCCGATATTGAATTCTTTTCAACAGGCTGTTCACGAATATGGTATTGATCACCATTTAATTAAAACATTTTTGGAAAGTATGGAAATGGACCTTCAAAAAGTAGATTATACCAATGAAAAATATCAACAGTATATCTTTGGATCGGCAGAAGTTGTAGGTTTAATGTGCCTTCAGATATTTACAGAAGGCGATAGGAAAATGTATGATGATTTAGGACCTTTTGCAATGAAGTTAGGTGCGGCTTTTCAAAAAATAAATTTTTTAAGAGATATGAAAGAAGATTATCAGCTACTCGGAAGAACTTACTTTCCCGGCGTGAATATGAATGAATTCAGCATGTCTGCAAAAAAACAAATTGAAGAAGAAATAGAGAAGGATTTCAGGGCGGCACTTATTGGCCTGAAAAAACTTCCGCGTTCCTGTAAGGGCGGGGTTTACCTGGCTTATATGTATTATCTGTCCTTGTTTAATAAAATAAAGAAATTACCAGCTCATCAGATATTAAAAGAAAGAATAAGGATTAACAATGGGAAAAAGTTTGGCCTGATGCTTAACAGTTTAATTATAAACAAAATGAATTGGGTATGAAAGGAATCCCGCATCCCGGTAAATGAGGATGATTCAGGAAGGCGATTCGCAATGGGGTTATGGAGGGGCTTTAGGTTTCTAAGGAGGAGATTGCCACATCGCCTTTGATCATTTTGGGAAATGAGGATGATTCAGGGAGGCGATTCGCAATGACGTTATGGAGGGGCTTTATGTTTTTAAGAAGGAGATTGCCACATCGCCTTTGATCTGAAAATGAAAAACAAAAATAAAAGAATGGAGAACTTATTAATTCTTGTGGATGAAAATGACAATGAGATTGGATTGATGGAAAAACTGCCCGTTCATCAAAAGGGATTGCTGCACCGCGCATTTTCTGTTTTTATTTTTAATTCAAATAATGAACTATTGCTTCAGCAAAGGGCCGGTGAAAAATATCACTCAGGCGGATTATGGAGCAATACCTGTTGCAGCCATTCAATAAGTTGCGAGCAGATGGAAGATTCAGTGTACAGGCGGTTAAAGGAGGAAATGGGATTAGAAACTGAAACACGATTTCAATTCAAATTTCTTTACCGGGCCGATTTTGAAAATGGATTAAAAGAGCATGAATTAGACCATGTTTATTTTGGTAAAAGTGATGAAAAGCCGAGACCCGATGTAAATGAAGTAATGAACTGGAAATACATCAGTTTAGAAAAATTGTTTGCCGATATTTCTTTACATCCGGCAAATTATACAGCGTGGTTAAAAATTTGCTTACCGGAAGTTGGAAGGCAGTTTAAACAAAAATTCCAATTATCTAAATGAAAATCTATTATTATAAAACAGAGCAATTTTTATCAACGGATATCAATACTGCCTGGAATTTTTTTTCGTCTGCAGAAAATTTACCCAAAATAACTCCCCCTGAATTGGGATTTAATATTTTAACAGCGTCAGGCGATAAAGATATATACCAGGGTATGCTTATTGAATACACAGTAAGGCCCTTGTTTGGTATTCCGCTGCATTGGCAAACGGAGATTTTGAAAATTAAAAAACCGGAAATGTTTATGGATAAACAGTTGAAAGGGCCTTATAAAATATGGGAGCATACGCACCTGTTTATTCAAAAAGAAAAA